>Ga0247727_10003373_pt1 | contig 35303 bp, 36 predicted proteins | sample WisWelCaveWW1625_FD_202498 | JGI IMG/M metagenome (GOLD analysis project Ga0247727, IMG submission 202498) | Biofilm microbial communities from Wishing Well Cave, Virginia, United States - WW16-25 | ecosystem: Environmental > Aquatic > Deep subsurface > Groundwater > Cave microbial mat | place...
CTATCATCCGTTGAGCCTGCGCCTGCTGGCGGGACTGGTGCTCAAGGACAAGCGTCAGGCGGGCGATATTGCCTGCGCCAGCCGTTATGCGGATAAGGTGAGCGCCGACCTCAAGCAGCGCCAGCGCCACGTGTTGGAACAAGCGTACGAGGCGCTGACGCCCGCGCTGAAAACCCTGCTCGGCAGGCTGGCTTGTTTTCGCTCGTCCATAACGTACGAAGCCATCGAAGCGATTCATGGTAAGGGCGACCCGTCGGGGATGAGCGAGTCGTCATCATCAAGCATGGCGGCTCGCCCCGACGATTTGGATGAATCTCTGGATGAACTGCTCACGCGCGGACTCCTCCATCGAACTGTCATCGACTCCCCTCTCCTGCCAGGAGAGGGGCTGGGGGTGAGGTTCGACCTCCACCCCATCGTGCGACGCTACGCTTACGAACGCTTGACCACACCCAATCGCACTGTTGCGCACACCCGCTTGATGGATTACTTTGAAGCCGTGCCACAACCACAGAAGATTGAAAAACTGGAGGACCTGGCGCCCGTGATTGAACTGTATCATCATACGGTCAGGGCGGGGAGGTATACAGAAGCCGAAGTGCTTTATTATGACCGCTTGCGAACAAGCCTCTATTTTCAACTCGGTGCTTACCAAACAATTATCGAATTGCTTCACTCATTATTTCCCCAAGGTGAAAATGAGTTACCTCCACTTGATACAGACGACAAAAAGGCTTTCACACTCAACGAACTCGCCAACTCCTACTCCCTGAACGGACAGCCGCGCCGCGCTGTGCCGCTGTTTTTATTGAGCAATGAGCCTGACGAAAAAAGTGGCAACAAGAAAGGCGTCGCCATCGGGCTGGGGAACGTGGCGGGACAGCAACTGGTCATCGGCGCGCTGAGGCAGGCGGAGCGCAACCTGCGCCGCCAAATTGAAATTTGCGAACAAGATAATTTGGATAAATCCCAACAGCCTGGAATTCATTATGAGTTAGGAAGAGTTTATTGTTATTTAGGAAACTGGAATGAAGCAGAAGAACAATTGAATATTGCGGAAAACATCAAAAAAGACCACGTTCAAGCAAAAGGTGTTATCTGGTCATACCGCGCCCTGCGTTTCCTGCTCATGGCGAGGGGGGAAAAAAGCAGTAATCAGTTATCAGTGAACAGCGCTATCGAATGTGCGCGGCGCGCGCTTGAATTGGCGGATGAATGGCAAAAGCAAGTTGGTCGCCCAAATGTTCGCGATTACATTCGCGCTTACTGGCTTCTCGGCGCGGCGTATCTTGCAAGTGTGGTCTCGATACGTCCCGCGACGAGCACGCGGGACTACCCTTCGATGAACTCAGGGCATCGCTCGACCACCGACTTGGAAAATTTGAACAAAGCGGATGAAAACTTATCCAAAGCCATCAGTATGTGTCGGCAAATCAATATGGTTGACCATGAAGCATATATTCTGCTTGAACTTGCGAAACTTCGCCACGCGCAAAATGATGGCGGCGAGTCGGTTCGTCTGGCGCGGGAGGCGCTGGTCATTGCGGAGAGGAGCGGGTATGTGTTGCAGGGGGCGGACGTGAATTTATTTCTGGCGGAACTTGCCCTCACCCTGCCCTCTCCCGAGGGGAGAGGGGAAAGCGCGCGGGAGATGGCGATGTTCCATGTGAAAGAGGCGTTGCGGTTGGCGAATTGTGATGGGGAGGGATATCGGTATCAGGCGGCGTATGAGGAGGCGGAGAGGATGTTGGAGCAACTCGCTGGTTGAGTAGGCGACGTGTTCTTCCGTCGCCGTATCGAAACCAGAAATAACAAGTAAAAATGAAATTATATGATGTGGTCTCGATACGACCTGCGACGATCACGCAGGTCTACTCGACCACCGTTTGAAAATATTATTTTCTCTCCGCAACCTGATAAGCGGTTGATTTGTGTGATTTATATTTTCGGACTGGAACTTTATCTATCAACTGGATGAGTGAACGCAGGGCTTCATTGACTGATTCTGAGTCTGGAAAATATTCAAGCACATCGGGTGCGAGCAACACAGTACCTTCCGCCAGCATGTAATGATTCACTTCAATAGTTCCGTCCTTTTTGGACACATGGACGGTGTACCCTTTATTCATGGGGCGGTAAAACTTTCCACGCTCGGCTTTGCTAAAGTCATAGTTGGCGCGCATTTCGTCATTCTTCTTTTTCTTAGTTGTTTTCATAATTCTTTTTCTCGGCTTTTGTCGCCTTTCTGGCGCTGATCAAACGGATTCCTTCTTTTCGATAGGTATGCGCCACACTCAGTAAACGCATGATCACGGACATACCCAGGGAAACATATCTTTCCTCATCTTCGGAATGATCAGGATCAGAAATCGTGGCAATTTTGGGATCGTTGAAAATGGTCGCGGCTTCCTCAAAACTGACATCATGCTTTTTGAGGTTACTCTTTGCCTTTTCATCGTCCCATTCAAATTCGGAGTTTTCCATGATCTCTGCCTTTTCAAATTATACCTCTTCCAAAGTTATACAGAGGCGGAGAGGATGTTGGCAAAGCTTTGACCCCTCCCCGTCCCTCCCCAAATACGACATGGGAATTTGGGATGCGAAAAAATATTTTGGTGTCGGATTTGGAGAGGGAGAACTTTTCGCATGGTTGAACATTCAATTCATGTTCTCCCCCATTTGTGATTTTCAAATGGGGGAGGTGCCCGTAGGGCGGAGGGGGGTCAAACCCACAAACCCATCCGCAAATGAGCCACGAACACCTGCACTGCACCATGCTGCGCAAGCAGTGCGGCGCAAGTGTAAACGAATAAGACCGACATTCGTACATTCGTTGTTAAATTCGTGGACGGTCTTCAATAACCCGTTTTCAAGTTTTGTTTTCTGGAGGAATGTGCTAAACTCTCGACAATTACAAACCCATCCGCAATCTCCAATCTCTAATCTCTATTTCTCCCCCATGGAAACCCTCTCCACAAACATAAACCCCGAATCGCAAGACTTCAAGACAAACAGTCTCCACCACCGCGCCCTCGCGAACGAACTGAAACAACGCCTCACTAAAGTCCGTGAAGGGGGCGGAGAAAAATATCGCAAGCGACAGGAAGAGCAGGGCAAGCTCTTCGTCCGCGAACGCATCGAACGCCTGCTCGACCCCAATTCTCCATTCCTCGAATTCTCCGCACTCGCCGCTTACGATCTCTACGATAGCGAATCTCCCTCCGCAGGCATCGTCACCGGCATCGGACGCGTCTCGGATCGCGAAGTCCTCATCATCGCCAACGATGCCACTGTCAAAGGCGGATCATACTTCCCGATGACGGTCAAGAAACATCTGCGCGCCCAGCAGATCGCCGAAGAGAATCATCTGCCCTGCCTGTATCTCGTCGATTCGGGTGGGGCGTTTTTGCCCCTGCAGGACGAAGTCTTTCCTGACGCTACGCATTTCGGCCGCATCTTCTACAATCAGGCGCGCATGTCTGCCAAAAAGATTCCGCAGATCGCGGCGGTGATGGGCAGTTGCACGGCGGGCGGCGCTTACGTCCCTGCGATGAGCGACGAAGCCATCATCGTCAAAGGCACGGGCACGATCTTCCTCGGCGGACCTCCGCTCGTCAAAGCCGCGACAGGCGAAGATGTCACCGCGGAGGATCTCGGCGGCGCAGACGTCCACACACGACTCTCAGGTGTTGCGGATCACTTCGCGGAGGACGATGATCACGCGATTCAATTATTACGGGACATCGTCGAGACTCTGCAACGACCAAACTTTCAAACGCATCTTTCCACGCTGGAAGTTGCTCCGCCCGAAGAACCTTTATTCCCAGCCGACGATTTGTACGGCATCCTCCCCACCACCTTCCGCGCGACTTATGATGTTCACGAGATCATCGCCCGCCTCGTGGATGGAAGCAAATTCCGCGAGTTCAAAGCGCGCTATGGCACGACTCTGGTCTGTGGGTTCGCGCATATTCATGGATACCCCGTCGGGGTCATCGCCAATAACGGAGTCCTGTTCAGCGAGTCCGCCCTCAAAGCGACTCACTTCATCGAACTATGTGACCAGCGCGGTATCCCGCTCGTCTTCCTGCAAAACATCACCGGCTTCATGGTCGGGCGTGAAGCGGAAATCGGCGGCATCGCCAAAGACGGCGCGAAGATGGTCCATGCCGTGGCAACGACCCGCGTCCCCAAACTGACCGTCGTCATAGGCGGCTCATTCGGCGCGGGCAACTACGCCATGAGCGGACGCGCCTACGGCTCGCGCTTCCTGTGGATGTGGCCCAACGCGCGCATCTCCGTCATGGGCGGCGAACAAGCCGCGAACGTGCTCTTAACCATCAAACAGGATCAACTAACTCGTGAGGGCAAACCAACTCTCAGCAAGGAAGAAGCCGACGAATTCAAACGTCCCATTTTGGAGAAATACGAAGACGAAGGCAACCCCTATCATTCCACCGCCCGATTATGGGACGACGGTGTGATTGACCCCGCCGATACGCGTCAGGTGTTGGGGTTGGCTTTGTCAGTTGTATTAAATTCTCCGGTCGAAGAAAATAATTTTGGCGTGTTTAGAATGTGATACCAGGTGTCATTGCGAGCAGTCCTGAGCGCAGGACGAAGTCCGAAGTCGAAGGACGAGCGAAGCAATCCCCTCTTACAGAAGGACAACAACGACGACTGAGGTTATCCCACCCACCGCCCCCACGCCCGCCGGACGAGGAATCCAGTCTCCAGTCCGATCAATGCGCCGATAAAGATGTCCAAGATCAGTTTCGTCAATTCGTCGTCGATCTGCCTTGTAGATGCCTGAGCGGCGAATCTGCTAAGCAGACCTGCCAAAATAATGGCAGGGAGAATGCCTGCCACCTCTGGATCCCTTTGGCGAAGGCCGCTTCCCACCTGGCTGGTTTGTCGAAAAAACTTATTTGGTCCTTTTTTTTCCTGATTGTGTTCGTGTGGTAGAGGACGACCTAGATCGGGAGTTTTTGGTGAGTTGATGGCTTCGATTTAGTTTCTCCGTCTGGAGTTTCCTTTCATTGCACACAATAGTTTTTCGAACACGAACCCATGAATCAATACTAATTTTCCATGTTCCGCCAAACGGCTCATCAAAATCCTCGATTAGCATATACATAAAAATGACCAGCCATGTCACGCCAATAATAAGAACATGATCCAAGATACTAGTATCAGGTCGAAAACCCACGATATAAAAAGGAACAATAAATAAGATAGACGTTATTAATGCAACATGGCGCAATGTTTCGAATAACCTTTGGCTTGCAAAACCTATCCGATCTCCTCTTATATCGATAATTTCATTAAGTCTTTGAAATAATTCCGTAACAATGAATTCGGAATCTTTAGTTCGCATGAAGGCTGCTGTGACCAAGTGTTCAAACTGTTTTCGTATCGATAATAAAATTTCGTCACCCCGGTAGATTTTGGAATTTCCTTCTTCTTCCGATTTGTATTTCCCTGCCCTTCTTTCCGTTTTTGCCTCCTTAACTTCGGAAGGATAAAATTTTACTGTGTGTCGAACATAGTCTCGTAAAAGGTTAGTTATTCTTGTCCTAATGTTTATGTCCTTCGTGTGTAAGAAAGCTAAGTCCTGATATAGGATGCCAATTGTATCGGCTTCCCGATCAAATTCCCGGTCGATAACATCCAATTGTTCCCATACGCGCACGAGAATCAACGGCAATAAGAGACCATATATTACACCAAACCATTCAACAAAGCCGGACGCAAAGCTATTATCTATTACCGTTGAAGATGGCTTATATAAGAAATTTTCTACGTAAGATGCGAGTGCCCTGGTGATTGCAATTGTGATGAGAAAAAAAATTGCATACTTATAGTCCCAAGGCCATCCAAATTCAGGCTTCCTCATTTTCTCTCCTCCAATGGGGAATATAACGACTCTAGGTGGCGGAATACGGACACTAGTTTGTAACCAACTAATTATTCAAAAGTTATTTGAATAAAGCACGGTAAATAATAATGCCGAAAGGTATGAACATGGCCCCGGCTACAAGAAATACTTCCTTTGGCATTCCTGATTCTTTGACAAAAGACAACAACAAGTCTATGATTAATATTTGAATAACTATTATTGAGGTTAAAGTTGCTGATTTGCTCAATGAATTTAACATGGCATTCTCCTTATCGGTTTTATTCGATCATTGGCCAGCTGTTATTATTTCTGGCATCTTTTGTCATCTTCAGTTCTCGGATAATACAGATCTTGAATCCAGATACCTTTTGCTCTTTCCCAATAAACGGAGAGCGTAGCTTTATAATATTGGCCTTTGAATAGAGTAACTGGCTTTTCAAGTAACATCAATTCCCCGCCGGGAGGCTCCATGCCGGTTGTCGCAGTGGGTGAAACAAATGGAACCGGAATGAGTGTCGGGGTTACAGTGGGGGATGGCGTTGGTGTTGGTGTCGCAGTGGGAAAAACCCCATTACGATCATATACCTCTGCAAATCTCTAGAAATTGAAAGCAAATTGATGGCCTTGGTGGCCAAGCGGAATGATGACCCCTGTGATATTAAATGTCATATGCTGTTTATTTCGATCGCATTCAACATAATCAGACTCCCAATGAACAACTTCAAACCCCTCTGGCAAATTTAATTTAACAATTTCACCACTTGGAGTGGGGTAGTTTACTGGTGTAGGGGTTAAAATAGTAGGAGTTGGCTCTGGAGGTGGAGGCGTCGTAACAGTTGGGGGTAGATCTGATGGATTTGTTGGGGGTTCTAAAGTCTTAGAAGGTTGCCCAAATACTGGCAATTCAATACCCGGCCCGCCTTGGCCGCCTGGGCGGACTCTGAATAGGATCGCAGATATTATGACAGCCACGACTCCAATTATAAGCGAGCCTACTAAGAATTGCCTTTGCGTTGGTGGTTTGACTTTTCCTTTGGACATGGTAGACTCGATCAACGGAATTTTTACCGCTGGTCAACGGATTTGCAGAAAAGGGTTACATTTGGGGGGATTTGAACATCTCCACCCAAATCTAGCCCAATAGTACCATATTCTTAGCCGCCCGGTAATACAGCCACTGGTGGCCGTAACCAATTTATCTATATCTTTATGTCTCTCAAAAAGCGTAATCGACCCCGTAGATACCCGTCAGGTGTGGGGGTTGGCGTTATCGGTTGTGTTGAATTCCCCCGTGGAAGAAAAAAATTTCGGCGTGTTCAGGATGTGAATTACAAATGTCATTGCGAGCGCAGGCCGCTGGTCGAGCGTTGCCCTGAGTTCATCGAAGGGTAGTCCCGCGTGCTTTTTCCTGACACCGTACGTCAGGATGGTGCGCGGGACATACACTTGCACTCCCCGGCACTTGCGCCCGGGGCAAGTGTGCGCCAGGTGCAAGTGTCGAGACCAGGACCGAAGCGAATCAATCCCCTTTATAAAACCATCACAGGCTTTCAGAAATTTCCACCAACCGCCCCCACGCCCGCTGGATGACCACCCCGGTCGTCAGCCCAATCAGCATGCCCATTATGATCCCAACGATCAGCTTCATCAATTCATTGTCGATTTGCCCTGTAATAGTCCCCACACCATATCTACCGAGCAATCCCGCCATGAGCATGGCAAGCAGGATGCCAGTCATCTCCAGCAGAATATTCCTTGCAGTCTTGATTTTGTTTGTTGGCTTACCCTGGTGTAATCGGATATGTTTGTGCACAATAGAATACGCGGCAATGGAAAGACTGAGAAGCACCACGGCCAATGCAATCGCGTTTGCCCAAACGGGCACAAAGAACGCTCCGGCAAACAACACCAATATCAAGATGATAGACAAAGGAGTCCAGTAACGCAATAAATTAGCGAACATGTTTCTCAACTTTTCTGATAGTCAAAATAGAATTTCACATCGCTGGCATGGTAAACCGCTTTAGCCTGGCTCCAGCCATCACCGGCCAATTCAATCATTTTTTCGCGGATTGCACTTAGCACATAATAGTGCTGATAGTTCAGCATGACACTGGTCTTCAAACCTGTTCCAGGCTGTTGCAGATAGCCTTTCGTTTCACCTGAGGTCGGCGAATGCGGAGTCATTTCCACGACCAAATCAACATCCTCTTGTTCGACGCGGCGATACAATTCATGCAACATTTTCTTATACATCTGGACAAGCTCCTTCCTAGAAAGCCCGTCAATTCCAAGGATCGAATATGCTTCTCCTGCATTCTGCTGGACGGTTTCGATGTATACCTCGTCGTTGATAGTCTGAACCACGTCAATTGCGAGAGTCTTATCTTTTTCTGCATCTGTAGTGATCAACTTGAAATCTACTTTCAATGATTTGCCGCTGGCATCAAGTTGAATCCATTTCTTTCTCAACTGTTTCCAGATCGTAACATCAATACCCGAGTTATTCATTTTCTTTCCTTAGCCTTTCCAGATAGTCGAGGCTACTTTGAAAGACTGATTCCCTATGATTCTTGCCTCTGCCAACAACTTGCACCAATTCATCTTTACCAGCACGGGCACGCTCAGCTCGTTGTCGAGTAACCATAAATTCATATATCTCCAACCAGCGAGAGAAATCGCCTCGCAGGAATGGCTTTGCATATTGCCGCAACCACCTCGAATTATCTGCTATTTGGTTCTCGATATCTTCAACATGATTACTTGAATCTCTCTTGCTATGTAGCAACCTATTTTGATGAACTATGACCCGTGCCTTTCTGTCATCGCTCGGATTGAACGAGCAGATTATTTCCTTATCAGCCTGTGTTAATGACAGGTACTCATAAATTGCCCTAGGATCAAGACAGTGATAGTATTTGTCATCCTTAAGGCGCCCAACACAAGCATCTGCTCCAAACTGCTCACCTGACACTGTAACGAAGGTTGTAGCGGTTTCGAATTCAATTCGGCCTTCGGTCTGGGAACGATTTTCTGAGATTTCTGCTTTCTTGACCACAAAACCATAATCGGTCACCAAATAGTTGAAATGCTTCATCACCATTGAGTAAAAATCCTTGTTCATAGTGCTCTCCTTAGGGCAACCGTAGTTCCGGCGGTAGAAAATTATTGTATGAATCTATAAGTTCATTCGGGACAAACACTGCAAAATCGCCATGTTCCACCACAGTGTAACCGTTGCTCGGCATTTCTATCAAGCTTATTTCAGCTCGGGTGAACCTCCTGGTTGACGATGGAGAAGGATTTGTTGCAACACCGTATGGGATATTTGAAACAAATAACTTCCGCTCTTGTATACCCCATTCGATTATGTCGCGGTTAACTTCCCAAAAATCGCCGTAAGCTGCTCCTCCTTCGTATTTTGCCCATTTATTCTCGGGAACAGAGACAAAAGCCATAGGGTGGCCATCAAAATGATCTCCCATCTTATCGAAAGGTATCTTAGCATCCTTTCCATAACCTATCGCAAACAATTTACTTTCAGCATTTTGAATACTTTCTATCCGTAATTGTTCTATTTCTTCATCAGTCTGGTTGAGCTTCAGAGGTTGGTTTACGGGGTTCTCCGGGTTGTCAATTTTGAGTAACCAACCCTCAAGCGTCTGACCTGGCAATGGCGGGTTATCAAGTATTTCAACTGGATCAACACCTAATTTTTCGGCGCGTTTCACGAACTTAACTGCATCATCCCCATACGTTTGGAGAAGCGCAACACCATTGTCGCCATATTTGCTAATGACGTAAGTTGCAAAATTGCCATATCTTTCTGTGAAGTCACGGATTATGTCATCGATCTGGTCTTCAGTAACCCCAATAGATTCCTGAGTAACATTATCCAAGACTTTCTTGGTGGCACTTTCCGGTACTATTACATCCTTTATGACTTTTGTTGCAACTTCATCTGCAGCTTCTTGTGCGGTTTTTTCCACAGCTGTTTGAGGAATTTTCTCAACTATCTCCTCGCCGATTTCCTTCGCGGTTTTTTCGACAGCCTCTTCAACGGTTTCCTGAGTTGATTTCTCAACAAATTCTTCGGCAACCTCCTTGACCGCCTTTTCTGTGCTTTCTTCTAACGATTCTTTGGCAATGATTTCTGCAGCTTCTTCAGCCGTTTCCTTGACAATCTTCTCTGCAACCTCCTCGGCAGTTTCCTTAATAACCTTTTCTGCTACTTCTTCCAGAACCTCCTGCCCGATCTTGAAGGTCCATTTGCCAGCTTTGCCAAGATCTCCCAAGATGGGGATCATCGCCAGGGCGGAAACGGTGGCTTCCACGTAGCGTCCCTCACCAAGATAGATCAAACCATTGAGACCGTCGGCGATTTCACCAAATCCGGGGATAAAACCAGCAGCATCCAGCGCTCCATGCACCCACTCCCCATATCGATCCCATGCCTCCGATGCTTTGCCCTGCAATGGCTGGTAGACGTATTTATGGATGTCACTCACCACCGGTTGGAATACGGGTTGATAGATATGGGTGTCTACCGCGGAGGCGACATTCATTGCCGCAACCATTGTCGCGTCCACCAGCGGTCTGGCGAATGGCTGGTAGAGATGTTCGTTCACCCATGAAATGGCGGTAGTGAGCTCTTTAATTTCCCGTTCGATTTCGGGTTTGATGACTGGCTGATAGAGATGATCGTTGACCCACGAGACAGCAAGAGTGAAATTCTCGATCTCCTGCTCGATTCTCGGCTTGACGATGGGCTGATAGAAATTCTCATTCACCCACGAAATGCCGGAAACGAACTCCTGTATTTCCCGGTCTATGATGGGCTTGATGATCGGCTGGTAGACATGCTCGTTCACCAACGAGGCGGCATGAGTGAAATTCTCGATCTCCCGCTCGATTCTCGGCTTGACGAAGGGTTGATAAAAATGTTCATTTACCTGCGAAATGCCAGTTGTAACCGCGTCAGTTGTGATATTCAAAACCGGTTTGACGATTGGCTGGAAAACATATGTGTTGAACGGCTCAATTACATTGTCTTTCACAAAGGACTTTGTCTGCTCCCACCAGTTTGGCAGGCGCTCCCCCTCCCGCATGGCGGAGTAGTAGGCAGACAAGCCGGTTTGCAAGCCTGGTTTTTGCCTGGGTTGTTGGTCGGCAAGCAGTTTCTCCTCGATCCAGCTCCGTTCCTCAAGTTCGAAATCGGATGTGGCGGACTGGGAAACAGTCTGGCTTTTATCTCGTTCTGAAGAATGATATAGGTCAAGTCCGCGCACGCGCGCTTCGGCTTCCAACCGTGCTTCTTCCCGGGCGAGTTCCTGCCCTTCCAGCCATTGCGCTACCTTGCGCGCTTGGGCGGCGGCTTTCTTTTGCGCCTCCATGGCTTCGATTCGTGCCAGAATGGCGGAGCGTTGCGCTTCCTCCGCCGCCTTGCGTTTGCGATTTTCCTCAAGGGCATAGGCAGTTGCCGCACCCAGCACTGCCGCGGCGGTGGCTCCCCACAACACATTGCTGGATGTAGTTGTGGATGACGATGTGCCGGCGCCCATGAGCAGGGACTGCGTTGTGGAGGTCCCAGCCTGAGCTGTGGATCCGCCAAATACTAAACTGCCCATGGTTGAAGGATTTAGTGGCGGATGGACAGTTTCGGAAGATAGATCATCATCCTCGAAAAGTTCAGAAGGCGGTGTGGGATTTGTTGTCGGAACGGACTCCGGTTGGAAGAATCGCAACAGGGAAATCGGCTCTGGGACAATAATTCTTCCCAGCCCGACGTATTCATTTCCGGCGATGTCGCTGGCTTTGATCCATACAAAATAGGTTCCCGGCGGCGCGACGGTGCCGTCTTTGAACTCCCCGTCCCAATCGATGTAACCGCTAAATTTCTCTCCCGAAACATCTTCGTTCCATGCCACTTTGGCAAAGCGTTCATCCTCGTCTTCAATCACAACCCGCAAAGAGGCGAGACCACTTCCCAGCGTAAGATCCTGGATCAGGTACCTGACCTCTTCACCTAGTTCCCAAGATTCAATAATGAAAATTTCCGGGGCAAACGTATCCACCGATAAACTTTGAATCGTCGATTCGGTGACATTCCCCGCGTTATCGGTGGCTTTGAATTGGACCGTGTGTTGACCATCGCTGAAGGGAATTGGCGATGTATATGCTTGATACCCGCCGCCATTTATGGAGGCTTCCAGCGCGCTAATCCCAGACGTCACATCGCTGGCTACAGCCGAAACCTGCGTAATTGATTTGTACCACCCGTTCCCGCCCACCGTTCCATTGATCGAAACATTCAGGGATGGTGTGGTTGTATCAACAGATATCGTTGTGGATGAGGTTGAACTATTCCCCGCATTGTCAGTCGCCCTGACTGATACGTTGTAAATGCCCTCGTTCAACGTAGCGGAGGATTGCCAGACTCCGCCGTCGACGGACAACGACGCGTCAGCCAAGCCGGAGCCTGAATCAGAGCCCAGGGCTGAGATCACCGCTGGGGAGGTGAACCAGCCATTCGTCCCGTTTGAAGCGATGATATCGAGTCCGACGGTCGGTGAAACCGAATCCACTTTCGCCGAGAGAGTCCCCATGGTCGAACCGTCTCCCCAAGACGAAAGCGCCCAATAAGCGAAGTCGTTATCGCCTTCGTTGAGGGTAATACTGCAATTTGAATCCGGGCAGGCAAACGATTGCCCGTTGAGAGTGCCCTCGATGGCAAGGATGTTATAACCTGAAAGCGGTTCGTTCGCGGCGAGATCCAACTGTGGAGCGGTAACACACCAGCCATTTTGTAACGTGCAATTTTTAAGCGTGCCTGTGGTCGTTGCAGGTGGATGTGTGGTCGTTGTCTGTTGCAGGACTTCACTCTGCTCCACGTACTGATCACCTTCTGTGGCAGAGAAACAGCCTTGCGAAGACGGCTGATCCGGATAAGATTTCCAAGGTTTGCTTTCGAGGGAGCAAGACCAATCGTCCACTTTTTTATAGCGATAGTCGTCTTTGGATGGAACATACTTGCATTCCATTAGCACAATCTTGCAAACACTGCTCCATTCGGTGACCGTTCGATCCGGACCGAGATAATCGGCAAGAGCCGGAGTAGCGATTGCGAGTGCAATTAAGATGACAATATATGTAACGATGGTCTTGCGGTTGAAAGTGATGAAATCAGTCTTGTCTTGCATCTATGTTTCCCTCTTTTGGAGTGAATGTTTATAGTGGGCAGATTTTACATGCAGATCTCTTTCCTGGAATTTACGAGTTCGTTGGGTGTGATTACAACAGTGAAAAGGAAATGATGTAACCTATTTGGAATTAAATTGTCGCTGTCGGCGTGGGTGGATAATTAATATTGTTGCGCGGTAGGGGGGTGCCTTCTCCCTTCGGGAGTGCTTCGCGAGGATCGCCTACGGTACATTGCCCCCACACAAATCACATCGGATACAATACACCCATGCCAGAATTCACACCCCGGAGGCACCCATGACCTTCCCGCAAACCGCAGGCAGTCCGCACCACTTCCTTGCCAGCCTCGCTGGCGGCTGGGCAGGCACATCCAAACTCTGGCTCGAGCCCGATAAACTCGCCGATGAATCGCCAGCGCTGGGGACGATCACCCTCGTGCTCGAAGGGCGCTTCGCCATCTACCTCTACCAGGGCTCCATCGAAGGCGAGCCCCAGCACGGCATGTTCACCTTCGGCTACAACACCGTCACCGATCAATACGAAGCCGCGTGGGTGGACTCGTTCCACAACAACGCGGCCATCATGTTCTGTGTGGGCTCCGCCAGAGAGGGCGGATTCTCGGTTTTGGGCAGTCACCCCGACCCCACTGGCGGTCCCGATTGGGGCTGGTGCACGGAAGTCGAACTGATTGACAAGGATCATCTCACCATCACAGCCTACAACATCGACCCCGAAGGAGGCGAAGGGAAGGCAGTTGAGTCAAAACTTACGCGCGTCAAATAACAGCAAGGAGAACGTGATGCATATTAACGAACCCCGCCAGCAACTCGACCACATGCTGCGTCAAACGCGCATGAACCTGGTCAATTTCAGCCAGATGGCGGATACGAAAGCGCACATCCTGCTCAGCATCTCATCGGTGTTGTTGTCGCTCTCCCTATCGAGACTCTCCGAACCGAATTTCACCTTATCCATTACAGCATTGATCCTGTTCCTGCTCATCACCATCTTATTTGCATTGCTGACCGTGATCGGCAAAGTAAAGGTTTTCAACCGCAAGAAACATTCCATCAACGATCCCGATTACAGCCCGCTCTTCTTCGGAAATTACGGCGACATTCCCTACGATGCATACGCAGAAAACTTTGAGGAGATCATGAACGACCCAGACATGACCTACGAAACCATCGTGAAAGATATTTATTTCGCGGGCGCTTATCTATTGAAAATCAAATACAAATACATCCGCGTTGCCTATCTATACTTTTTCACAGGCTTGATCGTCAGCACGGCAATTTATTTCATTCAGAATTTTTTGTAAAACCCATTTCGCATATTGCAGACTCGCCATGAAAAACAAACGATATCTTTCCCTGGTTTTCATCTTCATTCTCGCCGGCTGTGCCAGACAAATACAAGTCCTTCCGCCAACGACCGCGCTCGCGCCCGCAACAGCAACGAGCATCCCACAAACAGAAACATCCACCGCGATTCCGCTTACAGAAACATCGCCAGCCCCAACACTCGACCCAACCCTCTTCGGCTCAATCCTGCAATCTGAAATCCAGGCTTTCTCGCTCGAACCCGTCGCCAGCGAAATCTTTACAAGAGTAATGAACAGCTTCATCGCGGACGACAATATCCTCGAATATCAAGTCCTGCGCGTCACCATCTTCCCAGGCAATGGCGGCTTGCTCGCCGAGTTCACATACAACGTGCGAACCACAAACCCTGCGTGGCTCGAAGACGGCGGCGCTCAAGCCGTAGAGAACTGGATCAACGACAAATGCAACCGCTTCGATTTCGTCACCACCGAAACAGAATTCCAACTCAAGAATCGCCGGACGTGTAATTGATGTTCAAAAAAATTCTCATCGCCAATCGCGGCGAGATCGCTATTCGCATCATGCGTGCCTGCAAAGAGCTGGGCGTCAAAACCGTTGCTGTCTATTCCGGCGCGGATAAAAATTCACAGCACACGGAGTTCGCAGACGAAGCGATTCACATCGGCGACTCATCGCCGAAAGCATCCTATCTCAATGCGGATAAACTTATTCAAGCCGCGCTCTCCTCCCAAGCGGACGCCATCCACCCTGGCTATGGCTTCCTCTCAGAGAACGCGTCGTTCGCCCTTGCGGTTGAATCCGCGGACTTGAAATTTATCGGTCCTTCAGCGGATTCGATCCGCGCGATGGGTGATAAAGCCGAGGCCAAGATTGCGATGAATAAGGCGGGTGTGCCGGCTGTCCCTGGCTATGAGGTCGAAGGTCAGGAGACCTTCGACGAGCAACTAAAAAATTTCAAGCAAGCCGCGAAGGAAATCGGTTATCCCGTTTTGATCAAAGCCTCTGCGGGTGGAGGCGGCAAGGGTATGCGCGTCGTGGAGGAAGAAGCCGAATTGGCTGAAGCAATTCAAGGGGCAAAAAGAGAAGCGTCGAACTCCTTTAGCGATGACCGTCTGCTCATCGAAAAATATATCGCGGATGCGCATCACATCGAAATTCAAATCTTCGGCGACGGGCACGGGCATCTCGTCCATCTGTTCGAGCGCGAATGTTCCGTACAGAGGCGTCATCAAAAAATCTTCGAAGAGACTCCCTCCCCATTGCTTACACAAGAATTGCGAGCACAAATGGGCACAGCCGCAGTGAAAGCCGCGCAAGCAGTTGGATATTACAACGCAGGAACTGTCGAATTCATATTTGATCCGATGACATCATTTTATTATTTTCTTGAAATGAACACGCGCCTGCAAGTGGAGCATCCCATCACCGAACTCACAACAGGACTCGATCTTGTGCAGTGGCAGATTCGCGTCGCGGCGGGAGAACACTTTCCATATTCGCAAGAGCAACTGACTCAACACGGACATGCCATCGAGTGCCGCGTCTATGCCGAAGACCCCGCGAATAATTTTTTGCCTAGCACCGGGAAACTCCTGCAATTCATCGAACCGCGTGGACCCGGCATCCGCGTCGATTCAGGCTTCCGCGCGGGCGATGAAGTGACGCATTTCTATGATCCTCTGCTGGCGAAGTTGATCGTCGACGCGGAAGGCCGCGATGCGGCAATTCAAAAGATGCAAGCCGCGTTGAAGGAATTTATTGTGCATGGTGTAGTCACGAATATTGATTTTATGCAGGCGGTTTTATCGCATCCCGATTTTGGGAACGGCAAAGTGTCCACGCGCTGGGTGGAGACCAACTTCAAATGGTCGCCGCCCTCTGAGCCGTCGTTTGAATCTCTGATTGCCGCTTCACTCGCAGATTTGTCAATCGCAAATCGTCAATCGTCAATCGGAAATGAAATTGATCCTTACAGCCCGTGGAAGAATCCAAGCGGGTTTAGGAATTAATGAGAGCCCGGTGGTTGAGTAGCCCTGAGCGGTTTTTGCGAACGGCGTACACTTGCACCAGCACGTGATTTGCTTGGCAAATCACACGCAAGTGCAGGTGTCGAAACCACCACTAACCAAGATGTTTTCGATTATTCGTTGGTCTCGATACGCCGCTTCGCGGCTACTCGACCAACAGGAATTTTCATGAAACTCACATTCGATAACTCTTCGATTGATCTGACACCGAACAGTAAAGGCTGGTCTGTTTCGTTTGACGACAAATCCTCGTCGGTCGAAATCCTCCGCACCGAAAATGGAAAACTCGAACTCCTCATTGACGGCGAGCGCGTCACCGCCTACGTCTCCTCCGATAGCGCGAAACGCTGGGTGACGATCAACGGTCAAACCTTCGCGCTGACCAAATCAACAGGCGCGCGCAAGATCGGAGGCGGTCATCACCACGCCGCGGGCGAATTGACAGCTCCCATGCCGGGGCAGGTCCGTGCGGTGCACGTCCGCGAAGGGGATGCGGTGACGAAGGGTCAAACATTATTGGTGCTCGAAGCAATGAAAATGGAGATTAGAATCCAATCACCAAGCGATGGAATGGTGAGTAAACTATTTGTGAAGCAGGGTCAGACCGTTGAACGAGAACAGGTTTTGGTTGCAATCGAAAATTAGCCGCAGAGTCGCAAAGTCACAGAGAAATTCGAAATGTTTTTCTCAGCGCCTCTGTGTCTCAGTGGCAAAGGAGTCTCATGGCTGGCAAATATTTTGACGAACTCGAAGTTGGGATGAAATTCAAGCACGCGGGACGCACCGTCACCGAAATGGACAACGTGCTTTTCTCCGCGTTGACAATGAACACACAACCCCTGCACGTCAACGAGGATTTCGCATCGAAGACGGAGTTCGGTCAGCGGTTGGTCAATGGACTGTTCACTCTTGGATTGGTCGTCGGATTGACAGTCTCTGACTTGACGGAAGGCACAATTGTGGCAAACCTCGGCTACGACAAGGTCGTGCATCCTAATCCCGTCTTTCACGGAGATACCGTCTACGCCGAAAGCGAGATCATCGAGAAGCGCGAATCGAAATCGAGACCAGATGTGGGCATTGTGCGAATCAAATGCTGGGGCAGGAAGCCTGACGGTACAATTGTGGTCGAGTTCGAGAGAACGGCGATGTTTTTGAAGAAATAATCATCCGTCATTGCGAGGAGCCCGAAGGGCGACGACACTTGCACCCAATTTGCTTAGCAAATCGTGCGTTTGGTGCAGAGCAGGTGAGCAATCCCCAAGCCAATTTGGAGATTGCTTTACTCGCTATCGCTCGTTCGCAATGACGGGGAGGAAAATATGCACTCACGACGCGCACTCCTCTACATGCCCGGCAATGACCGGCGCAAGATCGAAAAAGCAACGACACTCGGTGTGGATTCCATTTGCATGGATATGGAAGACGGCGTGGCGGCGAACAAAAAGACCGAAGCACGCGCCGTCATTGCACAGGCGATGAAGGAACTGGATTTCGGCAAATCGGAGCGATGCATCCGCATCAACAGCATTGGGTCAGGTCTGGAGAAACGCGATCTCGCCGCCGCGCTGGCGACAAATCCCGATACGATAGTTGTTCCCAAAATCGAAACTGCTGAACAGGTGAAGTGGGTCAGCGAGCACATCGAGACCTATGAACTCTCAAGCAAGTTGAACATCGGGAGCATCCGTTTGCTGGTGGGTGTGGAAACAGCAAAGGGAATATTGAACCTGAAAGAAATCGCCGAGGCGGATAAACGCCTCGAAGCCATTATCTTCGGCGGGGAGGACTTTGCCGCGTCCATTGGCGCGGTGCGGACGAAAGACTCGACCGAGTTGTTGTACGCGCGTCAGGCGGTGGTCACGGCTTGCGCGGCAAATGATTTGCAGGCGATAGACATAGTCTTCATTGACTTCAAAGACCCCGAAGGACTGCGCGTTGAAGCGGAGCAGGGAGCGGGATTCGGCTTTAGCGGGAAGCAGATCATCCACCCGAATCAAGTGTCGGTGGTGCAGGAGGCGTTCACTCCATCCGATTCCGCGATTGAATATGCCAAGCGAATCGTCGAGTCGTTTGAGTCCAGTCAAAAAGAAGGCAAGGGCGCGTACGCGCTGGACGGCAAGATGATCGACATGCCATTATTGAAGAACGCGCAAAAAGTTTTGGACCGGGCGCGCGCCGCAGGAAAAACGGAACGCGGACCGGAACGCGGACTTTAGTCCGCACAAACCTCATGAAATGGTCAACATCCCCTCACCGCCCGCCGCATCTCTATGTGGACGACGCGTGGTATTTCATCACAGCCTCGGTAATCAACAAGGAGCGCATCCTATCTTCTGACGCGCATTTCACGATCTGGATAAAGACATTCAAAGAATTGATCACGGAATTCAACGCGAATCTGGCGGCTTGGGTGGTTCTTGCAAACCATTACCACTTTCTTTTTCTTCCCCAGCATGGGCTTGAACTGGGAAAGTTTATGAAGCGCCTCAACGGGCGCACATCGAAGGAGTTGAACACGCTGGACAATGCGAAAGGCAGGACCGTTTGGTATAGTTACTGGGATACGTGCATTCGCGGCGAACGCGACTTTTGGACACGCTTTAATTACATCCATTACAATCCCGTCAAACACGGGTATGTGCAGAAACCCGAAGATTGGCGCTTTTCAAGTTATCAACAATACGCAGACGGTGATTCAACCTGGCTGAAAGACATGTTGCAGAAATTTCCAGTCGTGAAATTGTTCGACGATGATATGTTTTAATTTGGAGCGCGGACTATTGCAGATTAAGAATTAAATCGAGCAATCCGATCAACCCGTTTTAAACCACTGAGACACGAGACACTGAGAAAATCTTTTAAAAACTCCGTGACTCAGTGACTCCGTGGTCAGGCTCGGGCGTTTTCCACAAGCGTTTATTGCTCGATTAATTTGGAGCGCGGACTAAAGTCCGCCCAACACTGGTTTCAAAACACATTTCGAGCGGGCTGAAGTCCGCATCTCAATCAGCGGACTAAAGTCCGCATCTCAAATAGCGGACTAAAGTCCGCATCTCAATCAGCGGACTAAAGTCCGCATCTCAAATAGCGGACTAAAGTCCGCATCTCAACAGCGGACTAAAGTCCGCATCTCAAATAGCGGACTAAAGTCCGCATTCCGGAGGGTCATTTGCTTTCCATCATCTACGGCATTGCATCATCGCTTTCGTGGGGCGCGGGCGATTTCGCGGGCGGGCTTTCCAGCCGCAAGGTCGGCGCGTATCGCGCGGTGTTGTACGCTGATTTTTTCGGTTTATTGATTCTCTTCGTCGCTTCGTTTTTCTATCGCGAATCGTTTCCTTCCCCGAGTGGATTAATTAATTCATTATTAGGCGGCGCGCTTGGCTCGTTCGGACTACTCATTCTTTATTACAGCCTCACCATCGGACAAATGAGCATTGCGGCACCGGTCTCGGCTTTGTTTGCGGCACTCCTTCCCGTCATTGTTGGGGCGATCACTGAAGGCTTGCCAAGCATGATTCAATTCGCTGGATTCGTTCTCGCGCTCGCGGCGGTCTGGCTGATCTCACAGGGCGACGGCGGATTCCACGTGAGCAAGCTCTCCGACTTGAAATTTCCGATTCTCGCGGGGATTGGGTTTGGGTGCTACTTTATTTTTATTCACAACGCCGCGAACGAACCCAATTCATTAATCTGGCCTATGATTATTTCGCGCGCCGCAGGAACAATCCTGATATTCTTCATTGTGCTTGCGCGCCGCGAAGCGTTTGTCGTTCCGCGCGACGCATGGGGTGTGGTTCTGTTCAATTCCGCGCTTGATCTGGGAGGCAATTTCTTTTACATCCTTGCCAGCAAAACAGGCAGGCTGGACGTCGCCGCAGTCCTCAGTTCGCTATATCCGGGCGCGACAGTCATCCTTGCGTGGTGGTTTCTCAAAGAACACATCTCGCGTATGCAGGTGATCGGTATCATCCTGGCTTTCGCGGCGATTTTTATGTTTACAATTTAGGAGTTCACATGGGAAAGCTCACTGGCAGAACAGCCATCGTCACTGGCGCGACATCCGGGATTGGAAAAGCGACCGCCCTACTTTTTGCAGAAGAAGGCGCGGATCTCGTGATCACGGGGCGACGCGCGGAACTAGGTCAACGCGTATCGGACGAGATCAGGCAAAAGGGCGCGCGATGCGTATTCGTCGAAGCGGATCATTCCCAAGCCGGTGATTGTTCCCGCGTCCTCGAACAGACTCTCGCCGAATACGGCCGCGTCGACATCCTGTTCAACAACGCGGGCATCGTCACGAGAGGGACGGCCGAAACAACAGAGGAAGAAATTTGGAATCAGACTCTCGCGATCAATGTGACAGGTGTGTGGCGCATGTGCAAACTGGTGATTCCCGTTATGAAGCGACAGGGCGGAGGCGTGATCGTCAACAATGGGTCCGATTGGTCGGTTGTGGCAGGCAAAAATGCGTTCCCGTATATCATGAGCAAAGGCGCGGTGGCGATGATGACAAAAGCCATGGCGCTCGATTTCGCGCGTGAGAATATCCGCGTAAACGCGGTCTGCCCGGGCGATACATTTGTGGATCGCTGGCTTGAGACAGGTTATTTTGAATATTCAGACCCCGCGAGTTTGGAAGAAGCAGTCAAGAGAGCCAGCGCGTATCTCCCAATGGGACGTTTCGGTAAACCCGAGGAGATCGCGAAGGCTGTGTTGTTTTTGGCTTCAGATGATTCGTCGTTTGTGACTGGTCATCTCTTGCTGGTGGACGGAGGCAATACGGCGCAGTAGGGTTCGGATGGGATCATATTCTTTTTCGAATTGACCGTTGACAACCGCCCCTGAAAGTTGTAAAGTGTATTCATCAGAATGATTATCAGGGTAAAAGCAATCCTGATTCTCAAAAGTCTGGCGCCGTTTTTTCAAGCCACCATAAAGAAAGGGACAATCCAATGGCGAAAATTCCTGGAAACAACACAAAGAAATTTTTAGGGGTCGTGGGGGTGATAGCCGCAATGCTTGCACTGGCATTGCCGGCGCAGGCATCCGAAGCTCCGGCAGTTGTCCGACCGCGAGCGACGCCAACCATCGAGATCAACCCGGATGAACATCATCACGACCACTCAAATCTGGATGGTCCCGCGCCCCTTAGCCTGCTTGAACTGGCGGCCTCATCATGTTCGGGTGGTTTCGCCGGCGAGTATCCATGCCAGGGCATTGACTTCATGAGCCGGGTCGCGCTGAGTTCATTTACAGGTAATCCTGCCAGCGCATCCAACTTGTGGGGCTATGTGGACCTGGACGACAATCGCGAATACGCCATCATCGGTTTGCGCAATGGCACCGGCGTCGTGGATGTCACCGACCCAGCCAACCCGGTCATTGTGGGGCATATCGCCGGAGTCAGTTCTCAGTGGCGGGAGGTCAAGGTGTATCAGTTCTGGAATACTTCAGCCAGCCGCTGGGACGCGTATGCCTATGTCACCACCGAGGGCTCGGGCGGCGGCATCCAGATCATTGACCTGACACAACTTCCTACAAGCGTCTCGCTCGCCAACACCTGGACTGGCGTATCCACCTCACACACAGATCAGATTTCGAATATCGATTTCACTACCAACGTTTCAAACAACCCAAGTTTCGTGCCCATTCTGTATATTTCGGGCGCAAACACAGGCGGGTTGCGATTCGTCAGCCTTGCCAATCCCACCACCCTGACCGAAATCGGGTTCTGGACGGGAACGTATTCGCACGATACCTATCCTCACGTGTTCACCGACGCGCGCGCCAATCAATGCTCGCCCGGGCATAACCCCTGCGAGGTCGTGTTCAGTTTTGCCGGCACGGCCGGACTCAAAATCATCGATGTCACCAATAAGAGCGCGCCGGTGACGCTCAGCACCTTGACTTATTCGCAGTTGGGATACGTACACTCCGGATGGATCTCCAGCGATGGCAACTATATTTTCCTGCACGACGAACTTGACGAGCAGAATTTCGGATTGAACTCCACCATCCGCACGATCAATATCACCAGCCTGACCGCGCCTACGGTCAGCAATATTTACACTGGTCCCACCACCGCCATTGATCATAACGGCTATACCATCGGAAACAAGTTCTACTTCTCGAACTATACGCGTGGCATCGGAATTCTGGATGTGACGGACCCGAACGCGCCCGTCGAACTGAGTTTTTTCGACACCTATCCAACGACTAATGGCGTGACCTTCAACGGCGCCTGGGGCGTTTATCCTTTTCTGCCCAGTGGAAATATCTTGATCAGCGACATCCAGCGCGGGTTGATTGTAGTGCGCGAACAAAGCGCCGCGCCGACTCCGACCCCCACGGTCACCAACACGCCGATGAATACACCAACGCCAACAAACACACCGAGCGCAGGGAACACAGGTTGGCTCAACCCGAGCACGAATGCCCCGCAGACGAGCAGCGCGGGAGACAATAATGGTTACCAGACCACCCCATCCAATGCGCACACTGACGGCGGCGGGGCCGCGCAGGATGTCAACAGCGGCACGAACAACAGCTCGTCCTGCACACAGAACAGCAAGGATAAGCATCGCTTCTACGACTACAACATCAGTCTGCCGGGCGGCGCGACAGTCACGGGCATCGAAGTCCGGCTGGATGCGTTCGTAGACGGTGTCGCGTCCAACGCGCCCAGGATCTGTATCCAGTTATCCTGGGATGGCGGCGCAACATGGACGACAGCGAAGCAAACTACAACGCTGACGACTTCCGAAGCCGCGTACGTACTTGGCAGTGCAGTGGATACCTGGGGCCGCACCTGGACCTCAACCAATCTCTCGAACACCAACTTTCGCATTCGAGTGATCGACGTCGCCTCGGGTTCAGGCGCCACTTCACGCGACTTCTCACTGGATTGGGTTGCAGTGCGCGTAAGCTATCAACCATAATATAATGATGTTCATCGAGGTTTTGTAATCCACAACTCCGGGGCTGCCTCTTTATTAGGCAGCCCCTCTCTTTTACTCCTTCTCTCTGCTCACATTCACCCGCGTCTTCTTCATGCCCAGCGCGTCCTCTTGCACGGCAGCGCTTTAGCAGATTGACCAATCAATACCCCGTGCGTACAATGTGACTCCCGAACGAATCCATCTCACTGGAGTATGACCATGTCTGACGAAGGTTCACTTAATCAACATTACACACCTAGGAATTTTTCCGATCGGTTTGCCCTTGCATTCACCAAATCTGCGCGCTTCTTCGCGGATACTTTTTTCCGGCGCCGTTATGGTCATCGCGCAGTGGTGCTGGAAACGGTTGCCGCTGTGCCGGGCATGGTCGGCGGCGCCCTGCAGCATCTGCGTGCCCTGCGCCGCATGGAAAGCGATCACGGCTGGATACATACGCTGTTGGACGAAGCGGAGAATGAACGCATGCACTTGATGACCTTTATTAACATTGCCCAGCCTACGCGGCTCGAACGCTTGATCATTCTGCTTGCACAGGGCGCTTTCTTCAATGGTTTCTTTCTGCTATATCTTTTGTCGCCAAAGACTGCACACCGTGTCGTCGGATATTTCGAGGAAGAAGCAATTTACAGTTACACAGAATACCTGGCTGAAGTGGATAGTGGAATCATTCCGAATGTCCCCGCGCCTGATATCGCTATCGAGTATTGGAAATTAAAACCGGATGCAAGATTGCGCGATGTGATCATCGTAGTCCGCGAAGATGAGCGTCATCACCGCGATGTCAATCACGATTTCGCGGACGAGTTGACTTGAGATCAAATGATGAAATGTAAAAAAAGAGTGCGGCAAAAATGCCCGCACTCGCGCTAATTCCTTCTCCCCGCTCACCTTCATCCAAACTAAATTTCATTTTCAACTCATCTTCATTGGGACTTTTGTAAGGAACGTACTTTTGTAAAGGATATCTAACTGGATGAACGTGCTATAGTTAACTTGGATAGGCGCTATCCAGATGTACAACACCGCGATCCCCTCAATTTACCTAACAATATAATCGCCCTTTCGGCGACTCCGCTGGAGATCATGCAAACGCGCACGCAACTGTCATAGGTGCGAGTGATACAGCAACTCTGTCCGCAATGATTTCACCTGGCTAGCCGTCTATATAAATAAAGGAGATTAACCATGAAGAAGAATCGACTCTTTGCCCTATGTACGCTGGCGATAATTTTCGCCATGGTATCCATCGCCGCGGTGGATCATGATGCAAAAAAGCCACCGCTGGAGATGGACCCCAATGACTTCGTGAGCGTTATAGACAATCCTTTCTTCCCGCTCAAACCAGGGACAAAATTCACCTACCGCGGTGAAAGTGACGGTACGCCTACGCGCGAAGTAATGACTGTCACCCATGAGACAAAGAAAATTCTTGGTGTCACTACAACTGTTGTCTACCACCTTGCCTATGAAGATGGAGTGCTCGTCGAAAAGACCTTTGACTGGTTTGCGCAGGATAAGGATGGCAACGTCTGGTACTTCGGCGAAGACACGAAGGAGCTGGACGAAAATGGCAATGTAATCAGCACGGATGGCTCCTGGGAAGCCGGAGTGGATGGCGCTGAGGCGGGCATTATTATGCTGGCAGATCCGCGCAAGGGCAATCGCTATCAACAGGAGGAGGCGCCCGACGTAGCCGAAGACATGGCGCAGGTGATTGGCTTTGAAGACTCTTTGTGTGTCCGCTATGGGTGTTTCGAGAATGTTTTGGTGACAAAAGAATGGAGTCCGCTGCAAAAAGGTGTAGTTGAATACAAATACTATGCTGAAGGTGTCGGCTTCATCTTCGGAGATATGGTCAAAGGCGGCGATGAGCAAATTGAGTTGGTGCGAATTCGCGGCCGATGATTGATAAGTTACCTGCCCCGCGCTTGGTAGTCTAAAAAGAGTGCGGGCTTTGGTCCGCACCCTTTTTATTCCTTCTCGCCGCTCGTCTTCATCCACGCCTTCTTCATATTCAGCGTGTCCTCCTCCATGATCGGGCTTTCGCCCAGGATGCGCCCCGCACAGCCGAAATCCCTCAGCACTTCAAACAAGAAATTTAATTTCAAATCGGATTCGCCCAGCGCGAGATGTTTCTTCTCACCCTTGGGACCATATTCGATCCCCGAAAGATGGATGTGCAGATTCTTCAACGCCTCCTTCCCCAACGCGGCTTGATACGCTTCGAGGATCTTTGTCCACTCTTTGACTGTGTTCATCGTCCCATCACCGGGACGCGCGTGCAGATGCGCGAAGTCAATACACGGTAGAACTCCCTTGATCGCCTTGCTCATCTCCAGCGTATCCTCCGTCGAACCCAGCATCGCGGACTTTCCCATCGTCTCGGGTCGTAAGTTGACGGGATTCTTCGCTTTGCGTAATTCATCCACGCAACCTTTCAAGCGCGGGATGGCAATCTTCAACACCTCAGCAGGAGGATTTCCAAAGTACGAACCTGGGTGAAAGATAATATCCGTTGCGCCCGCGAGATTGCCATAGTGCGCCGCGTCCATGAGCCTTTTCCGAGACTTGGGCCACTCTTCATCGGTCGCGTTCAAATTGAAGAAATAGGACGCGTGGACGCTTAGTGACACACCCTGTTCGATTCCCGCTTGCTTGATCAATGCGCAAGTCTCCTCTGACACGCGTACAGACTGTACCCAACCAAGCTCAAACGCGGTCAACCCAATGGACTTGCTGAACTCAATCGCGCCGACCGAACCGCCCGGTTTCTTGGGCGTGCCGATCGGTGATCCCACCGTGCCGAATTGAAAAGATAATGTCATATTCACTCCTTTGTTAAGCCACAGAGACCACAGAGTTCCTTGAGTTTTTTTCTCAGAGTCTCAGTGCGCTCTGCGGCTAAGAACCAATCCAAAGACTCAACTTCACCCACAAGGGCGGACCGAGAATTAACAAGCCGATCAACACTGCCGCCAGCGCCGCTACAAGCACCGCGCCTGCACCCACATCCTTGCCAACCTTTGCCAACGGATGATGTATAGGACTTGCCAGATCCACAACGGCTTCGATCGCAGTGTTGATGAATTCAGCCATGAAGACCATCGCGATGGTCAACAGGATCACAGCCCAGTCGCGAGGGGGAATTTCCAGCCAGAAGCCCAAGGTAACAACAACCACCGCAACCATTGAATGAATCCACGTGTTGTGCTGGGTTTTCAGCACATGCCACCAGCCGCGGAAGGCATGACCGATGGCGTCAATTCGGGAGAGGATGAATTTCCACATCACGATTCTCGAATCTCGATTCCTGATAAACCGATGCTGGTCAAAATCTCTGCCTGCGCCTTCCACATTTTCTTTTTCTCTTTCGCTTCCGCGTGATCGTGACCTAGTAAATGTAACACACCATGCACCGCCAGCAATTGCACCTCCGAGTCAAGCGCATGACCGGCGGCTATGGCTTGCTCCTGCGCACGGGGGATCGAAATGAGGATGTCGCCAATGTAACGCGAACCAGTTTCCGGGTCCGATTCAGAGGCGGGAAAGGAGAGCACATCGGTAGGCGCGTCGATTCCAAGATAGTCCCGGTTCAATTGATGTAGGCGCGCATCATCTGTCAGCACAATGGATAAATCCACATCCAAAGATTCTTTTTGATGTGTGAGAGCCGCGCGCGCCGCGCGTTCGAGTAATTCCTTTGGAAAGTCAATTTCAGTTTCGATGTTGATCATTGATTACTTTTTGCTCAGAGGCGGTCTGCGACCGCCGCATATTTCAAGAAAGCGCAGGATCCGAGATCGCGCCCGAGCACTGTTTACTTCCTCGGAATCGTGCTCACATTTTGAATCGCCGATTCATCCTGCGGATACGAGACACGCGGGTGATGCGTGCCGCGCAAAATCGTGACGAATGCTTCCGTGATGATGCTGAGATCGCGCAGGGTGAGTTGCGTGTTATCGAGTTGTCCCTGCTTCTGCGCGCTCTCGATGGTGGAAAGCACGATCTTGCGGAGCGCCTCTTCAGTTTGCGGGTGCTCGGCACGGGCGCGCGCTTCGGAGCCATCTGCCAGCATGAGCAACGCGGTCTCGCGGGAACGCGGGCGTGGACCTGGGTAACGGAAATTTTCGATATCCACTTTGGATGCATCACCCCCCGCCTTCTCAACGGCTTTGTTGTGTTGATAGCGCGTGATCATCGTTCCGTGATGTTCAAGGATGAAATCGTCAATGCGCCGCGGCAGGCGATGTTGCCTTGCAAGAGTATACCCATCGTTGACGTGAGCAATGATGGTTGCCGCCGCTTCGGCAGGGTCAAGATCATCGTGTGTGTTTATTTGTCCCTGCGGCTGATTCTCGATGAAGAACATCGGGTTCATGGATTTGCCCACGTCATGGAACATCGCGCCGACGCGCGTGAGCAACGCATCCGCGCCGATGAGTTCCGCGCCCTGCTCCGCCAGATTTGCCACCTGCAAGCTATGTTGATACGTGCCGGGCGCGTTGCGCAAAAAGAATTGCAACAACGGGAAATCGGGCCGCGAGATCTCGATGAGTTGCAATGCGGTGGTGAGTCCCAGCGTTTGAGCGAGGAAATATTGGAGCACTAACGCCAGACTCGATGAAGCCAGTCCGACAAAAATCGCCGCGCCCGTGAGTTGAAGTAGTTCGGTCCCATCCGGCTGCGTGAAAGGGATGCGAAAGGCGATCAACATGGCGATTCCTGCGACGCTGATTGCGGCTCCTGCGCGGAAGAACGTCCACACGCGGCGCGCAGTGCCAAGCATAAGGACGCCGGTCAACGACGATGCAAGATAATATGGCAGGAGGTCGAGCGTATTCGGTAGTGCATACGGCGCGAGCAAAGAGATCGCGATGGCGAAAACAATTCCGGCTTCCACGCCGAACAATGTGGCGATCAATAATCCCAATGCGGGCAATGGAAATAGATAAGCCGCATAAGGGAGCGGGGAATCGGTAAGAGTAACACGCGCACCAACGATGACTACGACAAAGATCAAAGCGATGACAGAAAGACTGCGCGCTTCGAAAAGGAACGGCATCCGCCGCCGCGAAAAATACAACCGAATATACGCGGCAACGATCAACACCAGCGCGCCTGCGCCCAGATATTCCTGCCACGGGTTTTCAGCCTTGATCAGCCCGAGTTGTTCCAATGCCTCGAGTTGCGCGGATGTGACGATCTGCCCGCGCAGGACAATGATCTCGCCCGCTTTATATTCTTCGAAGACGGGAGGCACCGCATCTCGCGCGGACTGTCTGGCGGCTTCCGTTAAATCCGCGTTATACACGCTGTTGGGTGTGACGAATGCCGTCACGAGTTCCGCGACCAGCGCGGCTTGATCCTCGTTCAGCGAGAGGCTTACCAACGAAGGCACACTGCGACGGACAGTTTCCAGATCCTGTTCACGGATACTGCGCCGTAGAACCAGTTCAAGCACACTCAATGACTCTTGTTGAATCGTGTCCCAGCGGCCCGGGGTCAACAGGATGATTTTTTCAATTGTTTCCGGTTGCAAGGTGACATCGTTCAACGCGGCAATATCTGATGTCTTTTGTTCGAGGGTGGAGTTCTCATCATCGCGGACGAGGGTGATGTACTGCAATGAGGCGCGGAGTCGCTCGATTTGACGGCGGGCAATCGTCGGGTCGGGAGAGGCGTACACCAGCGCGACGGTGTTCTCCGCGGCTTCTCGCGCTTCATCCGTCCGTACCTTGCTCTCGTATTGAATCGAGCGCGGCGCCTGGTAGTCGTTCGGTGAAACGTCGCCTGCTTGCAGAGTCGTTGTGGTGGAATCCAATACCAGCGGCAGAACCAATGCCCCGTAGGATATGATGCTCACGAGAATAAGCAGGATGATTTGAAGTGCGCGGATGCGCGGGGGCATTTGTCGTTGCCGTGCAGGAATGATCCCCATATTAGTTGTTTGCTCCCGCAGGGTCTGTGACCCTGCAGAATTGTCTGAAAAACACGGCGGTCAGAGACCGCCTTTGAGCAAACAGGTTTAACATTGTTACTTGGGTTGGAGCAATTCCCGCACCGTCGCGCTGACCATGTCGTTCGGTGCGCGGCCCGCGACCTTTGCCATCACGGTCTTCATTACTTTACCCATATCAGCTGGTGACGCCGCCTCGGTCTCAGTGATGGCGGATTGCACGAGGGCACGAAGTTCTTCTGCGGGCATGGCTTTGGGAAGAAAAACTTCGAGCACTTTGATCTCGGCTTCGTTGGCTTCAACCAGGTCTGCGCGCTCCGCCTTCTTCGCTTCTTCCAAAGACTCGCGGCGGTTCTTGACCTCCTTTTGAAGGATGGCGATCACTGCCATATCATCCAATTCGACGCGTTTATCTACTTCCGCTTGTTTGACCGCGGCAAGCGCCATGCGCACCGTCCGCTTGCGGACCTCGTCCCCGTTCTTCATGGCATCTTTGACGGAGTCGTTCAGTTGAGTTTTGATGTTCATGGGGAGGATTATACTAGAGACGAGGGAGGGAAGAACAAAAGTTGGAGGAGGGTTTTAGGTTTACGAAGGCTTATGTAATCTGAAATGGGTAGATCAATTGGGTATTGAGCGCTTTGGCCTTGAAATCTTCCTTGTTGAACTCCGTAATTCGCTTGAGAGATACCCGGACAGTTCGTGATAGACAGGCTTCTTGAACGGCACAACAATTGAGGTCAATTCAGTTATCGACCACCATCTCCAGTTTCTGAATTCCTTATTGTCACCCAGTGAAATTTCCTCATCCAAACCTTCATAAGCAAATAGAAACCATTGCTGTACTTGTCCTCGTCCTATCTTTTGATTTCTGTACTCTTTTGGTAATTCATAGGCGAGAAGACGCGGCACGGTGGACAACAAGCGCAATCTACCTTCTTTTATTCCGGTTTCTTCAAAGACCTCTCGCTTTACTGCTTCCAAAGGCGACTCTCCGACATCCAGGCCACCTTGCGGCAATTGCCACGAATCAAGAATATCCTTTCGCTCCAAGCCAAGTACCTTGCCACTTTTGTTTAGAATGATTGCCCCGACACCAGCTCGAAATGTCTGTGAACGAAACACCTTCTTTTTTCTCTGATTATTGGCAATGACCAATTGAAGGACTAAAAGAAATACGAAATTTACAAGAACTGCCAGCCAACCCCATCCCTCGCCATACCATAACGCTGTAATGACCGCAACAATGATACTGTTCATCATTGCCATCATTTCTGCCAGCCCTCCTCGTAATAGTTTTTTATGGCGAATAAATGGCAACTCATATTCAAATAGATTTAGTGCCCGTCTTCTTAATTGTTCTCGCAGGTATTCGATTATTCTTTTATATTCATCAGTTACACGATTTCGTTGAAGTATCCTAAGAAAAGTAACCACACCAAATAAAAATGTGCCTAAAAGAGCTCCTGTGGCCATCTGACGGACATCAGCATCTGAAAACTTTGTTTGACCACTAGTGATAAGTGCAACAACTCCTGCAATTATTGCAGTTGTTAGCGTAATAAAGAAATCAACCCGCTTTTCTCCAACATCTTCATTCTTCCAGAAGGATTCAGAAAAATGACTATACTCAGCGAGCAAAAGTTTCTCGTCATCCATTTTTTGATTCTCCATTTCCATATCAGTTACATTCTGATACTCATATACACTACTTCCTCGACCCCGTCAACGCGGTTGTGATACCCAAACTGACATTCACCAGCCCTGCAAAGTATCGCCCTCCGGTTTGGAATTGCCTACTGCCTCTCAATTTTTCCGCAAGCGAACTCGCAACCAACGCGTAGATGCTGTCCGTGACAAGTGCCAATCCCACAAAGATCGCGCCGAGCAACAGGAAACGCCAGACATGAAATCTCGGAGTTAAACTCCGAAATTTCATGATTTTTCTGTTTTTCCTACTTGAATCCTGCTCTTCGCCAACTCCAAATATTCCACATTCAATTCATAACCAACGTAACGCCTCCCTGCCTTCAACGCAGCAAGCGCAGTCTGACCTGATCCCATAAAGGGGTCCAAAATCACTTCATTGGAATACGTATATAGTTGGATCAAACGATACGGCAATTCAACAGGGAAGGGCGCGGGATGGCCGATCTTCTTCGCAGACTCAGACATAAAATCCCACACCGATTTTGTGAACTCTAAAAATTCCTCTTTCGAAATTGTGCTCTCGCGCCCATCCATTTTCTCGCGCTTGAAGGTTCCCTTTGAAAACACAAGAATGTATTCATGCGTATCGCGCAAGGTGGGGTTCGACGCCGACTGCCACGATCCCCACGCAGTGGACGTGCTCGCACTCGCGGCTTTATTCCAAATGATCTCTCCGCGCATCAGAAATCCCAGATCGGTCATATCTTTCGCAATGTATGAATTCAACGGGATATATGGCTTGCGTCCGAGATTGGCGACGTTGATGCAGGCACGTCCGCCTGGCACGAGCACGCGATAGGTTTCCTTCCACACGCGCCGCAAAAACCCCAGATACTCCTCGAGCGTCAGGTTCTCGTCGTACTCCTTGCCCACGTTATACGGCGGCGACGTCACCATGAGATGCACCGAATTATCAGGCAATTCCTTCATCTCTTCGGACGAATGTTGGAAGATGACATCCGGGGTCTCAATCGGATGTTCGATATACGCTTCAGACGCAGCAGTAGGCTGGTCGCCATAGAGACGCGTCCCATAGAACGACGAGGAATCGTGTCCCTCGCGACCGGGCGAGCCGAAGGAGGTGGTGGAGGTGTTGTTTAAAAATTTTCGTTTTGGCATGTTTATTATCATGTCACGCTGAGGGAGCGCTTGTTACGACAGAAGGGTCTCCTCTCACATTGCGGGAGATTCTTCGCCGCTCACCTGCACTTGCAGCGCAGGTGCAAGTGTCGCGGCTCAGAATGACATACGTACTACCCATTCACAAATAACGATAACAAATCCCGCGGAAGACCCGTCATCGTTTTCTCGTATTCGATCCGCGTGCGTTTGATGGCGGCTTGCATGGCATATTCAAATTTGAATCCCTGTTCGGGCGAGTCGAGATTCATCCATGCGTGCGAATCTTTTGGCAGGAGGCGCAACGAGAGCGGCCTCAACTTGCGTACGTAGTAAAGCAACTCAAACGGGTAATACGTCTTTCCAGAGCGCAGGTCTGGGCTGGCGAGCAGAGTCTGGTCAACGGGATCAATTTCCGGCGGCGCGGGAGGCGTCCGCTCGTCAAAGCGGGCAAGCCACATCATGATGTAATTGCTGTGCGCGTAAAAATCCTGCACGGAATGGGTCACCCTTCCAAATGCAGACCATGCCGAAGGCATATCTTTTTTTTGAAGAGACGTGATCGTGAGCGCGCGTTGCTTCTCGATGTAGGTATAGGTTTTATCAAAGGCGTTGTTGTCGAAATGATATTCATCATGACCGAACTGCCCGCGGATCTGATCCTGCTTTACATTCGCCGTCGTCATCACAGACAAAGCGCGCGTGCCGAGATGGTCGCCAAGCGATTCGAACATGATCTCGATGTGATAATCGGTAAGCATTTGTTCGATTATAAGCGATTGGTTATAATGACCGCATGAGTTTTTATACCTCCAAAGGCGACGACGGAACGACGAATTTATTGGGCGAGGGACGTGTGTCAAAATACCACGCGCGCATCGAAGCCGTGGGCACATTGGACGAATCAACCGCCGCCTTGGGGTTGGCGCGCGCACAATGTCTCCACCCGCAAACGAGCGAAATTATTCTCGAAACGCAACGCGATTTGTACAAATTGATGGCGGAGGTGGCGGCGACCCCTGAGAACGCGGAGACCTTTCATTTTATTGACGCGCGGCGCGTAGCGTGGCTCGAAGAACAAACGGACGCGTTATCCAAACTCGTCGAGATGCCGAAGGAATTTATTCTGCCCGGCGATTCAATGGCAGGCGCGGCACTTTCGCTGGCTCGTACTATTATCCGCCGTGCAGAACGCCGCGTAGTGGAATTGTTCGATATGAAAGAAATAACGAATCCGGATTTGCAACGGTATTTAAATCGTTTATCGTCCTTGTGTTTTGTTTTGGAATTATTGGAAAATAAAGCGGCGGGGCATCAAACGACATTGGCAAAAGAATAAATCGTAGGGGCGGGGCGAGAAGACCTCACCCCTACAAACCCAAAAGGCATATTATGAATCCTGAAGAATTCCGCCAGATCGGCCATCAGCTCATTGATTGGATCGCAGATTATCGCACTAGAGTCTCCGACCTGCCCGTCAGGTCACAGGTTGAACCTGGCATGGTGCGCGCTCGCCTTCCCAGCATGGCGCCGATCAAACCTGAATCATTCGATCTTATCTTCAACGATCTCGAACAGATAATTTTGCCCGGCTTATCTCACTTCCAAAGCCCGAATTTCTTCGGATACTTTCCAGCCAACGGAGAGTTATCCTCAGTGCTTGGCGATTATATGAGCACCGGCTTGGGCGTGCTTGGTCTCTCGTGGCAATCCAGCCCGAGCCTCACCGAACTAGAGGAACTCGTCACCGACTGGATGCGCCAGATGGTCGGTCTCTCCGATTCGTGGAGCGGCGTGATTCAAGACACGGCGTCAACCTGCACACTGGTCGCGTTGATGTTAGCCCGCGAGCGCGTGTCGAATTATTCGTTGTCGCGCGGTGGGTTCCAAAGCGAGGAACATCCGCTCATCGTTTATGTTTCAAGTCACAGCCACAGTTCCGTCGAGAAAGCCGCGTTGCTCGCGGGATTCGGACGCGCAAATCTTCGCTTCATCGTAGTGGATGAAAACTACGCGATGAATCCGGATGCCCTCAAACAAGCGCTTCAAGCGGACCTCGAAGCTGGTCTTGTTCCCTGTGCCGTTGTCGCCACGACTGGCACCACCACAACGACCGCGCTCGATCCCGTCAACGCGATTGCCCAGATCGCCCGCGATCATAAATTATGGTTGCACGTGGACGCGGCAATGGCTGGCTCGGGGATGATCCTGCCTGAGTGTAGATGGATGTGGGATGGTGTCGAAGGAGCCGATTCGATTGTATTAAACCCGCATAAATGGTTGGGTGCGGCGTTTGATTGTTCGCTCTATTACGTGCGTAACCCCGAACATCTCGTGCGTGTGATGAGCACCAACCCGAGTTACCTGCAAAGCGCGGTGGATAGCAAAGTAAAAAATCTACGCGACTGGGGCATTCCGCTTGGACGACGCTTCCGCGCGTTGAAATTGTGGTGTCTCATCCGTGAACAGGGAATCGAAGGGTTGCAATCCCGCCTGCGACGCGACCTTGTCAACGCGCAGTGGTTCGCTGAACAAGTGCGTTTAACACCCAACTGGCGCGTGCTTGCCCCCGTCCCGCTTCAGACAATTTGTATACGACACGAACCACCCGGTCTCGAAGGCGAAGCGCTGGACAAACACACGCTCGATTGGGTGGAACGCGTGAACACTTCCGGCAACGCGTATCTCACGCCCGCGACCATCAATAGGCGCTGGATGGTGCGCGTCTCTATTGGGTCTCTTACCACCGAACGTGGGCATGTTGAGGCATTGTGGGGGTTAATGAGGCGCGAAGCCGAACAAAGTTAAAGTACGTACGCGAGTGCGTCACACCCTCCTCACCCATACATCGCGATGATCACGATCCCTGCAAAGATCACAAGCGCGCCCAACATTCTTATTCCCCCCATCCTTTCTTTTAATAGCCACCATCCTGCCAGCGCGCCGAAGACCACACTGACTTCACGAACTGCGCCTGCATAACTCAACGGGGCAATGGAATAGGCATAGACCGCCATAAGATACGCCAGCACCCCCAGCACACCCGCCAGCGGCACACGGACAGGTTGATTCATCAACGTG
>Ga0247727_10003374_pt1 | contig 35298 bp, 26 predicted proteins | sample WisWelCaveWW1625_FD_202498 | JGI IMG/M metagenome (GOLD analysis project Ga0247727, IMG submission 202498) | Biofilm microbial communities from Wishing Well Cave, Virginia, United States - WW16-25 | ecosystem: Environmental > Aquatic > Deep subsurface > Groundwater > Cave microbial mat | place...
ACTCGAGCCCGTTCATCACGGGCATGTTGATGTCGAGCAGGATCAGGTCGATGCCCTCTTCCTGTCCGAGCTTGTCGAGTGCCTCGAGCCCGTTCATCGCGCTCACGAGCTTGCAGTTCTTGTAACGGGAGAGGAAGAGCTTGTACATCTGGTGGATGAGCGCCGAGTCGTCGACAGCGAGGATCTTCCTCAGCATTCGCCTCTCCCGCTCCCGCGGACCGATGTGGCCCTAAGCCCACTGGTTTCTACCACCGAAAGTGCTGTCTTTCAAGCAGTAAGGCCCGCACGCGCTCGGCGCCGCGTGAGCGCTCGCGCAGCTCGCCAGCCGGCCATTCGCTCCTGGCCCGGAGTGCGCCGCCTGCGCGCTATAGTCTGGAGGGCACCCGCCAACCCGGCCCTTCCATGTTCGAGTCCGAAGCCAAGCTGCGCCGTGACGTGGCCGAGATGCTCGAGGCGCTGCGCGAGTTGGGTGAGGGCCGCTACGCCGCCGTCTTCGACGCGAGGGTGGTGGTCGCCGAGAGCCCGGCGGAGACGAAGGAGGGCGAGTGGGTGCTGCGCCAGCTGATCCAGGATCGCGGGGCGGCGCTGCTTCGGGTCCCGGCGGCGCTCCACGGCGGCGAGGAGATGGCCGATCTGTTCGAGGCCTGGACGGCGGACGAGTTCTGGCTGGCGGTCGTGAACGGCAAGGTCGGCGTCCTCGTCGCCTGCGCGGACGCGGCGAAGCTCGACGCGGAGTCCGGACGGCTCGTCCGAGCGCTCGTCGACCGTCTGCTGCGCCTCGACCCCGCCTGGCGCTACGACCAGAAGGGCCGGGGTCTCTTCCTCGGCAGCCCGCGGCTCGACAGCGTGGTGATCCCCCGGCCGGCCGCCGAGCCGGACGCCTGACGCAGCCAATGGAGCCTAGACTACGGCCGGGAGGTGGTCCGTGATCCGAGGTATGGCGGCCAGCGTCACGATGCTCCTCGAGCTCCGGGGACAATCTTGATCCGCTCCAAGGGCATGGAAAAGCCCCTGCGCTTCGTTCGGAAGGAACCGTAGGGCCGTGCCGAGCACCTCGATGAGGCGATTCGCCCTCGTCCGCAACGGTTCCACGCTCCCCTATCGCGGCCGCGAGTGATCCCCAGGACCGGCGCCCGAGGCGGGCTCACGCAAAGGCCTGACCGAGTCGCGAGGCGGTTACGGGACGAGCAGTCCCGCCTTCTTCATCTCGGACACGACGCCCTCCGCTAGCTCGGCCACGAACTCGTCGGCTCGGCTCGGGTTCACGGTGTCGCTCATCCCGGCCCACAGCAGCTTGTCCTGACGGACGCTGAACACGAGCGTCTCCACCGAGACGACGGTCGCTGTCTGCAGATAGCCGCCGGCGAGGGCGCTCCGAACGGCGCTCGGAATCGATCGTTGCATGCTGGAGTCCTCCGAAAGCCGGCATTATTCCTCAGCACGAGCCTCTCCCCGGCACCGCGTCCGCCGCCGCCGCCGCGGAGACGCCAGGAAGGCATTGACAATCGGCCGCTCGGCAGCCAAGAATCCCGGGCATCCAAGGAGTAGGACCGTTCCCTCGGGGTGCGCTTCGTATGGAGGGCGCCCGGGCGTGGCCTGACGCACCTCGAGGCGGGCGATGACGACCGCAAGCTGCTCCGCCGCAGGCATGGGGTCTGCGGCGGGAGTGACGACGAGGGGGATTTCATGCTGCAGACCTTCCTGAAGTTCGCCGGGCCGCTCCAGGCTGCGCTCGGCGTGGGCGGAGCCGCCGTGCCGGCGCTCGCGAGTGCTCTCGGTACGGGGATGGGTGGAAACCTGGTGAACCTGGCCTCAGGGGCCTTCGCCAGCTATCTCGGGTTCAAGGGCACGCCCGCCGCTCAGCAGAACGGAGCGCGCTTCCTCGGCGTCGCGAACACGCTGGTGGGGGTGCTCGGCGCCGCCGGCGTCAGCCAGGTCGCCGGCTTCAGCCTCAACCAGGGCAACGTCGCCACCATCATCAGCCTGGTCATCGGGCTCTGGGGCCTGGCCGCCGGCTTCATGAAGCAGAAGTAGCCGGTTAGAATACGCGTTTGGCCGGGGCCGCAAGGGCCCCGGCCGAGCGCCCATGCAGCAGCGAATCCGCAACTTCTCGATCATCGCCCACATCGACCACGGCAAGACGACGCTCTCCGACCGCTTGATGGAGCGGACGGGAGCGCTCAGCAAGCGGGAGATGACCGAGCAGTTCCTCGACTCGATGGACCTCGAGCGCGAGCGTGGCATCACGATCAAGCAGCACTCGGTGCGTCTCGAGTACAAGGCGAAGGACGGGAACGACTACGTCCTCAACCTGATCGACACGCCCGGCCACGTCGACTTCGCCTACGAGGTCTCGCGTTCGCTCGCGGCCTGCCAAGGGGCGCTCCTGGTGGTGGACGCGAGCCAGGGCGTCGAGGCGCAGACGCTCGCGAACGCGCACCTCGCCTCGGACGCCGGGCTCGAGATCATCCCGGTTCTGAACAAGGTCGATCTGCCGGGCGCCGAGCCCGAGCGCGCCAAAGAGCAGATTGAGCACGTGATCGGCATCGACGCCTCGGCAGCCATCCTCGCGTCGGCCAAGATGGGGATGGGGATCGACGAGATCCTGGAGGCGATCGTCGCGAGAGTCCCACATCCCAAGGGCGACCCCGACGGCCCGTTTCGCGGCCTCGTATTCGACTCCTGGTTCGACCAGTACCGCGGCGTCGTGGTGCTGGTGCACGTGGTGGACGGCCGGCTCGAGCCAGGCATGAAGGTTCGCCTGATGGCGAGCGGCGGGACGCACCAGGTGGAGCAGCTCGGCGTCTTCACGCCGAAGCCCGTGCCCGTCGACTCGCTCTCGGCCGGCGAGGTGGGCTTCGTCATCGCGGGGATCAAGACGGTGTCCGACGTCGCGATCGGCGATACGCTCACCGATGACCGCAAGCCCGCGCTCGAGCCGCTCCCGGGCTTCAAGGAGATCAAGCCGATGGTGTTCGCCGGGCTCTACCCGGTGGACGCCGACCAGTACGCCGAGTTGCGCGACGCGCTCGAGAAGCTGCGGCTCAACGACTCCTCCTTCTTCTACGAGCCCGAGACCTCGACGGCGCTCGGTTTCGGCTTCCGCTGCGGCTTCCTCGGCCTCCTGCACATGGAGATCGTCCAGGAGCGTCTCGAGCGCGAGTTCAACCTGGAGCTGCTCGTCACCGCTCCCTCGGTGCGCTACCGCGTGCTGAAGACGGACGGCGAGGTGGTGGAGGTGGATTCCCCGGCGCGCCTGCCGGACCCCGGCCGGATCGACACGATCGAGGAGCCGATCATCACGGCCACGATTCTGACCGGCGACGAGTTCGTGGGCGGGATCCTGAAGCTGTGCCAGGACAAGCGCGGCATCCAGAAGGGGATCCATTACATCACGACCACGCGTGTGATGATCCAGTACGAGCTGCCGCTCGCCGAGATCCTGCTCGACTTCTACGACAAGCTGAAGTCGGTCTCGAGGGGCTACGCCTCGCTCGACTACGAGTTCAGCGGCCACTGGGTCTCGCCGCTCGTGAAGCTCGACGTGCTCGTGAACGGCGACGCGGTCGACGCGCTCTCGCTGATCGTCCACCAGGAGACCGCCTACGCGCGCGGCAAGTCGCTCGTGGAGAAGATGCGCAAGCTGATCCCGCGCCAGATGTTCGAGGTGGCGATCCAGGCCGCGATCGGATCACGCGTGATCGCACGCGAGACGGTCAGCCCGCTGCGCAAGAACGTGATCGCCAAGTGCTACGGAGGCGACATCTCACGCAAGCGCAAGCTGCTCGAGAAGCAGAAGGAGGGCAAGAAGCGGATGAAGCGGGTGGGCACCGTCGACATCCCGCAGGAGGCCTTCCTGGCGGTGCTGCGCGTAGACGAGTAATGCTCTGACCTGACGGGAGGTCGTCTCGCCCTCGCTCGCGTCAGGTCAGTTCTGGCCGGTTCGTCGGAAGTCCGTTTCCGTGGCGGGGCGTGGGATGGCTCACGCCGGCCACGCGCAAGGATCGGCTAGAATCGGGAAATGAGCAGCAGGCCCGCCCCGGCACCGGCTCCGCCCTTCAAGAAGTCGGTGTTCCGCGAGTATCTCGAGTCGATCGTGGTCGCCGTGATTCTCGCCCTCTTCATCCGGACTTTCGCCGTCCAGGCCTTCAAGATCCCGACGGGCTCGATGGAGCCCAACCTGCTGATCGGCGACCACTTGCTGGTCAACAAGCTGGTCTACTCGCCGTCATGGGGACCCCTCGAGAACACGCTGTTCGGCAAGCGGCCGATCGAACGGGGCCACGTCGTCGTCTTCAAGTTCCCCGAGGACCCGACCCGCGACTTCATCAAGCGGGTCATCGGCCTCCCCGGGGAGACAATCGAGATCCGCCACCGGCAGGTCTTCGTCGACGGGAAGCCGATCGAGGAGCCCTACGCTCACTTCATCGACATCCCGCTGCGCCCGGACGACCCGGAGTATAGCCACTCGGGCGACGGGATCCGCGATAGCTGGGGACCAAAGACCGTCCCCGCCGGACAGCTTCTCGTGCTGGGGGACAACCGCGACAACAGCCGCGACAGCCGCTTCTGGGGTTTCCTGCCGGTCGACCAGGTCAAGGGACGGGCGCTGCTCGTCTATTGGTCCTACGAGGCGACGCGGGAGGAGTACCACAGGACTTGCCTCGTCGAGTGGGTTCGGGATACCGTGTCCGCGTTCGGCCGAACGCGCTGGAAGCGCTTCTTCCACGTGATCCAGTAGAGCAGGCGGCAGGCAGGCGACCCGGAGGATGAGCATGAGACGCAAGAGCGAGAGAGGCGAAGGGAAGATGGGGGCGCTGATCGCCCTCGTAGTGTTGCTGGCCGCGGGGCTCGCCGCATTCAGGGTGGTGCCCGTGTACTACGACCACTACGACTTCGTCGACAAGGTCAACGAGATCTGCCGCACGCCGAAGTACCAGGCCCGTCAAGGGGACGACTCGATCCGCAAGATGCTGATGGACGAGGTGTCGAAGCGGCGGCTCGGCCAGTGGATCGGGCCCGAGAGCTTCCTCGTCACCACCGGCGCCAACTCCCGCCAGATCCAGCTCTACTACGAGCGCGAGACCGAGGTCCTGCCCGGATTCAAGAAGCTCTTCAAGTTCGACTTCACCGCCGACCAGCCGCTTATCTAAGCGCTGATCTGACGGGGACGCCGTCTGGCAGTCGTCCCGGTCAGATCAGTTCTGGCTAACGCCGGTCTTGCCGGTGCCTGTTTCGTTTTTTGGGTCGCTTCCCGGTGGTGTCATCGGATCCTCCCGCCCTGGCTCGCTGGCTTTCCGACCTAGACGGAGGCGTGCCACCTGAAACACAGGCCAAGCGGATGACGGGCCCGGAGAGTCAACGCTTCCGACGGATCGGTCAGAGCTGATCTGACCTGGGCGACTGCCTGACGGCGCCCTGGTCAGATCAGAGCTTTCCCAAGAGCTGCTTGGCGATCACCAGCAGCTGCATGTTGCTGGTGCCCTCGTAGATCTGGCCCACCTTCTGGTCGCGGAAGTACTTCTCGACCGGGTACTCGCGCGTGAAGCCGTAGCCGCCGTGGATCTCGATCGCTTTCGAGGCGACGCGCTCGGCGGCGCGTGACGCGTAGAGCTTCGCCATGGCGGATTCCTTGACGAAGGAGCTGCCGACGTCGCGCAGGCGCGCCGCGTTGTAGGTCAAAAGCCGCGCGGCCTCGATCTCCGTGGCCATCTCGGCGAGCTCGAACTGCACCGCCTCGAACTCCGCGATCGGCTTGCCGAACTGCTGCCGCTCCTGCGAGTACTTCAAGGCCAGCTCGAAGGCGCCCTGGGCGAGACCAGTCATCTGGGCCCCGATCCCGATCCGCCCCTCGTTGAGCGTCTCGATCGCGATCTTGTAGCCCTTGCCCGGCTCGCCGAGCGCGTTCTGCTTCGGCACCCGGCAATCCTCGAAGATCAGCTCGCAGGTCGAGGAGGCGCGGATCCCCAGCTTGTCCTCCTTCTTGCCGATGCTGAAGCCGGGGAACGACTTCTCGACAAGGAAGCTGGTGATGCCCTTGTAGCCCTTCGCCGGGTCGAGTGTCGCCATGACTATGAACAGCTCGGCCTCGGCCGCGTTGGTGATCCAGAGCTTGCGGCCGGTGAGCGAGTAGTGGTCGCCCCTGTCCTCGGCCCGGCACGCGAGCGCGAAGGCGTCCGAGCCCGACCCGGCTTCGCTGAGCGCATAGGCTCCCACCCACTTCGCCGCCAGGAGCGGGAAGTACTTCGCTTTCTGCGTCTCGCTCCCCCAGCGCAGCACCGCGTTGTTGACGAGCGTGTTCTGGACGTCGACCAGTACCGCCACCGAGGGGTCGATGCGCGCCAGCTCCTCGATCGCGATCGCCGACATGAAGAACGTCGCGCCGGACCCGCCGTACTGGTCCGGGATCTCGATGCCCATGAGCCCCAGCTCGAAGCAGGCGTCGATCAGCTCGCGCGGGATCTGCGACGCCTCGTCCATCTTCCGAACCAGCGGCCGGATGCGCTCCTCGGCAAAGTCGCGCACGGCGGCGCGGAAGTCCCGTTCGTCCGCGTCGAGGTCGGTGAGGGGCAGGCTGCGGTACTCGCTCATGGGGTCACCTGGCCCTTCCATCGTAGCGTATGGGGTCCGGTGAGCCATGGACGAGAGGAGACGAGCCCGGTCTTGACACGCACGGCCGGGGGCCTATGATGCTATCTGTCCATGCTGAAGATGCCCGCCGTGCGAACCGGGACCCGCGTCAGGCGAGGCCCGTGCGTCCCGCGGGTGGGGTCCCTGGACCAGGCTTAGGCTGAAGCCGGTCGGACTCGTGGCACCCGCCGGGCGATTCCCGGCGGGTTTTCTTTTGGGGGGACGAAGGGATTGAGCGTGCGCGTGGGAGTGTTCGGGGCGACGGGCTACACGGGGCGGGAGCTGGTGCGCCTGCTGCGACGGCACCCGCGCGCCTCGGTCGTGTTCACGACCGGCAGCGGGGGCGGCCACCTGGCCCACGAAGACGGCCTCGAGCAGGCGGCCGACGCGTACATGCTCGCGTTGCCGCACGGGATCGCGGCCAGCTACGCGGCGAGGCTTCGGGAAGCACGCCCCGAGGCCGTCGTGGTCGATCTGTCGGGCGACCTGCGACTACCGACGGCCGCGGCCTACAAGCAGTGGTACGGCCACGAGCACCCGGCCCCCCAGCTCATCGGCCAGGCGGTCTTCGGCTTGAGCGAGGCATACCGCGACCGCCTCCCCGGCGCGCGGCTCGTCTCGAACCCGGGCTGCTACGCGACGTCGGTCCTGCTGCCGCTCATTCCGCTCCTCCGGGACGGGTTGATCGAGCCCTCGGACATCGTCGCCGACGCCAAGAGCGGCGCTAGCGGGGCGGGGCGCTCGCTCCGCGAGGACCTCCTGTTCTGCGAGCTCAGCGACGACTTCTCGGCCTACTCGCCCGGGCGCAGCCACCGCCACGTCGGCGAGATCGAGGCCGCGCTCCAAGAGCGCACCGGAAAGTCCGTAGAGTTGACGTTCTGTCCGCACCTGCTGCCCGTCAAACGCGGTATCCTGACGGCGCTCTACCTCAAGCCCACGCGCGAGGTCTCAGAGCTGCGGCGCGCGCTCGAAGCGGCGTACGCCGGCTCGGCCTTCGTCCACGTGGTCGACGCGCCGCCACGGCTGTCCGACGTCGTGGAGACGAACGACTGCCGCATCTCCGTCCACGCCGCCGCGCCCGGAAGGGCCGTCGTCTTCTCCGCGCTCGACAACCTCGTGAAGGGGGCGGCGGGTCAGGCGATTCAGAACCTGAACCTCGCGCTGGGTTGGCCGGAGGCCGAGGGCCTGGTATCGGCCTTCGCGCCCGGGGCGGGTGGCCTCGCGGCTTCCGGAGCGAAGCCGGCGGGAGCGAGCACGTGAGCGTCCGCGTCTACAAGATCGGCGGGCCCGCGCTCGAGGATCCCGGCCTCGTCGGGCCGCTCGCCGAGGAAGTGCGGCGTGGCGAGGGCCCGGCGGTCCTGGTCCACGGCGGGGGCCGCGCGGTGGATCGGCTGCTGAGGGCGCTCCAGATCGAGTCCCGCTTCATCGGCGGCCGCCGCGAGACGTCGCCCGAGGCGATGGCCGTCGTCGAGATGGTCCTCTCCGGCGCGGCGAACAAGCAGCTGGCCGCCGGTCTCACCGCGGCCGGAGTGCCCGCGATCGGGATCTCCGGCCGCGACGGCGACCTGATGCGCGCTCGCCTCGCGCCCGATCTCGGCCGGGTGGGGACGCCGCAGCGCGTGGACCCCGCGCCGCTGCGCGCGCTTTGGGATTCGGGCTTCCTTCCCGTCGTTTCCCCCGTCGCGAACGGCCCGCTCGGGGAAGCCGTGAACGTCAACGCCGACGAGGCGGCCCTCGGCATCGCCCGCGCCGTCGGTGCAACGACGCTCGTCTACCTCTCCGACGTGGACGGGGTGCGGCTCGGCGACCGCACGGCCGAGAGCCTGACCTCGGAGGAGGCGCGCCTGCGCATGGACGACGGAACCATCGTCGGGGGGATGGCGCTCAAGGTGCACGTGGCGCTCGAGGCCTGCGCCAGGGGGATTCCAGAGGTGGTGATCGCGGGCAAGGCACGGCTGCTGGGGCAGTTCCCCGGCACACGCATCGTCGCGGCCGCGGCGATGAGCGAGGTGAAACGGTGACGAGCGCCCTGCTTCCGATCTACGACCGCGATCTCACGCTGGTGAAGGGCAAGGGCTCGCGCCTGTGGGACGCGGACGGGCGCGAGTGGCTGGACTTCGCGGCCGGCATCGCGGTGAACGGCTTCGGCTACGGCGACAAGAAGATCGTCACGGCCGTGAAGAAGCAGGCCGAGCGCCTGATGCACACGAGCAACCTGTTCCACACCGAGCCCGCGAGCGCGCTGGCCGAGCGGTTGGTGCGGCTCGCCTTCCCCTCGAAGGTCTTCTTCACCAACTCGGGCACCGAGGCGTGGGAAGGGGCGATGAAGTTCGCCCGCCGCATCGGCAAGGAGCAGGGCCGCACCGAGTACGTCGCGTTCGAGAACGCGTTCCACGGCCGCTCGATGGGAGCGCTCTCGACCACGTGGACGGCCAAGTACCGCGAGCCGTTCGAGCCGCTCGTCCCGGGGGTGCGCTTCGTGCCGCGGGGCGACCTCGCTGCGGTGTCCGCGGCGGTGAACGAGAAGACGGCCGCGGTCATGATCGAGCCGGTGCAGGGCGAGGGCGGGATCCGCCCTGCGACAACCGAGTTCCTGAGCGGCCTCGAGGCGATCTGCCGCGAGCGCGGCGCGCTGCTGGTCTTCGACGAGATCCAGTGCGGCCTGGGGCGGACGGGGAGGATGTTCGCGTTCCAGCACTCGGGCGTCGTCCCCGACATGCTGACGCTCGCGAAGCCGCTCGCGGGCGGGCTGCCGATGGGCGCGCTGCTGCTCAAGGAGCAGTACGCATCGGCGCTGAAGGTGGGCGACCACGGCACCACCTTCGGCGGGAACCCCGTCTGCGCCGCGGCGGCGCTCGCCGTGCTCGACCACCTCGAGGCACCGGGCTTCCTCGACGACGTCGCCGCGCGCGGCCTCTACCTGGTGCGCGGGCTCAAGAAGCTCGGGCGCGCGCACAAGGACAAGATCGCCGACGTGCGCGGGCTCGGGCTCATGGTCGGCGTGGAGCTCCGCGGCGAAGCGGCGCCTGTGCTGAGGGGCCTGCGCGAGAAGGGCATTCTCGCGACGAAGGCGGGTGACAAGGTGCTGCGTCTGCTGCCGCCGCTGATCGTCAAGCGCGGCGAGATCCGGCAGCTGCTCACGGCACTCGACGCCGTGCTGAAGACCGGGGCGGGCGCCCCGGCGGGAGCTTGATCAAAGACGCGGCCTCGGAGAATGCGCTGATTCAATGAAGGTACGATCTGACCGCTCAAGGAGACCGACAAGCCGATGGCGAACACGAAGCGCAACGTGAAGAAGGTCGTGCTAGCGTACTCGGGCGGCCTCGACACCTCGATCATCATTCCCTGGCTGAAGGAGAACTACGGCGGCGCCGAGGTGGTCGCTTTCTGCGGCGACGTGGGCCAGGGCGACGACTTCGAGGCGGTCCGGCGGAAAGCGCTCGAGACGGGTGCGAGCAAATGCATCGTCAAGGACCTGCGCGCCGAGTTCGTCCGCGACTACTGCTTCAAGGCGCTCTCGGCGGGGGCCGTCTACGAGGACCGCTACCTGCTCGGCACCGCTCTCGCGCGGCCGCTGCTCGCGTACTACCAGGTCCAGGCGGCGATCCGCGAGAAGGCCGACGCGCTCGCGCATGGCGCCACCGGCAAGGGCAACGACCAGGTTCGCTTCGAGGTCACCTACGCCGCGTTCGCGCCGCAGATGAAGGTGATCGCGCCCTGGCGCGAGTGGACGATCCGCTCGCGCGAGGACGCGCTCGCCTACGCCCGCGAGCACGGCGTGCCCGTCGAGCAGTCGAAGAAGGACCTCTTCAGCCGCGACGGCAACCTGTGGCATCTCTCGCACGAGGGCGGCAACCTCGAGGACGTGTGGGATGCGCCGCAGAAGGGGATGTTCAAGCTGACCGTCGATCCGCTGGACGCACCGGCCCGGCCGCGCCTCGTCACGATCGGGTTCGAACGCGGCGTGCCGGTGAAGCTCGACGGCAAGCGGCTCGGCCCGGTGCGCATGATCGAGGCGCTCAACCAAGTCGCCGGCGCGCACGGCGTCGGGCGGCTCGACCTGGTCGAGAACCGCCTCGTGGGGATCAAGTCGCGCGGCGTGTACGAGACGCCGGCCGGGACGGTGCTCCACATCGCGCACCGCGAGCTCGAGCGCCTGGTGCTCGACCGCGATACTCTGCATTTCAAACAAATGGTCTCGGTCCGCTACGCCCAGCTGATCTACGACGGCCTCTGGTTCTCCACACTGCGCGAGGCGCTCGCGGGCTTCGTGGACGAGACGGAGAAGGAAGTCACCGGCGAGGTGCGCGTCCGGCTCTACAAGGGCAGCGCCGAGGCCGTGGGTCGCCGCTCCCCGCGCAGCCTCTACCGCCAGGACCTGGCCACGTTCGGCGAGGGCATGGCCTACGACCACCAGGACGCCGAGGGCTTCATCCGACTCTTCGGGCTGCCCGAGCGCGTGCGCGCGCTCACGCGCAGCCGCGTGACTGTCGACGTGAAGGCGGTCGATATGACTCGTCCGGTGCAACGCAGGGCGACGGCCACCCGGCGCCGGCGGGGGAAGTGAGCGTCACCGCTCCGCTCGGCTTCCGCGCCGCGGGCGTCGCGTCGGGCATCAAGCGCGACCGTCTCGACCTCGCGCTCGTGGTCGCCGACGGGCCGTGCGCGTCGGCCGGAGTCTTCACGGCCAACCTGGCCCAGGCGGCGCCGGTCGTCGTGTCGCGCGAGCACCTGGCGGGAGCACGGACGCGGGCGATCGTGGCGAACGCGGGGTGCGCGAACGCCGCGACGGGAGACGCCGGGCTCGCCGACGCGCGCGAGATGGCCGCGCTCACGGCCCGCGCGGCCGCGTGCCCCGTCGAGGAAGTCGTGGTGGCCTCGACGGGCGTCATCGGCGTTCGGCTGCCGATGAACAAGGTGCGCGCGGGAATCGCGTCGGCCTTCCCGAGGCTCTCGCGCGGGGGCGGACCGGATGCCGCGCGCGCCATCATGACGACGGATACTAAGCCGAAGGAGGTGGTGGTCTCTTTCACGGTTTCCGGCGTGACGGGCCGGGTCGGCGGAATGGCCAAGGGCGCCGGCATGATCGCCCCCAACATGGCCACCATGCTGGCCTTCTTCACGACCGACGCCGCCGTCGAGCCGACGCTGCTGCGCCGGGCTCTCGGCGAGGCCGTGGGTGAGAGCCTCAACCGCATCACCGTCGACGGCGACACGTCCACGAACGACTGTGCGGTCGTGCTCGCGAGCGGCGCGAGCGGCGCGCCCGCGATCACGCGTGACGGCGTCGACTATGGCGCTTTCCGCGCCGCGCTCACCGAGGCCGCGCGCCAGCTCGCGCACATGCTGGTCCGCGACGGCGAGGGCGTGACGCGGATCGCCGAGGTGCGCGTCGAGGGGGCGCGGACGACGGCGGAGGCCGACCGGATCGCCCGCACCGTGGCCGAGTCGCCGCTCGTCAAGACCGCGCTCCACGGCGGCGACCCCAACTGGGGCCGCGTGCTTGCCGCGGTCGGGCGCGCGGGCGTGCCGCTCGACATCTCCCGGGTGTCGCTCTGGATCGGCGACGTCCACGTCGCCGAGGGCGGCGCCGCGCGCGAGTACGTCGAGAAGACGGCGGCGGCAGCGATGCAAGAGGAACCCGTGCGCCTGCGGATCCGCCTGGCCGAAGGCGACGCGGGCGGCTGGATCTGGACCTCCGACTTCTCGCACGGTTACGTGGACATCAATGCGCACTACCGGAGCTGACGGGAGTCGAGCCCCCTCCGAATGGCCTCCCGATTTCCGGGGGCAAGCGAGATGGCAATGAAGCTGTGGGGCGGGAACTACGAGGCGGCGCCGGACGCCGTCTTCTGGGAGTTCAACCGGTCGTTCCCGTTCGACCGCCGGCTGGTGCGCCAGGAGCTCGCGGCCTCGCGCGCCTGGGTGCGCGCGCTCGGCCGTTGCGGCGCCGTCAGGCCGGAGGAGGCGACAACGCTCGAGCGCGGCCTTGCCGAGGTGCTCGCGAAGCTGGAGGCCGACCCGAAGTACCTCGAGGCCGACGTCGAGGACGTGCACAGCTTCGTCGAGGAGCGGCTCGCGGAAGTCGTGGGCGATCTCGCCGGCCAGGCGCACCTCGGCCGCAGCCGGAACGAGCAGACCGTCACGGCGCTGCGGCTCTTCGCGCGCGGCGCGATCGACGCGCTCGCGCGCGGCCTCGCCACGCTCGTGACCTCGCTCGTCGAGAAGGCGAGAAGCGGCGCTGACGCGGTGATGCCAGGCTACACGCACACGCGCGCGGCCGAGCCGATCACGTTCGGCTTCTGGGCCGCCGCCCACGCCTGGGGCCTGGTGCGCGACCGCGATCGGCTGCGGGATGCCCGCGTGCGCGTGGACGTGATGCCGCTCGGCTCGGGCGCCCTCGCCGGCGCGTCCCTTCCGCTCGACCGCGAGGCGATGGCGAAAGACCTCGGCTTCGCGGCGGTCTCCCCCGCCGCGCTCGACGCCGTGATGGACCGCGATTTCGCCGTGGAGCTCGTCTCGTGCTGCGCCCAGGTCCAGACCCACCTCGCGCGCCTCAGCGAGGACCTGATCCACTTCGCGGGGCCCGAGTATGGCTTCGTGACGCTGCCCGAGGCCTTCACCACCGGCTCGTCGCTGATGCCGCAGAAGAAGAACCCCGACGCGCTCGAGCTCGTGCGCGGCAAGGCCGCGCGCGTCGACGCAGACCTGCTGCGGTTGCTGGTGCTGTTGAAGGGGCTGCCGGCCGGCTACCAGAAGGACCTGCAGGAGGACAAGGAGGCGGTGTTCGACGCGGTCGACACCGCCGTCGGCTCCCTGGCCGTCGTCACCGGCGTCGTCGCCGGTCTGGGCCTGAACCGCGATGTCATGCTCGCGGCCGCAGGGCGCGAGGAGATGATGGCCGCCGGCCTGGCGGTGGCGCTGGCACGCGAAGGGATGCCGTTCCGCAAGGCCCACCACGTGGTGGGCGCGCTCGTTGCGGAATCTCAGAAGAGTGGCCGCCCGCTGAAAGCTGTGGCCGCCGAGACGCTGGCGACCGTTTCGCCCGCGGTCGCCGCGCGGCTCGACGCGCTCTTCGACCCGCTCGAGGCCGTCAAGGCCAAGTCGCTCGTCGGCGGCACCGCCCCCGACGCGGTCCGTGTCTCGCTCGACCAGGCGCTGGTGAGGGCGAGGCTGGCTCTGATCGAGGAGAAGGAAGGGCGCGGTTGAACGGCGTCGCCGATGGCTGGAGCGCTGGAGCAACGGAGCCAACGGATCGGCCAGAGCTGATCTGACGGGAGCGAATGAGGCGACGGCGCTCCCGGCAGATCAGGACACAGGCTCGCGGCCCAGGATGGCGGGGGCGTCGTCGCCGAAGTACTTCACCAGCAGCCGGCTCCAGTTTGGGCTGCGGCGGAGCTCCGCGAGGTACGCGTCGAGCGCCTGGCGCAGACCGGGGCTGCCCTTACGCACGGCCCACGCGCTGCTCTGGGCCTCGCCGAGAGCGAGCCCCGCTTCGAGATCGCGATGCTTTCGCCGCTGCAGCAGGAAGTCCACGACGCCCGTGACGGTGGCGTCGGCGTGCCCGGTCTGGATCGCCTCGACCGCTGCGGAGATGTCCGCGACGCGAAGCGCGCGTGATACCGGGACGCCGGCCCTCTCGAGCGCCTCGGCCCAGGTGGTCTTGGGCACGATCGCCAGTCGCGCGGTGCGGAGCTCGGCCAGGGTGCGAACCGGGGGGCCGGGTCGGCGCGTGACCACGATGCTGCGCGCGGGCAAAAGCTCGACGCTGAAATCCACGCGTTGGCGGCGCTCAGGCGTGATGCTCATGCCCCCGACGAGGTCGCCGTCCTGCCGCAGCAGCATCGGGATTGCTTCTTCCCAACGAGCGATCGGGACGGCCTGGAAGCGGAGCTTGTGCAGCCGGGCAAAGCCCTCGAGCACCTCACGCTCGAAGCCCGCCGACTCGCCCTTCACAAGCGAGAACCAGAGCGGGTCCTCGTCCGCCGATGCCAGCACGCGGAAGCTTCCGCGCGCCTTGATCTCGGCGAGGTCGGCCCCTCGCGCGACGGACACGGCAGCCACGAGGGCGCTGAGGCCCGCGCCGAGCGCAGCGCGGGCGCCTCGCCGAAACCGGGGGCTCGCCATGCCCCCGATCTTAGCCGAGCCAGGGGGTTGAGCCCGTCGTCCCGGCCGGCCTAGGATCGAGCTGAGGACGGGCGAGGCTCGAGCATGGAGATCCGCGTCGGTACGAGCGGCTACGCCTACAAGGAGTGGCGCGGCTCGTTCTACCCCGAAAAACAGAAGCCGGTCGGGATGCTCCGCTACTACGCCGAGCGCTTCTCGGCGGTCGAGATCAACAACACCTTCTACAAGCTCCCGGAGCGCGGGATGCTCGAGCGCTGGGCCGAGCAGGTGCCGGCTGGCTTCACGTTCGTGCTCAAGGCCTCGCAGCGCATCACCCACCGCCAGCGTCTGTCGGCCGAGTCGAAGGAGACGGTCGACTACCTGTTCGACGTCGCGTCGGCGCTCGGGACACGGCTCGGGCCGATCCTGTTCCAGACCCCGCCCTTCCTGAAGAAGGACGTCGCACGGCTGCGCGCGTTCCTGGACTTCCTGCCCCCGGAACGGCCCGTCGCCTTCGAGTTCCGCCATGAGACCTGGCGGGTTGGCGAAGTGTACGAGGCGCTACGGGCGCGAAACGCGTCTGCGCCGACACCGAAGAGTCGGGCGAGGCGGGCGCGCCGATCGTCCCGACCGCCGACTGGGGCTACCTGCGGCTGCGCCGCGGCGACTACGACGACCAGGCGCTTCGGCCCTGGGCCGAGCGCATCCGCTCCCAGCCGTGGCAGCAGGCGTTCGTCTTCTTCAAGCACGAGGACGGCCAGCCCCTCGCCTGGCCGGCGATCGAGCGGTTTATTGCCCTCGTGCGCGCCTGAAGACGGGGACGCCCAATCGGAACCTGTCCCGCGGCCGAAATGGAGCCAGCGAGGCTCGCAGACAGGCTTCCGGGGGGCTGAGCGCCCCCCGCGCCCCCGCTGGCGTCAGTTCGCCGGAAGCTTCACCGCGAGGGCCGCTTTCAGGTCGGCCATGTTGCCGAGCCTGCCATGCCCGGGAGCGACCGTGTCGACGACGAGCCCCTGCTTCTGGAGCTTGTCGGCGAAATCGACGAGCGCCGGGCTCGCGGGCGGGAAGGGTCCCGCGACCGGGATCGTGAACAGATCGGAGACGAAGACCGCCTTCTCCTTCGGCAGGTACGCGACCACGGCCTCGGTCACGTGCGGGTTCGGTCCGACGTCGCGCACCTCCAGCGTGCGCGCGCCATCCTCGAATACGCGCTTGCCGGTGAAGGTCTCGATCACGGCCGCGCGCGGCTCGCGCGCCAGGGCGTCGGGGCGAATCGTCTTGGTCGCCTTCGCGAGCCGCTCGACGAACGCGCGGTTGCCGGGAGTCGTCACGATCGTGACGCCCTTCGCGATGTACGTGCGCAGCCCGCCGGTGTGGTCGGAGTGGTAGTGCGTCGGCACGAGGTAGCGGACCGGCTTGCCGGGAGCGGTCTCCGCGATCCTGGCCAGCACCGCGAGCGAGCGCTCCTCGCTGAGCGGGGCCTCGACGACAACCACGTGGTCCTTGAACGCCACGAACAGGCTGTGGTGCGAGCCGCCGGCGGCGAAGTACACGTCCTCGCCCAGCTTCGTCAGGACTACTCCGGAGCCCGGAGGCGCCGCGGGCACGCTCTCGGCGTCGGCCGGCGGATCCAGGAGCCCGGTACTCGGCCCGGCGTTGACGGCGATCGCGCCGTACGTCAGGTCCTGCGTGGTCTCCCCTCCGACGATCGTCTGGGCTCGGTACGGCAGCCGCACGCGACCGGCGCCCGATTGGACGTCGCGGTAGTCCGAGAGCACCGTCTCGGTGAGCGTGTCCCCGAGCATGGCGTTGTCGGCCAGCGTCTGGACGCGGGACAGCAGCCCCGTGGTGGCGTCGAACGCGAGGCCGATCTGCGCGCCGTCGGCGGTCGAGAACGTGATCAGCCGGTGAGGCCGCCCGTCGATCGCCTCTTCACCCAGGCTCCTGAGCGTCTCGGCGCGCTCGTTCGCCAGCAGCAGCAGCACTGCCGGATCGCGGCGCATGTTGCTGCGCGAGTTGCCGAGCGCAACGGGAGTCATCGGTGTCATGACCTTGGTGACCATGTTGTGCGTGAAGCCCGCGTCGGTGGCGACCGTTCGCGTCTTGGTGGGCAGCGTTCCCGGGGCGCTCGTCGAGGTCAGGCTGGCGTTGCGGCTACCAGAGAAGTCCTGGAACGTCCGCAACTCGATCGCTCGCGCGGAGAGCGGACCGTCCGGCGTGAGGCTTTGGCCCTGGGCGTAGTTCGTGCCGCTGCCCTCGCGCGAGACGTCCTTGATCCCGCGCAGGGCCTCGAGACCGCCCATCGCCTGGATGCCGGCATCCAGCAGCTGGCGTGCTTCCTTGTAGGACCGGGCGGTCGAGCCCGCGAAGAGTGGGACGGCGAGAACCAGGCAGAGAAACAGCCACGGCATGCGAGCGACTTTCATACGGCCTCCTTTGTCGCCGGCGCCCACGCGTCCCCGAGCGGCACTCGGCGGCGGATCGATCGGCCGGATTCTACTCGCTTCGCAAGCGCCCGCGAAGACCTCGTTCTATGCAGAGCGGGCAGCGTTCGGTTCGAGCGTCTTCCGGTTCGATTTGTTCGAACGCTGTCAGCGCCGGGGCTCGAAGATCCCGAGCTCGCGGTTCTTGACCACGTCGTCCCACGAAAAGCAGCGTCCGTTCATGGCGAGGTAGACGCCGCGCGGCAGCGCCTGCACGAACGAGAGCGCGCTGCCCAGGTTGAAGAGGCCGTCCGAGCTGCCGAAGGCGTAGGGCACCATCGCGCCCGTGAGCACGATCGCCTTCGGCAGCCTTGCCTCGCCCAGGACGCGCGCGGTGTCGGTCATCGTGTCGGTGCCGTGGGTGATCACGATGCGCTCCTCGGCGGCGCTCTTGCAGTTCTGCAGGATCAGCTGGCGATCGGCGTCGCTCATCTCCAGGCTGTCGATCATCATCAGCGTGCGCACCTCGACCGGCAGCCGGCAGCGGCCGAGCCGCAGCATCTCCTGGATGTGGGTGTCCTTGAAGTCCAGCCGGCCGCTGATCTCGTCGTAGCTCTTGTCGAAGGTGCCGCCGGTGATGAAGACCCGGATCGTCATGAGCGCGGTGGCTTCGTGATGGGCTCGAGCTTCGCCTTTCGCAGCAGCGGGCCGAGCGCCGCGAGCTCCTTGTCCACGAGCGCGTCGAGCTTCTTGCCCGCCGCCTCGAGGTCGGCGCCGAGCACCGCCATGCGGTCGAGCTGCGACCGTGTCGGGCGCCCCTCGTAGCCGTTGACGTTCCCGTGGAGCGCGCCCAGCTCTTCGCGCAGCTTCTCCTCGCCGCTGATTCCGCCCTCCGCCTGCTTCGTGGCGACGAGCGCCGTGCGCTGCTTCTCCGTCTCGTCGGCGAGGGCCTCGAGGCGCTTTCGTAGCGCGTCGCTCCTGGGCAGCGTCGCGGCACGCGCCCGCGCCTGGTCGCGCACGCCGATCATCTGGTCCACGGTCGCGGTGAGCTGGCCGAGCATGCCGTAGAGCGTCCAGGCGGTCGCGCGCTGCAGCCTGCGCTCCTCAGCGGTGACCTTCGAGCGGGGGTCGGTCACGAGCGTCACGGTCGAGGTGTAGCTGTCCTTGCCTTTGATCATCTTGACGGTGTAGGTGCCTTCCGGCGCCCGCGGGCCGAAGAACGAGAAGAGGCCCGCGAAGGCGCTGGCGGCCGGCATCTTCGGGGCCGGCGCCCGCATCGGCCAGGCCACGCGATTGATCCCGCGGCGCTTGCCGCCGGGGAGCGTGGAGACCAGCTTCCCTTCCGGATCGTAGACCTCGAGCTTGAGGTCGCCGATCAGGTGCCGCTTCTTCAGGTAGTAGGTGATCATGGCCGCCTCGGGCGGGTTGGGGCTCTCGAACTGCGCGTCGTCCCCGAAAGCGAACTCGATCGCGGGGATGTACATGGGAGTCGGGCGCGAGGCGAGGAAGGCCACGTCCTTCTCCGCCAGCTCACGGGTCAGCGTCCGCAGCGGAGTGATGTCGTCGACGATGTAGATCCCGCGGCCGTGGGTCGCGACGATCAGGTCGTGGTCGCGCGGATGGACCTGGAGGTCGCGCACCGCCACGTTCGGCAGGTTGCCGGTGAACTGGCCCCATTGCCTGCCGCCGTCGACGGACACGAACAGGCCGGCCTCCGTGCCGACGAAGAGCAGCTCGGGGCTGACGAGGTCCTCCTTCACCACGTGGGCATAGCTCTTGAGGTCGCCGCTCACCAGCGACTGCCAGCTCTGGCCGTGGTCCGTGGTCTTGTACACGTACGTCTTCATGTCCCCGACCATGTGGTTCTCGAAGCTGACGTAGGCGGTCCCCTCCGCGAAGCGGCTCGCCTGGATCGACGAGACCCAGGCGTTCTTCGCCAGCCCCGGCACCCGCCCCACGACGTTGGTCCAGGACTTGCCGCCGTCTCGCGTGAGCTGCAGGCTGCCGTCGTCGGTGCCCACCCAGATCACGTCGCGGTTCTTCGGCGACTCGGCGATCGCGAAGATGGTGCAGTGGTTCTCGGCGGTGGAGTCGTCGAGCGTGAGGCCGCCCGACTCGTCCTGCTTCTGCTTGGCGGGATCGTTGGTTGTGAGGTCGGGCGAGAGCCGCTCCCAGCTGTCGCCCCGGTCGCGCGAGCGGAACAGGAACTGCGCGCCGAAGTAGAGCGTCCCCTCGTCGTTCGGGGACATGTGGATCGGCGTGTTCCAGTTGAAGCGGTACTTCGGCTCGTCCGCCTTGGGCGAGGGCTTGATGTCCTTCTGCTCCAGCGTGGATTTGCGGATGCGGAACAGGTTGCCGCCCTGGTACTCGTTGTAGACCACGTCGGGGTCGGCGGGATCGACGAATGCCCAGAAGCCGTCGCCGCCGGTGAGCGAGTACCAGTGCTTGTTCTGGATGCCGCCGCCCAGGAAGCCTGGCCGCCGCGAGGGGCCGTACCAGGTGGAGTTGTCCTGGAGACCGCCGTAGACGTTGTAGGTGAACTGCATCTCGTAGCTGACGTGGTAGAACTGCGAGACGGGCAGGCTCGCCACGAAGCGCCAATGCGTGCCGCGGTCGTGGGAGATGTAGACCCCGCCGTCGGTGCCGAGGATCAGGTGCTCGGGGTTCGTCGGGTTGATCCACAGCGTGTGGGTGTCGCCGTGGTAGGCCGCCCCGAACAGGCCGCCGCCGCCCACGCCGGCGAAGGTCTTGCCGCCGTCGTCGCTCACGGATAGCGAAAAGCCCGGCCGGTAGATCCGCTTCCAGTCGCGCGGGTCCGCCTGCAGGTGTGAGAAGTAGAACGGGCGGCCGGTGATGGCGCCGGAGGTATTGAGCGATGTCCAGCTCTCGCCGAGATCGTCGGACCGGTAGAGCGCCGTCTGCTTCGCCTCGACCGTCGCGTAGACGACGCTGGTGCGGGTCGGCGCGACCGCGAGCGCGATGCGCCCGAGCTCGCCCTCGGCCAGCCCCTTCGTCACCCGGCGCCATGTCTTTCCGCCGTCCGTCGACTTGTGGAGCCCGCTGCCCGGTCCGCCCGACGTGAAGAAGTAGGGCTTCCTCCGGAACTGCCACATCCCGGCGTAGACGATGCCGCCGTCCTGCGGGTCGATCGCGAGGTCGGAGCAGCCGGTGTCGTCGTCGACGAAGAGCGTCCTCTGCCAGGTCTTGCCGCCGTCCGTGGTGCGGAAGACGCCGCGCTCCGGGTGCGAGTCGAAGAGGTGCCCCGTCGCGCACACGAGCACCGTGTTCGAGTCCTGGGGATCGATCACGATCTTCGCGATGCGCTCGGAGTCCGCGAGCCCGACTTTCTGCCAATTCTCGCCGCCGTCCGTCGTCTTGTAGAGCCCGTCCCCCACTGAAACGCTGTTGCGCGTGCAGCTCTCGCCGGTCCCCACCCACACGGTCTTCGGGTTTTTGCGGTCGATCGTCACGGCGCCGATCGACTGGCTGTGCTTGTCGAAGATCGGCTTCCACTGCAGGCCGCCGTCGACCGACTTCCAGAGCCCGCCGCTCGCCGATCCGGCGTAGATCGTGACGCGCTCGCCCTCGAGCGCGTCGATCGCGCTGATGCGGCCGCTCATCGCGGCCGGCCCGATCGAGCGGGCTTCGAGGCCGCCGAAGGTGTCGGCGTCGATCTTGACCTCCTGTGCGGGCAGAACGGAGGCCGCGCCGAGGACACAACACACGACTGTGGGGCGGAGGCGTCGCATGGCCATGGCTCCTTTCTGGTTGTGGCGACCGGTCAGTCCGGCTTGGGGGCTTCGGCCGGCTTGGGGGCCGGCATCTTGAAGCGGCCGTCGTCGATGGTCGGATTGACCTCGACCTTGTCGAAGCTCAGCACCTGCTTCTCCGGCCGCCCCTTCGCCCCCGACTGGATCGAGTGCGGCCAGAGCACGCCGCCCGCTTCCTTGTAGTCGCCGATGCTGCTCTCGACCTCCAGCTCGCTGCCGCGGACCATCCGCTTCGACTCGTTCTTGATCTCCAGGTACGAGTCGGCATCGAGCAGGATGTGCTGCACGTCGCCGCTCTTGAGCGTGACCTTCAGCTTCCAGGCGTCGGTGCCCTCGACCTTCTCCTTGCCGACGAGCTCCACCTGGTGCCCCTTCGCCTTGTAGTCGACGAGCGGCCCGTCGATGTCGGCCTGGTTCTCGAGGTCCTTGGCCATCTCCGGCGGCAGCGGCTCGGCCTTCTGGCTGCCCCCGGGGGAGATGCCCCACGCCTGCTGGCCGTCGTACGCCTGGACGCCGGTCATGCCCTGGATCGAGAACTCCATGCGGGCGTTCCTGGGCCGCTTCATCTCGATCGTCACCGGAGCTTCCAAGCCCGGCCCCATCGTCATCTTGCCCGTGATGCGGACCGACTGGACAGCTTTCATCTTGTCGAGACCGCCGCGGGCCTCGTTGGCCTTGCCGATCAGTTCGTCGACGGTCTGGGCGAACGCCGGGGCGACCAGGGTCGCGCCCGCGACGAGCCCCACGAGGGCCTTGCGCAGCATGAATTCAGCCTCCTTCAGGGGAGCAGATTCCGGAACGGTCGGACCCGATACTATCCCAGGGGGTCGGGTCTCGAAATGCGCACGCGCGGCAGACATTTGGTGCTGGCGCTTGGGCAGTGGCAGAATTGGCGCCTGCGCGCGAATGGCCACGACACCCGCTGAAATCCGCCTCAGGCTGAACCCCAGCCGCCGCTTCGAGGCGATCGACGTCAACGAGCGCATCACCGCCGAGGCGGGTGACCTGCTGGGGCGCTACAGCAAGACCCTATACTGCTCGCTGCACACGACCGCCGGCTACCTCGACCAGAGCCTGGCGGGGCGCATGCACCACCAGCACGGGCGGCTCGCCCAGTTCTTCGACGCGTGGCACGCGCTCTTCCCCCCCGACGCCGATTACCACCACGACCAGATGAATCTGCGGAGCGAGCTGAGCGACGAGCAGAAGGAGACGGAGCCAAGGAACGCCGACTCGCACCTGACCTTCATCGGCTCCGGGATGCGCAACTGCGTCACCTACCGTAACCAGCCGCCGGCGCCGGTCTACTTCATCGACCTCGACGGCACCAACGGTGCTGCGTGCCGCGTGCGCAGGACCACGATCGTGGCGTACGACGAGGAGCGGGTCGTCGCCCGCGAGTCGTTCCTGGTGCCCGTCTCACACCACCCGATCGACTCGGTGAACCTGGGCGACCCGCGGCTGGGCCTGGTCGACCGGATCAACGAGCTGCTCGCCGCTTCCGGACTGGACAAGGGCCGCGTCGACATCTCGCTCCGCCCGAGCGAGCGCAACGTCGGGCTCACGGTCAACGAGTACGAGACGATGCTGATGCGCCACGACCTGGTCGAGGTGCTCAAGGACCCGCTCAAGTTCGCCGCGCAGCGCGGCCGCCACATGATCGACGACCCGCTCGCGATCCCGACCAAGACCCTCAACTACGCCAAGTACGACTTCCCGCTTCTGCTCAACTCGCTGATCGAGGCGCTGCGCTGGGACCGCTCGGTGCTCGAGCGCACGATGGCCAAGCTGATGGCCGTTCCCGCGCGGCGGCTGCTGCGCTCGCGGCGGGTCACCTTCCTGGCCACCCACGACGCGGCTCACGGCAGGCCGCTGCTCGTCCGCGGCACGTACCAGAGCCCGATCCTGGTGCAGTGGCAGCCGGCTGCCGAGCAGTCCCGTACCGTCGAGATCGCGATCGTCGGCCTGAGCTGAAGCGCGAGTCGGACGTAGGTGCACGGCGGCGCGGCGGTCGTGCGTCCCTCAGTCTGCGTCGCCCTCCTCTGCGGCTTCGACCACCCCCAGTGCCGACCTGCGCGCGATCCAGAGCGCGGTGAGCAGGAACCGCCGCGCGGCGTCGACCGTCGGCAGCGGCGGCGGCCGCTGCTCGCGAGCGATCTCGACCAGCTCCTCGACGTCCGCGAGCCAGAGCGGCGGCAAGGTGGTATCGCGGCGCGCTCGCGCGAGCACCGCCTTTGCCGCCGTCTCCCGCTGGCCGCGCAGGAGGTCCCGAAAGCGGAGCGCCTGCAGCACGTGCTTCGAAGCCATCCAGGCCTCGCGCACGGGATCCGGCGCGACCGCAAGGCCGTGCACCAGGCGCTGCCAGAGCGCGGCCGAGGCCTCCTGGCCCCAGATCCGCGCCTGCCCCCCGAGCGCCTCTTGGCGCGGCCACGGCAGGACCTTCTCATCCACCCGCCCGACGACGGAAACCTGCTCGCTGTGCAGCCGGCAGACGAGCAGCGGCGCCCGCTCCGGCAGCGCCTCGCAGGTGTCGACGGCGACGCGAAGCGCTGGAACCTGGCTTCCGAGCGCCGTCGCGAGCTCGAACCATCGCCGGTCGTACGGAGCCTGCTCGACCAGGAGCACGAGGTCGAGGTCGCTGAAGCGCGACGCGGCCTCGGGGTCGAGGCCCGAACCGGTGAGCACAGCGGCGACCAGGCCCTGCTCGGCGCGCAGAACCTCGCTGAGCCACTCCGTGAGCTCGCTCGGCTCGGGTCCCGACGGCTCGGTCCTCCGCCGGGCGCCAGGCGCGACCGGCCGCGGCGCGGCGAGTGGCTGGCTCGCCGTGGCTTCGAGAGGCAGGCGCTCGATTCGGATCGGCGTCGTCGGACCGAGCGCCGTATGCACGGCGGCGCGTACGACGGACTGGGCTGCCGCGTCCATCGGCGACGCCGAGCGGTAGGCGAGAACCACCGTGCCGTCGTCTTCCTGCCGCCACGCGTAACGCTCGAGCTCGAGCGTCGCGAGCAGCTTCGCGAAGCGTACGACGTGAACCGTCGCGCCGGTGGCGGAGACGAGACGAGCCGGGACCCGGCTCGCGCGAAGCCGCAACCGCGGGGTGCTGCGCCCGCAGCCGCACGCGTCCGAGGCCCACGCCGCGCGGTCGCCGGTGCGATAGCGCAGGAGCGGCATCGAGCGCAGCGCGAGCGGCGTCACGACCACGTCGCCCTCTTCGCCCGGGGAAGCTGGCGCGAGATCTTGACCGAGGATCTCGACGAGCGCCGCCTCGGGCTCGACGTGATAGTCCTCCCCGCGCGTGCATTCCGTGGCGACGACGCCCGCTTCGGCCAGCGTGTACGTCATCGTCACCGGACAGCCGAAGGCGCGAGCCACCACGCCGCGGCTCGCCACGCTCATCGCCTCGCCGGAGAGCAGGAGCAAGGCGGGCTGCGGAGGCGGGGCGCCGCATGCCGCGAGCCGCCCCGCCAGCAGCTCGCACACCGACGGTAGGCCCGTGACGACGGCCCCGCGCAATCGCTCGAGGGCGCGACGCAGCGATTCGTCCGGACCCCGCCAGACGTTGGTCAGGTTCCACTTCACGACGCTTCGCTCGGGATTCCACGGCGAGAGCATCGCGCGCGACGAGGCGCCCGGGTGTAGCGCGACGTGGATCCAGTCGCGCTCGCGCCAGCGCGCTTCGCAAGCCGTGCGGTCCGCGTGCTCCCCCAGCAAACGAGCCTCCATCTCGCGTGAGCTAGCGTCGACGATGACCTCCACGGGCTCGCCGGTCGAGCCGCTGGTGCGCACGACCCAGCAGCTCGCGGGATCGAGCTCCAGCGAGCGTAGCCCGGCGTGCCGTAGCTGCAGCTCCCGCCGTGTGAGCAAGGGCAGTCGACCGAAGAGGTCCCCGACGTCCTCCGGCAGCGGCTCAGCGACGGGCGGCAGCAGGCGCGCGTAGTGTGCGGTGTGGTGACGCGCGTGCTCGAGCAGCTCGCGCAGCGACGATCGGCTCATCGCCGCCGCGCGCTCAGGCGCCGCCGTAGGAGGCCCATTCTTCGAGCTCCTTGGCGAACCAGGCCTCGAGCTCCCGCAGATCCTTGCCGTCGGCGATGCAGAACTCGCGGAGCTGCTGCTTCAGGCGCTCCAGCTTCGCGACGCGAGCCTCCACGGCCTCGCCCGACTGCCACGCCGCGCGGTACTGACGCTTGAGGTCCTCATACGGATCCGTCGCCATCGCTTCGCCTCCTCTCGGCGTCCGCGGCTCCCACGGGCGACTCCGCCAGGCGAGAGGCGGCGACCGCCGCCATTTGAGCCATCAGCACGTTGCCACTCGCTTCGGCCAGTCGTGCCACCTCGCGCGCGTGCTCCAGCGCTTCGGCGGGGCGACCGCGCTTCTCGGCCGCCAGGCAGAGATGGAACAGGGCGCGTGGCAGGCCGGCCTCGAAGCCCGCGCCCCGACACTCGGCCACCACCGCAAGCAGGCGCGTCTCGGCTTGCTCCGGCGAGCCGGTTCGCAGCTCGCAGAGGGCGAGGCTGGTGTCGGCGTCCAGGCGGTTCTTGACGTCGCCCAGCGCGGCGAACCCGGCGCGCGCCGTGGCCAGCCGAAGGGCGGCGGCTCCGAGCTCCTGGCGGCGCAGCAGCAGATGCCCGAGCTGCTTGTCGAGCATGGCCACTCCAGGACGATCGCCGAGCGCGTCGCGCAGCTGTCGGCTCGCCGCGAGCTCCCGCTCGACCGCCGCCTCGTCGCGATCCAGCTGGTGAAGCAGCGCGCGATGGCTGTGCAGCTCCGCCCGCTCCCAGCCGCCAGCCGACGGCCCGACCAGCCGCTCCAGCTCGGCGAGCGCCTCGCGCGCAGCCTCGCCGTCGCCCAACTGGACCCGCTTGCGCACCAGCCTGCAGCCGAGCCGGAACTGCACGGCCACGTCTCGATCGTCGCGCGCCGCGTCGTGCGCGAGCTGCACGAGCACGGAGTACTCCTTCCAGAAGCCGCGCTGATTGAGCAGCTCGAGGAAATCCTCGCCGAGCATCGGCCGCGCCGCCGCCGCGAGGCCCAGCTCACGGAGGCGATGAGCTATGGGCGGCGCGATCGCGGCGAACACGTCGGTGCGCACCGCCTGCAAGCCTGCTGCCGAAGCGGTGCGCCACGCCTCTTCGAGGCGCGCCGCCATCCGGCCGAGTGTCTCGGGATCGGTGTCGGCGAGCGCCTGGGCGGCCAGCTCGGGGACCTCGTAGACGCCTCCGATCCGGCGGACCAGCGAGCGCGACAGCAGCGCCTGCAGCCTGCCCGGCAGGTCCGTGGGCGGATCGAGATCCAACACCGCGAGCGCGGATTGGAGGTCGACCGTCGACAGCAGCGTGGCGAACGCCAGCGTCTCGCGGGCCTCCGGCGCGAGCGCGGCGACGATTCGCCCCACCAGGCGAGCAGGGGTCTCGACCTCATCCGGCAGGCGCGACGCGAGTAGCAGCTCGAGCGGGAAGTCGGTGAGTTGGGCGAGCAGCGTGGAGAGCGCCTGGGGGTGGCTGCGCACGAGCCGCGGCAGCCGTCTCCAGACCTCGCGGGCGTCGCACTCGAGGCCCAGGATCCCCGCCCAGTGGCGGATGAACTCCTGCGCTTCGGCTTCGTCGAGCGGCGGCACGGCGACGAAGTGGGCCTGGGCGGCCGACAGGGCGCGATCCCGAGACGACACCAGCACCCGGAGCTGCGGCGCGCGCAGCAGCGCTCCGAGCAGTGTCTGAGGCCAGGAACCGCGGGCGAACTCGCCGCCGTCGAGCACGATGAGGGGTGGGGCCGGGGCCAATGCGGCGAGCGCCTCGACGATCTCGCCAATGGCTCGCTCTGCGTTCTCGGTCGCGAGGCGTCGGGGGTCGAGCCCGCGGCTTCGCGACTGCAGCAAGGCGTTGATCTCCTCGAGGGCGTATCCCGGCTCGACCCCCGCCGGGCCTTCGAGGCGCAGCGCCAGGACGTCCGGCAGCATGCCGGCGAGGTCGGCCAGAGCCTGGCAGACGAGGGTCGTCTTGCCGACTCCCGGCAAGCCGTGCACGACCACGGCGTGCAGCGGGCCCTCGCGCAGCCTGCCGGCGAGCTCGCTCTCTAGCCGCGGGCGGCGAAACGCAACGGCCGGAGCACCGAGGCGCGCCAGCATCTGGACGATGGCGGCGGGACGCGCCGGCGGTAGCGCTTCCCGCTGGGCGGAATGCGCGACGCCGCGCTGCTCGAGGACTGCCAGCAGGCGCGCGAAGTTCTCGTCGTCCCTTCCCCGGAAGAGCTCGAGGTGCTGGATCCCCGCGATCAGGTACTCCACCGTCGGCGGCACGGCGACCGGCTCGAGGAAGAGCGGCAGAATCGGCTTCTTGCGGGCGGCCGCCAGCGCCAGCTCCTTGACGACGTTGTCGGAGGCGAACGAGGCGGGCGACGCGATCAACAGCAGGATCGTGCAGCGGTCGATCGCCTCGACGATCTCCTGGAACCACAAGCTCGCGGGATCGATGCCGCGCTGATCGATCCATACCGATGCGCCGGCGGCCTGCAGGCGATCGGCGAGCGGCATCACCCGCTCGCGATCGCGGCTCGCGTAGCTGATGAAGACCTGAGCGCTCATCCGGGCGCCAGGATTGTAGCGCCGGGGGCCGGACGCCGCGGGCTGCGCGAAATCTCTACAGCCGCAAAGGCTCGGCTTGACCGCAGTGACAGCTTTGCGCTAGAAGCTTCAACTGGAGTCGTCTCCCGAACGCGAGCATGCCGACAACGGGTAGCAACTGCGTCCTCCTCGTAGTCATGGCTCAGGAACTCCACGCCTCGTCGCGGCCGAACTGCCGCTTGGCCTCGAGCTAGGAATCAGAATGCCGACAGCCGCGATCTCGCCGAGAGTGGTCGTCGTCACCGGCGACGTGACGATCGACTGGAGCGTGGCCCGCAGCCGGGGCGCGGCGAGTGCTGGCTCCGCTTGGAGCGCCGACGACAGCTCGCGCGCGTACTGGAAGCCGGGTGGGTCGGCGCTGCTGGCGGACGTCATCACGGCCGTCGCGAACCGGCTGCAGTCGCGCCCGGCCGAAGGCGGCGCGAGACGACAGCCGGGCCCAGGACCGACCCTCGAAGTTCGTCACATGACGGCGCCGAACGGGGTCGCACCGGACGATGCTCGCTACCACCACTCGTACGCCCTCTGGGAGGGCGGGCCACTCGTTCACGAACGCGACCCGGCGCCCTGGCGCGTGAAGGAGTTTCTCGGGCTGGACAACCGTCGGGTCGAGGCGGGCTCGCAAGCCGCGCAGGCGATGCGCGTGGTCGACGACACGCCCGACGCCGAGCTGGTCGTTCTCGACGACGCGGGCCTGGGTTTCAGGGAGCGATCGGAGCTGTGGCCCGCGGCGCTTCAGGCCAAGGGACGCCGTCCGTGGATCCTCTTGAAGATGGCGCGACCCGTCGCCAGCGGCAGTCTGTGGAAGCAGTTGCACGCGCGGCACGCGGACCGGCTGGTCGTCGTGATGACCGTGAACGACCTGCGGCGAACCGAGGTGCAGATCAGCCGCGAGCTCTCCTGGGAGCGCACCGCCCAGGACCTCGCCTGGGAGCTCACGAACAACCCGCGGGTCAACGCGCTCTCGCGCTGCGCGCACGTGGTCGTCTCGGTCTACACCGCCGGGGCGTTCTTGATGTCCGGCGGGCGTTGCCGGCTGTTCTTCGATCCCAAGGCGATCGAAGGCTCGTGGCAGCAGGACCATCCAGGCGGGATGATCGGGTACACGACTTGCCTGACGGCTGCACTGGCGCGCGAGCTGATGCGCTCACCGGAGAGCCCCAAGATCGATCACGGCATTCTGTCCGGCCTGGCCGGCATGCGCCGGCTCCACATCGAGGGCTACGGGAAGCGCCAGGCGGCCGCCCCCGGAGCGGCGCTCGCTTTCCCGATCGACGTCGTCGTCGACGAGCTGGCCGGTTCGAGCAGCGCATTCACCGCCGCGGACGTGCAAGATCCCGTGCGCTTCCTGCGAGAGAGACCCACAGCCGGATCGGGACCCGCGACGAGCGGTTTCTGGTCGATCCTTCAGGACCGTTACACGGGGAGCCTCGAGCGCATCGCGCGCCGGATCGTGCTCGAGGGAGCCGACGTCGCGCTCGTCGGCGTGCCGCTCGGGAGCTTCGGCGATCTGTTGACCGTGGACCGCCGGGAGATCGAGAGCTTCCGGAGCATCCGTGCGCTGGTGGCGGAGTACCACCGGCAGCCGCATCGGAAGGCTCCGCTGTCGATCGCCGTGTTCGGGGCGCCCGGTTCGGGAAAGTCGTTCGGCATCCTCGAGGTCGCCAAGTCGCTGCTGCGGGGGCAGATCAAGGAGATCACCTTCAACCTGTCTCAGTTCAGGGGTCCCGCCGAGCTGCTCGGCGCGTTCCACGAGGTGCGCGACCTGGTGCTCAAGGGCTGGCTCCCGCTGGTCTTCTGGGACGAGTTCGACACGTCGGTCGAAGGCCAGCCGCTCGGCTGGCTGCGGCACTTCCTGGCGCCGATGCAGGACGGCGCGTTCCAGGAAGGCCAGCTCAGCCACCCGCTCGGCCGCTCGATCTTCGTGTTCGCGGGCGGGACGTCCGACCGGATCGAGAGCTTCGGCACCGGCATGGGCGCCGCGAGCTTCAAGGACGTCAAGGGGCCCGACTTCGTGAGCCGGCTCAAGGGTTACGTCAACATCCTGGGTCCGAATCGACAGCGATCCCTCGACGCAGGCGCCGCTTCGGCCGATCCCTACTACGTGATCCGGCGGGCGATCCTGCTGCGCTCCATCCTCAAGCGCGAGCGGGGGCACCTGTTCGACAAGGGGATCCTGAGCATCGACCCGGGCGTGCTGCGGGCTTTCCTGGAGATCGGGGAATACAAGCACGGCGCCCGCTCGATCGAATCCATCGTGACGATGAGCCTGCTCACGGGCAAGACCAGCTTCGAGCGCTCCAGCCTGCCGGCGGCGGAACAGCTCGGTCTCCACGTGGACGCCCGGGAGTTCCTGGCCCTGGTGCAGAAGATGGACCTCGAGGGCGAGCTGCTCGAGCGCCTGGCCGAGGCGGCGCACGAGGTGTACCGCACGGGGCTTCAGTCGCGGGGCGCAACCACTCCCAGCGCCAGGCTCGACTACCTGCAGCTCCCCGAGGACGAGAAGGAGCAGAACCGGGGCACCGTGCGGGACATCGCGAGCAAGCTGGCGGTGATCGGCTACGTGATGATCCCGGCGCGCAGTAACCAGCCGCCCTTCGACTTTCCTCACCCGCACCTCGACCTCCTGGCCGAGATGGAGCACGACCGCTGGATGAAGGCGAAGATCAGCGCGATCTGGCGCTATGGCCCGCGAACGATCAAGGAAAAGAGGATCCACAAAGCTCTGCTGCCCTGGCGGCGGTTCTCGAAGCAGGAGCTCAGCGAGCGTTTCACCGTCGAGGAGATCGCCGCGCTCGGGCCGCGTCTGCTGCCGGAAAAAGAGAAGGAGAAGGACCGCGATCTCGTGCGCGGCATCCCGAAGATCCTGGCCGCCGCCGGCTACACGGTCGAAAGGACTCGCCGCGAAGTGGCACCGGCGCTGGCCGACGCCGAGCGCCCGAGGACCGCCAGAAGACGGCGCAAGGGATGAGCGCCGCGGGCGCCGATTCACGAGCTGTCGCCGTCGGCGTGACGGGCCACCGCCTCCTGAGCGGGCTGGAGAAGGTCGAGGCCGGCGTCGACGAGGCGCTCCGGAGGATCGAGCAGGCCTTCCCCGGGCGCCCGTTGACCGTCGTGTCCGCGCTCGCCGAGGGCGCCGATCGTCTCGTCGCCCGGCGGATCCTGGAGCGGCCCGGCGCGCGCCTGCTGGCGCCGCTACCGCTGCCTCGCTCCGACTACATCGCCGACTTCGCGTCGGCCGCGTCGAAGCAGGAGTTCCTGGCTCTTCTGGAGCGGGCGGCGGAGATCGTCGAGCTTCCGGCGCCCACGGTACGCGAGCAAGCCTACGAGGCCGTAGGGGCCTACGTTCTGGACCGCTCCCAGGTGCTGCTCACCGTCTGGGACGGCCAGGGCGCGCAGGGGCGGGGCGGTACCGGCGCTGTTGTGGCCCGCGCCCGCGCGCGCCAGCTTCCGATCGCCTGGGTACACGCGGGCAACCGCAAACCGGGGACGCTCGAGCCGACGACGCTGGGGGCCGAGCAGGGACGGGTCACCTTCGAGAACTTCTAGCCGAGCCGCGAATGTCGGGCCGGACGACCGGGCAGGAGCCAGTCGATGAGCCGTGCGGAGAAGCCGGTGGCCGTGAGCCCAGGGCCGAGGCGCTCGCCCTGGCGCGAGCGCTGGCGGGCCCGCTGGCGGCAGGCCGAGTGGCCCTCGATCTGGATCCTCGCGAGCGTCGCGCTGTCCCTCGGCTGTGTCGGCTTCCATCAGTACTTCCGGGCATCCGGCCAGGGGCGCTCGCTACTCGACCTCTTCTACCTCTCGCTCCAGCTCTTCGTGCTGGAGTCCGGCGCGGTCCCCGGGCGAGCGCCCTGGGCACTCGAAGTGGCGCGTTTCCTGGCGCCCTTCATCTCCGCCTACACGGCCACCAAGGCGCTGACCGTGATCTTCCGCGACCAGATGGACCTGCTCCGTGCCCGTCGCCTCAAGAACCACGTTGTGATCTGCGGCCTCGGCCGCAAGGGCGTGCGGCTGGCGCGGGCCTTCCGCGAGCGCGGGGACTCCGTCGTCGTGCTCGAGCGCGACGAGGACAACGATCATCTCGTCACCTGCCGCCGCCTGGGCGCCATCGCACTCGTGGGCGATGCCACGGATCCCGAAGTGCTCGGCAGGGCCGGCGTCGCGAGGGCCAAGCACCTCATCGCCGTGTGCGGGGACGACGGCGCCAACGCCGAGATCGCCGTCCGCGCCCGCGAGCTGCGGACGCTTTGCCGCGGCACGGCTCTCGACTGCCTGGTCCATATCTTCGACCCGCAGCTCGGCGACCTGCTTCGCGAGCAGGAGCTAGCCAGGGCGCAAGAGGAGGAGTTTCGTCTCGAGTTCTTCAACGTTTTCCAGCAAGGAGCGGGCGCGCTGTTGAACGAGCTGTCCTGGCGTCCAGCGACGGCGCAGCCGGTCCGCCCGCCGCATCTGCTGGTGGTCGGCCTCGGCAAGATGGGCGAGAGCCTGGTCGTGCAGGCGGCGAACGAGTGGCGCGCTGTCACGGCAAGCGGGGAACGCCTGCAGATCACGCTCGTCGACCGCGCGGCTCTGGAGCGGAGGGACACGCTCGTCCACCGCTACCCGGCGCTCGAGAGCCGCTGCACGCTAGCCGCCTGCCCGATCGACGTCCGCTCGCCGGAGTTCGAGCGTGCCGCCTTCGCGCTCGATTCGAATGGGCAACCCAAGCTCAGCGCGGCCTACGTGTGCCTCGACGACGATTCGCTGGGCCTGTCGGCCGCGCTCGCGCTGCATCGTCAGCTCAGGGAGCACCGGGTGCCGATCGTCGTGCGGATGAACGAAGAGGCCGGCCTCGCGACGCTGCTCGGCCGCGGTAAGGGCGGCGACGCGCAGCTCGAGGAGTTGCGCGCGTTCGGGTTGCTGGACCACACCTGCCGGCCCGAGGTGCTGCTCGGCTCGACCCACGAGCGGCTGGCCCGGGCGATCCACGAGCAGTACGTCCGGAACAACGAGCGCCACGGTCAGACACGGCGGACGAATCCGGTCCTCGTCCCCTGGGACGAGCTGTCCGAGGACCTGAAAGAGTCCAACCGCAGTCAGGTCGACGACATCGGTCACAAGCTGACGGCCATCGGCTGCGAGCTTGCGCCGCTCCGGAACTGGGACGCTCAGCCCTTCGCGCTTACGACCGACGAGGTGGAGCGGCTAGCTCGCCTGGAGCACGACCGCTGGTTGAGCGAGCGCCGTCTCGCCGGCTGGTCCTACGCCCCCGAACCGAAGGACGTGGAGCGGAAGAAGAACCCCAACCTGCGGCCGTGGGAGGAGCTGGCGGACGACGCCCGCGAGAATGCGCGCGACACGGCCCGCGGTCTGCCCTCCTTCCTCGCCGGGGTCGGCTTCGAAATCCGGAGGCGGCTCGCGGCGCCGCAATCATCGCCTCGGCGGGGCGGCCCGACGACCCCGAGCCGCTGATGAAGTTGGATGAGTGCGCTGCGGATGAGCGCTCCGTCGCTCAGGCGGGCAGGGCCAGTGGGCGATCCCGGAAGACGATCCGCCAGTCGAGCGTCTCGTTGAGCATGAGGTTGGCCGTACGCTCGGCCAGCGCTTGTAGACGCTGTGAATGGCGTTCGCCCTCGCGGTCGGGGACGGACCAGACATCCTGCCGAAGCTGATCGAGCTCTTCCTGCATCGCCAGCGAGCGCTGGGCGACGCGGTGCATCTCGCCCTGACTCCGGATCGCCGCGAGGGCCCCTCCCAGGGCGGGCAAGAACGCATTCGCGAAGGTGAGCCACCGGCCCAGTGCGCCCCCACTCCAGCCGGACGCGGCGACCAACAGATGCAAGCTGCAAGCGGCGAACGTGGCACTGAAGAGAAAGAGGGCTGCCCGGTGCAGCCGGCCATCGATTTTGCGGAGGCGCTCGGCGTTGTCTTCGTGATACTCGAGCTGCTTGTCGATGAGGACGGTGACGAGACAGCTCTTGACCCCATTCAAGTAGCTTTTCCCGATGGCGACGCTCTTGGGCGACACGGCGCTCCTGGGCAGCCCAGCCTTCCGTCGCACCGCCCTCTCATGCCAGTGCATCCAGGTGCTCGAGGGGTTACCGTACGTGGCGAGGTGCTGCGGAAGGTTCGCGTCCAGGCGCGCGCCTCCCAGTAGCGCGAGGAAGCGCGACAGCCTCAGCCACTCGGCCAGGGTGCGGTAGTCGATCCACCGTTCGTGCCAGCGGCGCCGCTGTCCGTACGCAGTGAGGGTGATGATGGTCGCAATCGTCAGCAGCTCAGCCCCGATGAACGTGAGCTCGCCCCCATGCCTCAGGCCAGCGGCGAAGCCGAACAGAGCAAAGAAGACGGCGGCGGCGCCGAGGAGGTAGTTGCACAGGAAGGAGCTCCGATACAGGTTCGCGTAGTAGACGCTGAGCTGGTTCGACCAGGCGTAGTGGACCATGAAGCTCTCGTTGAGCCAATCCACGACGTCCTGCGGCAGACCTTGGACCGGCCGCCATTCGTCATTCCACTTCTCAGCCGTCTTCTGCTCGAACGGCTTGATACGGAAGCTGAAGTCGAGCTTGCCCTTGCTGACGAGATCGCGGAAGCAGTTCCAGCAGCCGCCGAGCAGCGAACGCTCTCGCTGCAGCTCCTTGAAGTATTCCTCTCGAAGGTCAACCTGGGCCGGCCCTTGTGTCGAGGCCTGTCGCTTGGGCGGGAGCAGCAAGCGGCGAATCCAGTCTTGGAGTCGCTTCGAATCGTCCCCGAGGTCGTGGGGCTTTTCGACGAAGCGCCATGGCGGCGCTGGTTCCTGCATACTCCAGGCCTGCGGCGCCGCCCACCTGACCCAGAGGATGGGGATGCCGCTTTCCAGGGCCTCGCATACGATCTGCCCCGTACCACCGGTGCCGTGCGCCGGCTGCCCGTCCCAGACGGCGATCAGTAGATCGGACTGGTTCAGGACCACGCGACCCGTAGCCAGATAGTCTTCGCCGGTGTGGTGGTCCGAGCCGTCCAACTCCAGTACTGCCGTGGCCGCTGTCAGCAGGTCCGGGTAATCCCCTTCGGCTCGCGAGCCGCGCGGGAAGTCGCGGGCGTAGCTTTCGCGCGGGAAGGGTAACGGCGCCTGTAGCTCGTACCCGAGCTTCAGCGCCTCGGACGCCGCCCATTGGTCAGGCCCCTCCGCGAGGGAGGAGATCAAGCGTAGTTGTCCAGAGGGCGTCTTAGCGGCAGGGTTGACTTCGAAGAGATCCTGCTGTTGCCTGACGATGCCGTTGAACGTGTCCTGGATGTGGAGCAGGATCGTTTTCAGCGTCCTTCGTATGGCGTCTTCAGCTGGGATCGGGCGATCCTTCGCCGGATCGGGCCGATGGCCGGTGACCCCTACGTGCAGGACGAGCGGCGTGTGCGGAGCCGTGGCCGTCATCGAAGGCGAGCGAGGAAGAGAGGCCTCAGAAGGTTGCGTAGTGAGCGAGTTGACGCTGGCTTGCACCTGGATCGTTCTCTCGAGCCGATCGCAGCGTAGTCAAACGATGGGGAGTTTATCCCTAAGGCTGTCACCACCCAGATCGCGATCCTCACGGAGGTCGGGGAGCTGATCGAGAAGCGGATGCGGACGGAGCGTGACCGGTTAATAGCCTACTTCAAGGATCGGAAAGCCCCGTTGGGGGTATTCATGTGACCGGACTAGGCTCAGGGCATGGTGCAGCAGCCCCGGGCGGGTGTCCACTACCCGAGGTCCATTGGAGAGTTCCGGTCGTGGTTCGGGACCGATGCCGACTGCTTGGA
>Ga0247727_10003375_pt1 | contig 35293 bp, 33 predicted proteins | sample WisWelCaveWW1625_FD_202498 | JGI IMG/M metagenome (GOLD analysis project Ga0247727, IMG submission 202498) | Biofilm microbial communities from Wishing Well Cave, Virginia, United States - WW16-25 | ecosystem: Environmental > Aquatic > Deep subsurface > Groundwater > Cave microbial mat | place...
TTACAACACCGTTGATGCAGTAGATGATTACGTCAAAAATCAGCGGGACATCCACCAACGAAGCCTTTCAGACTTCGCAGGAAGCCCCGCACTTTAGTGCGGGGAGGATGTCACTCTCTGGCATACTTCTCAGAATCCCACATGTCCTGAGGGTTTTCCGCGCGAGAAACAATGAACGTATCCATCACCAGATAATCGATGCCCGTTCCCATCATGCACTTGTACGCATCATAGGGGGAGCAGACAATAGACTCTCCCCTGATATTGAAGGATGTATTGATTAAGATAGGGATGCCGGAATGCTTTCCAAACTCCTTGAGCAGGTCATAATATTGCGGATTCTGCTCCCTCCTGACAGTTTGCAGCCTCCCAGAGCCATCCACGTGGGTGACAGAAGGTATTTTGCCTCTCCACTCTTCGCGCACAGGATACACCATGAGCATGAAATCCGTTGGTTCCGGAATAGGGACATCACAATCAAAGTACTTCAATGCATCATCCTCGCAGACAACCGGAGCAAATGGCCTAAAGGGCTCCCGGTGCTTGACTTTGGTGTTGAGCAATTCCTTCGCCTGCGGGTTGCACGGGTTTGCTAAAATACTCCTTCCACCCAAAGCCCGAGGTCCCCATTCCATCCCCTGCTGCACCCACCCGACCACATTGTTCTGCACCAGCAGCCGTGATGTTTTCTCAATCATTTCCTTGACGTTTTTGCATTCGTGATACTTGACTTTATTATTGTTCAGGAATTCTTTTATTTGCTGTTTCGTGTAGGAAGGACCGAGATAAGCGGTTTTCATTACGTATGTCCGCTTATTCCCACAGAGCGTGTTCCAGATATACGATGCAACACCAACGCTCGTGCCGCCATCGCCTGCATTCGGCTGCATCCAGACCCTCTTGAAGCCTGTCTTGCGCAAAATTTTCCCGTTATAGACGGAATTCAACGCAACGCCGCCCGACATAACCAGATTCTCCTGCTTGGTTTCCTTTCGGACATGGACAAAAATCTTTGTGAGTATCTTCTCTGTCAACAATTGAACGGCAGCGGCAATATCCTTATGTCGTTGAGTCATCTCCGCATCCTTTTTCGTGACAGAGCCGCCAAGCAATGCGCAGAGCTTTTTTGAAGGCATGCGGTCAGCGTAATGGTAGGTGAAATAGCCCATATCCAGCCTATAGGAGCCATCTTCCTTGATATCCACGACCTGCCTGAGCTTTTTGTAATATTCGTTTGTCTGCGGATCCATGTTACCGAAGGGGGCAAGGCCCATCACCTTGTACTCGGAATTGTTGACGCTCATACCCAAATACGCTGTTATGGTGGAATAAATCAATCCAATGGAGTGCGGGAACTGAATTTCTTCGAGCAATTCAATATCATTGCCTTTGCCAATGCCATATGCCGTGGTGGTCCATTCTCCCACCCCATCGACAGTAACAATTGCGGACTCTTCAAAAGGGCTTACAAGAAACGATGATGCGGCGTGGGCAAGGTGGTGTTCAATAAAAAGAATATCGCCATCATATCCAAGCTTTTTTAGAATTATTTTGGGAACCCTTAGCTTCTCATTTATCCACGATGGAATTGAGTTAAGAAACGTCTTCATACTTCTTGGAAACATCTCCAAATGCTGATGCAGAACGCGCTCAAGTTTGAGGAACGGTTTTTCATAAAATCCAACATATGAGACGTCATGGATTGAAATGCCTTGGCTCTCTAAGCAGAATTTCACAGAGTGTAAGGGGAAGGAAGAATCATGTTTTTTCCTCGTGAAGCGCTCCTCTTCTGCAGCTGCAACCACCATGCCGTCTTTTAGGAGAGCTGCTGAGGAATCGTGATAAAAACAACTGAGTCCAAGAATATAGGTAGGATTTGCCATGTTAAAACTGCCTATAATATTCTTCAATCGACTTTTTCTTAAGGTTGAGATCCTTCCAATACGAGCCCTCTTTTTTTCCCATTTCCAAAAATCTTTTCCCCATAAGCTTTGCAATGAGCGAGGTTACTCCAACTCCAACCACATATACAATGAAGAGGAGGATTGAGTTGACTAGAATTGCGATGTTTTGCCCAAAAAGATGCATTCCTTCCTTCAATCCTTTGAAGAAATCACGAACGCTCATTTGAGAAGCCACCCCATGAAAACCCCTAACAATGCAACTGACGCAGTCACCAACCCTATACTGAGAATCGACCAGTCAACAGGAAGCTTATGCACAAAAGACAAGACCAAGTAAAGAATCAAAGTGAATATCACATAACTTGTCAAATACCCAATTACAACACCCGCATTTTCTACATTTAGCTTAGCTTCCATAGCCCTACTCATTGAACTTTTTCTATAAAATACACGTGCCTATTTTCTGCATTAATTCTTCTAAATACAGGCATCCCTACTTTCAAGAAACTGCGCGTAAGTATCTTTCCTAGAAGTGTTTTTTCCAATAATTTTACTGCATATGTTAGTCCTGCAGCTGTGCCGTACCTTCTTTCAATTTTACAGTTCTTGAAGACTCTTTCCACTTCAGAACCATCCGGCATGCCGCAATCGTAATGCTCTTTAATATTTTGGTACGTATCCAAATCCTTTGGCCATTTCCTCAAAACTCTCTCATCCCACTTCGTCCATCTGGCAGGATATGCGAGCAAAATATGCCGATTGCTCACACGCAGCATTTCTTTCAAAGCAGCATCCCGTTCTTTTCTTGGTATATGCTCTACAGTATCCACAGAAAGAACCACATCGAACTCGTTATTTTTAAACGGCAACCCTTTTTGTGCAGGAAGCCTGATTTCAGTCAATAATGGATCCTTATGCTCCTGAAACTCAACATCCACTCCCGTTACCGGATGGCGAAAAAAACGTGTGACTCCTTTGCTTCCTGACCCGATTTCAAGCACTTTGAGCTTAGAGTTCATTTTCTTTAACTGCTTTAGTTTTTTTACAATCGGATCATATCGCAGCTTCATATTTACGCTAACCTCAAGAGGGGAGTTATGGAGCAGCGTTGAAATCTTTTGATGAAAACCCATAGGATAGCCTAGGTAACCCTTCATTTTTAAAACTATACGGTTCTCCTCTCTGTTTTTGACCACCAAATGATTTATATAGATTTTTCAACCATTCGAGCTGATGCATCTTAACAAACGCCATATTGAAGCGCTTGCAATAACTTTAGTTTACTTCTCTGCGTTTTGGTTCTGGTCGCTGCCCCTGCAAGGAAACCCCATGCCTTTTGGGGATGTCGATGCAAGCTCTCATTTCACGATTGGGGATTATATGGTGTCACAGGATACCTCGATTGCAAAAATCCCTTATCCGCTTATGTTTCGATATGGCGGGCAAAATTCAGCCTATCCAGGCTACATCTGGTATCCTCCGCAATATTGGACAAACACCGGAATTGGGCAATTTTTTGGGGGGGATAGGATCATCTCATTCTATGTTCTGGTTATCCTGTTTAGCTCGCTTATTATTCTGACGTCTTATTTCCTCATTCGCCATCTCTTTGGGTTTTTGCCAGCAATCTTAAGCAGTCTTTTGCTTGTGTTCTCAACTAGAGACACTATGATTCTTCTTTGGGGACAGTGGCCGCAATCACTTTCTTTTGGCCTCACGCCAGTTGCCCTTTACTGCTTTCATCAGTACATCGGTTCCCTCAAGGAGCGCTCCCAGAGGGCATATTTGTGGGCATTTTCTTTTACCATCTCAACACAATTTCTTTTCCATCCTCAAGGAATGATCGCTTCAATTGTCCCCTGCGGCATATTTTTTGTAGCGCGCTCACTCAAAGAAAAAAAACTCCCTTCCGGATGGCTTAATTGGGGGCATTTTGGTGTTGCTCTTGCCACATTCTTTACGGTTTTTTTTGTGTTTGCACCGCTCAACTTTGGGGAATTTCTTTATGAACTCACACATCCAGAAGCGCCAATAGAGAATCAAGGAATCCAGCTTGATAAGATATTCAAATGGTACCACGGAATAAAAAATGATCCGGGATTGCCGGATTTTTACTTTACTTATAATTTGTCCCACGGCACACTGAAGGGAAGTCTTTTGAGCTGGTGGACTTTACCTTTACTGATTGTAGGCATATTATTTCTCCTTATCCGCAGAAAAGACGAAGATCTTTTGCTTCTTAGCTGGCTTTTTTCATTTTATATACTCACAAGACTAACGGTAATTGGCATGGGTGCGCGAGACATTAGGATGTTTGCGTATGAAGCGCATGTTTTTTACCCCATCATCGCCCTTGGCGCTGTTTTTTTAGGGTCTTTGGCAGGAGAAAAACTCAAAAAAATTACCCTGCCTGTAACTGTGACCATCTTCATTCTTCTTACAATTTTTGTCAACGGGACTTCTGCTTATGAGGTTCTCAAAAGCCAGCAACATTCCATCGGCAGAATAACTCCTGTCCAGTATGAAGTAGCTGAGTGGGTGAGACACAATCTTCCAGAAAAAGCAGGAATCTATGCGGTCGGAACGCTTGGCTATCAAAATTTTGCAGCAAAGATAAAATGGCTCATGGTACTCTCTCAACGGCATTTTCTTGTTGATGAGAGCACACTCAACACGACAGAATACGTGTTTATGGATTATAGCGATGCTATCGCTCTAGGGAATCAAGGTTATGTGGATGCCCTTAGGCAATATGAAAGCCAATTTCAAAATTTGACCCCTCTCTACAACAAAAACAACATTCGGGTGTATAAGATTGGAACACAATAAAGACGATTGGATGCTCTATGGCATAGCATTGGCAGTTGGAGCAGCTCTGCTACTTTTTACTCTTGGAACACACGCAGCACGGGCCATGCTTGGGGTTTCTCTCATAATGCTCCCTCTGCAGCTTTTGCTTCTTCGCTTCGATGTCAGCTTTAGAGAAACTCTTGTTTTTTCTTTTGTTTTGGTCATTTCTATTTTTCCAACTCTCGTTTGGAGCCTTGGATTCATCATTCCATTTAAAATGGCAGTATTTACATCTGTTTCATTGTTTTGGGGTTTATTTGCAATAATTCCCTACTTTATCACTAAGAACAAACCTTGACCAACATAAATCTCACAACAGTTTTCTCCTATCTATTTTTTAAATCTGTACTTCATTATAACGGCTCTATAATCTTTATAAAGTTAATGGACAAACCATTGTAGATGAAATATAAAAGTTTATTAAGGGTCAATTCTTTATTAAATGGGATACACAATGAATTCCTTACTAAGAAAAGTGTACCTTCATCGAGCTAACTTCTATGCAAGAAAAATCCTACCACATCTTCGAGAAAACGAAAAAATGCTTGATATTGGGGCCGGATCCGGATATTTAGGAGAAATTCTTAGTCGGAAAGTCAAAGTGACTTTGATTGACATTGTCGATTACAACCAAACTCGATTGCCTCTGTCCATTTATGATGGAAAAAAACTGCCCTATCGTGACTCCTCGTTTGATGTTGGAATAATTGTTGCTGTTCTTCATCATACTCCTAACCCAGAAAAATTTCTTCAAGAAGTTAGGAGGGTATGCAAAAGAATCATTATTGTAGAGGAAGTTTACAGCACAATCCTTGGCAGAATCTTTATTGATGGATGGGAGTGGTTTTGGAACAAAACTTCGGGGATATCCACTTTCTACAATTTTCATTCAACTGAAGAATGGAAAGACATTTTTGACAATATCGGAATGTATATATCACATTACGAAAAATTTAGCAGTACCCTTAAAACACTTCGTATGAACCTATTTGTTTTAGATAGGAAAAAATAGGGTACAATGCCGCCATTACTATATTGACAATTTTTTTTGGCTTCAGTCTAGAGGGAGGATGAAGTGAACACTAAACTTGCTTTTCCTAAAATAGAAAAAGGACAACAATACAAAACTGGACTGTTCACACTTATTTTTTTGTTGTTCTTGCTATTACGCCTGTTTTCATCAACACCTTATTTTTTTATCCAAGCAGGAGACGATGCAAGGTTTTTAGCTTTGGCACAAAGTTTCCCGAATCATCTACTCTACAACCATCAATTTTATCTAGTGCACCCTCCCATTTTTCCCTGGGTCATTGCATTATTCTCTTTTTTTGCCGAAGATTACATCGCAGGAATATTAGTTTCATTGCTTTCGGCATCAGTTTCATTTTTTTTGATATATATCATATTTAGCAAAGTTACTTCAAATGACTTTGTAGCGTTTACTGTTCTCTTGTTCTATTCTCTCTCACCCGCATTCATCAACCTTTCAACAACAATTTCAAAGGAATCTTTTTCACTTATGATTTTTCTTTTATGCATTTACTATTACATTTCATTTATCGAAAACAGGAACCGTAACTTTGGAATTGCTTCAGCAGGGTTTGGGTTCTTGAGTGCATTCACGACAGATCACACCCTTCTCCTTTTGCCTGCATTGACAGCAACAGCCTTCTTTCTTTCCAAAACTCGAATTCGTATAAAGCACTTCTTACCCATTATTGCCATTGCTTTTTTCTATCTATCCTGGATAGGGGTAAGGGCATATATTTATACCTATAATGAATTCTATCCCGCAGCATTTGATGGCACTCCAGTTTTTATGCAAGGGTGGGGAATTAGGGAACTCTTAAGCCCCCAATATTTTGTTGAGGAGTATGTTCCATTTGGGACTTCTTATGATGTATCTCATTACCTTTATCCACTTTTTTACATGACGAACATCATTTTCGCGCCCTGGCCACCTGGACTTAACTTTCACAACTTCCTCATTTTATTTAGCGGCAAGTACCTTTTTCAGGCATTTTTTTATCCTATTGTCCTAGGGTTGGGGATGGCCGGTTTTACCTATTTGCTCAGAGTGCGAAACTGGGGAGAAAAGAGAAACCCCCTTCTCTGGATGATTTCTCTCTTTGCAATTTATTTTGTGCCAGCGTCTCAGGTCACGACTTCTACCAGGTACATCATCACAGCAAACCTGTTTTTCTATGCAGCTATTGGGATAGGTCTTGTTCAATTGTTTGAATTTTTAAAACTCAAACGTAAACTAAGGCTTGTTTATAGCTTGATGGTTTTACTCTCTTTTGTGCTACTCATACCCCACCTTGCGGAATATCATCATTTTATTTTTCATCAGAAAAAAATTGTAGAATTGGAAAAAACTGCAACCTTTGTAAACAGCCTTCCTAAGGACGGATTCATGATTCAGTACGGATACCCCGACGAATTGATTTACCTTACGGGCAAAAGAGTTGTAAGTCTTCCAGAAAAAATTGAAGATTTTGAATTTGTAGATCTGCTCAATATCAATTATGTCATGTATGGAGAATATTATTCTCAGCCTTACGAAGCAGGCCAATATACCATGTTCAGCTATTGGGTAATTGACTACATCAGAAAGCACCCCTTGCAGTTTAAGCTAATCAAAGTAATAGAAGAAACATACCCAACTAAAGAACGGTCTGATCATATCTATATTTATGAAGTTACTAAGACTTGAATATTCTTTATACGCATATCTCACGTAGTGTCTACCTCGCTCAAGCATGTTCTAAACACATTTTGAATAACAGTAGAGTTTATAAGCAAATTATTGTACCTCTACCACCAAGGTGGAAATACGATTCATACGATAACAAAATGCAGAATTTGCAACAGCTCAAAACTTGAGGGATATTTAGATCTTGGAATGATGCCACTTGTTAACAGACTGCCAACTACTCCACATGAGAAAAATGAGCCAAAATACCCTCTTAGGGTTCTTTTCTGCCACGATTGCGGACTTTCACAACTTAGTGTCGTTGTAGACCCTGCTGAAATGTTTTCACACTATGTCTATCGCTCTTCAATTTCAAAGACCTTTGCGAACCATTGCGCAAAACTTGCTCAGACCGCCCACGAACGCCTTGGGATGCGAGAGGGAGATTTGGTAGTGGATATAGCAAGCAATGACGGCTGCGCCTTGAGGGAATTCCTCCCTTATGGAGTGAGGCCTTTAGGTGTTGACCCGGCAGAAAATCTTGCTGCAGCGGCGACAGCGGAAGGAATAACCACAATTCCTAAATTTTGGTCTCCAGACGTCGCTAAAGAAATCCTACACAACTATGGTCAAGCAAAAATAGTGACTGCGATGAACGTATTTGCGCATGTTGATGATGTCCACTCTTTTATTGAAGGTATTAAAAACGTTCTTGATGTTGAGGGAACACTCATCATCGAGGTACCTTATTTAGCTGATCTTCTAAACAATAACATATTTGATACTATCTACCACGAACATTTATCATATTTTCTAGTAAGCCCCCTCGTGAGGTTATTCAAAGACCATGACATGCACATCAATGATGTAGACCTCATCAACATCCATGGGGGAACAGTTCGATTATACGTTCAAAAATGTCCTTCACAGAACCCTGCACTAGAACGCCTAGTGAGACTGGAGAAAAATGAAGATTACCTTTCTTTCGGAAAATATGAAGATTTTGGCTCACGGGCAGAAAAAATTAAGGCAGACCTAATCACCACAATTGAAAAACTTCATTCAGAAGGAAAAATTATTGCTGGTTTTGGAGCTTCTGCAAAAGGAAGCATTATGCTCAATTACTGCGGAATTCTTCCTGAATACATCACCTATATCGTAGATGACACTCCCGAAAAGCAAGGCAAATTCATGGCAGGCTGCAGAATTCCAATTGTTTCAAGAAGTGAGCTTGAAAAAAAGATGCCAGATTATCTTCTTGTCCTTGCGTGGAATTTTTTCCCAGAGGTACAATCAAAAACTGTTAGTTTTAGGAATCATGGAGGCAAATACATCTTGCCTGTTCCATCCTTACATATTGTTTAGAAGACTTTTTTTCAACTGACAAAATTTTGGCTTTTGTCCTGTCTTTGCGTCAACATTATTTAAATTTGTTAGGAAAAATATCGCGCATCCTTGGATTTTTTTTATCGGAATCAGAGACAACAGGACTTTTGATTGGCCAAGGAATGCTCAAATCCGGGTCATTCCACATAACAGCAGTTCTTGGCTTACTTGAGTACTCATCAGTAAACAAATACGAATAATCGGCAGTTAATGAAAGTGTCATGAACCCGTGAGCAAGCCCATTTGGAATATAGACGGCCATCCTATTGCTGTTTCCTAGCTTAAACGTGCATATCTTTCCGAACGTTTTAGAGTCTCTACGCAAATCCACAACTGCAGTAAACACTTCTCCCTGAACTAGATACACTAATTTATCCCACGGTTCTGCATGAAGTCCGCGAAGGACCCCGTGTACAGAATGCGAGTGGCAACCCTGAACAAATGGTTTCGAAGAAGGATTCATTTTCTTTAATTCAGACATTCGAAAAGTCTCAAGAAAAAAACCACGGTTATCCGGATGCGGATCCAAGGAGAGGGTAAACAACCCTTCAATAGGGGTCTTATTTGTTTTCATGGTGTAGGGATAGCGCAATTTCTTTAAATTGATTTCGGCTCCTTTAGAGGGACAACATCCAACACCAAAACAGGCTAAACATTATACTTCTTCAAACTTAAACACGAAAACGATTAGGGTTTTTTGAAGGCTTTTCAAATAGTTTTATAGGGACTCCAACGCGCGCAAGAAGATACAATCCTACAATCTTAAACGTCCCTAAAGAATATTGGATGCTCGACTTAAAGCTTGCTCCTCGTTTCTTACCTGTATAGCTTGTTTCTACCGGAACTTCTGCTATGAGGGAACCCCTAAACAACGCTTGCGCAATGATCTCAAAGCTAAACAAATAGCTGTTGGAACCTTTTTCAAAAGCAATGTTCTCTAATAGCTTGCGAGTGTACACACGAAAGCCTTGATGAATATCTTTAATCTTGGTTCCCAAAAAAATTTTGTGCATAAGAGTCATTCCAACAAGAAATGGAATTTTCCACCAATACATCCCCCTCTCACGAAGATCGCTTATAGTGTCCCACCGCTTTCCCAAAACCAAAACAGCTCCTCGATTAATTCTTTGAATTGCAGGCTCAATTGCATTTGGCTTATACTCTCCATCTGGGTGTATGTCAATAATGATATCGGCACCTCCCCTAAGAGCTATTGCAAGCGCCCTTTTGAGATTTCCCCCATATCCAAGATTGGTTGGATTTTGATAAGTACGTATTCCCAACCTTTTTGCCAATGCATAGGTATTGTCCGTTGACTTGTCATCTACAAGAATTATCTCGTCCACAAGCCGTTTAGGGAAGTCACGATAGAACTTCTCAAGAGTTCTTTCAGCATTGTAGGCAATAAAGACTGCAATGATTTTTTGCTTTTTTTGTTTTGGTTTAACCACCAGAGCCTCATTTCATCCAATCCTAAGATCATATTTAAATATTGTGTGAGCTAATTAAACTTCTGACTTTTTACGAAAATTATTGCCCCGATTTGGAATGTACTAATCAATTTCTCGACAAAATCTTTTTAAAGCTACCTATGGCACTTGTAACGATGTGGCGGGCAACAATGATAAGGGGATGGTAAGATGAACCTACTTGTTACTGGGGGACTAGGATTTATTGGAAGCCATTTCATCAGAAGAATCCTACAACACTATCCTAATTACAAAATTACCAATCTTGACAAAGTCACCTATGCCGGAAATACAGATAATCTTAAGGATGTCAAGTCCAACAAAAACTACAAATTTGTCAAAGGAGATATTTGTGATGGGAAACTTGTTGATACTCTAATAAAAGAAGCAGATGCCATTGTCAATTTTGCAGCAGAAACCCATGTGGATAGGTCAATTCAAGACGCCTCATCGTTTGTCCATACTGATGTTCTTGGCGTTCACACTCTCTTAGAATCTGCAAAAAAGCACAACATCACAAAATTCCTCCACATCTCAACAGATGAAGTGTATGGCAGCATTAAGCAAGGATCATTCACTGAAAACTCCCCCTTGCAGCCCAACAGCCCCTATGCCGCAAGCAAAGGGGGAGGGGATATGCTTGTTCGGGCATACCACCAAACCTATGGTCTCCCAACATTAATCACCCGAAGCTCAAACAACTACGGGCCAAACCAGCACCCCGAAAAATTTATCCCTCTTTTTACAACTAACCTCCTATCAGGGAAAAAAGTTCCGCTCTACGGGAACGGAAAAAACGTTCGGGATTGGCTCTATGTGGAGGACAACTGTTTTGCGATTGATCTCGTGTTTCACAAAGGAAAATTCGGAGAAGCCTATAACATCGGAGGGGAGTGCGAGAAACAAAACCTTGAGGTAATGAACCTCATTCTCAAGGAGCTTGGCAAGGGGCAGGAATCCGTCGATCACGTGAAGGATAGGCTTGGGCACGATTTTCGCTACTCTGTTAACACCTCAAAAATGAGAACACTTGGATGGAAGCCAACAACCCCATTTGAAGAAGGGCTCAAAAAAACCATCGCGTGGTACAGGGCAAACCCCTCATGGTGGAAAAAGCTCGCATAAGGATCCTTCTTACCGGAAAATCCGGCATGCTTGGGCAGGAGATCGAGGAAGAATTCTCAAAGCCAATACGCCAATCGGAATATTCGCTGTACTCTTTCCCAAGATTAGAGCTAGACATCACCAATAAAACATCCGTTGAAGATGCGTTTCTGGAAATAAAGCCAGACATCGTAATCAACTGCGCAGCCTACACCAATGTCGACTTGAGCGAGATCCACAAGGAAGAAGCGCGCAAAGTGAATGCGCTTGGAGTGGCAACACTTGCAGAGAGCTGCAAAAAACACCAAGCAACCCTTGTCCACTTCTCAACTGACTATGTGTTCGATGGGAACGATACTAAAGGTTACGCGGAAGATGCGCCAAAGCACCCTCTCAATGAGTATGGACTATCAAAATCACTTGGCGAAGATGCAATCATTTGCACACTCGACTCTTATTACATCGTTAGAACTTCGTGGCTTTTTGGAAACGGAGGCAAGAACTTCATCGATACGATGAGAAAAAAATCAAGCGAAAAAGAAACGAAAGTGGTAAACGATCAATTCGGATCACCAACATATGCCCATGATCTTGCCCAAGCGATTCCCAACCTCATCAAGAACTACCCGTTTGGAATATATCACCTCACTAACTTTGGCTCCTGCAGTTGGTTTGATCTTGCAAGGAAAACATTCTCAATCCTTCATTCAGATACGAACGTGCTACCCATAACTTCCGAACAATTCAAAAGCGCTGCCAAACGGCCAAAATGCTCGATTCTCCTTAGCACAAAATTTAAAAGGCAACTTCCACCTTGGGAAGACGCAGTGGAGAGATATTTGGGGGTGCACCAGTGAAAGGAATCATTTTGGCGGGGGGTTTTGGAACGCGCCTTGGCCTCCTTACCAAAGTCACCAATAAACATCTCCTACCTGTTTATGACAAGCCTATGATATTCTATCCGCTCCAAAATCTCCTTGAAGCGGGAATTAAGGATATTCTCATCATCTCGGGGCCTGAATATTCTGGGCATTTTCTTCGCCTTCTTGGGTCTGGGAAGAATTTCAAGGCAAAATTCACCTATGAGATTCAAGATGATGCCGGAGGAATTGCGCAGGCCCTTAGTTTGGCAGAGGATTTTGCAGACAACGATGATGTGGCGGTCATTCTTGGCGATAATATCTTCGAAGGCAATTTCACGAAAGATGTGCAGTCATTCAAAGGAGGCGCAAAGATATTCCTTAAGGAAACGAACGAAGCCGAGCGATTCGGCGTTGCAGAAATAAAAGGAAACAAGGTGGTTAGCATCGAAGAGAAGCCAAAAAAGCCAAAGAGCAACCTTGCGGTCACCGGCTTTTATCTCTATGACAATGCGGTCTTTAAAATCATCAAGACACTCAAGCCTTCCAAAAGAGGAGAGCTCGAAATAACCGACGTTAACAGCACATATATTAAAAATGGAAAAATGGGCTATGCTCTTGCCCATGGGTACTGGACCGATGCCGGAACATACGACACTCTTTTGCGTGCATCATCAATGGTTCAAGAATCCAGAAAAAATCCCAAAAAGAGCGCGCTTTGATCTTCCTTCATCCCATGCACAAAAAAATAGCCATCTTCATCATTGCCTATGAAGCCGTAACCACGTTCGATAAGGTCATTCGGCGCATCCCAAAATCGACCTACAAAAGCGTGAACGAAATATTTCTTATAGATGATTCGAGCAACGACAACACCTACTACGCAGTCCTTGGGTACAAGCACACGCATAACTTAGACAAGCTCAATGTCTATAGGAACAAAAAAAACCTTGGCTACGGGGGGAACCAAAAGCGAGGATACAACTATGCGATCTCAAAAGGCCATGACATCGTCGTGATGCTCCATGGCGATGCCCAGTACGCTCCTGAAGAGCTGCCTCACATCCTAAAGCCGCTCATAGACGGGAAAGCGGACATGGTATTTGGCTCTCGCATGATCGGAGACCCCCTCAAGGGAGGCATGCCCTATCTCAAGTTTTTTGGGAATAAATTCCTCACCTTCATCCAAAACAAGCTTCTTGGAACCAACCTCACAGAGTTCCATTCCGGCTATCGCGCATTCAGCTGCCCTGCGCTCAAAAAAGTTCCCTTCAATCTCAATTCAAACGACTTTCATTTCGATACTGAGATCCTTATCCAATTCCATGCGAAAGGACTTCGCATCAAGGAAGTGCCCATTCCTACCTATTACGGGAATGAAATTTCCCGCGTGAAAATCTTCCAATACGGATTCAACGTACTCAAGACCACCATACAATATCTCTTCCATAAGAAGGGTATCATCAACCTAGAAAAATACGACGTTTGACCTTCGCACATGAACCTTAAACTAAACAGCATTCTTGCAATAATTTTCCTAGTTATACTCTCAATTGCCCTCAAGCAGCTCTTCCCCGTCTCTACAGCAATCCTTGCTTTGATTATCCTATTCGGGAATAGGGTCGATGAACACACCAAGAATCTTTTGCTCATCATCATTTGCACGCTCCCATTTCTGCCTTTCTTTGTTTTCTTTTTGTTCTATCTACCCTTCATTGTGTTTGGCTCCTTGCTCTCAAATCCCTCATTCATTAAAAGCTATGTCCTTGGAACATCCGTCATACTCCTTCTTCGCATCATGCTCTATTATGCAAACATGGCAGGCGTTCCGCTCACAGAATGGACAATTCTTTTTGTCATCCTTGCCTTTTTGGCACTTTCTTATTTTCTCTTCATCAAGAAGAACGGAATCTCTGCAGCCAAAAGCCTTTTTTCAATGGGCCCTAGGGATTACAAGATCCTTCTTGGCACCCTCTTCTTCCTTTTTGTTTTTGCGAGTATCATCTACAACAACACCTCGCTCTACGGATCAAACGGAACCCAGATCTACACAAAACAAAAATTTGTCATTGACTCCATTGAGAACTATGGATTCTTTCCCCACTATGACCCTGGAATTGGCATGGGAGAGCAACTCTTCCTCACAGACTCTCCAACGCACTTTACCAAAGATGTCTTAGTTCTGACAACCATATGGATGAAACAATGGTTTGGGGAAGTGCTTATCTACAATGCATACTCTCTTTTCATCCTTTGGATGGTGATGCTCGCTGCCTCTCTCTTACTCAGGGAACTTCTCTCAAAAGATGGGAAGGACAATACCAACTGGACGCCCTACTTTGTCATTCTTGGGAGCTGCGCAATTGGTTTGAGCTTTCAATTTGTTCGCATCCTTGAGAGCTTCAAAGCATTCTCAGCGCACCCAATCAACATGCTCCTCTTTGCGCTCCTCTTAACAAAACCAAAGAAGGCAGCTGAGTGGTTCATCATCGGCTACCTTATGCTCTTTAGCTATATGGTGCACGCGATTCAGGCCATCGGGGTTTTTGTGTTCGGCGTTTCAATACTGATTGTGCTTCACTGGAGAGATTCTGAGAGCTTCTTGTCTTTGCTCAATTATGGCAAAAAACGCTGGTTTTTGGGAATAGTCATTGCCTTAGTCTTCATTGGCGTCTTGCTTGGATACACTCTTGGAGGATTCTTTTCAAAGAACTACCTTCGAGAAACCCTTCCAGGAATATTTTTACCCGACCCCATAACCAATATTAAATATTTTGTTAAGGATTATTTCACCAATGACGGAACAACCCCTTTTTCCATCAACTATCCCGATCTTAGGCGGCTTGATACCAAACAATCAGGATTTTTCCTTACCGTTATTGGCGGAATCTCATTTTTCTTATGCCTTTTTGGCATCAAGAACACCTCCCATAGAAAAACAGGACTCTTCAACCTCGCATTCATCGTCCAGTTTTTCCTTTATGGGTTCGCTACCAACACCTTCAACGTTGGCAATCTCGAGCCAGGTTATCGCATCATACTCCCGTACACTGTTGTGGTTCTTGCACTCTCCATCAGCTCATTTTGCGATGCGATTCCAAGAAACCTTAAGTTTGGAGCAACCTTCCTCTTTTTAGCTTTCTTTTTGCACAGCTCATACTATGCTTCAATAAATATGGCGAACATTCATTCCTCTTCAGTCATCTCAAAAAATACCCTCTCCCAAGAGATTGCGTTTATAGAAACACTGCCACTAGACGGCAGATTCATCACCTATGGACTTTTCTCAAATGAGATGGACGCCGGAATTGCCGCAGTAACAGGAAAATATTTCACCAGATACCAATACAACCTGTGGACATCTACCCACAACATCTATGGAAAAGTGCACACCCAACACTCTTTTGGAGAATTTCCCGAACTTGAGGGGCTGACTGGAACTGAACTGAAAAATTACTGGATTCTTGGAGGCTACAAATATTTGTTCCTTAATGTTTGCCATCCCGTCGGAAACACCATTTTGCAAAAAACATATCCCAATCACATCCAACCACTTTATCAAAACCAGCAGAATCAATGCCTCATCATCGCAAAAGTGAATGATTCAGAGTATGTAACCACAGCAACAATTCAAAAAAATCTTAATGAGTCTGCATATGCACAACCTTTTGGCTATCGCTATTACTCATTAAGTTCTCTCCCACGCTACGAGATAGATGTGGAATCTGCCTTAAGCGGTGTCGAGAACGATGCCAATCTCATACCTGAACCGAGAGCTTTACAATTCAAAAGAGAAAACCCCCAGTATGTTATCATAGAAGGAGGTTTTAAAGAAGGAGACTGGGTCAATTTCAAAGAAGAATATTTCTTCAGATGGAAAGCATTCATCAATGGAGAGGAGCAGCAAATTTACCCAAGCAATTTCAATATGATCCTCATTAAAGTAACCCAACCAGGAAATACCATAGAACTCATCTATCAGATTCTGCCCATAGAAAAATTCTTTAATACAGTCTCGCTCATTGCAACAATTGCGTGCGCAGCACTCTTTTTGCTGCTCCTAAGAAACCCAGACCTGTTTGAATAATCTTGCTACAAACTACACAAAACCATGACCATCTACACCTTTAAGCCGGACAAATACAGCAGCCATATGAAGATAATCTCTTCACTTGAGCAGCTACTCCTTCTTTCAAAATCAAGACCCTTTCGCATACTCGATGTTGGGTGTTCTAAAGGTTTTATCGGAAAATCAATCTCCAAAAAAGAAGTTGAACTCTACGGCATTGAATACGACAAAGAAGATATCAAGATTGCCAAAAAATGGTATACAGGCATCACTGCTGCGGATTTAGATGGCAAACTTCCCCCCTACAATCGGGGATTTTTTGATGCAATCATCTTTGCAGATGTTTTGGAGCATCTTAAGCATCCAGAACAAACACTTTCCCATTTCACCCCCTTCTTAAAAAAATATGGCACCATCATCCTCTCGACCGCAAACGTTGCAAATCTTCATGTTCGGTTGCAGCTCTTGCTTGGAAATTTTGATTACACCGAAAGAGGGATTTTGGACAAGACTCATCTTAGACTCTTTACAAGAAAAACATTCTACTCCCTTGCTTGCAATGCAGGCTTAACCATCGTGAAAGAGGAATTCACCCCCATCCCACTTCCGCTGGTGAATCCTCTCTTTTCAGAAGGAAAATTGCTCCACCTTTTGCATAAGGCGAACAATCTGGTATCAGGAACACTTCCCAACCTTCTTTCTTATCAAATTTTACTTTACTGCAAGAAAAAGTAAACATCGTCTATTGTTCTTTGATATTCTTGATTTCTTTACCTCCTTCATTGAACGTGGAAAAGTACAATCCCCCTGCAATAAAAAGGAAAGGGAGCACAAACACATGGTAGCTAATGTTTAAACCAAACAATCCTAGATAATAGCTTAGCATTCCAACAACTGCAAAGGAGAGAGATGTCCCAACAACGCTTCTCTCCAGAAGGGAAAGGTTGCCTTTCCAATAAAGCATCATTGAGTATCCTGGGAGCACATAGAGCCAAAACAGGGAAGAGACGAGCCTAAAGAGAGTAAGCAGGTCCTGCTCGAAGAATGCCACCTTAAAGATGAAGAGTGAGGCAACATACGCCACCCCCACATAGGCCAGTTCTTTTTTCACCATTTCAAAATGTCCCTTCTTCAATGCACTCACCTCCTTTCTTGTCATTTCTCACTATGGCCACAACATCGTTTTGGAATACCAGAGTCGAATTGTTTCCCAGCGCACTGTTTGCAATCAGCAGGTTATACTGCGAGAGCGCCTCAATCCTGCTTAACTTATCAAACACAAAATAATCAAAATCGCAAACATCATGAACTGTCTTCCACATGAATTTCCCCATATCTTCTCTTTGATGAAGGCCGATAATAGGGAATGATTTCCAGTAGGGCATGCCTGCCCCATGATCCGCAGGAACCTCTGTCTCAAACACTCTTCTTATGGTCCCATTCTGCACCCCTTTGATAAAATCTTCTGGAACCACCTGAGCATGGAATCTTTTTGAGTTCCTAAGAATCGCATCTTGGCCATATACATCCCCATAAAAATAATAGATTTTTGCGTCATTTGGCGTATTTTGTGAAATCCATTGGAACCCTTCCCAATGCCATTCATCCATGAGACCCTGGCCTGAGAGCTTGGCATAACTTGGAATCCCGGATACCTGAACTGCTCCTGAGAAGAGGATCAAGAGCACAACGGCAATCCCCATCGCCGCAGCACAACGGGCATTTTCTGAGAGGAAATTGATCGCCACATAGAGCCCAAATCCTAGGAAAAACATGAAATACAGCGGCCAAAACAAACGAGGCTGAAACGCGCGTATCCCAAATCCGATATAGTTGGTATAGCCAATGAGAAGCATAAACATCCCTATCAAGAAGGGGATGGCAACTTTCCTGTGCTTTAGCACACTAACGACGAGTCCTACTGCCATAATAAGGAGCAACCACCCAAAATCCCCCAGAGCAAAAATAGGAGTCCCTCCCCAATCCTTGGACACTTGGAAAGTGTAAGGGTTTACCACTTGAAAACTTTGAACAAACACCAATAAGTTGTAGAATGCAAAAACTCCCGAGACTAGGGCAGCATATAGGAGAGCTTTAACGTAGTCTTTTGAGAATTGGCCAACACAAGCAAGATATGCCCCATAAAGTATGACGAATCCTGCCCCATACACAAGTTCTGAGGTGTGAGAGAGTGCAAGTCCTGCAAAAGATATTCCTAGCAACACCCAGCTTTGTTTCACATCTTTTTTCATCAAAGACCAGAAAATGCAGATAAGAAAAAGCTGGCCAACGATTGATGCCCAATGCCCCCATGTAAAACCAATAAAGGATTTAGAAAAGAAGAGGAGAACAGACAAGGGAAGCGAGAGGATTGCAACGAGCTTACTTGTTTCTCTTATAATCATGTACATAACAAATGTTGCAAGAATAGCAGATAGGAACACCATGAGGTAGATAGTGTCATACAATGGAACTCCTGATGAATAATGAAGGAGAATTCCCAGATGATGGATAACCGGAGGATAATACCCTACAACATCAGTATACCCTTTGACAATAAATGGCGGTTCATAGAGATAACTGCCGGCATCCTTAATTCCTTCTGCCCTCGTTTGTTGCTGAAACGTGTCCGAGGCAAAATATCCATAAGGAAACTCATGCGCAACCCGATGATCCCATAGGTTTCCGACACCAAGAAACAAAAGCAGTGCAAACATCACTCCAAGATATGGTTTTTCCAGGTCCATTGTTGCTTTGAGGTTCTAACGCTTCCTTGCGTAGATGGTCATCTTATATCGAGGGTCAACATACACTTTCATTTTATCCATTCCAAAAGCGCGCACGATTTTTTCAGCTACTCCAAACACAAGTCTATCGTAAAGCTTTCCTCTCTCAATCGCTTCATGAACTGAGAAATATCTTCCCGCAGTCTCTACCCTTAGAACTTCAAAACCAGACTCCTCAAGCATTCTTTTAAGTGTTTTTTCAGAGAAGAAGTAGATGTGCTCCCTCACTCTCCTCACTTCTTCCCAGTTCTTCCCAAGCATTTTCGCAACAAGACTCCCAATATTGGGAGTGGTTATCGCAAAAACGCCCCCCTTCTTTAGCACTCTGTGCACTTCCTTTACCGTTGATTTGGGGTTTGGAAGGTGTTCTACAACATCAAACAATGAGACAGCTTCAAACGATTCCTCTTTAAACTTGGCGTCTTCAAGTGTCTTATTTAACACTGGAAGCTTCAATTTTTTAGTAGCATATTCATGGGCAAATTTTGCAAGTTCGAGCCCCTGCACTTTCCATCCGTGTTCTGTTGCAAGCTCCAAGAAAAAACCAGTTGCGCACCCAATATCCAAGAGTTTTCCTTTCTTGGAAAATTTGTTTATCCACTTTAGCCTCCTTTGGAAAGTTGCGCGAATGTCATCTTTTTCCTTGATGTATTCCCCATACCCATAAAATGTTGTTTGCTTCCCCCTGAATGCGGGATTTCGATAATAACTCTCATTGTAAATATCGTGCAGCTCACTCTCCTTGAGCCTCGGATTTACGTAAACGAGGTCGCAACGAACACATTGAACAATCGAATAGCCGCTGATTTCCATGTAAGGCTTTGAAGAATCACTACCACAAAGATTACAGAGGACAAACTCTACACTTCTTTTTTGGGCGCTCTTTGCTTTTTCCATCTCGAGAAGAGCGCCATTCCTACATATATAAATATTATGAAGAGTGTGAAAGCAAATATCAAAACCCCGCGTTCAAACTCCTGAGAAGAGTACCTGAAGCTGATATCCTCAGATCCTTCTGAATACACTGCGCTAATAACGTTGTTTGCTCTAAGTATGGGCACTCTTCCAGTTCCCTGTACAGCCTCCCACTCTTCAAACAAGGAGAATTTCTCGCTAAGGACAATGAACTCTCCTCTCTCGCCCCCTATTTTCAACTCATTAGGGGAAATGCGATTGCCGCTAACGTTTTTTCCCTTCCCATCAAACCTCTCGAGAAGCTCATTGATTCTCTCCATGTCAATTGAAGTCTCCTTTTTAGTCACATCTGGAAGGATGGCACCCCCTTTTCCTTTGTACTCTCCAAGAAGGGGAAATGCATTTTGATCAACTGAGCCTGAAAGTAAAATAATTGTGTCAAATTTTTGCAAGAAGTTGAGGTCATAACGTCCCACAGACGGGTACTGTCCTGTTACCACCACCACGGACCTTGGACTAAATTTTTCATTCAGAAGAAGAGAATACACCACCTGTTTTGTATCTTGAAGTGATCCTACTACAAGAATGGCGTGTGGCACTGTGTAATATCTTGGGACAAATTCCTCATTTTCATAGAGGTAGGGTCCCCCAATCCAATACGTCCAATCAACTTTTTCACAAGAAAAACACTTTTCAACCACTTCAACTTCCCTAAAACCAGAAACATTCACCTGTTTTGTCGATGTTACGTAACGCAGATTAAGAATTCCCAGCATCTTTGCAGAATTGTAGCTTTTTGCAACAGAGAGATACTCCACATAGTCGTTTATCCAAAGACCCCCTCCCCCGCTCAAGGTCTCTAAGCCATACTGGGCATAGTAGCTGCTCCCGAAAAACGAGATAACGTCTTTCACATCAAATGTGGTGATCCTAAAGGGGCCCTCATTTGCATAAGTTCTCTCCAGTTTCTTGGCAAGATGGTTTTGGTTTAACTGCTCTTGCATGCTAAACCCGCTTGGAATCCCTTTGAACAGGAGCAGCTCGCTTAGGATAATTACACATATGAGAACTGCCATTGCACATTCTGCATACTTTCTTTTGCTTTCATTCACTTTGCTTATGATAAGATAATGAACTTTTTGCCAGCCAAACCCTACAAGAATAGATACAGCAAACGTGAACACAAAAAGAACGCGCACAATGTGTCTTGTTTGGGCAAATCCAGGTACATAATTATAGAACAATTCCGCTAAAAATCCGCCGCTTGCGAGCACCAAGAGAAACACTGAGAGCAGCCAGAAAAAAAGCACAATTCTTTTTTTCAAGAAAGCAAGAGAAAAGAACAACAAAACAAGCCCCGCAAATCCTATATGTACTGTGTGGCTTGAGTGGTGGGCTGGAAATGCAAGGATGCTTATCGTATCTTTCAGGACAAAATGATCCTCTCCGATGTACTCCTGATAGGAAACGCCTTGGGCCCGATTTGTCTCTCCGATAAACCCATAATTAGGCAGGAGCTTTATCGCAGAAACGCCAAGAAATACCACTAACACGAGTGAGCCTACTAGGAAGACTCGCTTTACTCTTGAAAAAGAGAGGTCCATAACCAAATCAAAGCCAAAATACGCACCAAGAAGCACTGCAGTATAGAGCACCACGAGCACTCCACCTGAAAATATCTGGAAAGCAACAGTTATTCCAGCCCCTATGGCCCAAAATGATGCGATTTTTGAATCTTGCGCTTTTCTTCCAAGCAGTGTAAATAGGAACAGCCAAGGGATCAAGGAATATGGCTCAAGAATGCTGGGGTTTCCTGCAACTATGAACTGCCTAATAAGGCCATTGAGCATGAACACCAGCGATGCGATTACCGACCCCCCTCTTGAAATTTCAAAATGCCTGCAGAGTGCATACATCCCAACAAGGCCGATAAAAAAATAAAGCATTGATGAGACCATAATCGAGAGAGAAATGTCCCCAATCAGGAAAACCAAGAGATAGGTAAGGTTAAAGAAAAAAACCTGACTATCGCCAAAGAATGGTTGGCCCCCGTACCAGTACGGGGTCCACAAAGGCAGTGCTCCTGATTCTGCCGCTGCCTTGAAGTTATAGCTAAAGAATGCCTGCTCATGAAGATAATGTCCATTATTCATGAGCATCCCGACCCCTAGAGTGTTCTTGAAGAAAAACAAAGATAGTAGGAAAAATACGAAAATGATTGCGACATCAGCCTTTTTCAACAACAAGAACTCTTTTACTTTGCTCCCAAGCGATTGCTTCTTATCGTCCATTTGCCTAGTCTACGAAGCGATACTTTATTAGTGTAAGCAGCGCAACAACCCCATCTCTCCACGTTATCTTCTTCCCGTCCTTGAATGTTCTTCCCTCAAAACCAATCGGAACTTCCCTGATTTTGTACCCCCTCCTAATGATCTTTGCGGTGATCTCAGGCTCGATGTCGAACCTTTTTGAGCGGAACTGCAGCCCCTTGACAACTTCTTTTTTGAATACCTTATAACCAGTCTCCATATCAGAAATCCATTGGCCAAAGAGTATTGAGGTTGCCAGAGAGAGAATTTTGTTTCCAAGATAATGCGTTATGTACATCCGTCCAAGGTTTTTCTCAATCGCTTTAATCCGAGAGCCATAGACCACTTTTGCCTCTCCATCAAAAATAGGCTCAAGGAGCTTTGTGTACTCTTTTGGATTGTATTCCAGGTCTGCGTCCTGAATGAGGAGAATGTTTCCCGATGCGTGCGAGATCGCGGTCCTAATGGCGGCCCCCTTGCCCCTATTTATCTTGTGATGGATAATCTTTAGCCCCTTTACTTTCTTTTTTCCATACTTGGCAAGAACATTTTTTGTTGAGTCTGTTGAGCCGTCATTCACCACAATGATCTCTTTTTGCACGCCCTTGACGTCAGTTTTCAGCACCTCATCAAGGACTTTCGCGACGGTGCGCTCTTCGTTATAGACAGGGACGAGAATGGAGAGCTTTTCCATGGCGAAACAATCTCAACATGATTTAAAAAAGTATTGCTAAAAACTACTGCCCTTCACTTTCTAGAGGGCATTCTCCAGCACAACATTTATTAAACAAGCTTTCGGAACCATCAGCACAACCAACCGCACCCAAATGGCATTCGCACCAAAAGCTACAGTCAAAAAAGAAACCAAGAAGGTCAAAGGAAAGTACCACGAGCTCAATGATTGGGTCATGGATCCCAAAGGATATTTTCTGATACGTATAAACAACAAAATCAGGAAGCTTGAGCTTGGCCATTGCAGAAGGAACAACGAGATAGAAATTCTCATCACAGGTGAGACTCCGCAGGAAATCTACTTTACCGCATGCCAAATGGGGCTTCTGTCCCGCCTAGACCATGCAGCTTATATCGGAAAGGAGCTCGAAAAGGCATTCACGGCGCTTGAGTTGGGCATAGAATATGTCCAGGATTCCTCATTGCAGCTCAAGAAAAAAACACGCTAGCTTCCATACACTTTAACAATTTTTTCTATAAGGGAGGACGTTGAACATCCTTTCACCATTTGCTTGAGGACGATTTTACCCCCATTATGCTCAACAATTTCTTTCTCAATGATTTTGCCCATCTTCCCCCTGTAATCCCCGCCTTTTACGTGAATAGCCGGCTTAACCGCACTAAGAAATTTTCTTGGATCATCTTCCCCGAACACAACAACATAATCAACGCACTCGAGCGCGGCAACACATGATGCTCTGGCTTTCTTGCTGTTTAATGGCCTTTTTGGCCCCTTAATCCTGCGCACAGATGCATCGCTGTTGATGCCGACAATGAGCACATCGCCCAGCTTTCTTGCGCTCTCGAGATAGGTGACATGGCCGAGATGAAGGATATCAAACACCCCATTGGTGGTGACTATCTTTTTCCCCTTTTTCCGCAACTTTGCTGCGATGGAGACGATTTTTCCCAATGGCGTGAGTTTGCGTGCGATGGTGCGCATCTTACTGCTCCAAGCTCTGCCTGAGCTCTTCCATGGAAACCGCGCTTGTGCCTATCTTGCCCACCTTCACGCCGGCAGCATGGTTGGCAAGCACTGCAGCATCTTTCAATTGCGCTCCGGATGCCAAAGCGAGAGCAATTGTCGCAACCACTGTATCTCCTGCCCCGGTGACATCGTACACTTCCTTTGCTTGGGTGGGAATGCTGACTGTTGGAGCATCTTTCTCGAACACAGACATGCCTTTCTCTCCCCTGGTGAGGATGATGCTCGCGCCCATTTCCTTTACAAGCTGTCTGCCGACCTTTTCTATGCTTTCCCCGTTCTCCACCTCAGCATTTGCCATCTGGCATGCCTCTGCATGATTGGGGGTGATAACCGTTGCCCCTTTGTAGAGCATTTTGTGTTGCGGCTTTGGGTCAACCACAAGCACTTTCTTTTTTTCCTTTGATATTTTGATGAGAAATGCCATCACTTTTTCCGTGATAACCCCTTTTGCATAATCTGAGACCACAAGGGCATCGCACTCGTCAAGCTTTTTGGAGACTAATGCGATTATTTTTTTCTCAACGTCTGGATGCACGTGCGTGCGCTTCTCATAATCCACCCGCAGCAGCTGCTGGCTCCTTCCCATGACGCGCATTTTCACCGTTGTGGGCTTGTCATTCTCAATGAGCATGCCTTCTGTCTCTATGCCCCTTGCCTGTAGTATGCCGATGAGCGCATTTCTGGAATCGTCGTTGCCAGTGATACTCACTAAAGACACTTTTCCACCAAGGACAGCCGCGTTCATCGCAACGTTCGCAGCCCCTCCCGCAGCATAGCTTTCGCGCTGCACCTCAACGACCTGCACAGGCGCTTCAGGGGAGATTCTGGAAACTTCCCCCCAGATGTACTTGTCCAGCATGCTATCCCCTATCACAATGATACACTTTCCTGGGAAACTGCCGAGAACTTTCTTGAGCTGCGTGTGTTGCATGTTACTCTCCCTTGCTTTTAAGCCATGCCACATAATCGGCAATGCCGCTTTTCGTCGAGAATTTTGGCTTCCATCCCAATACTTTCATTGTTCTTGAGATGTCCGCATGGGTATGCACTTGGTAGACTTCTTTGTAAGAGTTGTCAAAGTATTCCGGCTTGAAGCTCGTTTTCATGGCTTTATTGAGATAGTCAATGACCTGGTTGAATGTCGTGCCTTCCCCAGAGCCGATGTTGAATATGCCGTTTTGCTCTGCCTCTGCTGCTTTTATGGTAGCGGCAACAACATCCTTCACATGCACATGATCCCGTACCTGCTCGCCATACTTAAAGATACGGGGATTCCTTCCTGCGACCATTTGTTTGTAGAGCTGATAGACCATGGATGAGGATTTTCCCTTGTGTTTTTCTTCAGGGCCAAAGACATTGAAGTAGCGCACACCAACAACCCGAATGCCGGATTTGTTGTGCTTTCTTGCGATGTTGTCCATCATACATTTTGAGTACGCATATGCGTTCAGCGGCTGTGGCTGCTGCGACTCTTTCATGGGGGTTTTTCCATTTCCATACACTCCGGCGGAGCTTGCGTAGACGAGGGTTGCACTTTGCTGCAGTGCGAACTTGAGGATCTTTTTGAAGCCATCAATGTTTTTCCTCAGCATCTCCCTGTCATCCTTGAATGTCGTGTCGGTTATTGCGGCTTCATGGAAAATGACGTCATATTGCTCGTCAAGCTCTGAAAGCCTTGACTCGTCCCCAATAATCAGCTCGCCCTTGAAGCCCCCTAGGTTTTGGATGTTTGCAGAGCTATAATCATCGAGAATCGTTACGCTATGGCCTTTGCTTTCCAGCTCCAACGCCAGAGTAGAGCCAATAAAGCCCGCTCCCCCTGTGATGAGTATTTTTTTCATGATGATGCGCCCTTTCCAAACATATTTTCCTCAACAATCTCGCATATGATATGGAGAATCATGAGATGGCATTCCTGAATTCTTGGAGTATTCGCAGAAGGGATGATGATGTCAATGTCTGAGAGCCCTTTCATCTTGCCGCCATTCTTGCCAATGAGGGAAATTGTTTTTATTTTGTTTTTTTTGGCAGCGCTTAATGCTTTGATGATGTTTGGAGAATTGCCGGAGGTGCTCAAGCCAATGAACACATCGCCTTCGTTCCCCAATCCCTCAAGCTGCCTTGAGAAGATATGCTCAAAACCATAGTCATTGCCAATGGCAGTTATTGCGGACAAATCCGCTGATAGTGAAATCCCGGGCAACGCTTTCCGCTCCAGCTTATAGCGTCCTGTAAATTCGGCTGCGATGTGCGATGCTTGGGAAGCGCTGCCTCCGTTGCCTGCGAGAATGACCTTGTTGCCGCTTTTGAGGGCTTTCCCTACCACATCAGCGGCTTTTTCGATTGTAGGAGCAAGTGAAACTGACACTCTTTTTACCTCTGCGCTCTCTTCAATCATACCCTGTATTGACTTGTTTTTGCCCTTCATAGTATGACTAATTCATACCTAGTTATATATAAAGTTTTCTCTTTTTCAAACCAAAAAGTATAAAAAGTATGACTTTTTAGTACTTATTCATACCATGATAAAATCAAAGATTGCGATAAGCGTGGACTCCCCACTTCTCCATGTGATTGACGGGAAGATTGACGGGAATGTTATCCGCAGCAGGTCGCAAGCTATAGAATATTTTTTGAGGAAAGGATTAAGGGAAGAGATGCTCTCAACAGCCGTCATCATGCTCAAGGGAGAGCACCAATCACATTCGCTCTCTTCTTTCAAAGGAAAGCCCCTTCTGGAGCAGCAGCTTGAATTCTTCAAGAAAAGCGGCTTCTCAACAGTCTATATTGTCACCCAGCACACCAAGCACAGCGCCATGCTGCTTGATATCTGCTCACGCGCTCCGCTTTCTGCCGAAATCATCGAATCAGAAGCAAAAGGCAACGCAAAAGCGCTCTCCTCACTCAAGAATAAAATCAAAAGCGCGTTTTTGGTGATGTCCGGGGATACCTATAATAATTTTGACATCTCGAAGATGATGCAGAAGCAAACCTCGCTTGACATCCTCGCGACCATGGGGCTCATGACACGGGCGCATACAACTGGGTATGGCACCGCAATCCTTGACGGCGATTATGTGGTTGATTTCCAGGAAAAGCCAAAGCACAGCTCAACCACCATTGTGAACGCTGGAATTTATTTGTTCAAGCCAGAGATCTTCGAGATGCTCGAGAACGCGGATTCCCTTGAGCGCGATGTCTTCCCAAAGCTTGCGAGATTAAAACAGCTCGTGGGCTTCTTCACCTACGGCGAATATGAGCATTTTGGGTGAGTTTGTTTAACTTTCGTTAAACGAATAAAACTCCAAATGCTCACTTGAGAAGCCTTCTTGCCTGATTGAGAACCTCATCAACAGTTATCGCCTTCATGCATTTCTGGTAATCTTGGGATGATTTTGCATAGAGGCAGTCAGGGACTTGTCCCTTGTGGACGTTGATGCAGGGGCTGAAGTCACAAGCTTCTTTCTTGTAGATGGCGACATTCCCCTTCCCGAGAGGGCCGAAGCGGAGAGGAAGATTGGGACCAAACAAACCTATTGTTGGAATGCCTTGCGCTGCTGCGATGTGCATCCCCCCTGAATCATTCCCGATAAACAATGAGCACTTTTTTATGAGGCAGAATAGCTGAGGTAATGATAAAGCCCCAGAGAGATCAACAATCCTCTCTTTTCTTTTTATCTTTTGGGCAATCAAGGAAACAAGTTTTCTCTCCTGGGACGTTCCTGTGAACACTATCTTCGTCTTGCCGTTTTCGAGCAATTTATTTGCAAGCTCCGCATACCTCTCGGAAGGCCACATCCTCGATTGGGCAGACTCAGCAGCCCCTGGAGAGATACAGACAAGCGCATCATTCTTTGAGATGCCTTTCCACCTCATCATGCCCTCGACAGCAGCCCCATCCCCTTTTGAATAGCCAACTTCGGGCAATTTCTCAATAGAGGACTTCACGCCAATTGCCCGAACAAGATCCATGAATGTTTCAGAGGCGTGCTGCTGATCATCATAAGCCACAGTCCTGCTGTAGGTTTTTGCGCGTGAGCCATGGGAATATCCAATTCTATATTCCCCCACAAAACTCCCCATTATTGCAGACACATTAAGGTATTCTTCCATGTCGATAACCATATCGTATTTTTTGAAGTTGCCAAGCACGAAAGCTAAAATTCCAAAAGGATTTGTGGAGATTGACCTTACCTCGGCATTCCCTCTTAAGCCTGAGTAGACTGCGGAATTCCTGGGAGTGCAGAGAATGTCAATCGCTGCCAAGGGAAAGCGCTTCTGCAGCGCCTGAATAGCCGGCAAGGTGAGGATGGTCTCCCCAACGCCCCAGAGCTGAATCACAAGAATTGATTTTGGGATCTGCAAAGAGGATGGCTTTGTGAATGCGCCAATAATATCGCACAGCACGCTTCCAAGATGCTTATCTGCAGATTTGATTAGGGAAATTGACATTATGTCCATTCACCTTTAGAACTTTAAAAAACTAGCTACTTCTTCCTCATGGCGATGGTGCGGACAAGCTCTTCCACCTGCTTCCTGCTTTTGTTGACGATGGTGTAGGTGTAGAATGTCATGCCAATAACGAACAAAAAGCCTACTATGACCAGAAAGTCAAACGTCCTTGCGAAGCTCAGAGATTTAACGATAGGATTAAGCCAATTCGGGAACAGCGATGCCGCCACGAAGGCGACCCACAGCACCATCCAGCACAAGTATTCTGCGCTTGAGAACTCCTTTCTCTTGAATTTCAGGAACGTGTAGTACATCATGAACACGCCAAACAATGCTCCAGCAACCTGAACGCCTAACACCATGGTTTCATCTCCCGTTTCTCGCTATTTTCCACCGTAATAGGTTAAGCACAATCTTTATGCCATCTAAGACAGTGGTGCCTTTATACCTATCAGGATAGAGTGTCTCAATATTAATCTTTTTGTATTTTAACTTATGCTTCCCCACAAGCGAAACCATCTCGGACTCCATGCTGTAGTCTGCAGCGCTCCATCGGATTTTTCCGTATGCGCTTTTCGTGAATGCGCGAAACCCTGTCTGCGTGTCAGGAATGTCCACCCCATACAATATGGCAGTCATCTTGGCGATAAACCAATTGCCAAACCGCAGCACCAAGGGCATCTTCCTGTTCAATCCCCTGCAGCCGAACACAATATCCGTCCCCTTAATCGCGTCGAGGAACCTAGGAATATCCTCTGGCTTGTGCTGCGCATCCGCATCGAGAACCACAAGGATTTTTGCCCCTTTCTTTATCGCATAATCGCATCCTGTCTTCAATGCAGCTCCCTTGCCTAGATTGAGAGGATGGCGAAGAACAACCGCTCCGCTTTTTTCCGCAACTTTGGAAGTGTTGTCAGCAGAGCCATCATCCACAACAACAACATTTTTGACAATTTTTCCTGTGCGCCGAATGACAGGGCCTATGCGCTTCCCTTCATTGTATGCGGGAATAACTGCCCAAACATGTTGCGATGCCATTCTATGCGGTAACTGTGATGTTTTCTATCTGATTGAGCGCATCAACATATTTTTGCTCGATGTGCGGATCTCCCCCGCCCCAGTTTGCCTTGTACACCTTAACCTCTGTTCCGATCAGGCCCTTTTCCTTATAGAATGGCTCGAAGTACTGCAACCCATGGCCATCCATGTAGAACATAATGGTAAACATGCCGCCGGCAAGCTCCGGAGAAGAGACAATAGCCGTGAAGCTGTCCCTGTTTTCAGGAATGAAGGTGATGCCCATGTCAATTGAATTCTCCTTGAACTCCCTGATATCCACACCATCTTTTGTTGCATAGGCAATAACTTTTGGATGCACCAATGAGCCCTGCGAAAACGCGTATGCATCCTTGTTTGTATAGTTGAACGTGAACCCGTTCGAGCAGGTGAACAACGAACTGTTTTCCGATTGCCGAGAGCAGCTTGCCGTTCCCGCATATCCCGGCCATGGCGCAACCCATCGGTTGCCTTCCTCCTCCGTTGGGATGGCACTAACCTCATAATACACGCTCTCTGCTTTTTCCCTTGAATAGTTATATTTGCCCATCATGTACGCAACGCCTTCTTCAAGCTGCTTCGGGCGCACATTGTACCACACATCAGCTCGCTCAAAATTCCAGCTTCCGAAATGGCTCCACACGCCGCTCTTGCCAACCATGTCATTGGACGCAATGACGAAGCCTTCTGGCGGGGCGCAATGGGTCAACGCAGTGATGGTATCAATTTCTTGCATGGAAAAACCCTCTTTCTTGAGGATTCCCTCCGCTGCTGTTTTGCTCCCCACATTTATCTTATCAATAATGCCGATAGATTTTGCCGCGTTGTTTTCCTTCTTATTGATCAAATCGAAAGCTTCAATTTCCCCACCGCAATCAAGCATACTCAAAATGCCAATAGCTTGAGTTTCATCATGGACCATGAGCATTTTTCCAACCCAATGGGCAGCTGGAAATGTCTGCGTTGTTCCGTCAAATGTGACCGGGCGCTTTGCTATCTGCTTGAAATGATGACCAAAGTCCCACCAGGAAGTTATAATAGCATTTTTGCTTGAGTTGTTTTCTATTACCTTAAGAGAGTTCCACCACACATCATTGACAATAGGAAGATCGCTTCGTGCAACCCCATATGCGCTCTTTACCGGTCCAATGAGGAGCACACTGAACAACACAATGAGCAAGACTGTACTAATGGTCCGATGTACATGCAATTCTTTTGAAAGCCATTTTGAAAAAAGTGAATAAAGTATCCCCATTGCCGTTCCAAATGCAACTGCATAGGCTGGTGCAAGGAGCAATGTGAATCTAATACCTTTTAACGTTGCATAGCATGTGGCAGCAAACCACAATCCCAACAGTATTGCAAATCTGATATCGTTTCTGCCCTCCTTGTCTTTCTTGAATACTGCAAGAAGGATGCCAAGAACGCCAACATAAAACAGGAACTTGCCCCCTACAGAGCTCATGGCTTGGTTGAAGGACCCTGTGTTCAATTCGGCAACTGTAGTAAGCACGTTTGGCCAAAGAGAAGCTTGGACCGGAGATTTAATTGTGGTAAAGCTTAATGGGCCAAATGCAACGCCTAAAAAAGATTCAAAACTGCGCGCAAACGAAACGCTTATTGCTGCGGCAACAACAAATGCCGCAACCCCTACGATCAGATGGAGCTCATCCTTTCCCTTGAAAAAAGCAAATTTTTCTTTCTTTAGGATGCTAAAGTCCCTTATGAGCAAATAGAGGAACAAGACACAAATCATTCCGATAATGAGATCAAAAATGAACCACCATCCGCCAGCCCAGGCATACGTGAACACGCCGATAAGCGCCCCTGCGATGGCTCCAATTGCCACAACTTTCCATAGCTTGTCCTTTTCAAACATCTCAAAGAACAGCCATGTGATGAGGAGGGGGAAGAAGAGTACCCATGCATCGTTGTCCGCATGACCATAGAGAGATCTCCCAAGGAAGGAAGTGTTTATCGCAAACATGGCCCCTGCAAATGACGCCCCAATGCCGTTGCTTACTTTCAGCGCAATGAGGAACACCAACAGTGTCGCAATGGCGGAGATGACGACAGGATAGAGCGACATGGTCTGCACCAACGTGAGCTTGCTGTTGAACGCTTTTAGGAATGAATGGAAATACGCAATGAAGTATGAAGGAAACGTATCTGGAAATACCGGTCTTCCAATTGGAGCGAGCTGTAGCGTGTCCCATTGCACGCCATTCCGCATCTCATCCCCTGCGTACCCGTGGTCAAGCACATTCTCCGCATAGCGCATCCAGTAATAGGTATCAATATCTGGCATGTAGGGAATACCATTAGGGTCCTTGAAGTGATCCTTGAAGTAATTTGAAGTTCCTTGTATTTGCTGCTGGATCTGCGGCCAATATTGCTCCAACTGCTTTTTCAGCTCTGCGTCAACCAACGCATTCCTGTTTGCTTCCGGCAAATTCGGATACTGCTGCGCTATCTGGCTTGAAATCTGGCTTTTGATGCTGTTGATGACGCTGTCCTGCGCCCATTGGTCCGTGATAGGCAATCCTCCAGCGACCATGCGCACATGGATTGAGAGCACAATGGGGATGAGGGCCAAAAAGAAAATGCCGTAGGTTTTGAAAAATGAGCCAACCTTGCTCCAGTCAACCGCTATCTCGTCTTCTCTTTTCTCCTTGGCCTGCGTTTCTCCGGAGAACATGCCCTTGAACTTGCTTTTCATGCCTGAGAAGTCGATGGTTATCTCGTCATCTTTCTTTTCCACTTCTTCTTTTTTTGAGCCTGAGGAACTTGCAGTTGCTGCCTTTTGCCATTTGCTTTCTTCACTTCCCTTAAAGAAAGAAGTTATCTTGCCAAAATCAATAACGATGTCATCATCGTCGCTTTCTTTCTTTTGCGGCTCTTCCTGCTTTTCCGCTGCAGCTTCTTTCTTTTTCTCAACTGAAATTGAAGAGGCGTCTTTGGTTTCTGCACTTTTCTTGTTGTCCTGCTGCTTTGGCCCTTGCTCTTGCCCAGAATCATCCGCAGCTTTCTTGAACCAACTCTTTATCTTGGAGAAGTCTATCTCAATCTCGTCATCCTCAGCTCCTTTCTTGCTGTGATGGTGTTCAGAAATCTCTTGATGCTCCTTGTGCTCCACGTGTAACCCCTGCTCTTGTGAAAATAGGCTGTTTAAAAGCTTTTTCTTCAGTCTTTTCTTTCGCTCGTCCGTGCACGAACAAAGTTCGGCACCCATCGGCGAAAAGCGCCTCTGGGAACTGCGGGACTCGCAAAGAAAACACGCGAAAAGCAAAGCTTTTCGGTGCCTCGGAAGCTTCGCTTCCGTGGGCTTGGGGAAAAGAAAGTGCTTCGCCTCACGCCACGACGGCAAAGGACTATCTTAACGCCACCGCAGCGAACGAAAAAAACCTTGGTTCTTTTAGCGCAAGGTTCATGAGGAGGGGTATTGGGGTGTCTCGGTCGTATTTTTTGAGGATTTTTTGCACGTTTTCCCTGCCCATCATGCCCACCAACTTGTCATAATCCTCATCTCTGAACTTATTGAGGAATTTCCTCATCCTGAGATGCAACCATAGTTCTTTTCCGGAAGCCATCTTGTACGCCACATTGTAATTTTTTTTATTCAGAATGCAGTCTGTCAGTGTATGCGCAGCTTTCAATGAAGGAATGATGCCTCCTCCTGTGGTTGCTTTGACTTGTGTTGCGGCATCCCCTATAAGATAGACATTTCCCTTTTGAATCTGCTGAGAGGGATTGTAAATCGGGATGAGGCCCGATTCCCAGCATAAAATTTCCCGCTTTCCTGTCATCTTCTCGAGAAACTTGTAGAACAGCGGTTGCACATTCTTTAGCGCACCCAATCCAATTCTTACAGTATCCTCGTTTTCAGGAACAACCCACCCAAAAAACTCAGGATATGCCCCTCCAAAATGCGCCTCAAACTCGTCTGTCGACATCTTGAGCCTGACTTTTGCCTGCATGCCGATGTAGAATTTATTTTCATGCGGGATGCCTGCTGCCCTTGCAATAGAAGAAGAGGGACCGTCTGCTCCGATGATGGCATTTGTTTTAAGCTCCTTTATTTTTCCGTTTTTTTCTTTTATAGCAATAGAATCCTTTGAAAGAGAAATGAACTTGGTTCCTGTAAGGATTTTTGCCCCTGCTTTTTGCGCCATGTCAGCGACAAATATATCAAACTTATTGCGCCACATCACGATTTCGTCGACATTCGCCGTTATTCTTTTGTTTTTGCTTACCACCACAACCTTGCTGCACCTGTTTGCCACGACTTCCTTAGGCAACCTGAAGAACTTCCCGATGGAGTGCGTGACAATGCCCGTGCACTGCACAGGAGAGCCAATGGTGTCGTGTTCTTCTATCAAGGTGACGTCTTTTCCTGCCTTTGCGAGCAAGTACGCTGTATAACTTCCTGCAGGGCCTGCGCCGATGACGGTAATCATGGAAAAAGAACTGACCTAGCTGTTTAAACTTTTTTCCCTTTCTATCTTAAAATGACATTACAACTCCCTCTTTATTTTAACCATCTACAAATAGTCACAAAACAAAAATTTAAAAATCTCGCTTACTTCCTTGTCTCTATGGGAGAAGATAAACTCAGCGCCATTCTTAGAACCTCTGCACGACTCGCTTTAGCTGCGCTATTGGCAGGTTGTGCAGACACCCCTCTTGTTTCCCCCGGCGCAACCATCCCTTCTGCAGAAACTACAAAAGGCAAACCTGCAATACACCTTCCCCGAAGAGGAGTGAGGGACCACGAGCTTGAGAGGTATGCTCCAGAAACCAACTTGGTCGGAAGGCTAAGGATCTATCATGGGATCGTGTTCAGGCAGGAAGATGGCGAGAGGAGACCGCCAATATTTGCGTCACATCGTCTAGAAACAGGCCAACTTGTCATGGAGATGGTTCAAGGGCCGGATCACTACAAGCGCATTGCCCATGTTCACGACGGGAGATTTTTCTTCCCTTACCAGCAGTTTGAGGAACTGTTCAGGAAAAGAGCAGGGCAAGGAGAAGTAGCACGAGTTCATATGGGGCACAGCCTTGGCGATGATGTCGTCACTGTCGACAACGCATACCGGATAGCGCAGAACATTGCAAACAGTACAGCCATAGCAGGATTGAGATTTCCACAGGATACCCAACTGGCACGACGTGATGCAGCTCCAAAAGCTGCTGCAGTTGAGCTTGTCAAACCAGCTGCTTCCCTTGCCACAATTGCTGGAGACGCTACTCCAAAGCCCGCTCCTCAAGTCACAGAAAGCTATGCCAAGCCTCCGGCAGTGGACTATGCAACGGGAGAATCAGCGCGAAGAAAAGCAGAAACAGAAGCCAGAGGATACATGGATCACCAGGCTGCAACTCAGCCAAAATACGATCCGCAGCTTCTTATCAGACAAAAGGCACAAGAAGGAAACGATCGGGGGATTCTGCGAATGGACGCCGATATATCTGCAGCAACGATGGCACGCGCTGAACAAGTGAGAGCAGAAAGGCTTGCACAGGAGCGCGCAGCAGAAGCAAAGGCAAGACAAGACGCTGAAGCGAAAGTAAAAGCAGAGCAGACAAGGATTGCTGCCGAGCAAGCCGAGAAGAAAAGAAAAGAGGAAGAAAAGATTGCCGCAGAAAAAGCAAATAGGGACAAATTAGCAAAACTTAATTCGCTGCATGTTGACGACCTCCTAAAAGACAGATTTTCCTCAA
>Ga0247727_10003376_pt1 | contig 35290 bp, 41 predicted proteins | sample WisWelCaveWW1625_FD_202498 | JGI IMG/M metagenome (GOLD analysis project Ga0247727, IMG submission 202498) | Biofilm microbial communities from Wishing Well Cave, Virginia, United States - WW16-25 | ecosystem: Environmental > Aquatic > Deep subsurface > Groundwater > Cave microbial mat | place...
AAAAGCCCAAGGACGAGATCACCAAGGTCAAGCCGGCGGACTTCGACGGCGAATCGCTCGCCACCTGCGACCACCCTGTCGACAAGGAGAAGGTCAAGGTCAAGGAGACCAAGACCACCTTCTCCGCCGACGGCACGATCAAGTCCAGGAAGACGGGCACCGTCGAGGTAGACAGCGAGGTCGGGCTGATTTCCAGCGCGTGCGGCAACGAAACCGCGAACGCTGAGTTCAGCGCACTCGCCACGTCAAGCACAAGGACCTGGACGTGCTACGGGAAGGCCGAGCTCAACACGTTGCTCGGCAACAACTGGCGCCTGAAGGGCTGGCAGACCTACCGAACCTCCAACTACTACGGCAACGTGTTCTGGCCGCCTTCCACACCCCTCATCGACACCGATGCCGGCCTGGGGTGGTCAACGAAGTCGGAGAAGATCACCGGCCCAGAGATTTGGAGCACCATCAACAACGTACCCTACAAAGGCGCGACGGTCTTCCAGGCCACCTTCGAGTACAAGATCGGCGCCATCGGCTTCGATATCGTGGTCGACACGGACAGCCCGATCTTCCGACTCGTGTACGGCCACAACTACTGCCGTAAGTACACGCTATGAAGCAGTTCATGAAGGACCTGCTCCACAGCGTCCGGGGACGAATCATCATCGGACTCGCGGTGGTGTTTGTTGCGCTCTTTATCATCTTCCCGACTGTCGTTGTCACGACGGCGCAGTTTGGGGATAAGGACTGCAGCTCACAACTGTTTGTCGAGGACGACGGCCCCACCCCGGTGAGTCGAGACGACGTCTGCCACGAGGTCTCCGACGGCGAATAACGGAAACGGAGAGGGGTAATTCATTGGGACGAGAACTCATTACTTCTCGTCCCTCTCCCTTATAGGTCATATAATTTTAGTATTTTAAACTCAACAAATAATATTATTAACTCGAAATAAACTACAGGATATACCTTTGATTCTAGAAACTATCCTAAAGTAATTGTTCTATAGGTTACTCGCTATTTAGCACTTACCTCTTGAAAGTGCTAAGGTTTTGTGGTAAATTCTTTCTCATGGACGTGCCTATGCAGCCACAAATTGAAAAGAAACCTTTAGAAGCCTACGGGCGCAACCTCACCTCCCTTGCCCGTGAAGGTAAACTAGACCCTGTTATTGGCCGTGACGAGGAGATTCGCCGTCTCATGCAGATCCTCTCTCGCCGCACCAAGAACAACCCAGTCCTCATTGGTGAGGCTGGAGTGGGAAAAACGGCCATTGTTGAAGGTCTCGCCCAAAGAATTGTTGACGGTGATGTACCTGATACCCTCAAAAACCGAGAGATTTTTCAACTCGATATTTCCGCTCTCCTTGCCGGAGCCGCCTTCCGAGGTGAGTTTGAAGAGCGCTTGAAGACAGTTCTCAAGGAAATCACTGAATCTGGAAAATACATTCTTTTTATTGATGAGCTTCATTTGGTAGTCGGAGCAGGCCGGGCTGAAGGTGCGGTCGATGCTGCTAATATCCTCAAACCAGCTTTAGCTAGAGGTGAGCTCCACACCGTCGGTGCTACCACTCTCAAAGAATACCGAGAATACATTGAAAAGGACCCCGCTCTCGAACGCAGATTCCAACCTATTTTAGTTGAGGAACCCAGTATCGAAGATACTGTAGCCATCCTACGTGGTATCAAAGAGAAATATGAAGTTCACCATGGCATTCGTATTACCGATAGTGCCCTAGTTGCCGCCGCCACCCTTTCGGCCCGCTATATTTCTGGGCGCCTACTTCCAGATAAAGCAGTTGACCTCATTGACGAAGCTGCCGCCGCCCTGAAAATGGAGGTAGAAAGTATGCCCGCGGAGCTCGACCAGATGAAGCGTCGGCTAATTCAGCTAGAAATAGAGCGTGAGGCCCTCAAAAAAGAAAAAGACGCGGCCTCTAAAGAACGACTAAATAAGCTTGAAGGTGAACTAAAGGAACTTAAGGATAAATATAATGAAATGGAAAAGCGCTGGAGAGCGGAGAAAGAAGTCATTACCCGTCTACGTTCCAAATCTGCAGACCTTGAAAGAGCCCGAATTGGTCTTGATCAAGCAGAACGCGAGGCTGATCTCAACAAGGCCGCTGAGCTTAAGTATGGCAAGATCCCCCAACTCGAAAAAGAGGTTCAAGAGCTAAATAGAAAACTAAAGGAGGTGTCGAAGGACGGCCAAATCTTGCGTGAAGAAGTCACCGCTGACGACATTGCCGCAGTAGTAGCACGTTGGACCGGTATCCCTGTGGCCCGTCTTTTGGAGTCGGAAGCCGCTAAATTGGCGCACCTTGAGATCGAGCTTCACAAACGCATGGTTGACCAGGATAAGGCCATCAAGGCTGTAGCGAACGCTATACGCCGTCACAGGGCGGGAATTTCAGAAGAAACTAGGCCGATTGGTTCTTTCATGTTCTTGGGACCGACTGGAGTGGGTAAGACTGAGCTTGCGCGCTCCTTAGCTGAATTTATCTTCAACGCTGAAAAGTCTATGGTTCGCATCGACATGAGCGAATACATGGAGCAGCACACCGTCGCTCGTTTGATCGGTGCTCCTCCAGGCTATGTTGGTTATGAAGAAGGTGGGCAACTGACTGAGACCGTCCGACGCAAGCCTTATTCAATTGTACTTTTTGATGAAATCGAGAAAGCTCACCCCGAAGTTTTTAACACCCTATTACAGGTACTCGATGATGGAAGACTGACCGACGGTCGGGGCCGCACGGTTGATTTTAGAAACACGATCATCATCATGACGAGCAACTTGGGAAGTGATGTCATCCAAAAATACGCCGGCAAAACACCGGCCATCATGGAGGAGGAGCTCATGGGGTTAGTGCGTAACACCTTTAGGCCTGAGTTCCTCAACCGACTGGACGAGATCGTAGTCTTTGAACCATTGGGCGAAAAAGAAATTGAGCAAATTACAGCTCTTCAAATCAAAAAGGTTCGGGAAAGGCTAAATGAGCAAGGAATTGAGCTTAAAATTACCGGCTCTGTAGAAGCTAAGATCGCCAAAGAAGGCTACGATCCAGTTTACGGTGCCCGACCGCTCAAGCGGCTAATACAGGACCTTATTCTCGATGAACTTTCCCTGGAAATTGTCGAAGGAAAGGTAAAAAAGGGTGCTAAAGTTGAGGCCAAACTTGAAAATAATAGGGTTGTTTTTAAGGTAAGTTAAAAAGATCCTCCCTCCTTTCTTAAGGATCTTCCTTGCTTTCCTTCTTGTGCAGCTGTCGCTTGACCAGCCAGAGGATGGCGAAAGAGCCAGCGATCGCCCCGACGACACCCAAATGTTTTCTTAGTCTCTCAGACCGCACCCCCTTTGCCTTCTCGGCAGCCCATTTTGCCAAGCGCTCAGAGATGTCCGGATCATCGAGAGCGGCAACGACGGGTAAGGTCTCTATTGGGTCGTCCTTGATTCTTCGGGCGGACGGTGGGCCAACAATCAGCCCCATCTCCAACTCGGTTTGGAGTTCCTCGGCTTCTTCTGGGTCAGAGTTCGCATCACCAGCTTTCATCATCACTCCCACTCCGTCGTCGCCGGAGGCTTGTCGGTGATGTCGTAGGTTACTCGGTTCACGACCCCCTTGAGTTCGTTGGTGATCCGGGTCGAAATACGACGCAGGACTTCCCAAGGCAGTTCAGCGAACTTCACCGTCATGAAGTCGTTGGTCACGACGGCTCTGAGAGTTACTTCGTGACCGTAGGTCCGAGCGTCTCCCTGGACTCCCGTTGTTCGCACCACCGGCTTAAAGACGGCTAGGGCTTGGCTGATCTCGCCATAAATCCCCGCTGCCTCCAGTTCCGAGATGAAGATGTCATCAACCTGCCGGGCGATTGCGACCGATTCATGATTCACTTCACCGAGAATACGAATCGCGAGGCCGGGCCCAGGATACGGCTGACGAGAAGCGATGGCTTCAGGGATTCCAAGCGCCCGGGCGAAGGTGCGCACTTCGTCCTTGTAGATCCTGTCGTTAGGCTCGAGCAACCGACCGCTTTCGCGCCACTTGACGATGAGTTCAGCGCTAGCGTTGTGGTGACTCTTTATCGTCGCCTTGTTGGTCCCACCCTGTCCACTCTCCACCAAGTCAGTGTAGAGGGTGCCTTGAATCAGGTACGAGGTGTCCGGACTGAGGCCCAAGTCAGTCATCTTCCGCTCAAGCACCTCCACAAAGACGTTACCGATGATCTGGCGCTTCTTCTCCGGATCCGTCACACCCTTGAGTGCAGCTAGGAACTCTTCGCCAGCATCGATTCCGACCAGGTTACGAACTTCTAGTTGCTCCAATGTCCGCAACACTTGCGCGGACTCGTCCTTGCGCATGAGGCCGTTGTCGACGTGGAGCAGGTAGGCTCGTTCACCAAGTGCACGATCGGCGAGAACTGCGGCGACGGTCGAATCGACTCCACCACTCACCAAAACCAAGGCTTTTTGATCACCCCACACTAGTCTGCGGATCTCGCCCTCGCGCAGCTGAAGGTAATCCCCCCAGCTCCAACTACCCTCAAAACCACAGATTGAGAGGGCGAAGTTGCGCAAGATCGTGCGACCATGAGGTGTGTGGTCAACTTCCGGATGGAACTGAACGGCAAAGAGTTGCCTATCGACGTTCTCGATCGCGGAAAACTGACCTTCAGGACCAGTGGCAGTCGTTCTGAAACCCTCGGGCAGCTGACTCACTGAATCGCCGTGGCTAGCCCACACTTGTTGCTGAATTCTCAGCCCTTTTAGAAGCGGGGACTCGCTGTGAACAAGTATCTCGGCTGAACCGTACTCCCCTATTTCTCCAGCCTGAACTTCACCGCCCAATGCATCAACCATTAGGTGCATTCCGTAGCAAATCCCCAGTACGGGAATTCCGGAGGGCAGAACAGCTCGGTCAAGCGACGGGGAATCTGGCTCGTAGATAGAGTCCGGTCCACCCGAGAGGATGATTCCCTTTGGTTCGTAATGCTGGAGTGCCGCCCAAACGGCATTATTCCAGCCCACAACGACTGGCTCCACCCCCAATTCCCTCATCCGTCGGGCAATCAGGTTGGTGTACTGAGAACCGAAGTCGACGATGAGCATGATCTCTCGCATGATTTCCCTCCTAAAATGATGCACTGAAAGAACCGCTGACTCTAAGCCTAATTGCTATGGGAAATTTTTAACATATAGAGAAGACGTGGTCAACGAGAAGCTTGGTTTAAAGAACTCCTAACTAGATTGGATAAAAGCATCGCCACCGTCATGGGTCCAACTCCACCAGGAACAGGGGTTACCTTACTGGCAACTTCCTTAACAGCCTCAAAGTCAACGTCTCCAACTAGTTTCCCGTCGGCGGCGACTGAAATACCTACATCGATCACCACAGCAGCAGGTTTGATCTTGTTAACCAGCTTTGGTTTGCCTACAGCTGAGATAAGAACGTCAGCTTGCTGCGTATAAAACTCAAGCGGCTCGGGCATTTGGGTGTGGACTTGTATCAACTCTTTTATTGTTTTGTCTCGGGAGAGAATTTCGTAAAGAGGCTTACCTACTAGTTTTCCTCTTCCCACTATCACTACGACCTTGCCGGCCAAACTAATCTTTTCTCTTCTCAAGATCTCTACAACAGCTGCGGGCGTCGCCGCAGTAAAGGGGGAATCAATCCTAAAACCATCTACATCCTTACTCACATCAATCAACTCTGAAACTTTTTCTTCGTTCAACTGAGCCGGCAAAGGTAGCTGTACAATGATTCCGGAAACGGTCTTATCCCTATTTAATTTAGCAATTAATTTCTTAAGTTCGCTAAAGGTAACTTCAGCGGTCAAATGAAAATGAACTAAGCTCGCGCCGATCGCCTCTAGAGCCCTACGCTTTTGTTCTATGTAGCGACTACTCTGCGGATTGTCCCCAACTTGAATCACCGCTAGCTTTGGCTCTAGGTTTCGCTCTTCAATTGTTTTTTTAAGTTCTGCAAGAATTTCCTCCCGCAGCATTCGTCCATCAATAATCTCACTCATTCAAAATCCTATTGAACTCTCGAACTGCTTTGAAAAGCCCGACAATATCTTTGACTCGACCTTGAATCTTGTTGGAAAGTCTGGGCGTGTTTTTTCTAATTGTCCGCGCCTTCTCATAGACCCTGACCAAATCGGAAATAATTTTCTCAGTGGCGAAGTTCTTGTTGACCAATTCTTTAGAGGCAGCACCGAACTTTGCTCTTAGAACTGGGTCTTCAACCAGTTGAAGTACTTTTTGAGCAAAGGCCTTTTCGTCGGGGGCAGTCGCAAAACCGTTTTTCCCGTCCTCAATTGCCCCCTCAAAGGCGCTATCTTCCACCAAAACTAATGGTAGAGCGGCAGCGGCCGCTTCGGGCACTACCATACCCTGAGTCTCACTTTTTGAAGCGAAAAGGAAGATGTCCGCATCGTAGTAAACCGCCGGCATATCTTCTTTCTCAATAAAACCAGCGAAAACTACTCTCTCGGCGATTTTCAACTCTGCGGCAAGTCTTTCCAGAGCCGCCTTCTCAGATCCATCACCAACCAAAACCAGGACGCAAGATCTGTTCTTTTTGGTCACCTCTTTGAAAGCGCGCAGGAGAAAATCGAAGTTCTTTTCTTTACCTAGACGGCCAACTGAAAGGAGAATGCTCTGTTTTTCACCCAGGTCTAGTTTTCTTCGTAGATAGCCTTTTTTGAGAGATACAAAGCTAGCTAAATCGATGGCGTTGGGGACGACCTCAATTGGTTTAACCACACCGTAGCCTGCCAACTCTTTTTTCATCTTGTTTGAAGGGACAATGACAATGTCAGCTTGGTTACAGAATAATTTACTGCCAGTTTCAACTACTTTTGGATTGACAAGTTTGCCCTTCAAAAAGTAATGGGTGTAGTGTTTGAGAAAAGCGTGGTAGGTGAGAACAAACGGGTAACCCTTAGTCAGGGCCAGTTGATAACCAAGAAAACTAAAAAAACCTCCTCCGTGAGCATGAACCAGGTCAAGTTTTACCATAAGCATCCGACGGAAGGTCTCATTGGGCACTGGCACCACAATCCTCTGTTCGTGTCCGGCTGATAAGACCCTCAAAGAACTGAGGCGAATGATCGTTTTATCTGTTTCCCTGTACCCAGGTAGCTTCGGTGCAAAAATATAAACCTCGTGACCTGCCTTTTCTAGTTCTTCCTTAGCGTTAGCTAGACTCACGGAAACTCCGTTTAAGTGAGGCAGGTATGTTTCTGTGAAAAACCCTATTTTCATGGCTACCTTATGTTTTCAAAACTTTTGGGTCGGCGCCCGAGAATCATAAAGTTGACGACGTTACTTAGATGATGAGTAAAAAATTTTATTCTGCCCGCATCAATCCTTCGTGAGGAGGTGAGTACTGAAATTCCAGGTATAAACTCGACTTTACCGACCTTAGCCAAACGTATTCCCAGATCTACATCTTCAGCTGAAACCAAGTTCTTGTTAAATCCGCCTACTTGCTCAAAGGCTTTAGCGCGGACCGCGAAACTGAAGCCATTAAGGGCTTTTTTTCCGAAGGCAAACATGGCCCGCATTGTAATCGGAAAAAGGTATTCAGCTAAAGCCCGGTTGAGAAGACTTGCGGAATCAAACTTCGCCCCTCCAGTGATAGCAACTAGATCACTTCTTCTTTGAAAAACTTCATTAATCTTTGCGAGCCAGCCTTGGGGAAGGCTAGTATCGGCGTCTGTTCCGGCAAGGATTTCCCCTTTGCTTGAAGCAAACCCATCTTGACGAACTAAGGCCACCCCCTTCTCGTGAACTGTGGTCACTCTAGCTCCAAAATTGTGCGCAATTTCGGCTGTCCGGTCGGTCGAAGCATTGTCAGCGACAATAATTTCGAATTTATCGACTGGGTAGTCCTGATTTCTTAACGATTCCAGACAACGAGGCAGATATTTTTCTTCATTCAAGGCTGGAATTACGACTGAGATGAAAGATTGCTCCATAAGTTAGCGTTTAACCTGACAATTAGGGCAAAAGTGTGTCCCACGACCTCCTACTCGAATTTTTTTTATTGTGGTTCCACAACGAGGGCAAGGTTCACCTTCTTGCCGAAAGACATTAAGATTGGGTGCATGCTTGCCCTCATTGCCGTAAATATCCAAATAATCATCTAGACTCGTCCCCCGATCACTAATACCTATCTCCAAAGATTTGATGATCCCCTGATAAAGTTGTTCTATTTCTTGATCGGTTAATCTTGAAGCAAGAGTCTCGGGGTGAATCTTTGCGTACCAAAGTGCCTCATCTGCATAGATGTTTCCCACCCCAGCAATCTTTTTTTGATCCATAATGACTGTTTTGACCGCGCGATTAGATTTAGTTAGAACTTTCTTGAGAGCATCGAAAGTAAACTCCTTGGTCAACGGCTCTGGTCCGTAGCTATCCTTGATCTTTTTAAGATCTGCCTCTCCATCAATTAATTTTGCGTAACCAAATTTGCGAAACTCAGTGAAACGCAGCTCCCGGCCGTCATCCAGCTTAAAAATCACATGGGTAAATTTGTCATCAGGATCTTTCTGGCTTCGTATAAAGAGTCGACCAGAAAGCTTGAGATGAATCCCGATCGTTCCATCATTCTCAATTCCGAGAAGAAGAAGTTTACCAATGCGACCCGCTGAAACTATGTGGCGTCCAACTACCGATTCTACGGCTTGAGAGCTGGGTTGAAGCATTTTTGGGACGTCATACCAAAGATCAACTATCTTGTGACCAACAATTTCTTTCTCTAGGTCCCGTCTAATGGTTTCAACCTCAGGTAGTTCTGGCATTGCGGGGAAATTATACGAGTAAGCTTCTAGTTAAAACAAGGTCATTGTATCTTTCTTTTGACATCTTGGGCAGAAGTGTGTCCTTCGTCCTCCAATCTCAATGTATTCAAGGCCGGTCGAACAATTCCGACATGGCTCTCCCGCCCGTCCGTAAACATAAAAGCTTTCTTGGTTTCTACCAGCTACACCGTAGAGATTTAAGTAGCTATCTATTGTGCTGCCACCATTGGACAAATCCTTCTCAAGAACTTCTTTGATAGCCTTAATTAAATTAGCCACCTCCTCTTCATTTAAGGATCCTGGGTCTCGTCGAGGATGGATCTTGGCAACAAATAGAGCTTCATCGGCGTTGATGTTTCCTACTCCAGCAATAATAGACTGGTTGAGAAGGGTTTCTTTAAGGTTGGTTTCTGAGGCTTGGAGCAACGCTTTTTGTAGATAATCGGGGGTAACCTCGTCCGCTTCTGGACCGAGCTTTTGGTCTAAAGCGACCAAGTCTTGTTTGTCCCAGAGAAAAACATCAGCAAACCTTGCTCGGTCGGTGAAACGCAGCTCCCGACTGTCATCAAGCTTTAGAGTCAACCTGAGAAATTCGTCATCAGGGTCGAGTTTCTTGCGCAAGAGCAACCTGCCAGTCATCTTTAGATGGAACATGAGATGGTAATCGCCACTTAAGGAGAGGAACAGGTGCTTACCTCTTCGTCTAGATTTAATGATTTTTTTGCCGGGCAAAAGAGCCTCCAAATCTCTGGTCTGACGAGCCTTCAAACTATTTCCATTCTCAGGATCGAAAATAACCTCGGTGATGACCTTGCCGATTACTTCATCGGTCAGTTGACGGCGGATTAATTCTACTTCAGGTAGCTCTGGCATGCGGACATATTAATACAAAAAGAGAAAAACGAAAACCGGCCGGTGGATCTACAAGCAATAAATTGCGAGATCACACCGACCGGATAAAGTTGCGACGGGGTGTAGTGGGTCCACCCCGATTTTCAGGTGTCGCCGAAGAGTTCAGGCATATTTGCGGTAACTGCCTCTCGTGGTGAAACCACATCGTCGGGCGGTCCCATGGTCTCTCCAGAAGTCTCTCTTCGCCCGCAGTACTTTAGCGGCCGACTCTTCGACCCGTTTGGGGTTGCGATCACGGAACCTGTTCAGCTCGTCTTGCTCGCTGAAGAGCAGGTCAAGGTAAATCGCCTTATCCCGCAATCGGGCATCGACCGTCAGCTGCTGGCTTCTGACCTCTATGTCTCGTGCGGGCCAAAAGCCAAAGCGCTGCCAGCAGAAGAATTTGTCCCGCAACTCCACCACGGGTTGCAGGATTAAAATCAACCCAATCAACCCAATACCGAAGGTGTAGAACCATCGGGTGGATGCCTTCTCAGAAACATGGTCGTCAAGAAGAAATCCTAAGACGACCGTGATAACGAGATAGAGGGCGAGAACGACGAGGGCGGCCACCAGCCAACCCCACCAAGCCAGTTCGGGGATGAACTCCATGTATCTCTCCTTCCGCAAGTTCTTCTCGCGGATACTGGTTCTTCCAGCGGAACTTACTCCTAGTTCTTCTAGGAGGGGTTGGAACACCCAACCCTGAAGATCAAAGACCAGACCCCACTAATCCTGATCTGAGCTCTCTTTTCGTTGGACGGATTATATCATTTTTGACTAAGCGGAACAACTATAAGACGCTTTTATTTCCTCAATACTACGTAGAGTCAATTTGACATTGGCAGGCAATTGAGCGAACATAGAAAGGCCATTCACTTTCTTTTTGCCCATGTTGAGACGCTTTGTTTTTCTACTGGTAACGTTTTCTGCTTTTTCTCTAGGTTATTTATTTAACCCTACTTCTGTCTCCGCCGATATTGGTGGTCTGGTCGACCTCATCAATGACTATCGCCAGGACAATGGAAAAAATGCTCTCAAAGAAGATCAGAAACTAGTCACCGCCGCCTGTTGGCTCGCCGAAGACATGGGGAAGAACAACTCGTTCAGTCATACTGATTCTCTCGGAAGGGACATGGCGACTCGTCTAGCCGCCTTTGGAGTCAGCGGTTCAACTGGTGAAAATATTTATTACACCACCTCCGGCTCGGCTGCTAGCAACCCCTTCAACGGCTGGAAAAATTCTTCGGGGCACAACGCGATTATGCTTTCAGGCTCCTATACTCGTATTGGCGTCGGCCGCGCCTATTACAATGGCAGATGGTATTGGGTCGCCGATTTTGCGAACGGAAGTGCAACTGCAGTTACTAGTCAGTGCGCTGGCTCGGTAAGTCCACCTCCCGCACCCCCTCCACCTCCTCCCAACCCAAACCCAGCGCCTCCACCGAACCCAGCGGCGACCAAAAAAACTGAAACTCCCGTTCCCATCGCCACCAAAAGTGCCAAATTGGCAAAGCTAGAGACTACCGAGGTTACTGGTAGTAGCCAACCAACTTACTTTAAAAGTAACCTAGACCCAACGGAGCCGGAAAAGAATGAAGCTAGGGTAGCTGTTCTAGCAGTGCGCAATGATATTGTCGTTCTCTTTTTTGTCTTGGCGAATTTACTAGTCTTTGGATCTATGAGTGTAGGTTTGTGGCGCTATAAAGCTATTAATCAAGAAGAAAGGTCTCCATCTTTCCCCAATTCTGACCAATCTTCGTCTCGACCAGAACAGGAACATCAAGTTTAAAGGTTTTTTCCATAGCATCCTTGATGATAGGTACTACCTTCTCGACTTCTTTCTCAGGAACTTCAAAGACGAGTTCGTCATGTACCTGTAAAATCATTTTGGTCTCAAAATCTTTGAGCCTCTTTGCTAAAACTAGCATTGCTGCCTTGATGATATCCGCTGCGGTGCCTTGAACTGGTGAGTTGATCGCTTGTCGCTCACCTGCTGCTCGAACTCTTTGATTTCCTTGTTTCAACTCAACCAAATAACGTCTAAAACCTCCTAAAGTTTCCACGTAACCTTTCTCATAGACTTCTTGTAAGGTACGTTCTTGCCAGCGTTTCACCGCCGGAAACTCGTTAAAGTACCGATCGATGATCAAAGAGGCTTGCTCACGATCGATCTTTAGTTGTCTTGCCAAACCAAAGGGGGAAAGACCGTACATAATACCAAAATTGACCACCTTGGCCAGTCGACGATCATCTTTGGTAACTTCCTCCGGTTTCTTTTCAAGTACTTCACTAGCTGTCCTTGTATGAATGTCTTCTCCCGCCTTAAAAATGTCTTTAAGCCGTTGATCTCCAGAAAGATGGGCCATTACACGCAGTTCAATTTGGTTGTAATCAGCAGAAATTAGTTTCGCTCCTTTTGGAGCCACAAAGGCGGCTCGTACTTTCAACCCCCAAACACCTTTGGCGGGAATATTTTGAAGGTTCGGATTGTTTGATGAAAGCCGTCCTGTCTTAGTCGCATCAGCATGGTAATGAGTATGTAAACGGTTGTTCTTATCTAGAAGAGGAGGAAGAGCATCAACATAAGTCGACTTCAGTTTGAAAAGTTCTCGGTAGGCTAGGATGGACTCAATTGCTGGATGGACCCCGAGCAGCTCTGTCAGAGCCTCGACATCGGTCGAGGCGTGAGACTTACCTTTTTTAATTGAATTCAAACCAAGATCAGTATAAAGAATCGCAGAGAGCTGTTTGGGAGAGTTCAGATTGAACTCATGGCCAACCGCAGAATAGATTTTTTTCTCCAGAGCGGCAATAGATGAATTAATCTCGTCGCCAAGTTTCTCGAGATAACTTCGATCAACCAAAACTCCGTAATTTTCCATCTCCCGCATTACCTTTTCTAGTTCAGTACCGTCCCTTTGAGCCGGTTCAATCTTCTCTTCGCCAGAAAAAAGCTCCGTTTGATTTTCCGGCGCAGCAGGAGCCTTAAAATCCCCTTTGCTCACTCCTGGCAATCTAGCCAATAGGGAGGAGAATTCTAACTCTTCAAGAAGTCCAATTGCTTTGTTTTTATCGTAGTCGCGGAGTATGCATTTATTGAGGTCGAGTCGAATCGGGGCAGCCGTATCAATGGTAGCAAGTTTTTTACTCAATACCGCGTTTTCGGCATCTTCAGCAAGTAAATTGCGTGTTTTTTCAGTAACTTTATCCAAATTTTTATAGATTTCTTCCACCGAACCAAACTCTTTAATTAATTTTGTAGCACTCACCTCCCCAACTCCTCTGACTCCGGGGATATTGTCGGAGGCATCTCCGGCTAGAGCTTTAAAATCAATGAGTTGTTTGGGTTTAAAGCCATACTTTTCCTCGAAACGCTTGCCGTCCCAAATTTGAATGTCGGAAAGGGATTTTCCCGGCATGTAGGCTTTGATGTGAGTATTGACTAGCTGCAAGGCATCTCTATCGCCAGTGACAATTAACACTTCTAGGCTGCCGGCTTGATTGGCTAAAGTGCCAATTACGTCATCAGCTTCATAGCCCTCAAGGGTAAATATCGGTATATTGAGTGCGTCCACCACCTCCTTCACACGGGGCAACTGTTCGTGCATCTGCTCAGGAGCGGCGAGACGATGCGCCTTGTAGGCAGTGTATTCTGTGTGACGAAAGGTAGGAGCGGCTGTATCAAAAGCAACAACAGCGTATTCAGGCTTAATGTCATTGAGGACCCGCAAAAGCATCGAGGTAAAACCAAAAACCGCGTTCACTAGCTCGCCCTTTGATGTGGTCAGGGGGGGCATGGCGTGAAAAGCTCGGTGAAAGAGGGCGTGTCCATCAACTAAAACCAGTTTGTTCATAGGCAGGAGCATTTTACTCTAAATACAGACAGCCGAAAAGGGTCTTGACTGCTTTGCCACTACAGGTCTATCTTGTTCCCATCAGCAACCCCGCTGGTCGAGGGAGAATCTGAAACGGGAGGGATCCGAACATGGACCAGCTCATTGGGAGTTTCCTGCTCTTCATGGAAGTCGAGAAAGGGGCGTCGGGCAACACAGTCTCTGCTTACCGCAACGATCTGGGTCAGTTTGATGCCTTCCTTCCGACCACCATCCGTGACCCCCGCGACTGGGGAGATATCAGCTCAGAAAAGATCAAGGAATTCATTTCCTCGGTTGCCAAACAAGGTCGGGCGGAGGCAACGATCGCTCGCAAAGTGGCGACAATCAAATCCTTCTACGGTTACCTTCAAGCCGAAGGTTTGATCCGTCACAACCCGGCATGGTCGGTGGAATCACCTAGCGTCGAACGAGTGCTGCCTCAAACACTCACCATCAGTGAGGTCGATCAGCTGCTGGAGCAGCCATTAAAGCGTACCACGCCGGAAGCGCGCCGCGACCGTGCCATTCTCGAGCTCCTTTACGCCACTGGAGTGCGAGTCAGCGAACTAGTCACGTTCAACATAAACGACGTGCACTTACCCGCTACCGTAGCTGAGTCGAGTGGTTCAACCGAGAGCGCGGATCGACCATACGTGTCATGTCTGGGCAAGGGCGCTAGGGAACGCTTGATTCCGATTCACGATAAGGCCGCCGTCGCCCTCGTAACGTACCTAAAAGATGGTCGTGGAGCGCTGGTCAAATCGCGTCCGGAAAACGCACTCTTCGTGAACCATCTCGGTGAGCGTATGACACGCCAGGGTTTCCGGGTCATCCTCAAGAAATACGCCAAGGAGGCGAGCCTCGACACGCCGGTGACGCCCCACACGCTGCGCCACTCCTTCGCGATACACATGCTGCTTGGGGGGATGAATACCAGCCGGCTGCAGGAGCTGCTCGGCCATGGGAACATCGCCACCACTTCGCTGTATTCGAGCGTCGCGCGACAAGAACGAGGACGAAAGTGGGCAGCGGCGCGATATAGTGGTTAGCTCGGGAGAAAGAGGTGAGATGAAAGGCTTGTCTTCAGGCGAGCCTTTCTCAATGTTTGAAGTTATTTTAGTGAATCTTTAACTTGATGAAGGGCTTCTCCTCGGGTCATTAGCCCTTCGAACTCATCGCCCTCGAGAGTTTCTTTTTTTATGAGTTCTTTGGCTACCAAATCGAGTTTTTCTTTATTCTGCCTCAATATTTGTCTGGCTACCTCAAATTGTCCGTCAATGAATTTTTTGACTTCAGTATCTACCTTGGCGGCTAGATCTTCTGAAAGCGCTCTTCCTTCCCCTACCTCTCGAGCGATCCAGGGATTTTCTCCGAGCGTTCCCATGGTCATGGGACCCAGGTCACTCATACCAAACTTAGTTACCATCTGCCGGGCAATCTCAGTGGCCCTTTCAATATCTGATCCAGCCCCAACAGTAAACTCATCAAACTCAATATCTTCAGCTGCTCTTCCTCCGAGAAGAGAGGCTATAGTCTCAAGCAGTCGTGTCTTGGTTTCATTGTAGCGGTCGATCGCCGGAGGGATCATAGTGTGACCTCCGGTTGCTCCCCGAGCTACGATCGAAATCCGATGGACTGGATCCATGTTCGGCAGTAACTTAGTTACCACCGCGTGTCCAGCCTCGTGGTAGGCGGTGATACGCTTTTCTTCGTCTGAGGTAAGTCGACGCCGTTGGGGGCCAAGCTGAACTTTTGTAGCTGCTTCTTCAAGAGACTGGTTGTCAATCTGTCGCTTACCTTCACGAGCAGCTAGAATCGCTGCCTCATTTAACACACTCTCTAGATCCGCCCCTGAGAAGCCGACTGTTCGACGAGCTAGTCTTTCTTTATCTACATCTTTTGACATTGGTTTGCCCTTTGAGTAAATTTCGATGATCGCCTTGCGCCCATTGATATCAGGCAAATCCAAGCTCACTCTTCTGTCAAAACGGCCGGGACGGATCAGGGCCGGATCAAGCATGTCGGGTCGATTGGTCGCCGCCATGACGATGACATTGGCATTTGGTTCAAAACCGTCCATTTCGACGAGAATTTGATTCAAAGTTTGTTCACGCTCATCGTGTCCTCCACCAATACCCAGACCTCGTTGCCTACCGATCGAATCAACTTCGTCAATAAAGATAATTGCTGGGGCCTCTTTTTTGGCGTTTTCAAAAAGATCGCGTACCCTGCTAGCCCCAACACCCACCAACATCTCCATGAATTCACTACCAGCTATCGAAAAGAAAGGCACCGCAGCTTCCCCAGCCACCGCTCGTGCAAGCAGAGTTTTCCCTACTCCAGCTGGACCAATTAGTAAAACGCCTTTGGGAATCTTGGCGCCAAGGGCACGGAACTTTTCTGGCGTCTTGAGAAATTCGACCACCTCTTGAAGCTCTTGTTTAGCTTCATCAACCCCAGCGACATCTTCAAATTTGATCCCTGGCTTGTCTCGGTTGAAAGGCTTGGCGCGGCTACGCGCAAAGGAAAGTAGGCTATCTCCTTGAGAACGAGCCTGCCTCATGATGAAGAAAAAGAAAGCGGCAATGACAATGACCGGCAAAAATATTTGTAGTAGAGTAGAGACTGTTTCAGAAGCGGAGTTATCCTTGACGCTAAAGGGTACATCGGTAGGTTTAATCCCGGCAGCATTCAATGTCTCAACGAAACTTTGAGAGCGTTCTTTTCTTGTTTCGATTTGGCCCCCATCCTTCAACTCAACTATGACACGGTCTCCGTCAATCGTTACCTTTTGCTCTTTGTCTTCCTTAATCAAATTGAGTACTTCTTGCCAAGTCTTCACCTCGGCTTTTTGCCCTGGCTGAAAAAGACCATAGACAAGAAGGCTACCGACCAGAATTATCAGCAGATAAATCCCTAGGTTGCGCCAATTGCCAGCGGCGCGGGGTTTTTTGTTTTTGACTTCGTCAAGCATCATTTTCAACTTAACTTACAAATTTAAAGTGAAATCAACAAAGCTGCGGAGGCATTATACCTGGGAGGACAATCTTTGCCAAGGGTTTTTCTCTGGGTCACTCAATTCCTAGAGGCTCAGGGTAAATCGGTGAGGAAGAAGCTGCAATCAAAACAAAGGTAAAAATCAAAGCAATTATTAGCAGGCCGATCGAAGTACCAATCGCAAAGAGTCCGTAACGAATACCGTAACGTATCCCAAAATAAAGAGCTGGTCCAAAGACAAGAATAACTACGAAGATAAAAAGCAACAAAAGAACAAGGAAAGGTATCAAATCATAGTTGCCACCCAAACTCCCATATCTCTCTATCAGCCAAACAGAAAGGAAAAAAACTACTCCAAGAAGGATCGTTGAGGCTGTACTAACCCCCACAACCTTTACTAAAGGATGGATTTGATTAAACTTATTCTCTAGCCGGTGTTTCTTGTACCACCAACGGTAGACAAGGTAAGCAATTAAGGCTACGGAACCGGCAATTAGTAACCATTTAACTAGGTCCACCAAATAAAGCAGAAATACTGATTCTGAATAGGAACCTTTCACGATAAAATTCTCGCCTGGATCCAAGCCTTGAGTTTGCTTCACAAATCCGCTCTCAGAGACAATCCGACCACTAAATTCAGAGAGACTAGAGTCAGCTGTCCCGCTGTAGGTTTTCCCGGATTCTAACGGGGAAAAGCTTGGTAGATAGTTTGTACTTGCCTTGGCTCCTTTAATCTTGAAGGGTTCTTGCGCATTCACCGCCACTCTCACAGTATCTACGTCAAAATCAGTTTTGATTGTTTGAAAGTCAAAGTTACGTACTCCAAGGAGATTTGTTACATAACCGGACACTTTATAGTAGACAAGAAGGCTAGTACTCTCTTGTTGCTTCAAACTATCTACTAGCTTCAAACTCACTCTAAAACCAGATTGGGTAGTGCTTTGCTCAGGTTTCAAAGAATAGTGACCGCCGTAATTATAATTGGGATATATTGCAGGGTCTATTTCCCGCGCCCCGCTAGAAGGATCTGTAGTCGGGTAATAAGTCCTATTTTCAGTATATTCCTGCACCGCGTTAATAATTCGCAGACTCTTGCCGGGTATTTCCAAGACCATGTTGCTCAAGACTGATTGTGAATTGTTGGTCAAGTCAAGTCTAACCACAACCGCGGCTTCACCTTCACCATCGAAAACAACGGTATAGTACTGATTGTTGGTACCCCCGTAGCTATCTGGATAAACCACACTCGCATAAGCTACCGGGGTCAAAAGTAGTGTAAAAAATGGAAGGAAGATAAGTAATTTTTTGAGCATTGATTTCAATTTAGGGTCAAACAAATTGTTTGTCAAGCCCAGCGCGCTCCGTAAAGTCAAGCGAGGTTCATGGCTTCTTTGACTAATTTGAGCGTCATGATAGCTTCTGTACGAGCCTTTTCTGTCCCTTCCGATAAAATCCTGTCTACTAAACCTTCCTCCTTCTCGAATTCGACTCGTCTGTCACGAATTGGGTCTAAAAATTTGTTCAGGGCAACTGTTAGTTTTTCCTTCACCTCCACATCCCCCACTTTTCCTTCAGCATAACGTTTCTTTAGATCCTCGACTTCAGTTTTATTAGAATTAAAGGCGTCATGGTAAAGAAAAACCGGGTTGCCCTCCACTTTTCCAGGATCGGTGGGGTGAATACGGGTCGGGTCTGTATACATTGAACTAACCTTACGCTTAACTTCCTGCGCAGAATCGGAAAGATAGATTGCGTTATCTAAAGATTTACTCATCTTCGCCTTTCCATCTATACCGGTGAGAGTCCCTTGCTCTGGAATCAAGGCTTCAGGAAGAGGAAAGATATCACTGTAAGTAGAGTTAAATTTCTCTGCAATCTCCCTAGCAATCTCGACGTGACTGGTTTGATCTTTACCGACAGGTACGAGATTCGCTCTTACCATTAGAATATCGGCCGTCATGAGAACCGGGTAAGAAATAAGACCAATTGTTGGATTTTCTATTTTTAGATCTGTCAACATCTCCTTGAGGGTTGGGATTCGTTCTAAGCGTGCTTTGGTGACCAACATTGAAAAAATAGTTGCCAACTCAGAGTCTTCCGGAATTGCGCTTTGAAGGCAAAAAGTGACCTTCCTAGGATCAATTCCCACGGAAAGTTGATCAAGTATAAGGTCCTTAATATTCTCTTTAATTTTAGAAGTATCCTGGTTTGTTGTTAAGGCGTGCAAATCAGCCACGAGAAGAAACACTTCATATTCATCTTGAAGTTCTAAACGATTCTTTAGTGAGCCAACGTAGTGACCCAAATGTAATTTTCCCGTAGGGCGGTCGCCAGTCAAAATTCTTTTCATAGTTAATAGGTTCAGTATATCAATTAAATACTGTCTTGTCCTCGAGGGGAGCTGGCTTTGTTGGCTAGCTCCCCTCTTTGATCTCGTCATCAATCTTCCCAATTCAGCCCACGACCTTGTGGCAGCGCGTGCAACGCTTTTTGCGCTTACCTCCCCAACCTGATTCGGACTCCTCGACCACCGAGCCTTCGTGGGTGCAAAAGAGAAGGTTTAGAACAGTCTCTCGTGCTTCACACAGATGCTCGATGTCTTTTGGACCCACTCCACCTCGACTGAGGTCCATCTCGTCACCGAGGAAAATGCTGTCTGTCCAGTCGAAATTCATAGCCGACTCCCTTCCTTGAAAGCACTTGTGACTTCGGGTAGAATGAGGCCCGTACGGGCGAAAAGTGAACCCTCCAAAGGAACGCAATTCGCCCGTACGAAACCTCACCCTGCTAACCGATTAGCTCGGCCAGCCAGCGATCGGGTAGTGCTTCGGCTTCGACACGCTTCTCACCTCCTTTCTGTATTGACTCGGCAAGAGGACGTCTCCTCGAACCTGCTACCAATCATCTCCCTCGTACCACCAGCGCAAGGTTCTCTCGGCCTTACAGTCTAGGCAGCACTCAATGACGAGGACAGCCGAATGGCTGAGGAACTTCCGATATGTAACACCCCGCTCGTGCGAACAACTACTTCGTTTAGCCCACGAAAGAGGTATGCCAACTGAGAGGTTGCCAAGGAGGTGCCATCGGGCAGTTTCCTTGAGTTGCCTTATCCAACCCCTCATCTCCTCCTCTAGGCCTGCCAAGACTATTTTGCAAGATTCGCAAGTTCCCGCGCTCCAGTGATCCTCGAGGGAATTTTTCAACCCCCAAGCCTCCAGGAGCATTAGCTCGAAATGCCCTTCCCTCTGACGAAGCGCTTTATCCGCTTCGACGATCTCTCGAACCACCTTGCACCTACCAATAAATGGTTGGTCGAAGCTAGGTGGTCCTGATAGCAAATGGATTGCCATACTCACCTCTCGGAACCAAAAAACTCACCTCAGGTCGGCGAGCTTTGCGATGTCTTTGTTTATTTCAGGAAATTAACTCAGGGGAAACTTAAACCAAGGCACGACAAAACCGCCAACGTTAGTTGGTGTTCTTGTGCCAATTGTGGTTCAAGCAAGCGTTCATTGACTCCCAATTTAACAAAGTGGGCGGTTTTTGTCAAATTCGAGCTATAATAGTTTCGTGAAGGTTTTTGGGTTATTAAGTTTACTTATTGCCGTTGGGACTGTCGTCGTCCTGGTCAGTCTACAGGTAAAAAGTCTTAGTTTGGTGGGTGGAAACAAAAGTGAGAACCCAACCACTGCTGCCTCTTCGGTGAAATCTCAAGCTGACCTCAAGGCTTTAGCAGTCAGATTACATGTTTACTATGCGGAGAATGGTTCCTACCCAACAGATATAAACGCAGTAGATCTAACTGGTCTTGAGGGAAACACCTATAAATATACTTTTTGTGACCCGGCAAGCGCCATCATCAGGTCTGGGAATGAGGTTTTGGTTATTAACGACGTGGGCGAAAGTTTCGCTGAAGAAGCCACTTGCTAACGAATTTTTGAGCCTGCGGGAACATCTCCAATTGGAGCAAGACAAACCGGCTGTCCACCAGTATCAGCACAAAGCATCATACCTTGGCTTTCAAGACCCACCATCTTTCTGGGTTCTAGGTTCACTATGAAGGTAAAGTTTTTACCCAGCAAATCTTTAGGCTCATAAAATTCTTGAATTCCGGCTAGTATCTGACGATGCTCGGTACCGAGATCTACTTTTAGTTTAAGTAGTTTGCTAGATCCCTCAACTGGTTCAGCGGAAACTATCTTACCAACCCGTAAATCCAATTTTTGAAATTCTTCGAAAGAAACTTCCATCATATCTTTATCTCACAGCAACGTATAAACCAATGCTCATTATTATTAATCCAGCTAACAGCTTCGGGTTTACCGCTTCTCTCAAAAGGAAAAAAGCAAAGATTGCGGCAAGAGGCGGAACCAAAAGAGTAAACATCGTTTGCTGCCAAACCGGCATGTACTTAAAGGCAAGTATCGCCAACCAAAAACCTAATGTGTTCAAAAGACCAACCAAAATTAATAACATAACTTCATTTTTGTATGAGGCCAGTTTGAAGTTGAGTCCTTTCTCAAAGATCAGGCTTAAAATTAGCGAAGAGATAAAGAGAAAAAACATAGATATAGCCATAACGGTAAATGGTGGAATCTTTAAATTGGCTTTCTTTAAAAGTGGGGTCAGTAACGCGTAAATAAGGGTTGATATAAGTAAAACTCCAACTCCAGTAAATTTGTTCATTGTTTTGGTGGCTGCGGCCCCGACAAAAATCGGGACGACCAACGGCTTAGAGGATTCTTAAGAATCCCGCGCAATTTGCCAAGCTTTGGTGCCAGGGGGGAGATTCGAACTCCCGACCAACGGCTTATGAGTCCGCTGCTCTACCACTGAGCTACCCTGGCAAATTGCTAGAATCCTACCTGCTCTTAGCCCAAAGGGCGCAGGATGCTTCAGCATCCCCCCACTGAGCTACGCAGCCAAATCTAAGTGTTCGGATTATACCCTGGCCGAAAATTCTCAGCAAGATTAAACATTGGGGAAATTTAGTTCGGCTCTGTCGAACGCAGAACGCGCAGCGGTCTATATCAGAGGGTCTAAAAACGCACAAACCGCTCCTTTTGGGAACGGTTCGTGTTGGTTGCGGGTGCCGGATTCGCACCGGCTTAAGCGAGATTATGAGCCTCGCGGGATGCTTTACCCCCCACCCGCGTCGAAGTGGGCCAACTTTACCATGAAATTGGCAGAAAGTCAATCTTGGCAGGTCCTCAAATTGACATTGCTAAAGAGGCCGCCTATCATAATACCTGCTGCCATGGTCACCAAAATCCGCCAAGCCATAAACCCACCCTACAACTTCAAAGATTTCTTCGCCGTTTTCGTAGTCCTCTTCATTCTGCTGACAATACCTATCATCGTTCTTGAGGTTCCGGCCCAAAGAGGTGTTTTTGATAGTTCCGCTTCCGGGCTGCAACAAAATAAATTAGCTGTTTCAATTGAATCTCCAGTTGAGGGCCCATTAGACAGCTTCGTTCGTCTTCAAGCTGAGGCGAGTGGAGAAAAAGCCATTCTCTCCATTAGTTTCAGCCTTGATGAACAGGAGCTAGGAACCATAAATAACAGTTTTTCTCGGGCAAATATTTTCGAGACTGGCCTAGATTTTGACTCTACTCAACTCAGGAATGGTAGCTATACCTTGAAGGTTACTGTACTCGATGAGTCCGGTTACTCAATTACAAAATCAAGGGTACTGCTTATCAAAAACCCGCAAGACAAAGAACCACCCTCAATAATTTTCAATTCACCCCAAAACGGGCAACGGGCAGTCGGTCTTATCAGAATAGCGGTTTCTGCTCGAGACGATCGTGCTGTCAGTTTGTTGACCTTATCTATCGATGGAGAAATGGTTGCTTCAAGCAAGACCTCAAGTCTATCTTACAACTGGGATTCTTCTTCTAGCCCGGTCGGCAATCACACTCTACAAGCTACGGTGACCGACCTTGAAGGTAACACTGCTAACAGCACAATCAGTGTTTACCATCCCTTAAACGGGCAATTTTAATTGGAGAAAAGGTTAAACCAACTTTGCCAATTGGCTAAAGTGGAACCCTCTTTTTGAGCTGAAACACTCGCTTCATTATCCTCAATCAAAACTGTCTCCCCGGACCTGGCTAATCCAAGGGTATCTCGTGCTGCCTTCTCAACATAAAAGTCCGTCTGACGAAATTCTTTCTCCTGCCTCAAGCGCTCATTTTCTCCCCGTAAACGCTCAATTTCTTCCTCATTAGTCTTGAGATCATCCAAACTTCCGGACGAAACCCAAATACTACGTACTAAAGAAATTGTAGTAATAAGTAAAACTACTATCAGACTAGTTCGAACAAACCTTTTCATAGCTTTAATTATACTCCACGGGAACACACTTAGTGCCTGGTAAACTTCGGTAATCCTTAGTCCCGATGAAATCGAGACGCAGGTCTCATGCTGTGCATGAGACCTATAGTCTCTTGACATGTGTCTTTTTAACCTGTTACAATTTTAGTAACTAGCTCAAACTATGACTCAACTCCACGAAGCCCACTCAAAATTTGTGGGCCATTTGAAGGGACAAGGCCGCTCCAGTGCGACTGTTTTAGCCTATGGTAAAGATATTGAGCAGCTGATTGGCTTCCTCAAGAGCCTTCAGAAGGCTCAAATTCAGGGTGTCTCTACCAAAGATTTGCGAGCCTTCATGGCCAAACTTTCCAAAGAAGGCTACACACCCAAGAGTATTTCGAGAAAGACGAACTCAACCAAGACTTTTTTCCGTTTTCTAAAAGTTTCTGACATCATTACTGATGACCCTGCTACCCTACTCGAGCATCCGAAGTTTGAGATGAAGCCGCCAAGAATTCTTTCGAAGATGGAGTATCGGGCCCTGAGAGATGCTGCACGAGCCGATCTTCGCATCAGTGCTATCATTGAATTGCTTCTTCAGACTGGAATCCGCATCGGCGAACTCGCCAAGTTGAAGGTCGGGGATATCATCTTTTCGGAAAACTCTAAGGCCGGCGAGCTTCATGTCCCTGCCGGTGAAAGTTATCCGGAAAGAACTGTCCCCCTCAATAAAGCTGCCGAAGCGGCCTTAAAAAAATACCTAGAAGTACGCCCCAACACCAAGGACGAGACTCTTTTTGTCACCAAAACCGGCCGTCCACTTCTAGTCCGCAATATAAGAACGGCAATTGACCGTTACTTCAAATTGGCAGGGATTAAGGACGCCAAGGTCAATGATTTGCGCCACACTTTTGTAGCTCATCATCTCATGGCAGGAACTTCCTTGGTGCTTGTCTCAAAACTTGCTGGTCACAAGCGCCTAGCCACAACTGAAAAATATTTGAATTTAATTCAGGGAAGATTAGAAGAGCCGATCAAACTTGACGAACTTTAAAGACTTCAAGCTGCCGCAGAAGCAGTTGGGGCGGCCGCTTTAGCAACTTTCATTGAGATCTCCCCAAGTTTTTGGTTGTCAACCACGATTTCTATCCGATAATTTCCGGCTGCTTTGAAAGCAATATTCACCACTTCGATAATGAAATTGAAGTTGGTTAGAGCTTGATCAGGCGGCAGCTTAATTTCTCTCTCGGTATTGGTATCAATGACTTTTTCCCCGCTCATAGCATCGACAATATTAATCGCCATTTTAAAAACTTGCCTAGAGGGTTCTATCGAACCGACAACGACAAATTTAGGATGAGAGACAGGAAAACTAACCGCATTTATAGTTTCAAAAACACCAATAATATTTACTTTTTTGTCGATCGAAAGAAAGGCTTGATCAGCTACTAAAGCATAGTTTAGTTTCATAAAGCCAAAGTATTATAACAGAAATATTAGTGGTATAATCAGCTTCAAAATTACGGGTCTATAGCTCAGCGGTTAGAGCACCACATTTAAGCTGGGAGCTAGTTTTTGGGCTAGTAGCTCAGCGGTTAGAGCACCACTCTTATAAAGTGGGGGTCCTTGGTTCGAATCCAAGCTGGCCCACCATAACCTTAGTTGGTTGATTATAGTGGAGCTCTCAGCTTGCGTCCCGCCAACGGGACTAAAAGTGGGGGTCCTTGGTTCGAATCCAGGTAGACCCAAGAAAAAGAAAAACCCCGTTTATGCGGGGTTTAACTTATGATAATTCCCCAGAAGTTCCAGATCAAGTCTTGGAACTCCCAGGCTCGGTCTAGCCGAGCGGAGGTCCTCTTTCCATAAATTGCCTCCTACTAAATCCAAGCTTACTAGAGCGGGCTGGTAATTACAACAAACAAGCATTAATCTCGAAATTCCTGGCAGAACATCTTCCCACTAAAGCCCCCATCGATCACCCCCACCCCCAAACGACCAAACTCGGCTCTCAAAATGTTTTCCCTATGTCCCTGCGAACCCATCAACCCTTGCTGAGCTGTCTCGACAGTCGGTGCATAGGCAAGGTTTTCCCCAGCATAAGTATACTCAATTCCAGCTGCCTGGATCCGATCAAAGGGGGACTTTCCTTCCGGAGTGTAGTGCGAAAAATAGCTACGCTCAAACATATCTAGACAGTGCTTTCTACCAACCTCGGTGAGCTCTAAGTCCCCTTCCACTTGTTCCAACCCTCTAGCCGATCTTTCCTTGTTGACCAAGCTTAACATCTGCTTTTCCGACTCAGTATCGGTCGTAAAGTGGATATTTGACGGCAGTGGCAATTTTATAGATTCTTGAGAAGAAGGGCTAGGAGTCAGCAAATAAAACAGGTTTTGATAAGGAAGACGGTTGAGATATTTTTCCAAAGCAGGTTCGAACTCAATAGCCTTAACTAAAACGCTCCTTCCCCACCACGATTTGTTGGTTGTCTGGCGCAAGTTCTCGTTAATTGGTAGCAGTATAAAAAGCAACAAAAATAAAGTTACTATTATCGCTCCAACAAGACCGGCTGGGACGGTCCCAAAAATATGGTCCAATCTGGACAAATTTGGATGGCGTATATGCAATGGTGAAATTATCTTTTTGTAGGCTAGGGTAGCAATCAAGCTGAACACCAGCTCAAGTACTATCAGTATGGTGAAGAAAGCAATGATGAAACTAAACTTCTCGCTGCTACCAAATTGTTGCGCAAAGATCTTCCCCAGACTCGGGTAAAAAAGGCTCGCTGAAAGAAGAGAGATAATTGTAGTCAAAAGGTTTAGTAAACTTCCGATCAAGCCTATTAAATAACCTTGCCAGACAAAATAGGCAAGGACCACTAGAACAATAAAATCGACAAGATTAAATTCCATTAATTTACCTTCTAAACTGGTAGCCCAATTTCGGCAGCAGCTTCTGGACTTATTTTTGTGAGATCCCAGGGCGGGTCAAAGGTGATTTTAAGTTGGACTCCCTTGATACCTTCTAGCTTCAATAAAGCCTCCTTGACATCTTTTTCGACTGTCGCACCAAAAGGACAGCCTGGAAAGGTGAGCGTCATCAGTATTTCAGCTTTTTCTCCCTTAACAGAGGCCTCGTAAATCAGACCCAAATCAACAATATTAAGCCCCAGCTCTGGATCTTTAACAGTCTTAAGTTGCTCAAGCACATCTTCTTTGTTAGTCATGAGGTTTCCATTTTATGGGACTCGTCAAAAAAAGAAAAGTTTTAGTTTCGAAGCTTTCTCGCTACACTTGCAGGATCGACAGTGTTGACAAAAACCTGAGTTCCCAGCTCAAATCCTCCGAGAACCTTTATTCTAGGGATAATTCGCAAATACCAATCAGGACCCTGATGGATGTAAAAATTAAAGGGAAAGTCGGGGTTTATGTGTTTTTCCAGTTTCTTCAAGACCGAGGAAAACAACCTCGACAGTTCCGCCAGGGCTTCCCGATTTGCTCCTCCAAAAAAATTACCCCGTTCTTTGGGTGCAAGCCAAACTTCATATGGCCAACGGCTACTAGGAGGGCAAAAGACAGAAAAGTGCTTAGTTTCTCTTACCAAGTTCTCAATCGAACCCAAGACAGGGATTCTGAGAAAGACCTCTGAAGGGACCACTGTCAGTTGAGTATGTGAGTGTGGTAAGGATTCTGCTCCTTCCCTACCGTGATTGTGAAAAATAAAAATTTGACCCTTCTTTTCATGCTCTAGATAACGCTTTCTGTAAACAGTGAAAATTTTTTCGACTTGTTTTACTGAGTAGGTAAAGAAACTTTCCGTGTGGTCCGGACTATGGATCACCAGTTCATGAATCGGAGCGAAGGGAAATTTATTTGGTACCACACGAATTTCCCAACCGGGTTTGTTGGCCTGACCGCCTCCCAAGCGAAAAACTTCTTTAGGAGTAAGGTCCTCATGTCCATAACAAAACGGGCACACAGGAGGAAGGTCTCGGGCAACATCTGGCCTCTTCGATCTCTTGGGAGCAATGATCACCCACTCCCGATTGGCTGAGTCTTTACGAAATTCGAAATTACTCATGAGCAGACTTAAGTGGTCTCTCCAGAGAGGAATTTGCTTACTTCGTCAACGACTTGAGCAGGTGTATAGGAAACCTTGAGCAAATAGCCGTCGGCGCCGAGTTCGAAACCTTCTTTGATGATTGTTTCTTCACCTAGGTTAGTAAGGAGCAGCACGGGGATGTTTTTGGTAAGTTGGTTTTCTTTGAGAGCTTTGAGGACATCGATACCACTCATTTTTGGAAGCATAATGTCGAGCAGAACTATGTCTGGAGTTTCTTCACCGGCCTTGAGGAGTCCTTCCTCTCCATCTGGGGCAACTACGACAGAGTATCCTCGAGACTGTAATTCTCTTCGATAAATTTCCCGAATTGAATCCTCGTCGTCTACAACCAAAACCTTTTTACCTGTGGAAGAAGCCATTAAGATTATCCTATCCAATTGATGCAACCCTGTCAATGAAATTAGACTTGGGAAAGGTCAAAGGAAAGGTCCTTGAATTTTTCCTTGCTGGTACTGATTTTCCTCTTCGTTTTAACAAGGTTAGTGAGCACAGAACGTTCGTGGGGTAAATTGATCAGGCTCGAGCCTACGACCACATCGTTTTTAATCAAAATTCTAGCAATCTTACCTTCTTCAAGGCTACCTCGCTCTATTATTTCCGTTTCTTGATCGGCAACCGGATCTCCAAGGAAAGAAAAATTCACCTCGAAAATATTGATCGAATAGGCACTGACTGTCTCAAACTTCTCTTTTGCTCCAGCCATGTTTATACCCACCACCCGGCCTTGGGCCGAAGCATTGGCCCAATTACCAAGGGTATGGTATTTGTCAAAGATAACGTCGTAAAACTCAGCAATATCCCCCGCCGCCCACACCCCAGGTACCGAAGTCTCAAGATATTCATTGGTAACTACGCCTTTATTTATCGTTAGACCAGAGTCTTGTAAATGCTCTAGTGTTAAGTGAATACCAATCCCCACACCGACTACATCGGCGGCCACTTCCTCACCACTTTTTAGTTTGACGATGCGCACTCTTTCTTCTCCAACAAAACTATCTGTTTCGACTTCGTGACGTACTTCAACACCGTTATCTCCCAACAACTTGGAAAGGAGTTTTCCCGAGTTCTCTCCCACCACTGGCTCCCAAAAAGATTTTTCTCTTACCAAGGCGGTTGTCCTCAACCCATGTTTAATAAACGTCTGGGCGTACTCAATACCAATAAAACCACCACCGATAACGGCCGCTGAGCTAGCGGTCTTAATCAACTCTTTTATTGCCTGGGCATCTCTGGTGGTTCTCAGATAAGTCACGCCTAATAAGTCTGAGCCGGGAATTGGTAGTTTGTTTACCCTTCCTCCAGTTGCGACTAAGACTTTTTCTGCCTGAATTTGTTCACCAGAATCTAGAATAGCCGACTTCCTCTTTGCATCAAAATTTACAACTGAGGCCCCGGCGAGCAGTTCAATATTTTTTTCTTGATAGTTTTCTTTCTTACGCAGGAAAAGCTGTTCAAAACTGACCTTGTCACGCAGAAAATCAGGAAGCATTACGCGGGAGTAAAGAGTTTCTGGTTCATCCCAGACGATGGCAATAGATCCAGCTTGATCGACTCGACGAATGGTTTCAGCGGCTGTCGTGCCAGCGATTCCACCCCCTAAAATAAGATAATTTACTTGTCTCATGAGATTATATTTTAGCAGATTTAGGTTTGCGCGAGAGCGGCAGCCAAGGCATCTAGGGAAAGCAGGGCACACTTCATTCTCGCCGGCGAGGGCCGAATTCCCAACAAACCAAGCAGTTTTTCTGAATCCAGTTTTTTCGTCTCTTCGAGGTTTTTACCTTCAATGTATTCTACTAACAATGAAGCGGCCACCTGTGAGATAGCGCAGCCGTTGCCAGAAAAGCGCGCCTGGATCACCTTTTTTTTCTCTTTATCAAGTTTAATAGCGACTTCGACTTCATCTCCACAGAGAGGATTCAAAAGTCGAGCCCTGAAGTCAGGTTCTACTAGAGTACCTTGATTTATAGGGTTAGAAAAGCGTTCTAGTATGGCTTCTCGGTAAAGTTGCTCATCCATAAAATCAATCCTTGATACGAAAAATCTCCTTAGCCTTTTCGAGAGCAGGTACGAGTTGCTCCACCTCTTCTCTTGTGTTGTAGAGATGAAAACTGACTCTGGCCGCGGCGGGAATACCCAGCACTTTCATCAAAGGTTGCGCACAGTGATGCCCACTTCGCAGCGCAATACCCTGTGCATCTAGAATCGAAGCGAGATCATGAGGATGAATACCCACTTTACCTTCTTTCACGATGTTAAAAGAAATTACTCCAGAACGGCTTTCTAGACTTCTAGGGCCGTAAATTTCAAGATGAGAAATTTGCTCTAATTTTTCTAGGGCGTAAGCAGTTAAATCCTTTTCATGCTCGCGAATGTTTTTCATGCCAACCTCATTCAAATAATCAACCGCCGCACCCAACCCTACTGCCCCAGCTATATCTGGAGTACCGGCCTCAAATTTCCAAGGCAAATAATTATAGGTAGCCCCCTCCCAGTCAACCTCGAGAATCATCTCTCCACCCGACTGGAACGGCTGCATTGCCTCTAGCAACTCTTTTTTACCCCAGAGAATCCCAATTCCGGTTGGCCCGAGCATTTTGTGCCCGGTAAAGACGTAGAAATCTGCCCCAATTCCTTGAATTGAGACGGGTAAGTGAGGTACGGCTTGTGCACCATCCACAAGAATAGTTATTTTTGGATTGATTTGACGAGCCTTCTGAAGAATATCTTTGACCGGATTAATCGTGCCGAGTACATTGGAGACGTGAGTCAAAGAGAGTAGCTTTGTTTTGGAATTCAGGTATTTTTTGATATTATCACCTCTAGTGTCCAATTCGCCTTCAGAATTAACGGGTATGAACCTCAGTTTCGCCCCTTTTTCTTTAGCCAGAATCTGCCAAGGAATAAGGTTGCTGTGATGTTCCATCTGAGTTAATAAGATTTCGTCGCCAGAGCCTACGTTTTCTCTACCCCAACTGTAAGCCACAAGGTTAATCGCCTCAGTGGCGTTACGCGTAAAAACAATTTGGGAAGAATCCCCCGCGTTCACAAAACTGGCAATCTTCTTTCGAGCCTCTTCAAAGGCGGCTGTCGCCTCTTCGGAGAGCTTGTGAACCCCGCGGTGGACGTTGGCGTTCTTAGTTTTGTAATAATCAGAAATTGCTTCGATCACTTGCCTGGGTTTTTGACTCGTAGCCGCACTGTCAAAGTAAATCAATTTCTTGCCGTTTACGCTTCTTTCTAGAATCGGAAAATCAGCTCGGTACTTACTTAAATCGAGATTTGTTTTCAGAATTTGAGGTTTCATTGCGTGGCTATTCTACTCTTTTGAGGCTAGATAAACAAGGTGACCGGGTGAGAAGCTTCTGTTGAACTAACATCAGCTTTTCACCCGGCGCCTCTTGCCTTTCTTCGCTTGCTCGAGGTACGGAGCCCAGAATGCCTCGACCAGGATCTCCCAAGCCTGTTCCTTGGAGATTGGTTGCTTGGCTGGGAGCTGGGCAATACGTGCCTCGAACCTCACCGCCCAATCTGGAAGGTTCAAGGTCTTCGTCTCCCAGATCCAGGTGTTTGGGCCTAAATAGACATCCTTGAGACCGTAACGCTCCTTGAGATGCCTCCCGAGGGGGCTGTTCTCCGTCAGCAGCTCGGTAAAGCCAACTTCAGCCTCTGGAGCCTGACCAAGGAGCCAGCCTATGAAAGCTTCGATCTCAACTCTAGGTTCTGTCATTAACTCCTCCTCCCAAACAGAATCTGGTTTTTACCTGAAGTTTGGGGACAATTTTATCATAGAAACGGAAAAGCGCATCACGACGAGGGGAGATTTCGAGGCATTTTAACTAAATGTTTTGAGCCTTCTATAAAAGGTGGGTAGCGCTTCGCGAGGGTCGGGGGTGGGGTCCCTCGCGAAGCGCACGTTGTTGTTCAGGGGCAGTAAGTCGTGGTTTCGTTGACCACCGACGTACCGCCAGGCTCATCGTAAGCCGATCTTGCCGGAACACATTGAACATTCTGGCACATCGGACGGTGGGCTTGATCCAGGAAGATGTTGATCCGCAGAAGCCGATCCTCATCATCTGGTTCCAGTTCCCTACAACCAATGGCCAACGGAATGCGACTCAGATGCTGACGCACCTCGTCATTGTGGACACTCTCACCCTCTCGAACTAGCGGCGGCACGGCGAGAACCAAGTCTGATCCTGCCCGAAGAATCCGTCTCGTAGTCGCAAGGTTGGGTTCAGCAGTCTGGTTGGCTTTGAGGTAGTCCTCTGTCGCCGTGTCGACTGCCGAGTAGAGATCCGAGATGTCCGTCCTGGGCGAAGAGTCAGATCGTCCAACACCTGAAAGGGTGAGGAGACCGATTCCCGAGCCCACAATCAATACTGACAGACCGATTCGTCGAATGTCCAAGAGACCTCCCTCACCTTGAAATTCTTCCCAATTAATCCCCCACATTTGCACTCAAATTTTGAGAGCAAGTGTGGGAGTGGGAAGGGGGTTGGTGTTTCGTTATTTTATTTTCACGATCTACTCAACCTCCCTTCCCGACTCTCTCCTTGTGCGAACGCCGCGACGGCTAGAAGCTGCCCTTGCGGGCGGATCTCCCAGGCCGAATGGCGTCCACGAAGCGCATGACGAGACCCCGAGACTTGGAGGATTCGATGTCCCTTCCGAGCCTCAAGAGCCGACCGCGCATCTTCCACCTCGTACCGAACGGTATCAGATCACCCAGTGTGGGTGGGTTCTGAAGGGTTCGAGCGAAAAAGTGGCTAACCATCGTCTTACCTCCTCGGTTAGACTAACCAGCAATCTCAAGCAAATGCGTGAGTTCTTCCTCTGGTGATGGCTCAAGCCGAACCGGTTAAGTAACAGGTTCAATTTGAGCCTCAACAAAACTGCCTACAAAAAAGCGACTCGTCCCGAAAGCGTTTCGGGGCCAGCCGCCAGCCAGGCAGCTATTTCAATATTGGTTATTATAACAAATCTAACAGGAAAAGTCAAATACTATGGGTTTCTAATTAGCTTTAATTTTGAAGAAATTTGACGAAGTTTTGGGCAAATTTGGCCAGCGATTCGGCAGTTTTTTCATCGGTACAATTTCCCCTCTCATCAAACTTCTTATCGACATTGGTCACGTAGGTTTTAGAAGGCATGAGATCAAGCCCAAGAGTGTTGGCAATTGGGAAAAAGGCAATCTGAGCCCTAGCCGTACCGAAATTACCATCGGAAGCGCCAAAAATACCCACCTTCTTACCCTCCAAAATGTCTGGGAAATATTTTGTTCTTGAAAGCCAGTCGATGGTGTTTTTGAGGACGCCTGGAATGGAGTGATTGTACTCCGGAGTGGCGATGATCACTCCATCTGCCTTGTCTATATTTTTGCGCAAGAGCTTAATTCCATCTGGTAGCTGGATTTCATTTTCTAAGTCGCCGTCATAAACAGGAATATTAAGTTCTTTCAGATCGACAAACTCAGTTTCGGTTCCTGCTTCCTGGGCTTTCTGCAGTACTAAGCGAAGTGCCATCTTGTTGTAAGAGCCTTTTCTTAAACTACCCGCGAAGCCAACGACCTTCAACCTACCTCCACCAAAACATCTTCACCCTCAACTTTTGTCTTGTAAACTTTCAGTGCTTCCGCTGCTGGAGGCAAAGTATTTTCACCGGACCGAATGTTAAATTTACTACCATGACAGGTACACTCTACTTCTTCACCTTCAAGATTGGAGTTTTCACTGATGACGCAATACTCGTGGGTGCACAGATCTGTGGTTGCCAGGACTTCGTCTCCAAGTCGATAGAGAGCAATTTCCTCTCTACCAACCCTTACACCCTTTACTTCTCCGTCTTTTAGCTCGTTTAACTTTGCAACTTTTTGAAACTCAGTCATCATTGCCTCCTTGATTTATTGTAGAGAACCCGTCAAATATCTGGCGTTTTGTAAATCTTCCAAATATTTCTTGTATGAGGACTATACTCAACTGCTACTTCTTCCCCATTGTGAAGTCCGTGCACGACAGACGTAACATCACCGAGCCCGTACGAGGAGAACTTTTTCCCACGAACGAAAATTGTGTATTTGTAAATGTCTCCTTTTTTAGATAGATGTTCTTCCTTGATAAGTTTTCCTTGAACACGAAAGACCGGAGATCTTAAATCCTGATATCGAGGCCATTCTAAAGAGGCTGTGTAAAATAAAAGAAATTGTAACACCAAGGGAACTGAATAAACTGGCAAAATTACGTCCTCAACATATTCATAGGTGGAGTTCAAAACCCAAAAGACCCCAACTGCATCCAAAATTCCAAAGACTGTAATTAACCACCAAGCGTTATTCACTATTCGTCTTGATCTCTTCTGCCAAAGTCCCATTACTCCCGTTTCCTCCTTACTTAATTCTCGAAAAATCCTAGCTTCCTCAATTCCACCTTCCCTTAAACTTTCTTCTCTCTCCTCTCCAATAATCCGCTTCCTCCAGTTTTCACGAAGCCTTATCCTCCACAGGATAATTAAGAAAATTACCGCACAGAAAATAGTAAGCATCCTCGCAGGAATTTTGTCGAAAGGTTCGATTCCCAGAAGAGCAAAAAAGGTAAAGGCAAGAATAAAGAAAATCAAAAAAATAAAAAGTAGGTAGGTAAAGAACTTAACTCCTAGTGAACTCATCTATTTAGATATTAAACTGCTTTTGGAGGAATTTGGAAAGTTTTTCCTTTTCTGCTTCAGGAAGCCTGTCGGAAACACTTGAAAGATAACCTTGTACTAGCAGACTTTTTGCTTCTTCTTGAGGAATTCCTCTACTCATCAAATAAAAGATCGTTTCTGGATCCACAGGGCCCACAGTAGAGGCGTGACCAGCCTTGACTTCGTTCTCATCTATTTCCAAAGAAGGAATCGCTTCAGCTTTGGCATCTTTAGAAAGCAGAAGCGCGTCCTCACGGAAGTAAGTATCGGTGTTCTTCGCTCCACGGTTAATTTTCACTAAACCATAGAACCCACCTTTCGACCGCTCGTTAAGTACAGATTTAATTAGAGTATTGGAATAAGTATCTGGCGCGGAGTGAGTAATGTTGATCGTTGCTTTAACTTCATCTGAGTTGGTGAGGAAAAAAGCTCCTACTACATCGAGTCTTGCTCCTCTACCAACAAGTTCAGCATTGACAGTAATTTCCTCAGATCCGGTCATCCAAACCAACGGCAAAACTTTTTCCTGACCCTCTTTTAAAGTCAGTGTGATGTTTTGCATTAACCAACCGCTCCAATCATCTCCCTCCGGGCCAGAGGCCCTCTGGGCCGGCGGCAAGTTGTTTTTCTCTAGAGATAACTCTTTCCAATAAATCATGGCTACGCTTGAAAGATCTTTCTCTCCAGCGCGCTTCGTTCTGGGTAGGAAAGTCCTCTTGGTATATTAATTTAAATGGCCTACGAGATTTCGTTGAGGTAACTAACCCACTGTTGTGAGCAATCAACCGCTTTTCCAAACTACTAGTACTGCCAATATAACGTTTGTGATCTTTCAAGCTTTCTAAAACGTACGTGTAAAACATATCAACCTACGGAACCTATCATCTCAAGAGCAATTAGTCTGTTTAGTTCGAGGGCGTATTCCAGAGGAAGTTCTTTGACGATTGGCTCGATGAAGCCATTGACGATCATACTGGTCGCATCGTTTTCACTTAAACCACGGGACATCAAGTAAAAGAGTTGATCCTCACCAATCTTGGAAACAGTCGCTTCGTGGCCGATATTGACGTCCTCTTCATCTATCTGCATGGTTGGATAAGTATCGGAACGGGATTTTTCATCTAGAATAAGGGCATCACAACGAACATTGGCTTTAACTCGTTCAGCTCCCTTGATTACTTTAAGCATTCCTCGATATGAAGTCCGACCACCGCCTTTGGAAATTGATTTAGAAATAATTTGTGAACTAGTGTCGGGAGCGAGGTGATAGGCCTTACCACCTGCATCTTGATGCTGACCAGCTCCAGCAAAAGCAATCGAGAGTACTTCCCCCCGCGCTCCTCTACCCTTAAGGTAAACTGAGGGGTACTTCATGGTGATTTTCGAGCCGAGATTGCCATCGATCCATTCCATGGTCGCATCTTCATCAACCATGGCGCGCTTGGTGACAAGGTTGTAGACATTGTTTGACCAATTTTGGATCGTAGTGTAGCGACAGCGGGCGCCTTTTTTGACAAAGATCTCAACTACGGCGGCGTGCAATGAATCAGTTGAGTAGACCGGAGCGGTACAGCCCTCCACGTAATGAACTTGAGCTCCTTCATC
>Ga0247727_10003377_pt1 | contig 35288 bp, 31 predicted proteins | sample WisWelCaveWW1625_FD_202498 | JGI IMG/M metagenome (GOLD analysis project Ga0247727, IMG submission 202498) | Biofilm microbial communities from Wishing Well Cave, Virginia, United States - WW16-25 | ecosystem: Environmental > Aquatic > Deep subsurface > Groundwater > Cave microbial mat | place...
TGATGTTTTCAATATCACGCAGCGATTGAATGTAGCCTTGCCCGCGCACGAAATATTCGGCGTCGGAAATCTCGAGAATTTTTCCGCCGACATCATTGTTGGAGCGCATCACCGCGTTGCGCACGTCATTGAGCGCGATATTGTAGCCCTTCATTTTATTCGGATCGACGTCGACTTGATATTGCCGCACGTATCCGCCCACCGAGGCGACTTCTGCCACACCGGGCACGCCTTGCAAGTGCAACTTCACATACCAATCTTGAATGGCGCGCAGCGTGCCCAAATCATGTTGGCCTTCGACGGTATACCAAAACACATGGCCGACGCCGGTGCCATCCGGGCCGAGCTGCATCTTCGCGCCGGGCGGCAGCATCGTCTGCACCGTCGAAAGTTTTTCCAACACGCGGCTGCGCGCCCAATACAAATCAGTGGTCTCCTCAAAAATGATGTAAGTGAACGACATGCCAAACATCGATTGCGCGCGAATCGCATGCACTTGCGGCACGCCTTGCAATGCCGTCACGAGTGGAAACGTGATTTGATCTTCCACCAACTGCGGCGAGCGGCCCATCCACTCAGTGAAGACGATGACTTGATTTTCCGAGAGATCGGGAATCGCATCGAGCGGCGTGTTCTGCACCGCCCACACGCCCCAGCCGACGATGATCAAATAAAACAGGATCACGATGAACTTATTGCGGGCGCAATAATCGATGATTTTTTCGATCATGATGAACTCCTGCAACAGGCTGAATACTCTTCTCCAAAAGCTCATTGCTCTTTAAGACAAAACTTATATTTTGAATTCGTCAACTCATGAAGTTTCGAAAACACCATCCGGGTCTGTCATTCAGGAGGAAACCTTTTTAGCGCTGGGCACGTCGGTTGGGCTGAAAAAGATTCCTCCTGAATGACACGTTCTTTTTTGCTTCGGCAAGTCACAGTAGCATTGGAGCTAAAACCATGACCTTTCCGCTCTTCTCCCGCGTGATCCTCACGCAAGATATTTCTGAAGAAAATCTCGTTGCTGGTGACATGGGAACAACGGTCGAACACCATCCCGCGACCTCCGACTATCCCGAAGGCTATGAGGTCGAGTTTTTTGCCGGAACCGGCGATACGCTTGCAGTAGTTTCTATCCCAGCAAATCTTCTTCGTGCAGTAACTCGGGAAGACATTCTTCATGTGCGTCAACCTCAAAATGTCATTCTGTAAGAACCTTCCCTCGTACTCGCGACACCTCTCAAAAACATGATGTGTCTCAAGCGCTAGGGAAGTTTCTTCCAGAATGACAAGTTGAGGGGAGTGATCAACCAACACTGCACTACTCCAACAGTCCATCACCCCAACGATCCAACAATCCAAAACTCCATCAATCTACCACTTCCTCGTTCAGCGCTCATGCGGCTTCGTCGCGGCTTGCAATTGGCTCTCCGAATCGAGCAGGAACCCGCCGGTGACGACGATCTTTTCCCCGCCTTGCAACCCGTTGAGCACTTCGTAGTATTCCTCCGTTTGCGCGCCGACCACCACCTCGCGTGGCTCAAACATATTCTCCTGCGTTTCGATCCACACCACCGTGCGCTTGCCGGTCGTGAGCACGGCGGAAGTTGGAACCACGAGCGCCTCGTTGATCGGAATCATGATCTGCGCCTTCACATATAAGCCGAGCTTGAGTTTGCCCGCGGGATTGGCAAACTCCGCGCGCACGCGCACCGTACGCGTCTCGTTGTTGATCACCGGATCAATGAACGTCACTTTGCCGGTGAAGATTTCGTTCGGATAAGCCTCGCTCGTCATGCGCACCGGCTGGCCGATTTTCACGAAGCGAATGTCCTTCTCATAAACGTCGAGATACATCCACACCACGGACAGATCGGCCACGTCGTACATATCTTCGCCCACCCAAGTATAATGTTGCGGGTCCACGCTTTTCTTGAGCACCGTGCCGCTAATCGGCGAGTAGATCGTCACGATCTCGCGCGCTTTGCGCGCTTGCTCCAATTCCGGAATGAGCCGCTCCAAGCCTAAGAGCACGAGCTTTTGTTGGGCTTGCTCGAGCAATTCTGCCGAAGTGTTCGCGATGGTTGCCGTCGCCGTTTTGTTGATTTCCTGTGATTGCAACGCGAGCAAAAATTCCTGCTGCGCCGAGATGGCCTCGGGGCTATACACCTCGGCAACCGGATCGCCGACTTTCACCTGTTGACCAGTGTAGTTGAGATAAAGTTTTTCCAAGCGCCCGGGAAAACGCGCGCTGATGTGTTTGAAATTCGGCTCGGCCACTTCGACCACGCCGACGGCGTTGATCTCTTTATTCAACGTGCGCCGCTGCACCGTCGTCGTGGCAACGTTCGCCATCACGCGTTGCGTGGAGGAGAGCCGCACGGCTTCGAGCGAAGCCATGTCATGGTTCGATGAATCCGGCTTGTTCGTTTTCTTCACAAGCGCCATGCCGCACACCGGGCACGCGCCGGGCTTGTCGCTGCGCACCGACGGATGCATCGGGCAGGTGTAGTACTCTTCTACATGGTTCGCATGTTCCGATGATTCCGCTGGCACTTCATCCGCATACACTGGCGTGCGCTCCATGCCCATCGGCGATTTGCCGGGTCGGTCGCTGCGGTCGCCGGGAAGCATCGGATCGGTCCAATACAAGATCTTTCGCTCCGCTTTTGGAGATGAGAAAAATTTAGGATAAAGATAAATCGCCGCGAAGGCGAGCACTGCCAAGCCGGCAAGCAGAAGAATAAATTTTCGATTCATGTTTGTACTCCTGAAACGTATTCCCTCAGTTAAGTGTGGTAGCGCAAGCATCTTTGCTTGCAGACAAGATGTCTGCGCTACTTTTCCACAGAAAATTGCAGTATTACTCTGAAACTAAAATTTCTGTCTCCGTAATCGCAACGCGTTGGCAATCACCGAAACCGAGCTGAAGCTCATCGCCGCACCCGCGATCATCGGGCTGAGTAATAATCCGAAAAACGGATAGAGCGCGCCTGCGGCAATCGGAATCCCGAGTGCATTATAAATGAACGCGAAGAAAAGATTCTGGCGGATGTTGCGCATCATAGCACGGCTCAGAGTGATGGCATTGGCGATGCCGCGCAGATCGCCTTTGACGAGCGTAATGCCGGCGCTTTCCATTGCGACATCCGTGCCCGTGCCCATCGCGATGCCCACGTGCGCTGCGGCCAATGCCGGCGCGTCGTTGATGCCGTCGCCCGCCATCGCCACGATGCGGCCTTGTTGCCGCAGTTGTTTGACACGCTCGTGTTTGTGCTGCGGCTCGACGCCGGCTTCCACTTCATCAATACCAAGTTTCTTCGCAACCGTTTCAGCCGTCCGCTGATTATCGCCGGTGAGCATAATGATTTTCAAGCCGAGCCGGTGCAATTTTTTGATGGCCTCCGGCGTTGAAGCTTTGACTGGATCGGCGACGGCGAGCAGGCCAGCGGCTTTGCTGTTGATCGCGACGAAGATCACTGTGTTGCCTTCGGATTGCAGTTGGGCGGCGCGTGATTCGAGAGCCGCAATGTTGGACACGCCGCGCTGTTGCAAGAAAGCCGGCTTGCCCGCAACAATTTCTCGTCCGTTGAGTTTGCCAATTACACCGCCGCCGGTGATCGAGGCGAAGTCGGCAATTGATTGCGGTTTCATGTCGCGTTCCTTCGCGCCCTGAACCACCGCAGCCGCCAGCGGATGTTCGCTATTTTGTTCGACCGATGCAGCAGCCAAGAGCAATTCATTCTCATTAAAACCTTCTGCGGCCAACACGGCAACGAGACGCGGCTTGCCTTCCGTGAGCGTGCCGGTTTTATCGACGACCAGCGTATCGACTTTCTCCATGACTTCGATGGCCTCGGCGTTGCGAATGAGCACACCGGCCTGCGCGCCGCGCCCGACGCCTACCATCACCGAGATCGGAGTCGCCAAACCCAACGCGCAGGGACATGCAATGATCAACACCGCGACGGCGTTGACAATAGCGTAAGCCAAACGCGGCTCCGGGCCGAAGAAGTGCCACAGCAGCGACGTGATCACGGCAATCGCGACAACAGCAGGAACGAAGTAGCCGGAAATTTTATCCGCCAAGCCTTGAATCGGCGCGCGGCTGCGTTGCGCTTGCGCGACCATGTCCACGATCTGCGCGAGCAGCGTGTCGCTGCCGACGCGCTGCGCTTGCATCACGAAACTGCCCGTTCCGTTGACCGTGCCGCCGGTGATTTTATCGCCGATATTTTTTTCCACCGGCACCGGCTCGCCGGTGATCATCGACTCGTCCACGTTGCTTCGGCCTTCGGCGACGACGCCGTCAACCGGAATTTTCTCACCGGGCCGCACACGCAAGTGATCGCCCACTTTCACGGCTTCCAACGGCACTTCTTTTTCTTCGCTACCATGAACGAGGTGAGCGGTGGGCGGCGCGAGATTGAGCAATGCGCGAATCGCATTGCCCGTGCGACTACGCGCGCGCAATTCGAGCATTTGCCCGAGCAGCACGAGCACGACGATCACTGCGGCGGCTTCGAAGTAGATGTCTACTCCGCCATCGTGCCGCATGGAAGATGGAAACAAATTGGGAAACAACATCGCGATAGCGCTGAAAACGTAAGCCGTACACACGCCAGTGGCGATAAGCGTGAACATGTTCAACTGCATCGTTTTAATCGAGCGCCAGCCGCGCTTGAAGAACGGCCAGCCGGCCCACAACACCACCGGCGTGCTGAGAATGAATTGCACCCAACGCGAAATATTTTCCGACACTATATTCAGCGCCGGAGTCACATGCGCCATCGCCAGCAGAAAAACCGGCAACGTCAACGCCGCGCCAATTCGGAGACGGCGCGTCATGTCGCGCAGTTCTGCATTTTCCTTTTCGCTATCAGCCACCCCGCCAAGCGGGGTTTTGGGTTCGAGCGCCATGCCGCACTTTGGGCAATTGCCGGGATGTTCCTGCTCGATTTCCGGGTGCATCGGGCAGATGTAGATCGCTTTGCTCGGCGATTTCCACGCCGGATTTTTTTCCAACGCCATGCCGCATTTCGGGCAATCGCCTGGCTGGTCGCTCTCAACGCCCGCGCACATGGGGCAAAAATATTTGGCGGTGGCTTTTGGTTTCACTTCCGCAATCGGCGCCGGCGCGCAGCAGGATTTCTCGCCGTGTGCGTGTGTTTCGTGCGCGGCATGTTCGGGAGCCAAGGGTTTTGCTTCCACGCGATGCGGCCTTTGAATGGTGAGCAATGGCGGCGCGAGAAATTTTTGCCGGCAATACTCGCAGCAAAAATAGAACGTCTGTCCGTTTCGCTCGGCGCGGAGACTGGTCGCTTCATCGACGGTCATGCCGCAAATGGGATCTTTTGCCATGTTTCAATCTTCCTTTCGAAGCCGTGTCGTGTGATAAAGCCAGAGTTGAACGGCTGCGCAATTCTAAAGCAAGCCACGGCCAAGCCGTGGCTGAACTGTTACACGCAACGCGGACGAGCCGCAACCAAAAAGATTTTCTCCAGCGGATAGATTAAATCCAACGGATAAAAACATCCGTTGGTTTTAATCTATCCGTTGGAAAATTTTTTTGTTCTTTTTGCACTGCTTTGACTCTTTAGATCTAGTGCAACGCGTTTGCTCGCATCATCGCCGTGTGGACGCTGCGCTCGTCGCTCAATTTCGTCCAGGCAAAGATGGCGTGCTCGTTGTTGAGCGCCATGCGCGGAAAGCCGCTAGCGCGGGTGGCGCTGGTGGGCGTGACGATCATCGCGGCTCCAATGTCGCCGCCGGAGCGCACGCGCCGAATACGCACCTCAGCGCTCGCTTCGGCCTTATCCATCTCCATCCAACAGAGCAACGCTTCGCCGTTTGCGAGCAGGCTCACGGAGACGCGGCCCATGGGATCGCCGTCGTCGGCGCGCAGCGGGAGGCCGAAAGTTTTGCCGCCATCTTGCGAGAAAATGACTTTGACTTTCGCCGTATCATGAGCGGCGGTGTACCAAGCAATAGCAACCTCATGGTCTTGTGTTGCGACCGAGGGGCCATTCACCGGGCAACCGTTGATTTCCCAACCGTCGTGGAACAACGTTTCCGGTTGCGACCATTGGCCGTTTTCAAAGCGCAAGAGAGCAATATCGCGATGCTCTTTTTCTGAGCGATCACGATAGGCGACCATCGCGCCGGCGGGCGTGAGCGCGGCGTTCGTTTGACAGCAATCGCACACGCGCTCGTCAAGCACGGCTTCGTTGTAAAGGTTTCCGTTCATGTCGACAAGCGCGGAGCGCAAGCTCGTGAGTCCGTGTTCAGAGGCTTCTTCCTCGTCATTCTGCCGTTTATACCAATGATCGCGGCCATCCAACCAAACGGCGAGCACGCGATCTTTTTCCCAGGGCAAAAGCGAAACGAAGCCGTGCTCGGTCGGCGTGCCGTCAGTGTGCGGCGTGATCGGTTTGCTCCACGTTGTTCCGCCGCCTGTTGAAAAGGAGAGGTTCACGGCATACGCATATTTTTGTGGCCCAGTCTTGACGAGCCAATGGGCCGCAAGCGCGCCGTTATTTAAAACACGGAGCGAGGGAAAATCCGCCCAATTCACAAACCAATCGTTGCCAGCAGCAATCGTCTTGGCGCTCGACCACTCGTTTTCTTGCAGGGCGCTGTATTTCAAAACGTGCCGCTTCTCCGCGGGCGTTTCTATCCACGACAAATAAACTTTGCCGTCCGCGGCCGCGAAGAGATTCGGCACGCTGCTTCCCGATTGCGCCGGCGAGGGCAGCGGTTGAATAACGGGTTGAGAGTCCTTGCCGCCATGAGAAGTCCGGCACGCCGAGCTGATGAGCACGAGCGCCAACACGATCGCGTAATCTAGTTTTGCCAATTTCATAGATTTGACTTCCATACTTTTTCAGAATAAAATTCTGAAAGTTTTTTGCCGCCACTTAGAAATGTCATCCTTGAAAGGAACTTCCCTAGTACTTGGTTATCTGCCTAGTTCGAGGGAAGTTTCTTACAGAATGACAGCTTGAGAGGAGTTACAAACCAACCCGCAATGAGTATATTTACCATCGCTCCAACACTCCATCACTCCAATCGCTTTCCCACCGCGCGCTCCAGCTCCGCGAGGCTCATTTCATACTTCGCCTCGGCTTCATAATATTCCATCTTGGACATTTGCAGCATGCGGTAGCTGTCGAGCAGCATGAGAAAATCGGTTTGCTGCGTTTGATAATTGACGAGCGTGGCTTGCAACGCTTGCTCCGCTTGCGGCAACACCGTGACGCGATACAGCTCCAGTATCCGCTGCGCGCTTTGCGCTTTGGTTAGCCCGTCTTTCACGGCGAAGAGAATCATGTTTCTCGTGTTGTCGAACAGGGCTTCTTTCATCCGAATCTCTGCTGTGGTTTCTTCGACTCTGCCGCGCTGTTTTTTGATCGACCACAACGAGAACGGCAAGCTCACGCCGGCCATTGCCGTAAAGCCGCGAAAACCGTTGAACGGCGAAGTGACGTACATCAAAGACAAGTCGAAATCCGGCCAATACTGGCGCCGCGCCAAACTATTCGAGACGTGACTCTGCGCGACGCTCAAGGAATCATGATGAATCATCGGGCGATGCGAAAGCGCGAAGCGTTGCAGTGCTTCAAGATCAAATGACAAAGAGCTTCTTTCCGGAAAAACCGTCTGTCCGAGAGGCGATTGCGGCGCGCGATTGAGCAACACGTTCAACATCGCTTTGACGGTTTCTTCCTGCTGCTGCAAATTGATCTGAGCGTTCGCCAGCCGAGCCAGCTCGACGTTGGCCTTGAGCACGTCTTGATTCATGACTTGGCCGACGGCGTAGCGAACCCTGGCAAGGTTGACGAACTGCGTCATCAGATTGATATTTTCCTGATTGACCTCGAGGCCGCGTTGAATCATGTAAAGCTCGTAGTACGCGGCTTTGACGCCGGCAATAACTTCGAGCGCTTTCTCCTCATAATCATGATGCGCGTGCTCGGCGTCGATCTCAGCCAATTTTTTGGCTTTGCCGAGCTTGCCGGGAAACGGAAGTTTTTGCGCCAGCCCGACATAGTAGTATTTCAAATTAGAATTTGAAGTATGAACGCCATTTGAGGGGTCAGCTAGGGCATTGGCGCGGCTCAACACATTCGCAGTTTGCGTTGCGGTGGCCTCCGATGGTTCTTCTTCTATTTCAAAACTGAGCCACGGATCCTCGAGGCTGCTCACCTGCGGAATGCGCGCCCGCATGGCATCGTGGTTCGCCGCGAACGCGCGCAGCTCCGGATTGTTTTGCAGCGCTTCTTGGATAAGCGCGTCTAGTTGCAACGCTGCGTTACTGCCGGTTTGGGCAAAGGCGCCGGCGCAACCAAGCATGATCAGTAAAACGAATTTCATAAATCGGCCTTGTGATGAAATCATGGAACGCGGCGGCGTAGAAACACCGGCAGCATTTCTTTGGAAAAATGCTCGCGGTTCTGCGCGGTGATTTCAGCGCGTATGGGTTACGAGATTGCGAATGAATGGAAGAGAAGCAAACGCCCTGAACCGGGCGTACTCCACCCTTGCAAGGAGGATCAAATCAGCAGAGTCGCGGTGAGCAAATAGAGTTGGTTGCTGTTGAAGTGAGGATTGAAAGAGGAGATGGAAACGAATTCACAAACGACGAACTCGGCCCAGCTTACCAGTGTAAAAATTGCGGACGGCTCAAGTTGAAGACGCAAAACCTTTTCTGCTGCTTTTGCGGCCGGCAGGGCGCTCTCCATGTCGGGCTGCGCTTTACCGGGGCAACATTGCATTTGCGCCGGCGGACGCTCCTTTTCGCAGCAGTCTGCCGAGGGTAGTGTTTCCGCTTTGAGCGCGCAGCAGGAAGCTGCGGTCGCTTCGCGCGCCGTTGGCGCAAAAAATTGCAACAGGCTCAAGGCGAGCAGGAGAGAAAAAGTTTTGCGAAAAGGATTCACGTGCAATTCATCCATGCGGTGATTTTTGTTGTTGAATAAATAGCAAACTTCGACCGTCTTTTGCAACAACAATTTTTCGGAAAGTATTCCGCAAACGTTGCGCGACCACGAGCGGAAAAAATTTGAAGTCTTCCACAAGGTAACGCTTCCAATATCGCGAGGGATCGGAGAGCACGCGGTGCAACCACTCCATGCCCGCGCGTTGCATCCAACGCGGCGCGCGCGGCGAAGCGCCGGCAACGTATTCGAACGAAGCGCCCACGCCGATGCTCACCGGCACATTGATTTTATGCATGTGGCGATGAATCCATTTCTCCTGTTTCGGCGCGCCCAATCCCACAAAAAGAATATCGGGCTTTGCCTTGCGAATCATCGCTTCGATGCGCTGGTTCTCATCGTAATCGTTGAAGAAGCCCATGGGCGGAGCATAAGCGCCGGCGACTTGCAAACCCGCGTTGCGCCTCTCTAAAATTTTTGCGGCTTGCGCTGCGGCTCTCGGCGGACCACCGAGCAGAAAAACGCGATAGCCGCGTTCCGCCGCGCGCGCGCACAGCGCTTCGAACAAATCCGTTCCGTTCACGCGCTCGACGAGCGGCCGGCCGAGAAAACGCGCAGCCCACAACAGCGGCACGCCGTCCGGCACGTTCAAATCCGCCTCCTCATAAATTTTTTTGAACTCCCTATCCTGCCGCGCTTTGATGAGATGATCGACGTTGGGTGTGATGACGAGGCGCGGCAAGCGCGCATGAATAAATTCTTCGATGCGCGCCAGCGTTTGCGCCATGCCGACGCGATCCACTTGAATGCCGAGTATGTTGACTCTCATAACACTCCTCCTGAAGTGCGCCATGCCATTTCTTGCCGGGCCGCAACCTGCGGCCGCGTTGGCGTGTGAGGGTTTGAAGAGCCGCGCCGCCATGACATAAACATGCGCAACAAACGCGCGCGCTGCTCCGCACGCACGAACGCAATGAACTCCGCATCCGCAATCCGCTCTTTGCGCGTGAGCCAGGCGCGCAAATAACCCAGACCAATCGCAATGCCGTTGATGCCGAGCGGCCGATCGCTCATGCGATAAAGGCAGCGCACGAACATGAACAGCGGATGATAGCCGAGATAATAATCGTCGTAGCCCGTGCGCATCTTTCCCCACACGATGCCTTTGGCCGTGCCCATCGTGCGAAGGTGAATGACTTGCAAGCCGGGAAAGTTTTGCGTTTCCCAGCCACGCATGCGGCTGCGATACACGTCGATGCTATCCCAGCCCAAGTGCGGTTCCAAACCGCCGATGTCCTCGAAGCACGCGCGACGATACATTTTAATTGGGCCCACAACGAAGCCGGGCGCCGCCTTTTCCATGATCAGCTTGCCCGACTCCGCGCGAATGTAAGTGTTGCCGCTCGCCATGCCGAGGCGCGGATTCGCGCGAAACTCGCGCAACAGCGTCACGAAGTATTCGGAGCCAAATTCCAAATCGCCGTCCATCTTGCAAACGAACTCCGCCTGCTTGCGCGAAAGATGACTGAGGCCCTCGTTGAAAGCTTCCACCACGCCTCGGCCCGGCTCGCGAAAGCCGCGATCCGTGCGGCGAAACACTTTGATCCACGAATGCTCCGCGGCCGCGGCTTGCGCGATTTCCAAAGTGCGATCCGACGAACCATCATCAATAATGATCCATTCCACCGGCCGGATTTGTTGATTGATGATCGATTCGAGCGTGCGCGACAAAAATTTTTCCTCATTACGCACTGGAGAGATGATCGCATACGTGCCCAGCATAAACCTGCGTCTCCGCTGTATTAGTTGGCTTGCATCTCCTAGCCTGATGATTCATCATCAGGCGAAGGTCTTGCTTAATGACAGCGCGAATGTTTTGCAAAAGCCGCTGCGTGTTGCGCGTGAGATTGTAATGCATTGTGATGAACTGCCGCGCGCGTGTGCCGAGGTTCTTGCGAAGTGACGAGTCCACGATGAGCCGCTGTAAACTCTCCGCCAATACTTCCGGCTCTCCGGCCGGCAAGAGCAAATCGTTCTCTTCATGTTGAATCAGCTCCGGAATGCCGGAAACATTGGTGGAAATCACGGGCAACGCCATGGCCATAGCTTCCATCAACGTCGTCGGTATGCCGTCGCGATGTCGTGCCTTCTTTCTTCTCCGCTTCAAAATGCCGCAGATCAACACCCACGCGATGGATCTTGATGCGGTGCGGCGGCACGCGCGGAAATTTTTCCAGGAAATAATCGCGATTATATTCTGAAATCGTCAGGCTGAGATTCGCGCGCTCCAATTTGAGATCGAGCATGAGCGGATCCGCGTAAATATCCTGCGCGTGCGAAGTGAAACCGAAAGGGATGCCGGTGAGCATGCTCGCGGCCATGGCCACGCTTGAAGGCCCGTTCGCAAAGTGCGCGTGAATGTAATCCACATGCCTGCGCGCGCAGCAATGCGCGAGATAGAGGCCTTCAAAAAAATGCAGAATGAAACGTTTCTTGCCGGAAAAGTTTTTGCGGCGCGCGCTGCCAATACAGGCGCAGCGTTTTGATAAAACGCGCGGGCGAGCCCAACGCGAATTTCAACAAGCCGAAAAGGAACTGCAGCACACGCGGCGGCCAAAGATAAGCCGTCTCTGCCGGGAAGTGCTGCGCATCCGGCGGTAACGGTTCTGCGGGCGGATGATGAATGGAGAAGCAGAACACTTCCGCGCCTTGTTTGCGCAGCTCATTGACCTCGCGAAACACAAAGGTCTCGGAGAGTTTGGGAAACAGCGTGACGATATGTGCAATGCGAGGCATGTGATTTCCGGGTTCAATGAAAATGTAGCGCAGACCTCCTGTCTGCAATTGGCACGCAAACAGACTGGAAGCCTGCGCTACTTCGGCTTGATTTAAAGAAGAATCACGGTCACACTCACTCTACAGCAACCTGAACATGTCCCACAAATTTGTTACTGGACACAGAAGACTCGTCTAGAGGAGTCGGGTCTCTCGCGAGCTTAACTAACCCCGAAGGGGTAAAATGCAGCAGCGAAGGGCAACGCCCTGGTTATGAACCCCGGAGAGACAACTCCTAACCCCAGCGGGGCGGGATAGAATCTCCCGGATATATCACTCGTTATCATCGGTTATTTATCTTCTCAAAATATTTCGCCCCGTTGGGGCTAGCGACATTTCAGGCGCCGGACGGTCCAGGGCGTTGCCCTTCGCTTTCACATTGCGCCCCTTTCGGGGTTTTTGACCCCCCATGTTGTGCAATGTCTTTTCACCGCGCTTCCATTTGGCAAACGCTAAAAACCTCCCTTGTGTCCAGTATCTTAGATATGGGTAAAGGTCAGTACAGCAACGCATGCTCATAACTCTCCCGGTTCGCGACCGGCTCGACGAAGAGCCGATGCCAAAACTCGATCGTGAGCACGCGCCCGATGATCTCGGCATAGTTGCCTTTGCGCTCCCAATGGTGCGCGAGCAGCATTTGCACGCTTTGGCGATTGAAGAGCGAAGTCTCTTCGCTTGCGGGCGCGAGCAATTGACGGCTCACAAATTTTTTAAGCTCCGTGGAGCTGCGCAGCACGTCATTGTAACTCAACAAAGCTTGGCGGTCCGCGGCGCGCGCTCAAAATGTTTTTCATAAAAAGCGCGGGTCTGGCTGCGCAAAAATTTTGCGGCCAGACGAAGGTGCGTTTTGCCCGGCCCGGCGTGCAGCGGCAACTGCGTGCGATCCCAGGGCACGTGGGCCAAGGCAGGCGCGAGCGCATGAATCGCGTGTTTGTGCAGCGGCTTGTCTTCGCTGCGATGCTGCGGCGACATAAAGGGAATCAACTCCAGCATTTTTTTATCGAAGAACGGGCAACGAACTTCCACGGCCGAGCGCAGCAGCATCGGGCCATAAGAGAATAAACGATGCTGGCGCTCTTCAAAACGAAAGAGATCGAGCACGGAGGTCGCATCCTCACAACGGGGTAACGCGGCGAGATAAAATTCCTCCAAAAAATCCCGCTCCTCGTGCGCGTGCGTTTTGAGCAGATCGACGGTCCGTGAGCCGACGGCAATGGCGCGCAAATCATAATTCGAAACCGCTTGCCGCAGCCAAGGCAGAGGGTGCGATTTGCCTAACAGACGCCGCAGCGGAATCTCTAATGCGTTGTAGAAACTATCGAGCGGGCAAATGCCGTCAAAAACGATATCCACAAATTCCGTGAGGCGAGGCAACAAGAAACGCACGTTGGCATGAAAGCAATTGAACATGCCGTAGGTCAAGTATACGGCGTGCGCCAAACCGTTCGTCAATTTTGCGGGCACGATGGGGCAATACAAGCTCGGGGCGCCAGAAACTTTTGCGAGTTGGTGCGCGAGGCGAACGTCCTCGGAGCCGGGCGCGCCGGTGGTAAACACGGGCACTTTTTTTTCGTGCGCGAGGCAGCCCGCTAAAATCAACCGTGAATCCAGGCCGCCGCTGAGCAACGCGCCGAGAGGGGCCTCTTCGTTGGTATGGCGTTGCAGGATTTCATTCCACACGGATACGAAGCGCGTTTGCATTTCACTTTCGGCAAGCCGGGCGCGCCCGGAAAAACGCATGTTCCAATAACGCTCGATCTGCAAACGGCCGCGCTGAAAACGCGCGAACGAGCCGCCGGGCAGGATCTTGATGCCGTGAAAAAAAGTGCGCTCGCCTATGACGAAGCCGTGGCGCAAAAAACATTGAATGCCGAGCTGATCGATCTCGCGCTTGCTCCAGGGCAAAGCCAGCAAGGCTTTCACTTCGGGCGCAAAAGCGAAACGTTGGCGCTCATGCGCAAAGTAAAGCGGCCGCAATCCCGCCGGATCACAACTCAAAATCAACTCTTGCTGCTCGGCATCTCAAATGGCGATTTGAAAAACGCCATTGAGGCGCGCGAATGCCGCGGCGCCCCAACGCAAAAATGCTCTGAGCGCAAGCTCCGGATGTTCTGCTTTGGTGGCCGGCTTCTCCGGAGCTAATGCGTGACCAGGTTCTTGCGCATTATACAACTCACCTGCAAACGCCAGAAGATAGCGGTCCTCATGGCGCAACAAACCGCGCGCTGCCGTCGCGATCGTTCCCAGGTTGATCACGCCAAGCGCAGCGCCCAAAAGCTGCTCTTGCGCCTGCTGATACGAATCATGATGAAGCAACGACCGCATTATGCTTGCAATGTTCTTCTGCTCAAGCTCGGGCGCAACGACTCCTAAAATTCCTGGCATTTAATTTCTCGAATTTGTCGGCAATCTGTACTCGCTAAGAACTACAGCGGATTTTCAGACAAGCTGAAAACCGCAGCCCTTGGGGCAGCACAAAAAACTTCAGGCAGAATGATTCAACGGCAGAATCATTCTGCCGAAAAATTATTCTGCCAAAAACTTTCAGAATTTTATTCTGACTTTGAATGCCTTATGGCCTACCCCGCTTTGCGGGCAAACAGCAAATCGAAGCTTCAGCGAAGCAGCTATTCGGCGACACTCGGGGCCTCTCGGCGGTAAAGCTTTCCGCCGAAATTCGCCGAAGGCGCCGATCGTTCTGCCGCTGAATTATTCTGCCATAAATTTTTAGCCCCGCCGCTGTGGGGTTATTTTGAGCTTGAAAGTCAAAACCTACTAACGCAACCGCAATGCCAGGACTTTTCATGCACGCACAGCTTTGTAAAGCTCAATAAGCCGTTGAGAGAGCAAGAGCCGCTGGCGCGCACGAGCGCTAGGGCCGTGCTATGGCGTAACGTTTTATTTCAACCGATTTCTAATGCAGAGGCGTACAGCGTAACAAAATGGTGCGAGGTGGTAAGGGGGGAAGTTGCGGCGGATTGGGATTATCGCCTCAACTTTCAAAAAAGATTTCCCGGCCCAGAAGCTTGTTCACAAGCAAAAGCACGGCAACCGTAACGAAAAAGATGAGCAGCAAGTCGAGCAACAACCGGGGATCGAATCGGCCGGACAAATATCCTACGACCAGAAACCCGGCGAAGGCGCTGGGCAGAAAATCCAAGAAATCGAAATAGCCGCGCCGGCCGTTCGATTGGAAAGAAATGCCGTTGCCGGTTTCAAAGAAGCCGGAAATGAGCATCGTCGTCAATGCGGCGCGAAAGCCGCGAAAGCCGATTTGCCAGAGCAGATAGGTGAAGAGCAGGTCGCGGAAGAAATGCGCGAGCGGCGAGAGATTGAGCTTGACCCCAACGTGCGGGATGACACTGTCGAGAATTTTGTTCATGGCTGTCTCCTTCGAAGCAAGGCGTTTTTGTTTTGGGGCTATCACAGCGCTCTAAAAACGCGGAGAGCCTGTAGCGCAGGCATCGTGCCTGCATTGTTTGCAGGCTGGAAGCCTGCGCTACGGTATAATTTTTTGCGTTCGAAGGCAAGCGCTTATTTCATCATAAACTTTTACCGACGGAAAAATACCAACGAAATTGTTTTTGTTTCTCACCTGCGGGCGGATGGCTCAACCACAGGGGAAAATATATGCGCGCGGAGAGATTGGAGAACATCGAGAGATTGCCGCCGAACAGCCGCGATTTATTTCCGAGAAAGGAAAGGCCCACGCCGGCATCGGAGCGCGTTTGTGAGCCGCCCTCGCGCACGGGCCAAAGCTCGCCGGCGTCATAAAATCCGAATAAGCGCAGACTGCCGCTCGAGCCGAGCTCAAAGTTCGCCGTGAGAAATTGTTCTGCCGGCAAGGGCTGGCCTGCGTAGCCGCGCAAATAGCCTCCACCTTCCACGTATCGCCGTGAAAACGCCAAGGCCCCGCCGCCGGTTTCCATCACGCCATTCACGAAGCGCTCGCGCGGCGCAGCGCCCTCGCCATAAAAAAGATCCTGCAAGGGTAAACGATTCTGCCCGAAAGAGGTGGCGGCATTCGCGCGCGTTTGCAAAAGCAATCCGAAGCGCTTGTAATCTGCTTCAAGACGGCCGCTGATTTTGGTGAATTGCGCCTCGCGCCAGGCATGCTCACCGCGCACACGCGCTTCGGCATCGAAACGGTTGCTCCCGAATCTGAGTTTGGCATTCACATACGTGAACAATTGCGCGACGTCATCCCACTCTTCCACGCGCACTGTGCCGGTGTCGTTGCGCACTTCGCGATAGGTGTAGGCGTGATCGAGCAAGTCGCTGTAGTTTAGTCCAATCTCCAAACTTCGGCTGTTCGAAGTGATGATGCCGTTCGAGCCGTTGAATTCAAGATGTGCATCCGCTTCAAAGCGGCCTTGATTCTTGCGCGCGAGCAGATGATAGCGCGTCAAAAGATTGCTGCGCCGCAGCGGATGATTATGAGCAATCTTGCCATCGACTTCGCGCGAGCGCACTCCGAGCAGCAACTCCAACGTGAGATTGTTGTAGAACGCGCGATAGCTGCTGCTCGTGCGCAAGCCGAGGCGAACGCCGTCGATTTTGTTGTAATCGAGTAGAGGCCGCCATAAGACAAGATAAGCATCGCTCGGCATGTGAATCAATCGCATGAACGGTAAGTCCGGCTTGAACTCCAAGCGCCGGCGGCCGTTGTTGAGCAGGTTGCGATCCATAATGCGATCCTCGGGATCGAGGCGCACGTCTTTCGGCTTGGTCTTCGTTTCAAACACGAGCGTGTCCGACTCGGCCTTGCCATCCCAACGCTGCACGAGTTTTTGATCATCATTCAAATCGAGCACAACCTCAACGGGCATGATGCCGTTGCCTTGGCGTTGTACTTCCACTTCCGTGACCCACGTCGAATCATCGCGTTGATATTTTCGCACCGCGCCTTTTTTATAATCCACCACAGGCGTGTCGCGCAGCCATTGTTCGAAGAACCAATTCAAATCCTGCTCGGTCACTTGCTCGCACACGGCTTGAAAATCTTTTTCATTCACGTGTTGAAAAGCAAACTGCTGAACGTACTCGCGCAAAATGTTTTTGAAGAGGGAATCGCCGACGACGTAGCGCAGCATTTCATAAAAGATTTCGGATTTCAAATACACGTTCGCGGCCATGCTGATGGGATCGCTGTATTCGTGAATCTCGTTGGCAATCGGCTCGTTCTGGCCGGAGTCCATGTACAGACGCGCGAAGTTGCGAAAGAAATTGTCGAGCGAGGGCAGCGGATATTGGCGCTCGAAAAAATTCATGTCTTCTTGCGCTTCTTTTTGATCATAGCCGTGCTTGCCGTATTGTTGCTCGTTCATGGCTTTGGCAAGATACATCGCCAGCCCGCGCGCCATCCATGCGGACTTTACGCCGTTGCTCGCGACGATAGCGGGGAAATAAAGCCCGGCGCTCACATAGGCCAGCTCGAAATAGCCGGACTCTTCGCAAAACATCAAACCCGGTTGCGCGGCGCTCGCGCGCTCGGATTGCACGAGGCTCAAATGTGAAAACGGATACGGCCCGGTGTGGCTAGTGATGAAAGCAAAAACGGTATCGAGGTGCGCGCTCGTGTTTTTAATCCATGAGTAAGCATTGTCGCCTTCGGCAAAAAGATGAAGCGCCGGAACGCCTTGCTTCTCAACGAGTATGAAGCGCGGCGAAGCGCTCCAAATAAAATTATGCTGCGGCTTTGCATGAAAACGCGCGACGCGCATGGGCTGCGTTGCAACAGTTTGTTGCCGTGCGCGTGTGAGCGAATCTTGCTGTGCGCGAAAAGCAGAGCTGTCGCTCGAGAGAGCGAGCGTGGCTTCATTCCAACCGGCGTCGCCCGCGACGATTTCACCGGAGCCGACGATGACGTAATTCGCCGGCGCGCGCACGGTCACGTCCATCTCTGCAAACGCGCTGAACACGTCTTCGCTTTCCATCATAAAATGAAACGGCTCGGCGTGCCAGCCTTCGTCATCATAAACACACAGGAGCGGAAACCAGAGCACGGCGTCAATGCGCGGCGGCCGTGTTTTCGCGCGCTCAAATAAGCGCGCATAATCTTGCTGGAATTGCAAAGCGAGCGCGAGCGTGTCGCCGGGCAAGAGTGCTTTGGGCAAGCCCAAATTCAAGATCGTGTCGTGAAAGTCGAAAGCTTGAATGGCAAATTCAGTCTCTTCGCCGATGGAGAGAAACTGCACGCTGGAGATGGTGAGCGGATAACCTTTGCGCTGCTCAAACCGCACGCCGCCTTGATTGACGCGCTGCATCTCGCGCGCGGCGGTGTTCTCTTCATCATGAAAGGCATTGGCGGGAGCTTGCAAATAGATGCGCTCAAGCGTGTCCGGCGAGTTGTTGCGATAGAAGATCGCCATCTCGCCCGCGAGCTGTTTGGCTGTCGTATCCAGCTCGACTGTAATTTGATAGCGCGCGGCTTGGTGCCAGTTTTTTTTGTTTATTTGAAGAGGTTGAGCGATTGCAGAGTTGATGAAGAAGAGGGCGGAAAAGATGGGCAGAGTGCTGCTGCGCATAGGGTCTCGTATTTGAGTTTGAAGGAATGGAATTGGTTGGCAAAGGTACGGGCAAAGCTGCGGCGAGGTTGCAAACTAAAAAGAAGAAGGATAATATCGTGTTGTATTACGCTTGATCGTACGCTTGCAAAAACTCCTCGCGTGTGATGCGGGCTTGTGTACAAATTGTTCGCAAAGTGGAGCTTTTAATTTTGGAATGATTCGGCATGGTCAAAGGTGTTCGAGTGCCATTTGGATTTTCACGCACCATGGCGATATGCTCGCGCTCACGCACTATTTTAAATCCCAAAAGCTCGAAGGCTTTTATGGCTTTGGATTTGGGAGCATCGACTGGAAACTTTGGCATTACACGGCCACTCCGGCCTCCGTCACGAAAGCTTCTAGAGCTGCGCTGTCATCATCAAACACTTCTTGTCCGAAGGTTTCAATATGAAAGCGAATGGCAGATTTGACGTCGGACAAGGCCTCTTCATAAGTATCGCCTTCGCCGACAACGACGCCTTTGAGGCCAAGTGGATAGGCAATATAACCATCGAAATGTTTTTCGACGATGATTTTGAACTGTTTCATAGGGTTCTCCAGGATAGTTATTAGAGCAGCAACCGCCTTAATTTAAGACGGCGGCATTATCATCCAATAAAAAATTCTCGATTGTCCACTCAAGCACAACCCAATGCGATTGGCTCGCGGCTTTTGACCAAATCAACAAAAGCGTGTCGCACCATTCCAGCGCCTCGCTGATACGCTCCGGCAAATTATCTCCGCCGCGAATGCCTTCATGATCGACCCAAACTTCGGCGCCCGCGGCCTTCAACTCACTTTCCAAACGCCGCACGAGAGGCTTGTCTTCCCAAGCGTGGCTGATGAAGATTTTAGGGATGTCAGTTTGCATGCATGAGCCGCCTTATCATTGCAGTTCTTCCCGCGCCGTTTCTTCAGTCCAACGCGGTTGCACGCCCGAGGCACGCGCATGGCGAATCATCTCTTTTTCCGAGAGAGATGCCAACTCTGCTGCTCTTCTAAAAGAAACCAAGCCGCGAGAGTAAAGCAATAGGGCTTCCTGTATTTTCAATTGCTGCATACCGGGCAACAATAGCTCGGGTAGTTTGTCGCGATAAGGTTGGAGCTTTTCGGAAAGCTCGACCGTCACTTCGAGAGGCAATGTTTCCATGATGACCTCGGTTTGATTTGAGTCGAATGTAGTTTAATGAAAGAACTTGTTCGTGGTTGAAAGCAATATACTTCATGAGGGTGGGATTTGCAATGCGAGAACATGATTGGGTTCAAACAAGAAGGGCATGAACAAATACATTGCGCGCGCCCAACATCCCGCTTCAAAGGGGGACTTTACGCGCTTCGCGATTCAAGTTATATCGGCATAAACTCCAGCCCCAAAATTCTCTCCACAAACCAGAGCAGGCCGAAGAGCAAGATCACGGCGGAGGCGTAATAAACCACGGGTTTGCGAGATGGCGTGCGCGTGATGAATAACACAATTGGAAAGAGCAATGCGACGATGGCAAGTTGCCCAATCTCCACGCCGAGGTTGAACGCGAGCAATGAGCCGATCAAACCTTTGGGCGGCAGGCCGAGATCGCGCAGCACGTTGGCGAAGCCGAAGCCGTGCACGAGTCCAAAACAGAAAGTCAAAATCCAACGATGCTTCGTGCTTTCTTCCAGCGGGGTTTTATGAGCGCCGGCGAGCAGCAAAAAATTTTCCGCGCCGACATAGGCAATGCTCAACGCGATGCCGGATTCCACGAGGCGGCCGGGGAGCGACAAGATTTCGAGCGCGGCGCAAATGAGCGTGATACTGTGCGCGATGGTAAACGAAGTGACGATCTTGACGAGGTTGCCAAAGCGGCCGCCGATGATGAGCAGGCCGACGAGAAACATAATGTGATCGTAGCCTAGAAAGATGTGTTCCACGCCCAACACCGTGAACTCGCGAAGCTGCTGGCTTAATGTCGCCTCGCCGCCGACGATGAAACGCTGCTGCGCCTCCTCTTGCGTGAACACGGCTTGATCGAGTTTATCGTCATACACGATTTTGGCGAGCACTTTGTGGTCTTCGCCGAATTTTTCGAAGTAGTCTACGCTGAAGCCGATTTCGCCGGGCACGGCTGTGATTTTTTTAATGAAAAGAAAATTGATGAAGAGATTGCCGAAGTCATCTTGCGTGAAGCCGCCTTCTTGCGGCTCCAGTTCCGTGGGCGTATAGCCGATTGCCAAAGCGAAGCGCGGCGCGAAGTATTCATACATCTTCGGCATCGCGCCGAGCAGTTCTTCGCGATTGACCGAGCCGTCTTGATCGGCGTCCAGCACGAATGCTTTGTTCAAATCGGTGATATCGAAGGTGAGCATCACCTCGATTTGGCTTTCTTTGACGGTGAGCGCAGCGTAGCTGGTGTTGGTTTGGTGCGCAAAAAGAGGAGAGGAAGAACAAAGCAGAATGACGAGATAAAGCGCTAGTCGTTTCAAGCGTGGTCTCCAGTGGGCTTGCGAATCTGCGCAACGAAGGTTTTTAGAGCGGCGAGATTATAAGCCAATCCGCGCAATTTGTCAAGGCAGGAGCCGTTTCGAAGAAATCACGACGCCCACATTGCGATAATTTATTTGCGCTCGCGCTGCGCGTTTTTCGCACTTGCGCACGATGGTTCGTATTTAGGAATATCATAGAGCAGATTGTTTTTGCATCTTTCTGGCAAAAGGATGGAAAGCAAGCCTACCATCTAACATGATATGCTTCAAGCCGGAAGTTGTGCGCGAACGGTTGTGGCAGGCACGTGCGGGTACTGCGGCATGCTTTACCCAGCGGTTGGCGCATCGTTTCTTCGGGCTGGCAGGGTGCGAGCGATAACGCTTTCTCAACGAGCACTCGAAGTTTTTAGACAGCATGCTCATGTTCCCACCTCGCAGAAAACAGATTATGGCGTCTTATTATTTTTAACCTCAATTGCCGTCATCTCTTTTTTTTGATTACGCCGCTAGGGACAGATTTATACGCGGCTTGAGCACGGTCATGGACGCACCCTGCACAACGTTTTGTTTCGAATTTGATTTGAAAAAGCTTTCAACGTTACAGGAGGCAACACATGCAGTTATGGTCGCGTCGCTCTGTCCAAGACGGCCGTGAGAGTGGTGCTCGGAAGTGGTTACAAATCGCATTGGTTTGTGCGGCCACATTCGGTTTAAATTTGCAAACCGCGCAAGCGCAGAGTTGCGCTTCGACGGCAGTCACCCAAGGCTACCGCGATTTCAATTTCGGGTCCACGGTTTACAATTTACCCACCTCCGAAAAACCCCAGCACAAGCTGTGGTGGAATGACGGCTTTTGGTGGGGCAGCTTGTGGGATCCCTCCGCCAACAAATATCGCATCCATCGCTTCAATCTCAACAGCCAATGCTGGACGAGCGTCGGGCCGGATATCGACGATCGCTCGCAATCGCTTGCCGACGCCTTGTGGGACGGACAAAAACTTTATATCGCTTCACATATTACGGAGTTGAGCAGCGCCACCGGCAACGGCCGGCTTTATCGCTACAGCTACAATTCCAGCACGGATACTTACGCGTTAGACAGCGGCTTTCCGGTGGACGTCAACAGCGACGAGTCGGAAACGCTGACGCTCACGAAAGACTCCAGCGGCAAGCTCTGGGTCACGTGGGTGGCGAGCAGCAAAGTCATGGTCAACAATAGCACGTCGAGCGACGCGAATTGGGCCACGCCGTTTCAAATGCCGGTGCAGGGCGCGAGCGTCGGCTCGGACGATATTTCCGCGATCGTGCAGTTGAACAACAAGGTCGGCGTCTTGTGGAGCAATCAAAACGACAAGAAGATGTATTTCGCCACACATCACGACGGCGATCCGGAAACTTCCTGGCAACCACGCGAGATCGCGTTGCAAGACGGCACCAAGCCGGTGGCGGATGATCACATCAATCTCAAACTGCTCGCCGACGGCAGCGGGAACATGTATGCCGCCACCAAATCGAGCACGAGTTCTTCCAGCGAAACGCTGATCTATTTATTGAAACGCGACAACAGCGGGGCTTGGTCTTCCTACGAAGTCGCGAAGCATTCCGAGAATCACACGCGGCCGATCCTGGCGTTGGACTCGGAAAACCGCATGATTTACGTGTTCATGGCGCGCTTGAGCGGCAGCCCGCGCTGCATCTATCGCAAGAGCACGAGCATGGACAACATCCAGTTCGCTTCCGGCCTCGGTGATGAGTTCATCAAAAGCACGTCGGACGACATGGTGAATAATCCGACTTCCACGCGCCAAAACGTGAACAGCACCACCGGCATTCTGATTTTGGCGAGCGATGAGAACACGCACAACTATCTGCACGGCTACATGAGCCTCGCGAGCGGCAGCTCGAATCAACCGCCGGTGGCCAATGCTTCCGGCACGCCGCAAAGCGGTGATGCGCCGTTGCAAGTGAGCTTCAGTTCTTCCGGCTCGGGCGATCCCGATGGCAGCATTAGTTCTTATTCATGGGATTTCGGCGACGGCAATTCTTCCACCGAAGCGAACCCGACGCACACGTACAACGCCGCAGGAAATTACAACGCGGCGCTGACCGTGACTGATAATCTCGGCGCGACCGGAGCGGATAATGTTTCAATCACCGTAACAACGCCGGGCGGCGGTGGCGGCGGGCAAGTGTTGACCTTTAATCCGACAGACGATACCCAAGCCAATGCTTCGAGCCCTTCCAGTGAATACGGTTCGTTGACGACTTTCCGCGCGCGCAGCGGGTCGCCGACTTACAACGGCTATCTGAAGTTCAATGTCACGGGCTTGACCGGCGCGGTGGCGCGCGCAACGCTTCGCTTGTTTGTGGCCGATGATAGCCCGGATGGCGGCTCGCTCTATTCGATTTCCAACGACTACGCAGGCACGAGCACGCCGTGGTTGGAAGGCGACTTGAATTGGAGTAATGCTCCGCTGCTTTCGGGAACACCGATCGCCACTGCCGGCGCCGTTCCGCTGAATACCTGGATTGAGTTGAATGTGACCTCGGCGATCAGCGGCAACGGCGTTTTCAGTTTTGGCTTGAGCTCCAATTCCACCAACAGCGTGTATTACACCTCCAAAGAACAAAGCGGATATGCGTCACAGTTGGTGGTTGAAACTTCCTCGGGAGGCGGGAACATATCGCCGGTCGCGATGGCCTCCGCAAACCCGCAAAACGGCGCTTCCCCTTTGGAAGTGAGCTTCAGCTCTACCGGCTCGAGTGATCCCGATGGCAGCATTGTTTCATACTCGTGGGATTTTGGCGACGGCAATACCTCGACTGATGCGAATCCGACGCACACTTACAGCACCGACGGAACCTATGATGCGGTATTGACGGTCACCGACGATTTGGGCGCGACCGGCACAAGCAGTGTGACGATCACAGTGGGGCCTTTGCCTCCGGCAGCGCCGAGCAACTTGAGCGCGACCACGGTGAGCAACAGTCAAATCGATTTGAGCTGGACCGATAATGCGAGCAACGAAGACGGCTTCAAGATCGAACGCAAGACCGGCGCAAACGGAACGTTCGTAGAGATCGCCGTGATCCCCGACGACGACGAAACTTTGTATTCGGATATCAACCTGATGCCGGGCACGAATTACGTCTACCGTGTGTATGCTTATAACACGGACGGCAATTCCGCTTATTCGAATGAAGCCAATGCGACGACGCAAGGCAGCAGCGGCAACGTCAATCTCGCGCTGAACCAGCCCGCGACGGCCATGACTACGAATGGCAGCTATGCGCCGAGCCGGGCCGTGGACGGCAACACCAGCACGTATTGGCGCAGCGGCACTGTAAGCAGCAGCGCCCCCACGAATTGGTGGCGTGTGGATTTGGGCGCAAGCCAAACCGTGGCGCGCATCGTGGTGAAATGGAGGGACAGCTATTACGCGAAGATTTACGACATTCAAATCTCCGATGATGACGCGAATTGGGCGACGGTCCACACCAATAATGCGGGAGCGAAAGGCATCCAAGACATTTCCTTCGCGCCTTCTTCCGCGCGCTACGTGCGCATCTACATGCGCGCCAATCAAAAGTCGAACTATCGCATCACCGAGTTTGAAGTTTACGCGAGCGGCAGTTTGGGAAAAAGCTCGGCCGGCGCGGAAGAGAGCGACGCTATTCTTCCCGAAGAGATTGCGCTGGAGCAAAACTATCCCAATCCTTTCAACCCGAGCACGAATATCGCATTCGCGCTCACGGAAGGAGCGCGCGTCACTTTGCGCGTGTATGACATGCTCGGCTCCAAAGTCGCGACGTTGGTAAACGGTGTGCGCCCCGTAGGTCGTCATACCGTAACTTTCGATGCGAGCCACTTGCCGACGGGAACGTATTACTATATTCTGCAAGTCGGCGAAATACGTCTCGTGCGCCGTCTCTCTTTTGTGAAGTAAGATTTTCTCGTTCCCAATCTCCAGATTAGGAACGCGCTTGCCCGCGAAACTCCGTTTCGCAGAAAAGCAAAGGCCGAGGAGAAAATTTGTTTTCTCCTCGGCCTTTCTATTTGGAGCATCATGTTTATCGATCAAGCCGCAGCCGCGCCATGAAACGCCGTCTGTGATATGCGATTTGATAATAGCGGATTCTATGCGCGGTGCCCTTTCACTTCACCACTTTCATCTTGCGAACCTGCGTGATTCCTCTGCCGGTCATCGTGTAGTAATACTCGCCGCTGGGCAAATCTTCCGCAACGAATTGCACGGCGTACCGCCCGACTTCTAAGCGACGGTCTAAAAGCGTCGCGACTTCTTCCCAATCATCGGTGAAAACTTGCAAACGCAGGCGCACGGGTTCCGCCACGGAAAATTCAATCCTCGTGGAGGGGTTGAAAGGATTCGGATAGTTTTGATCAAGCAGGAACGTCACGCTCGTGCCTTCCTTCAACTCTTCGCCATTTTCAATAGCGTTAAAAATCCTGCCCTTGTCGGAACAAGACCATCCGCTCAAGCCGAGGGCGAGCAGCAACACGAGATAGGGCATTCGTCTTTTCATCTTCAAAACTCCACTGCGAAAGTTCCATCAAAGTGCCAGCTCGGCAAAAGCGCGCGCGTGTAACGCGCCACACTCGCCGAGAAGAACTTGAAGCGCAAGCCGCCGCCCCACGTGAAATAGGAATTCTTCGCGCCCTCGGTGTCGAGCACATAACCGGCGCGGCCGGCAAACAACCGAAGCACTCGAACTTCTCCGCCCCAATACACATGGTCAACGAATGATGATTCGTAAAATTGCTTTTCGAAATCCACGGCGAGCAGCATTTGCAACGCGTCGGCGCCAATCGGCCAATAGGCGAAGCCAACGTTGAGCGTGGAAGGAAGGGGATCGGATTGCGCGGCGTCGATGAATGAAATCTGCGGCCCGAGATTTAAGAGCACGAGTCCAATTGATATTCCTGAGACCGTTTGGGCTTCGGTGATTTGAGCAAGAACCCCGTCGACTTTAAGCCCGGTTGCAGCGTATGTTGCCTGTGGCAGCAAGCTTTGAAAAAAGATGCCTATATCGATCGCGAAGCTCGTGCTTGCACCGGGACTTCTTAGAAAAGTAATTGTTTCTTCATCATAGAGATTCATTCGTAAGAGATTGGCAGTTATGCCCCATGCCGCTTTTGCATTGAATGGTCGCGCAAAAGAAAGCTTAGCTTGCCAATCAGATTCATCAATCCCTCCCAAAGGCGTTGGGTCATTTTCGCCAGTGACGACTTGCACGCCTTTCCAAAACAAATTCACAGAGCCGGATACCGTGCCCAATGTTCCCGCGCGAACGCTGGCTGCAAAGTAGGAATGGCCAATATCGCCGAAGAACGGCAACGGTTTCGTAAACGAACCGGCCGCGCCGATAGTTTTGGTGAAAGCGAGCGCAGCAGGATTGAAGTAAGACGAGAAAGCGCCATGCACGAGCGCCGTGCCGACCCCGCCCATTGCGTTTGAAGTCGCAGAGGGCCGCCATAATAAAAAGCGCGCCGTGCTGCGTTGCGCGTGGGCAGACGAGAGCAGCCTCGTAGCAATGTAGCATAGAACGACAAAGCGGGCATTTTGAAGAAAGAACATATGAATGCCTCCTGGATCGTCTGGCACCGTTCGATTGACAAGAAGTGTTTTAAAAATGGCCCACGCAACAGGCGATTCATTCTTTTTGCGTTTTCCGGGTGTTGCGTGGGCGATGTTGCAGGTGTCTTAAAATCGGCGATCCCATAAAGCCGGGGACCGGAGTTATTCCCTGCCTTTTGCTTCACCAAACGTAAAAGCGATGCTCTCCAAAACTTTGCCGGAAGTGTCGCGCACCTCGACTTTCCATTCACCCGCCATATTGGGCGACATGGTTTTGTTGCTCCACATCCGCCAGCGTCCGGGCCGGCCTTTGTTGAGCTTGATCTCGCTGCGTAGAGAATCTCCCAGAAACCAGGCATACGTGACTTCGCCCGCAGCGCCATTGAGCTCGGTAAAGCAATACACCTTTTCAGTTCCAACCTCGAATCGCGCGCTTTCGCCGGAAGGCTCTCGCTCCACGATGGCAGCACACATTGCGATTCGATTTACTGCGATCGTGTCTTGTTGTTGCGCCTGTGCGAAGGCGGCCAAGCCCAGCAACAAGCCCATCGTCTGGAATAGCTTTGGGCGTTTCATAACACTCCTTGTTGAAAAGTTCCACTCGTAAGTTTTGTGAATGATTCAGAGGGTACGGAGCGCAGCGCAGAAGGTATGGAAATCTTCTGAGCTACGTTTTCAAGCCTTGCCATATTACTCTTCTCCAAAGCTCGTCCCCACCGCCTTCGCAGCTTGCACCCAGCCGTGCTCGCGCGGAACGGTTTTCAATTTTGCGATGCAATCGTGAATCGGCACGCCGAGATATTGCGAGCCTTGCAGCGCGACCATGGTTCCGAATTTTCCTTCCGCGCACAAATGCACCGCCATCGCGCCGAAGTTGGTGGCGAGAATGCGATCGTACGGACTCGGGCTGCCGCCGCGTTGCAAATGGCCGAGCACGGTCACGCGCGTTTCCAAATCAGTGCCGCGTGTGATTTCATCCGCCACCACTTCTCCAACCCCCCCGAGGCGTTTCGCATCCGTGCGTTTCTCATCCATCTCTTGCACCACCTCGCTGCCGTCCGGACATTTGCAGCCTTCCGCGACGCACACGATGCTGAAGCGTTTGCCGTGCGTGCTGCGCTCGAGCACTTTGCGGAAAATCACGTCCCACTTGAATGGAATCTCGGGGATCAAAATAATGTCCGCGCCGCCGGCGAGGCCTGCACCCAGCGCGATCCAACCGGCGTAACGGCCCATGACCTCAATCACCATGATGCGATGGTGCGAAGAGGCCGTTGTGTGCAAACGGTCAATTGCTTCGGTTGCCACGCTCACTGCGGAGTCGTAGCCGAACGTGACATCCGTGCCGTCGAGATCATTGTCAATCGTTTTGGGCACGCCGACGATATTGAGGCCGAGCTGCGCGAGCTTGTGCGAGATGTGCATCGTGCCTTCACCGCCAATGGCGATCAACGCATCGAGCGCCCAGCGGTTATAATTTTTGATCGCGCGCGCCGAGGCATCGACAATCACGGTCTTGCCGTCCGGGCCTTCGGCGGGATAATGCCACGGATCGCCTTTGTTCGAAGTGCCGAGAATCGTGCCGCCGAGATTGATGATGCCGGAGACATCACGATTCGACAGTTCGTGCATACTACCCTCGACCAAGCCTTCGAAACCGTCTTCGACACCGATAACCGTTGCGCCGTATTCATTCATTGCCGGCTTGGCCACCGCGCGAATGACGGCATTGAGCCCTGGGCAATCGCCGCCGCCAGTGAGGATGCCGATGCGTTTCAAATTTTTTCCTACCATTTCGTTTCCTTTAAATTATCCTACCAAAATTTTTCTTCGGCGAAACTCGGTGACTTCGGCGAATTTCGGCGGAAAAGCTTTGCCGCCGAGTGACACCGAAAGCACCGAGCCTCGCCGAATAGCTTCTTGCTGCTTCGCAGAAGCTTTGATTTGCAGCTTGGCAGCAAATCAGAGTGACGGTAGAATTATAATTGCGCTTTTTTCGAAGAAAGTCAAGCGGCGGTTGAGCGTGCGCAATGTTTTGTTACGCGCAATAGCGTGTGTCGCGTTTGCTTTGGCAAGAAAGTTTGGCTATTTTATCGCGTAGGCAAGTTTGCGCAAGCCCGTTGCTGCGCAGGTACAAATTAAATTCCTTTTCGCTCTTTCCGAGGAGTTTTGACTTTCAAATTCGGTAATTGCTCCCTAAGATATTACTCCGAGCGAAATATAGGTTACACTTTACCTCCTCGCCTGTCATTCAGGAGAAATCTTTTTACTCGCTGGAGATACTGCCGAGTGTTTAAAAAGATTCCTTCAAATGACAGTACGAGAGATCCGAAGTATAACCTATTTTGTTCTCCGAGTAGTATGTCATGCAGAAGGAAACCTTTTTCGCTCCGGGTACCGACTCCAGTGCTTAAAAAGGTTCCTACTGAATGACAGTGAGGGAGCTCGCCTGCTTACCGATTTTGATCGTCAAATTTCATTAGCTCAAATTTTTTTAACGACCATGCAAAGAAACCTGCACGAGCTATCCAATACCGTTCATGACATTTTGATTCTCGGCGGCGGTATTTACGGCGCGGCGGCAACATGGGATGCGGCATTGCGCGGCCTTTCCGTGGCGTTGCTCGAAAAGGGCGATTGGGGCGGCGCGACTTCTTCCAACAGTTTGAAGATCATTCACGGCGGCTTGCGTTATTTGCAGCACGCGGATTTCAAGCGCATGCGCGAATCCATTCGCGAGCGCATGGTGCTCATGCGCATCGCGCCGCATCTCGTGCATCCCTTGCCGTGCGTGATGCCGACTTACGGCCATGCCATGAAGGGCAAAGAAATCATGGCGGTCGCAATGTTCATGAACGATCTCATCGGCTTTGATCGCAACGGCTTGAGCGATCCGCAAAAGCATTTGCCCGCCGGCCGCGTGATTTCGAAGCGCGAATGTTTGGAGCTGATCCCCGGCCTCGAGGAAAATGGCTTGACCGGCGGCGCGACGTGGTATGATTGCCAGGTTTATAATTCCGAGCGCATGCTGCTCTCATACTTGCACGCCGCGGCGCAGAATGGCGCGCAGTTCGCCAATTACGTGGAAGTGACCGGCTTTATCACCAAAGACAATCGCGTTCTCGGCGTGCAAGCGCGCGACGTGCTCACGCAAAATGATTTCGAGATTCGCGCGCGTTTGGTGATCAACAACAGCGGGCCGTGGGTCAATCAAACTTTGGGCTTGTTGCAGAACGAATCTGCCGGCCGCAAAGTTTTGCTCTCCAAAGCGATGAACTTGATTCTACGGCGGCAAATTTTTCCCAAGTTTGCCGTCGGTGTGCCGAGCAAGTTCGAGTTCAAAGATAGCGATGCGCTCATCAACAAAGGCTCGCGCTTGCTTTTTATCAGGCCGTGGCGCGGCCGTTCCATGGTCGGCACCACGCACGTGCCCTATCACGGCGAGCCGAAAGATTTTCACGTCACGGAAAATGATATTCAGGAATTTATTGATGAAGTGAGCGCTGCATATCCCGCAGCGAATTTGAGCCGCGCCGACGTGGCTTTCTTCAACGGCGGTTTGCTGCCGATGGAAGGCGTGAATCCGCGCAGCGGCGACGTGCGTTTGGTGAAGCATTACATCGTGCGCGATCACGAGCGCGAGCACGGCCTCGCCGGCCTACTCACTGTGGTCGGCGTGAAGTATACCACCGCGCGCGACGTCGCGCAGAAGTCGATCGACCTCGCAATGCAAAAACTCGTCGTTCCGTTCAAACCCTCTGTGGGAGCCGTCACCCCGGTTTATGGCGGAAAGATCGCGCGTTTCGAAGAATTTTTGCAAAGTGAAATGCGCCGCAAGCCGCACGGTCTTGCGCAGAATCTTGTGAAGCATTTGATCTACAATCATGGCGCGACGTACTCCGAAATTTTTAAACATGCAGCGGAAAACTCTGCGTGGTTGCAACCGCTCGGCAGCAACACAGAAGTGCTGCAGGCCGAAGTGATTCATGGCACTCGTGAGGAGATGGCACTGAAGCTCGCCGACGTTGTGATGCGTCGCACGGAGTTGGGATCAGCGGGCCATCCCGGCGCCGAAGCGTTGCAAGCGTGCGCGCAGTTGATGGCGAAAGAATTGGGGTGGGATGCGGCTCGTGCGAATCAAGAAATCGCAGAGACTGAGGCCGTGTTCGTTCCGGCAAAAGGGTAAACTCAGTTACCACTAAATACAAGGAATCCCCTAAAAATAATTTTTCTTTATTTCTGCACCTTCCCGGCTTTCATGGTAACAATGCTTATGCTCAAGCGCAGGAATGCGCGAGCGGCCTGACATGTGAAATGCCTAAGTTCCAGGATTGTTTCGAGCCGTTGTCCGAAGGAGTCGGAAGACATGAAAATCATTTTGTCGTATCTCTTCATTCTCATCTGTAGCATACTTCCCCCAGTTTTTTCTCAAACAGAAAACCTTCCCCCGCGTTTTCATAGTGAATTGGCCAATACCGGCGCTCACGATGCGACGTTGAGCCGCTTGCAGGTTTATGTCAGCGTCTTGCACGGCGAGCTGGCTTTTTTGCCGGCGACACGAGGCTTCGAGGCAGAGTATCAAATCGCGATCACGATTGCCGGGGCCAACGGCGAGCTTGTGGCGACGCGTATTGATAGAACGAAGCTGCATGCCGTGGCGGAAGAAGACGCGCGCGCGCGCGAGCAATATGCTTTTCACAGCTATACCTTCGATCTCCCGCCCGGCGTTTATGCAACGCAAATCACGGTGACCGATCTTGTGCGCAACGTACAAGCGAGCGTGACTGGGATGAAGGCGCTGAAGAATTTTGCTCCCGCGCAAGTGCCGCTTGCAATCAGCGACCTCATTTGGCTCGAACGCGAAACGGCGCAAGCGGGCAGTTTCACTCCGACACTGTTCGAGAATACGACGAATCCAAATCGCGAGCTTGCGCTTTATCTTGAAATTTATTGTGCTGATTTAGCCTCGCCGTTACACGTGCAGCAAAGTATTCGCAACGCGCGAAAAGAAATTGTATTCGAGCAACGGTGCGTGTGGCCGCGCCGCAGTAGCGTTGAAAAACTCTCATTGCCGCTCGACACGGAGATGTTGCCCTTCGGCTCATATGAAGTTGAGATGCTGATTCAGCAAGGCCGGGTGACGATAAAAGGATTCGCCGACTTTCGTTTGGCTTGGCATGACATTCCCGCGACGGCGTTGCACCTCAACGAGGCCCTCGGCGCCGCGCTGTATTTGGCTTCGGATAATGAAAGCGAAGCGTTGCAAGCGGCCATGGCGCAATTGCCTTTGGCAAATAAACGCGAAGCGCTAAAAGAATTTTGGCAACGTCATGAGCATCTTTCAACGACGACTGCGGACGAGGCCATGGCAAATTTCTATGCGCGCATCGTTGAAACCAATGACAAGTTCGGAGGAGATAAGCCCGGCTGGCAAACCGATCTCGGCCGGGTGTATCTCACGCAAGGCCCACCGGACGAGATCGAAATGCACACTCAGGCTACGGCCAAGCAGCCGTTTCAAATTTGGCGCTATCGCCTCGGCAAGCGGGAGTTTCTTTTTGTGGATCGCAAGGGCCTGGGTGTCTATCAATTGACGGGCGCGTTGGATTAAGCAGCGAGACGCGCCGCTGCCAAAAGCTTTCCGTAAGCGGATTTTTCGAATAAAGCCGATAAAGCAAAAGGCTGAGTCCGCTTTATTCGTGACATCCGCTTACAGAAAAGTTTTTCCTTATCAAAGCAACGATTTCACTTTTTATGGAATAAACATTTTTTGACCGAAGGACTCGGCATGATGAAAACTTTGCTCTCTTTACTCTGCATTGCAACCTGGACTTGGGCTGGAACGCCCGAATCGAAATTCTCTTCAACCCCTTTCGTCTACGAGCTGCGCAACGTCGCCGCGCCGGATTCGAGCAAAAGCCGGCTGTTGGTGTCAATCGCTTTTTTGTATGACGACTTGAGCTTCGTGAAAGGCGATTCCGGCTATGCTGCGAGTTATGAATTTACAATCGCGGTGACGAACGGCCAGGGCGATTGGGTTGCGAACCGGGAAGGCCGCGACGAGATTCTGGTTCACAAATACGCCGACACAAATTCACGGCGCAAGTATAACTTGCGGACTTATGAATTCGACCTGTTGCCGGGAAAGTATCACACGACCTTCAGCTTCACCGACCGCATGAGCAAGGCAACGTCGCACGTGAACGCCGACAAGGAGCTGCGCCCCTTCGCCGCGGACCGAACACCGTTGGAATTGAGCGACATGATTTTTTTAGACCATGCTACGCCCGATTCTTTGAACCGCTTGGACATCACGCCCGATCTTTACAATAGCACGACGACCCCGGAACAAGGGCTTCATCTTTATATGGAAATGTTCAGTTCAGACATGGCCGAACCCCTGCTCGTGCAACAAAAGATTCGCGATTGGCAAGGCAAGGCCGTTCTCGAGCAACAAAGAGCATGGCCGCGGCGCGCGCAACTCGAACGGCTGGTGTTGCCGATTTGGACCGAGATGTTGCCCTTTGGCATCTACGACGTCGAGATGAAAGTGCAGCAGGGCAAGGTGATAAAAACAGCGCAAGATCGTTTTCATGTCACTTGGAATGGCATCCCCCAAAATGACGTGCATTTGAATCAGGCTCTGAGCGCGGCACTATATCTTGCCAATAAAGACGAGCGCCGTAAGGTGGAAATGGCATTGGAATCGGCTGAGGTGGGATACAAACGCGAGGCTTTGCTCGCATTTTGGGAGCGCCGCGATGATTCGTGGGAGACGTCCGAGAATGAAGCGATGAACACATATTATCTGCGCGTCGAACTGGCGAATGCAAAATTCAGCGGCCGGCGGTTGGAAGGGTGGAAGACCGACCTCGGCAAAGTTTTCGTCACGTTCGGCGCGCCGGATTTGATCGAAGTCCTCAAAGACAATGTGCAAACCGCGTCGACGCAAGTTTGGCACTATCGCAGCCTCGCGCGCCGCTTCTTCTTCGTCGATTCTTACGGCAACGGCGATTATCGTTTGGTGCGGCATTAGCCTTATTTTCGATGCTGACCTTCACAGAACGATTAACCAAACAAGCGCCACCGCGAATTTCCGCGATTGGAAAAATATTAGCGTCTATTGGCGTTGATTCGCGTTTAAAAATGCTTGCCGAAAGGGCGCAGAGGTTATTTTGAAGAAACAAGCACTCTGACTTCCAAGCATGAAGCTCAAGCTTCGTGCTTGAGAGTCCTTCCGCGAACCTTCCTATTATTTTCGCCATGCAAATTTAAAGTTGAATTTTAAATCGGCACGGCTTAGTTTCCGCCCCAAGCCACACTCCAGAACGAATCTCAATTTCTGAAAGCGTATGAGCACATATATCACTCGTACTCTGGAGCATGCCATTGCGCGCGCGCTCAAAACTTTTCCCGCCATTTTAGTCACGGGCCCAAGGCAGTCCGGCAAGACGACACTGCTTCAGAAGCTGTTCGCCAAGACGCATCGCCACGTCTCGCTTGAGAATTCCGAGCAGCGCGCACGCTGCTTGGCGGATCCCTTGGCCTTTCTGGCAACGAACCCGCCGCCGGTGATCTTGGACGAAGCGCAATACGTTCCTGATTTGCTCCACTATATCAAGTCTGCGATTGATACCCAACGCAAACCCGGCCAATGGATTTTATCCGGCTCGCAGAATTTCGCGCTGATGCAGAATGCCAGCCAATCTTTGGCGGGCCGTTGCGCCGTGCTTTCGCTCTTGCCTTTTGCCAATGAAGAAATCTTTTCCGAAAAACCTCGCACGTTGGATGAAATTCTTGCGGAGAAATTCGAGGCGTAATGGCCGCCGCCCAAGTTGCCAAAACGAATTGCACCTGTAGTCGAGCAAGTTCTTTTGCGGGGATTTTATCCGGAAATTTTTCTCAACGAAGAAGTCGATCGCCAGCTTTGGTGCGCAAGCTACATCCAAACTTATTTGGAAAGAGACGTGCGGCAAATCGTCAAAGTCGGCGACCTAAATTCCTTTCAACGCTTTTTGCGGCTCTGCGCCGTGCGCACCGGACAGATACTCAATCAATCCGACTTGGCGCGCGATCTCGGTGTCTCCGTGCCAACCGTTAAAAGCTGGTTGAGGGTGTTGGAAGCCAGCCATCAGATTTTTCTTTTGCCGCCGTATTTCAAAAATTTTGGCAAACGGTTAATTATTACTCAGAGCGAAATATAGGTTACACTTCTCCCTCCTTGCATGTCATTCAGAAGGAAACTTTTTACGTGCTGGAGATGCTGCCCAGTGCTTAAAAAGGTTCCTCCTGAATGACAGTCATAGAGGTGCGGAGTGTAACCTATTTTGTGCTCGGAGTAGTAAAAGCCCGAAGCTCTATTTCATGGACCCTGCGATCGTCACGTTTCTTTTGGGATTGCATGCTGACGAACCATGGAAAGAATTGGCCGGCCAGAGCAAACAACGCGGCGTATTGATCGCAGGAAGTTCGGAGGTCTTTGCGCTTTTGAGCAACAACGTTGTGCCGTGGTATCTTTGAAAATCTATTTGCAACCCTCCGTCAAAAAAATTGCAACCCTTTTAATCCCACCAGTGTCATACTAATCGAAACTCTTCGCGAAGATTTTTATTGCCGTATAATTTTACCGCCGACCAGAATCTGCGAAACGCAGCGTGATACCTTCTTGCCATGACGTTTCGCAAAGGTTTTATTGAGGAGAAGTGTGTCATGAAACGTGAATTTGCGTTGCTGCTTGTGCTGTTCGCGCCGCTGTGTTTACGGGCGCAACAAACCCCTCCCGAGAAAAAAATTTATCACACCAAAGCCGTGAACCCGCATCCGCCGGTATTGGATGGACGCTTGGATGATCCCATTTGGGAAAAATTGGAATGGGCCACGAATTTTACGCAGCGCGAGCCGGATGACGGCAA
>Ga0247727_10003378_pt1 | contig 35287 bp, 30 predicted proteins | sample WisWelCaveWW1625_FD_202498 | JGI IMG/M metagenome (GOLD analysis project Ga0247727, IMG submission 202498) | Biofilm microbial communities from Wishing Well Cave, Virginia, United States - WW16-25 | ecosystem: Environmental > Aquatic > Deep subsurface > Groundwater > Cave microbial mat | place...
ATAGAATAAGTGGTGAGTTTAAAATGCCTCCTTTGGCTCAATTAATTCCTATTCCAAATAGTTCTTAAATTAACACCTCATTTTTAACTGCTTTTTGAGGGGATACCCCATTTTCGCGTAACCTTTTAATACTCATCTGCGTATTGATGGGGTATAAACCTAAATTTTATGATACCTCACTGCGATTCTTCTTAGAAAATTATTTTAAATAAATAAGCACATTATGTAATTTTATTACATTTGTATTCATCTATCATCTAACAAACAAAATTTTAAACCAAAATCTATGAAAAAAACAATTCTCACATCAGCCATTGCGCTGATAATTGCCGGTTCTGCTATAGCACAGCCGGTATCTGACCGCGCGGTTATTCCTCTCGGAGTTACTCTTGTACAAATTCTCCGCATCCACGTAATAAACGGAGGAAACATTGAATTCGTTTTTAACGATATCAATGATTTCAAGAACGGAATTTCAAACGCACAAGGTAATGGCTTCTATGATTCTGACGTTACAATTGCTTCTTCCACCGAATGGGAATTAGACATGGGCGCGGAAGACGCAAACCTTATAGGTACTGATGATCCGGCACAAACCATAACATTAGATAATGTTGGATTTACCTGCGACTGGGGTACTGTTGCTGCTTTAAACACTTGCTGTGGTGCTGCTCTTGACGTTGATAACACAGGCGCTTACACAAACAACATTACTGCTGCTGGCGCTCCGAACATTGCTAACGGATTGCTTCAGTACACAGGTGCTGCTTCAGTGATTCTTTTTACAACTGGCGCTGCCGGAAATGGCGGTGACATTTTGGACAATAATTTCACTATCAACTGGGAGTGCGGAACCCAAATCGGTGGTGGAACAAGTCCAATGAATGCCACTTCATTGCTCGACCAGAACGTGTTGCCTGACAGATATGTAACCAATGTTTTTCTTGAACTGACTTCAATCTAATTCATACTTCATTGGGTTAGTAAGGAAACCCCGATATGGTGAAATACTTTATCGGGGTTTTTTCTTAACCCCTTGAATGTGTTCCCGCAATAAATGTGGGGGCAGATGGAAGTGATTAGTGATTATTCATTGAGCATAATCAAGAAAAAATGATTTTACGTTTACATCTTCTGATATTATTTTTGAATTTATCTGCATGCGCGTTTTCCCAGAGTTCTACGCCAGGTGGTTCAGTAAGGTTAATTGTTCTTAGCGGAAGTAATTTAGATTTTGTTTTTAATTCCATCAGCGATTATAAAACAGGCATTACCTACCTCAACAATACGCAGATAGGAATTTCAGTTACGGATGAGGCAGGTGATAATAATCCTCTCATTCCTGATGGTATTGATGATTATACACAATGGGAAATAAGTATTGAAGCCGATGATGCTGATGGCGATGGAGTTCTCAACGGCACCAATCCGGCAAATACTTTACCTTTTAGTGTTGTTGAAGTGCAGGCAACCAGTATTGCAGCCGGATGTGGTACGTGTAATCTCTTGGGTTCGCCTTGGGTGCCTTTGTCTGTTCTGCCTACAATCATAATTGACGGAAGCAATGGCGGGGCTGACCAGATTGAAGATCTGCCATCTCCCGAAAATCTGAATTATACTCTCGACCAGATTAACATTTCTTTTCGTTGCGGATTTACCACAAGTTTGCTGGGAGAAATTGCTGATTATTATGCTGACGATATGTTTATTGATTTAATAATGTCTCCATAATTAAAAGTGAAGAAACAGTAGCCCCTCTCCTTCTCTCCCCAAAGGGGAGAGGGAAAATGAAAGTCAAATGATAAAAAGAATTATTCCTTTTACGATAATAATAAAAAACAGAGTATTGTCTGTTTTCCTTTTAATGTTCCTGCTTTCTCCCTTCCCTTCGGGAAGGGTTGGGGATGGGCTCTTTGCCCAAACCGCACCTGATTCAACTGCCCCTGCCCCCCTTACAGCCGATAGCGTGGAAAAGTTTTTTGATGCTCCTGCCCCTGTTCCTGCTCCCGCTCCTGCCAAACCCGAAGCGAATAGTATAATAGTAATGTCTTATGTAAAAGAAAAGGTGGAGCACAGCCCCGATTCAACTTTTTTTAATATTCTGAAAATAACCAACAATAATGGAAGTGTTGTTCAAGGCGTTGTACGAATTTCTGTTCCTATGGGATGGAAAATTATTTCTGCAGAAGAAACCAATGTTACTATTAATCCCAATCAAACAGAATATATTCCCATCCGCGTTTCGCTTGCGAGAACCGCCACGGGAGGCACTTCGTTTGTTATCAGCGCCACGCTCATTTCAAACCGCTCTCTTTTCACCGATAAAAATCAAAACTCTGTGAGCAAGGCATGTTACATTACCATTCCTAAAAAAACAAAATGGGATATTTATCCTGTGCAGCGAACCATTTATTTTGACCGCTATGCGGAATACGCATCGTTTAAATTAAAAATAACTAACCGTGGCAATGGCAGCGAGGTGGTTAAATTAGAATTTAACATTGGCAGCGCAATGCAGATGTATGGCGCGCTCGGCAATAAATATTTTTCCTCTGTTGAATTAAAACCGCATCGCGATACTGTTCTTTCGTATCAAGTCAGGTATATTCCTATTGATGATGCTTCTGAACTATGGAACAGGGATTTTCAACGGATGGCAATAAAAATAATTGCTATTTCCGATACACTCCTCAAGCGGACATCCGTAAATTTTAAACACCTCGAGAGCACTTATTATAATGAGTTGGCAAACAAATCCTCTCCCCTTACCATTGAAATGCAGTTGCAAAATCTTCTTTCAGAATTTGACCCCAAAATAGTATTTGCGGCCTACGGGGATATTATTTTAAAAAATTATAATACCATAGATTATAATCTCCGTATTCCGGGTTTGTCGTTTTCAGGATATGACGATCCGGATTTTGGTGCTTCTTTATGGCAGCGAATGCGTTTTCGCTTGCGCTATACTGCGGATAAGTGGCAAGCAATGGTGGGAGACATCAGTTCTCAGGGTATCAACATGCTTGGCATTGGCGGGCGCGGGATTGCAGGCAGTTATAAAATAAATGACAAGCAAAAAGTGAGCGCGGCATTTGCCACAGCGGTTGCCAGCCCTGTTTATTCCGGGGATATTGAGCACGCTATAACATTGCCTAACAACTTCGGGCTGAATACTGCCGTGGCAGCAATCATCAATAATTATAATAAAGTAAATAATTATGGATTATCGTTAAGAGGAACCTATTCTTTTCTCCCCGGTCACCGCCTGTCCTTATTATTAGGAGGAACACAGACAAGGCATTTATACAATGATTCGACCTTCACCGACCCGAACGGGAATTTTATTATTACCAATGATCCGGGCAAAATATTTTATGGATATGCAGCACAGTTGCAGTATCAGGTGAATCGTAAAAAAGCGCGCGTGAATTTAAATGCGAATTACTCCTCAAAACATTTTTCACAGTATTACAACGGGCGCATTCAGGTGAATGGCAGCGGGCAGTATTTTATAAATAAACAATATTACTTGGTGCAAGGAGCAAACATTCAATTTCAGGATCCTGCCGTTTATAATCTGGGAATTTTATATCCTGAGAATAAATATTTAGCGGGCAACTATAGATTAGAACTTGCTGATAAAATAAACTCCCGCCTTACGTTTTTTACAGGTCCGCGTTTTCAGCACATTAGCCGTGAAAACCTGAAAATTAATTATCTTGGTGACAGCATTCAAACGCGGTTTGCAAGCAGGACTCCTGCGATATCATTCAGGTTGAATTATAAAAACAATATTAACGGTTTCATTAGCCCATATTTAACGTTGGGCTACACTTACATCACTTCGGCACAGGATTCATCCATTTTAGTAGACACAACATCTCTTTTTTCCAAAGCGGTTTTTTTTAATGCAAGCGCTGGCTTAAATGCAGTACAGAAATATTTCGGTTTGAATATTATTTATCATTACGGACCGCACGATATTCTTGCCCAGACAGATTATTATTATTTCGGCAGTTATGGCAAAACACTGCGCATCATGCCCTACTTTAATAAATATTACTTTAACAGAAAAATGCTTCTTTCCTCTTATAACAGTTATTACTATCAGGCGCTTTCAAATTCTGAACGCATCACACTCAATGCCCGCTTAAGTTTCTTTTTTAATCAAGGATGGACATTTTTTGTTGACAACAACATGTATTTCTTCAGCAGAATCAATGAGGGAGGTGACAAAACGTACAGCAGAAAATATTATCTCAATCTTGGTTTCAAGAAAACATTTGACATTGCCCAGCCCGGATTAAAATATTACGACCTGAAAGTAATTTGCTTCAAGGATATTAACGGCAATAAAATTATGGATAATGATGAGCATGGTATTTCGGATATTGTCATATCTGTAAACAGGCAGTCACAAATGGATTCTGTTACGAAAAAAGCCGTGCGTCAGCACGGACAGTTTTCTCCTGCCGAAATGGTGACAGATAATTTTGGTCAAATAATATATTACAATATTCCTGAAGGAGAGTTTGATTTAAATGTTTTCCCTCTTGTTAATCTGAAAGATTTGTACAACATAAACGGGCAGACACAAAAGGTAGGTGTTTCGCGCGATACTACTTACTATATTCCTTTTGTGCAGAGTTACAGGGTAATCGGGCACATTATTTTGAACAGGGACGAGTATTCTTCCAATGGAATGGTTTCCGTTGCAAACATCAGGATAACCGCCACGGATTCTGCCGGAAATAGTTTCCCTGCGCTTACATCTGCTGACGGAAGTTATACACTGTATGTTCCGCAGGCAGGAGAGTACAAAGTTAATGTGAATAATGTTTTTGGCGAGCAATTTATTTTGCAGGAATCAGAATACACAGTAAGTTTTGACGGTGCCAAAGAATTCCAGGTTGATTTTATCTTCAGCGAAAAGAAACGCCAGATTAATATAAATGGAAACGGTTTGAATAATGTACCTAACCCTAACCCTAACCCTAACTCTAATCCAAACTCTAATCCAAATCCTTTAGTTTCACCAAAAGATACATCTTCATCTGTTATTTACAGGATACAGATTGGATCAAATGCAACTAAAATACCAGCATCGGAATACGCTGCCAAATTCAAAGGAGCACAAAATGTAAAAGAGTATATTGAAAATGGAGTTTACAAATACACTTCCGGTGAATTTCAAACATGGGATTTTGACAAGGCAACAGATTATAAAGACCAGTTGAAAACGCAAGGATATAAAGATGCCTTCATTGTTTTCTTTAAGGACAACAAGAGAGTTGCTATAACTCCAAGTTCATCTTCTTCAAATGATGGTATTACATACAGGGTACAACTGACCTCTACTGCAACCCGCATTCCTCAATCACAATTTGCTTCTAAATTCCCCGGAGTTTCTTATATTACTGAGTATGTTGAAAACGGAATATATAAATATACAGGAGGAGATATAACAACTGTTGAGGATGCCCAAAAATCTAAAGAGGACATTAAATCGAAAGGATATAAAGATGCTTTTGTTGTTCCTTTTAAAGACGGCAAGCCCTTTAGATAAAATTATTTCTCATCTCATTCTTCTTCTTTCCCATCAACATTCCTTCGTTGAAAAGATAGCGCCTTGGTTCGATAGTTGCGCTATGAGTAAAACTAAATTTGTTCAGTGAGAATTTTCCTCAAACATATTGTATTGGTTATTGTCTATTGGTTATTGTCTATTGTCTATTCTTTCTCCCAACCCATATTTCTTAAACCAATAACCAATCAACCAATCAACCAATCAACCAGAAGTTGGGCAGATTCTGTTTTCAGCACGCTTACTCCAGACCAGCGCATCGGACAATTATTCATGGTTGCCGCCTATTCAAATGACAAAACAGATACCACGCAAATCAAAAAACTCATAGACAATTGCGGAATTGGCGGATTGATTTTTATGCAGGGCGGGCCAAAACGACAAGCGTGGCTCACGAATTATTATCAATCTATTTCCAATGTTAAACTTCTCATTTCAATAGATGGAGAATGGGGATTAGACATGCGGTTGGACAGCACGGTTCGTTTTCCAAGGCAAATGACATTGGGCGCCATTCCTTTTGAAGCAGATACACTTCTTTATTTCATGGGAAAAGAAATAGCCAAACACTGTAAACGTCTCGGCATCCACGTGAACTTTGCTCCTGTGGTGGATGTAAATAATAATCCTCTCAATCCTGTTATCAGTTCCCGCTCTTTTGGAGAAAATAAATTCAATGTAACAAGAAAATCATTGTTGTACATGAAAGGAATGCAGGATGCGGGAGTTCTTGCCGTGGCAAAACATTTTCCCGGGCACGGAGACACCGATTCTGATTCTCACAAAACACTTCCGACCATTTTACACTCAAAAGGGAGAATAGATTCGCTTGAACTTTTCCCGTTCAAAAAACTTTTTTCCGAAGGAGTGGGAGGAGTGATGGTGGCTCATCTTTTCATTCCTGCGCTGGATTCAGCAAAAAACACTGCTTCTACTTTATCTCCGAAAGTGGTGACAGATTTATTAATAAACGAATTAAAGTTTGAGGGATTAATTTTTACGGACGCGCTTAACATGCAAGGAGTTTCAAAATTTTATGAGCCGGGGCAAGTGGATGTAAAAGCATTGCTTGCCGGCAATGATGTGCTGCTATTTTCCGAAGATGTTCCAAAAGCAATTGTGCAAATAAAAAATGCTATCGCCAGAGGAGAAATCACGCAGGAAGAAATTGACAAACGATGCAAAAAAATATTAATGACGAAGCAGTGGGCAGAATTGAATAAATATAGCCCCATTGATATAACAAATTTGGTTCGTGATTTGAATTCTTATAGAAGCGAGTATTTGAATATTCTTCTTGCTGAAAATTCTGTTACGCTTTTGCAGAATAAAAATAATCTCATACCAATACAAAATCTTGATGCGCACAATATCGCATCAGTAATCATTGGCGGAAAATCAAATAACAACTTCCAGTCAGCGCTTTCTTTGTACGCGCCCATAAGGCATTTTTCACTTTCGAAGGATTCCAAACAGGCAGAAAGAGATTCGCTGAAGAAAAAACTCCTGAAGTATGATTTGGTGATTGTGGGATTTGTTGGGATGAATAATAATCCCGAGAGGAATTTCGGAATTGATAAAGACAACATCCTTTTTGTAAATGATGTGGCTAAAAAATCAAAAGTGATTGTGGATATTTTTGCCAACCCGTACTCTCTCGCGTTCTTTGATAGTGTGAATGCTGACGCGGTTGTTATTTCCTACGAGAACAACGACTACCTGATGAATCTTTCCGCGCAAATGATATTTGGAGGAGTTTCTGCAAAAGGAAAATTGCCCGTAACAGCATCAAAGAAATTTCCAATAGGCATGGGAATGAAAACTCCCGCGCCTATCCGTTTCAAATATACCGTGCCGGAAGAAGTAGGAATGGATTCTAAAAAACTTGAATGGATAGATTCTCTTGTTATAAATGGCATTTCCGAAAAAGCATTTCCGGGAGGAGTTGTTTTTCTGGCGAAGGACAGAAAAATATTTTACTATAAATCTTTCGGTTGGCATACGTATGAAAACAAACGGATGGTGAAGCGTGATGATATTTATGATTTAGCAAGCATAACAAAAATTGCTTCCACCACAGCAGCAATGATGAAATTAGTGGACGAGAAAAAAATCAAACCCGATGATTATCTGTGCTACCACCTGCCCGAACTGGAGGGCACAAATAAAATGAACATCAACATTCGCGAGATGATGACTCATCAGGCAGGATTTAAGGACTGGATTCCGTTTTACCTGAAAACGATGAGTAAGGGAGAATATAAGCCCGGCATTTATAATAAAACTTCTACTGCGGAATTTCCTATTCGTGTTGCGAATAAATTATTCATCAATAAAATTTTTTCTGATACAATCTGGAAGCGCATCATCGAATCCCCTATGAGCGAAAAACGAGAATACAAGTACAGCGACCTCGGACTTTTGTTTATGTGGAAAATTGTGGAGCGCGAAGCGAAAATGCCGATAAATGAATTTATGCAGAAAGCATTTTATTCTCCGCTTGGATTAAGCACGATGGGATTCCGCCCAAGAGAAAGATTTCCGCTTTCAAGAATTGTTCCTACAGAATACGATATCAAATTTAGAAAACAATTAGTGCATGGTGATGTGCACGACCCGGCAGCGGCAATGCTTGGAGGAGTTGCAGGGCACGCTGGGCTTTTTTCTAATGCAAATGATTTAGGAATAATGATGCAGATGTTTTTACAAAAAGGAGAATACGCGGGAAGAAGATATATTGACACCGCCACTGTGAGTGAATTCACCAAATGCCAGTTTTGTGTGGACAATAGGAGAGGAATTGGTTTTGACAAACCCGAAACCGACCCGAAGAAAGACAGCCCCATTTGTGATTGTGTTTCTTATTTAAGTTTCGGTCATCAGGGATTTACCGGCACCATCACCTGGGCTGACCCTGAAAAGAATCTTGTGTATGTTTTTTTCTCCAACCGTGTTTATCCCGATGCCGATAACAATAAGATTACTAAGATGGGAATACGCTCTGCGATTTTGAGAACAGTTTACAATTCGATGAAGTAGATTTTTTCTTATTCGTACATTCGCCTATCTATTTGTTATTTGCACCATGAAAATCGGAATTGTTTGCTATCCCACTTTTGGCGGAAGCGGTGTTGTTGCCACCGAGTTGGGAAAAGCGTTGGCTCAAAAAGGACATGAAATCCATTTCATCAGTTACAGCCGTCCTGTCCGCTTAGATTCAGATTCAAAAAATATTTTCTTTCATGAAGTTTCTGTCATTGATTACCCGCTATTTGATTACTCTCCTTATGAAATTCTATTATCAAGTAAACTGACAGATATTGCGCGCAAGTACAAACTTGATTTGTTTCACGCGCATTATGCCATTCCTCATGCCTCTGCGGCATATATGGCAAAGCAGGTGCTGGCTTCCCAAGGCATGAAAATTTCTGTAGTCACCACGCTTCATGGAACCGACATCACCCTTCTTGGCAAAGACCCGGCATTTGAACCTGTGATTACTTTTTCCATCAACCAGAGCGATGCGGTAAGTGCGGTGTCGAAAAGTTTGCAAGAAGATACACTTAAGTATTTTCCCGTGAAGAAAGACATCCGCGTGATCCCTAATTTTGTTTGTGTAGATGAATACCAGATGGAGAATAGAGAAGAGAAAAGAAAACGATATTCTTCCTATGGAGAAAAAATCCTGATGCATGTTTCTAATTTTAGGAAAGTGAAGAGGGTAGAGGATGTGCTGCGGGTTTTTGACAAAGTGCGAAAACAAATTCCAGCGAAACTAATTTTAATCGGTGAGGGACCGGAAAAAGAAAATATAGAAACGCTCTGCAAACAATTAGATACTTGCGGAGATATTTATTCGCTTGGTAAAGTTAAGGACGTAGAAAAAATCATCGGGCTTGCAGATTTATTTCTTCTCACGTCTGAAACCGAAAGTTTTGGTCTTGCTGCGTTAGAGGCAATGGCTGCAAAAGTTCCTGTTGTTTCCACGAACACAGGCGGCATTCCTGAAGTAAATATTCACGGCTTTTCGGGAATGCTGAGTAATGTTGGTGATGTGGAGGACATGGCGAAGAATGCAATTGCAATTCTTAAGGATGAAAAAATACATCAGCAGTTTTCTGAAAATGCTTTTGAGCAGGCGAAGAAGTTTTCGATTGAAAAGGTTTTACCTCTTTATGAACTGCTTTATAAAAATGTAATTGATAACAAAATCTGAAACGTCATTGCGAGGAAGTGAAACGACCGCAGCAATCTACTAAAGACATTTCAAATTTTTCTGTGAGATTGCTTCGCTCCGCTCGCAATGACGGGTAGTCACTCCCCGCAATCACACTCGCCATAATACTTCACAGGTTCGCGGTTAGCGAGTTTCCAATCTTTGTTCCTGTAATAGATAACATAACCAGGAACGAAATAATAAAACGTTAGACCTTTCGCGCGGTAAATAGCAGAAAGTTTTTGCTCTTTGTAATGAAACGGTCCATACCCATCAGTGCTAGTGCTTGAAAAATCGGGAGCAGCATAAATCAGTTTTTTGTTCACGTAAAGCAATGACCATTTAATCTTATCGTGATACCAGTTCATATTTTTCTTTTTATAATTGTCCGTTGTATCGGTTGTACAATAGAAATAATCAACCGAATCGGTTTTTATGTGAATGCAATCTTTCAGAGAAACTTTATATGTTACAACATAATCCTTGTTATTATTCTTGCTGATTGATTCAAGAAACACATCTTTCCTGCCGTCCACTTCTGTGGCTGTCCATCTGTATCTTTGTATGTGTTCTTTATTGATAAGCGGATTATGATATTCTTCGCTAATCCATTCAAACAGGTTTATCTTTGCTTTTAGTGAATCATAGTTCAATATTTTTCCGCTATCTGCTTTTCCGAGAATTAAAGTTCCTCTGCAGTTTTTGTCTTTGAATTTTGCAGTTGCAAGGAGGAATTTTGGATCAGGATGAGTGCAGCATTCTTTTTCTGTTATCAATTTAAACTTGCTGAGTTTTCCATAGCATATTCCTTTTTCTGTGATGATGCTTATCGTATCAAATCGTTTTTTTACATCCTTTGGAATGGAATCAATTCTAAGGAGAAGTAATTCTTCAGTTTCGTTTTTTTCGTAGAGAGGAAGAACTGGCTGAGAAAAGCAATTGGGAATTAAAAAGTAAAAACTAAAAAGCAATAGGAAGTAAAATAATACCTGTCTTTGCATAGTCAAAGGTCAGTAAAATTACTGAGATCCCTTCTCCGTCCACTTGTAAATTTTCTTGCCGATGCCGAATGTTTTTTTGCCCTCAGATTTGTTGGGGTAAGGAATGGAGAAATAAATCCCAATGGTTGTCATTACATCCATTATGCGGACCTTTTCAAAATCATTTGCATTGGCAAAACAGAACCGATAATCAGCAAACACTCCGATGTTTTCATACAGCGATTGTGTGAAACCGCAGCCAAAATTCACTCCCCATCTGTTTGCTTTTACAATAGCGCCTTTGGGGAACCCCTTTCCGAGTTGGTCAATATCAGCGAAGGAGGTTCTTCTTCCTGTCCATTCATTCCTGTTTATTCCTGCAAGAGCAAAAATGTGCGTGCGATTGTTAGTGGTAGCAAAAGAAATATGACCGTTCAAATCAAATTTTCTGGTGCGGATATTATCCCATGTGGGCAGGGCTTCATGCACAGGAAAAATTGAGTATTCTGTAGAAAGAAAAAATGTATTTCCAAGATGAGTGACAAGTCGTGTGTGTAATCCTCGGTAAGAAATAGAACTGCTGTATCTGCTTAAATCAATGCTGGAATAAACAACTCCTCCTGATAGTTGAAACAGCGGCTCTGTTTGTAGCGACTTTTTATCTGTGAAAGCGAAAGAAGAAAGGGAGAAGGAGAGAATAAATAATAGTAGTAATAATTTTCTCATGATTTATTTCTAATTATAGTATAAAGGTAGGAAATAGTTTTGAAAACGCAAAACGCATGTGTCCCGACCTTGAAGGGTGACTCAAAGCCTCTTTAGGGATTTAGGACTACTAAAATTCAATTCTATATCCTCCATACGGAAACAATCCCAACTGGTATTCTTCCACAATCTTCTGTTTGTTGTCATTATATACCTGCTGAAGAATATTCTTTTGGTCGAAGATATTTTCGATATGGATAAAAATATAATGTGAAGTTTTTTTGCTGTTGATTCGGTAAGAAAGTTTGACATCAATTTTTTGATAATCGCGGAATTGTTTTTGAAAAGCAAGAGAATCAACATACACTGCATCTTTCTGCTGGATGGATTGCTGAATGTCAATGGGAGTGTAGCGGTTTCCTCCCGCGAATGTAAATTTCAAATCAAACGCGATGCGATGATTTTTCTTTCCTCCAACGGGCAGTTCAATTCCTCCGAGCAAATTGTAAACATATCCACCGCTGAAAGCGGTTTGTCGCAAAACCCCATCGCTTCCTTTATATTTTGATTCATAAAGAGAAAGAGAGGAGAGGAAATAATATTTTTTGCTGAAGAATTTTTCCAGCGTAAACTCTGTTCCATAATTATATCCCGACCCTTTATTCTCCAACGAATCAACAAAAGTTAATCCTTCCAGTTCATTTCCGACATTCACTGTGGAGAAAGAGGACGAACGGTATTTCTCAACGGGAATGTTATACAAATCCTGGTAATATATTTCAAGTTTCGAGCGGAAATCTTTCGCAAAGTTGTAATCATAAGCAAGAACATAATGTCTGCTCTTGCTCAAACCGAGCGTGCGATTGGTGTTTGCATAGGCATTGCTGAGGGAGTCAAACGATTTGTACATATAATATATGGGTGGAAGTGTTTGACTGTGCATTCCGAACGCAGCGGAAAGAGTTTGCTTGGGCAAGAACTGCCAGCGCAATCCTGCTCTCGGTTCAATGGCATACGAACTGCTCAGCGCAAAATAATTGTAGTGAACTCCACTGTTGAATGTGAGATTGTCCGTGCCCCTATATTGCCAATGAAGAAATGCCTGGAAGGAATCCGCGCTTCCTTCTTCATTAAACTGATCGAGATAACGTTTGTTGTGGCGCGACCAGTAAGTGGATTTGTAATTCACCTGCGTGTTCTTCCACGTGTAGCCCGACTTTAGCAAATGATGCGCGTTTATTTTATCTGTCACGGTATAATTCACAAAATATTGTCCGTCCTTTGAATCGTTGGTATAAACACGGTAAGGATTTTTATCCGTGCTGAGTGTGTCAAGTGATACATTGAATTGAGAGCCAGAAACGGAAAGATTCAATTTGCCCGAAACTTTATCGTTAAAAAAGTAGAGATGAGAAAATCCTCCTGCTCCCATCTTCGAACCGAATAATAAATCTTCTCCAAAATCGCTGAAACTCCAATCGGCAGAATCTTTTTCACTATCCAATAGAGAAATATTACTCATCCCTCCAATTCCCCATAGCGTAAATAAACCTGCTTTTGAAGTGGGAAGATTTGCTTTAAACGAAACATCCTGGTAAGTTGGAATTCCTGATACGCCAAAATCTATTCCGAGAAGTTGAAAAATTTTCAGAGAGTTGTAACGATAATTAATAAGATAAGAACCGCTATTTGATGAACGGATTTTTTTGGCTGTATCATTCGTCCCTCGTCCTTCGTCCCTCGTACCTCCGAAAGGTCCTTCAATTCCTACCTCAATTCCGTTCAGTCCCAATTGTCCTGTGTATTCTGTTTTCTCATTATTTCCGTTTCGCATCTTCAAATCAAAAACAGCCGCCATTTTATTTCCGTACTCTGCCGGAAAAGCGCCTGTGAGAAAATCGGAGGAGCCCAAAAGATTATTATTGAGAATGCTTACAGGACCTCCTGTCGCACCCTGCGTGGAAAAATGATTTGGACTTGGAATATCCGTGTTTTCCAATCGCCACAATACTCCGAGCGGGGAATTTCCCCGAACGATAATATCATTTCTGGCATCGTTGCCTGTTGCCACACCTGCGTAATTGGCAACCATCTTGCTTGGGTCTCCACGGCTTCCTGCGTAACGTTCGGTTTCTTCGCTCTGAAAATTGCGTGCGCTGTTGGTTACCAAATCATTGTTCGCTTTGGTTTTGTCTTTCTCAGCCACAATTTCCACTTCATTTCCTATAATGAGTTTTTCGCGCATCTCTACGTTTAGCACCACTTCTTTTCCTGTGGTAACAACAATGTTTTGCAGAACAACTTCTTCATACCCGATGAAAGAAAATTTAATCGAATGCCTGCCTACAAGAACTTTCACAAGGCGGAATTTTCCTTCGGCATCCGTTACAGAATAAATGATTGTATCAATATTCAGAATCTTTACCCCAACCTGTTCTATCGGGGATTTTGAATCGGCATCCACCACAACTCCGCGTATGGTTTGGGTGTGTGTTTGTGAATATGTAAGATGCCCGCCTGCCAACACAATTAAAATCAGTAAAAGTCGGGTAGGTAAGGAGGCAGATGGCAGTTTGAAAATACAAATACCAAAAATCTGTTTCAGAATATTTGACTTGAATAGTTTCATTTTTCTAACAGAATCGGCAAATATACACCTATGTAAGTCACCTCAATTTCTCTTTCCTCTGTATTAAACCTTTTTCTATATTTGCGTCCCTTTTTAAGAAAAGGGAAAAACTAAATAATAATCCTTATGCCTTCTCGATATATCATCGGGATCCAAGGTCTCCGAAAGGGGAATAGGGCATGAGACAAAACAAAACAAATGTCGAAACAGTACGAAACAGTATTCATTCTTACCCCGGTTCTTTCTGATGAGCAAACAAAGGAGGCAGTTAACTATTACAAAAAACTTTTCAAGGAACTGGGTGTAAAAATCGTTCACGAAGAAAGTTGGGGACTCAAAAAACTGGCTTACTCCATCAAAAAGAAAAACACGGGCTTTTACCTGCTCTTCCAGATTGAATCTCCGGGCGAAGCAATCGCGCAGATTGAAACCGCATACAAACGTGATGAGCGCGTGCTGCGTTACCTCACTATCCACCTCGACAAGTATGCGCTTGAATACGCTGAGCGCAGAAAAGGAAAACTTGCCGGAAAAAAAGATTTCAAAAAGGATAAAAAAGAGGAAGTAGCAGCGTAACGTAATTCTTAATTTATAATTCACAATTTTTAATTTATAAAATATGTCAGCAGCAGAGTCAACAACAGATAAAGGCGAAATCAGATATTTGAATCCGCCCGTACTTGAAGTAACAAACGTAAAGTATTGCCGTTTCAAAAAAATGCGTTGGAAGCACATTGATTACAAAGACGAACATTATCTTTTGAAATTTGTTAACGAACAGGGCAAACTTTTGCCGAGGCGTTTAACAGGAAACTCAGTGAAATTTCAACGTAGGGTGTCTCAGGCAGTAAAACGTGCGCGTCATTTGGCATTAATGCCTTTTGTGGCAGACGGATTAAAATAAAATTAAAAGTCTTTGAGTCATGAGTCTAAAGTAAACTCACGGCTAAAGACTAATGACTAACTACTAAAGACTAAAAAAATGGAAGTAATATTAAAACAAGACGTAAAACACCTAGGATCTAAGCACGACCTCGTGAAGGTTCGCCCCGGTTATGCACGCAATTTTTTGTTTCCTCAGGGATTTGCTATTGAAGCGACCGATGGACGAAGGAAAGAAGTTGCTGAAGTTGTAAAGCAGCGCGCCCACAAGGAAGAAAAACTTCGCAAAGAAGCTGAAAAAATCGCTGACTTTTTGAAGAATATTACCCTGAAAGTGGGAGCGAAAGCAGGAGAGAAAGGAAAAATATTCGGATCTGTTACTGCCATTCAACTTTCAGAAGCCATGAAGAAATCAGGATATGATGTTGACAGAAAAAATATTTCTCTCGATAACGAGGATAATATTAAAACACTCGGAACATATATCGCAACAGTGAAACTTCATAAAGAAGTTACCATCAAAGTGAATTTTGAAGTAGTAGCAGAATAAGAAAAAATGCCCCGGCCCTAAAGGGAGAAATATAAAATCTCTCTTTAGGGTTTTTTATTTTTAGTAGTGATAAATTAGTATTATTTGTATTTATTAGTTTCATTAGTATTCATTCGTATATTAGAATTGTATGACGCTGAAAGAAGAAATAGCAAAGCGAAGAACATTCGGAATTATCAGCCATCCTGATGCCGGGAAAACCACCCTGACGGAGAAACTTTTGTTGTTTGGTGGCGCCATTCAGACCGCAGGTGCCGTGAAGCACAACAAGATTAAGAAAGCCGCTACTTCAGATTTTATGGAGATAGAAAAGCAGAGAGGAATTTCTGTCGCTACTTCTGTAATGGGGTTTGAATATGCGGGATACAAAGTGAATATTCTTGACACGCCCGGTCACAAAGATTTTGCGGAAGATACTTATCGTACGCTCACTGCGGTGGATAGTGTAATACTTGTGATTGACTGCGTGAAAGGAGTAGAGGAGCAGACAAGAAAATTAATGGAAGTCTGCCGCATGCGTCACACGCCTGTGATTGTTTTCATCAACAAAATGGATAGGGAAGGAAGAGACCCTTACGATTTGCTTGAAGAGATTGACAAAGAATTGAGCATTCATACTCGCCCGCTTTCCTGGCCCATCGGAATGGGTTCTGAATTTAAAGGAGTATATAATCTCTTTGAGAAAAAACTACAATTATTCTTTTCAGCAGACAAACAGCGCATTGCAGAAGATGTAATCGCGATTAATGATTTGAATGATTCCGCTCTTGAGAATTATGTAGGAGAAAAATTTGCAAAGCAATTAAGAGAAGACGATCATCTGATAGAAGGAGTTTACGAGCCGTTTGATATGAATCTTTACCGCGAAGGATATTTGGCTCCTGTTTTCTTTGGAAGCGCGATAAATAATTTTGGTGTGAAAGAGTTGTTAGACACATTTGTGAAAATTGCTCCGCCCCCGCTTGCGAGGCAAATTGATAAGCGAATAATAAATCCTGAAGAAGAAGCATTTACAGGTTTTGTTTTCAAGATACACGCCAACCTTGACCCGAATCACCGAGACAGAATCGCATTCTGCAGAATCTGTTCAGGACGATTTGAACGAAATAAATTTTATCATCATGTGCGCCTTGATAAACAGGTTCGCTTTTCCAGTCCGACAAGTTTTATGGGAAGTTCAAAAAATATTATTGATGAGGCATTTCCCGGAGATGTGATTGGTTTGTACGATACAGGCAATTTCAAAATAGGTGATACTTTAACAGAAGGCGAGCATTTGCAGTTCAAAGGCATTCCGAGTTTTTCTCCGGAGATATTTAAAGAATTAATTAATAAAGACCCGTTCAAGACAAAGCAATTAGAGAAAGGAATCCGCCAGTTGACTGATGAAGGAGTTGCACAGTTATTCGTTCAGCATATGGGGAATAAAAAAATTGTAGGTACGGTGGGCGAACTTCAATTCGAAGTGATACAATTCAGATTGAGAGAAGAATACGGTGCCTCCTGCGAATTCCGCCCGCTGGATTATTATAAAGCGTGTTGGTTTACCTCTGATAATAAAGAGCAGATGGATAAATTTTTCATAGTGAAGACAACTAACATTGCTTACGACAAAGAAAATCGTCCTGTCTATTTTGCAGAAAGTTCTTGGATGTTACAAAAGGCGCAAGAATCTTACCCTGCTATTAAATTTCATTTTACTTCGGAGTTTTCGGAAGAGGAGTTGCAGAAAGCAGGAAGCAAATAATTTTATTCATACCTCAGTGCTTCGATCGGATCGAGGCGTGCGGCTTTCATGGCGGGATAAATTCCTGAAATAATTCCAACTGTAATGCAAATCACTAGTCCTCCAAGAATCCACATCCAAGGCATGATGAATCCTGAATTCATTTGAAAGGATGTGATGTTTCCGATACCGATGCCGAGAATAATACCAACCAATCCTCCGAGTAAACAAATTACAATTGCTTCGATAAGGAATTGATTGCGTATGTCTTTTCGTGTTGCACCCATCGCTTTTCGTGTTCCGATTTCTCGGGTGCGTTCGGCAACGGCAACGAGCATGATGTTCATTAATCCGATTGCCGCGCCAAGCAGCGTGATGATTCCAATAATAGTTGCCGCAAGTGTTACATATTTAATGTTGTCAATTAAAATTCCTGCAAGCGCGTCACTCTTTGTCATTTCAAAATTATCTTCTTCGCCCGTGCCGAGTTTGCGTATACCCCTGAGCAATCCTGTGGCTTCGGCAATGCTTGCTTCGAGCGCGCGCGCATTGTAAGCAAGCACATTTATGGTGAAGGACATATTCGGATTTGGAAAATACTGCCTGACACTTGTGACCGGCATCAGGCAAATTTTATCTCCTCCAAACATCATACTGCTTCCTTTTGATTTCAGAACTCCAATTACCAGAAATTTTCCACTTCCAACGGTAATTTCCTGTTCAATGGGATTTTCTTTCTTCTTGAACAAAACAGGAATAAGTTCTGCTCCTATGATTACAACGTGTGCGTTGTTCTGAATATCCTGTAATGAAAAATTTCTTCCCTTGCTGAGTTCGAATCCTGATGTCGAGAGGTATCCTTCATCCGTTCCGAGAACCTGCACATTGGGATTGCTTTTATTGGATTTGAATTTCAGCGTGGCAGACTGCGAAGCAAAAGCGGAAACAGATACTGCGGCTCCATATTGAAATTCTTTTTTGAACTGCATTGCCTGAGCGAACGTGATGGGCGTATATCTTTTTGCTTTTTTCCCCCTCTTGCCGATGTGAACAGACATTCCGCGGTTGCGCACGGTGAAAGTATTCGCACCCATATCGCTGAAGTTGCTGTTGATGGAATTTTTAATGCTGTCAATGGCTGTGAGAATTCCAACAAGCGCCATGATTCCTATAGCAATAATTAAAATAGTGAGAATGGTTCTCATCAACTGGCTTCGGATGGAGCGCAATGCGATTCGGATATTTTCTAAAAGCATTTTCACTCAGCGAAGATAGGAATGATGTGAATATGTAATAAGTATAATATGAGATGTAATATTTGAAAGATTGTTACATTCGCACATAATTTTTATCTCTGTATAATGGACTTAAGCAAAATTATTTCTATCTCGGGCATGGGCGGACTTTTCAAAGTAATCGCTCAGGGAAAAAACGGGCTGATTGTTGAATCGCTCGTTGACAAAAAGAGAATGCCTGTTCAGCCGAACTATAAAATTAGCGTGCTGGATAACATCAGCATTTATGTTAATAGCGGTGAAACCATTCCGCTTGGTGATTTGCTGAAGAAAATGTATGAAAAACAAAATGCTCAGCCGGCACTAGATTCAAAATCTACTGACGATGAACTGAAAAAGTTTTTTGAATCTGTTCTCCCTGAATACGACAAGGGAAAAGTTCATACTTCAGATATCCGCAAGGCAGTTATCTGGTATAATCTTTTGCAGAAGACAGATATTTTCACTCAAAAGGAAGACGAGAAAAAAGATGACGCTCCTCTGATTGCAGAAGAGGGAACAAAAAAGCCTGAACATAATTTCGGACAAGGAAATCAGGGAAAGCATTTGAATCCTACTGCTAATGTTGCGAAGAAAACATTAGGAGTTAGAAAAACCGGTGTTGCATAACAAAGCCAGTTCGAGTAGACACACTTTGTGTCGTATTGAGAATTGATTCAATAGACATCTCGATACGTTCTCAAAGATGAACTACTCAATGTGGAAACTAAATGATAATGGAATTCGATTTAAATAAATTAAAAAAACGTCCTTCCTACCCATTTGAAACAATTGCGGTTGGTCTTGCTTTTTCTCCGAGAATGGAATCCATTCTCGCTGAAGCAAAAAAGATTGCCGATGCATGCGGTTCAAAATTAGTTCTCATTCATGTGGGAACAAAAACTAAGGAGAAAGAAAAATCTCTTGGAGATATTCTTTTTAGAAACAATATTGAAGAAAGAAAAGTTAAAATAATCTGGACAGAAGGCGATGTAGTGGATATGATTCTCAAACTCTGCAAACTAAATATTGTTGATCTCCTCATTCTTGGCGCGCTGGAAAAAGAAAACATCATTAAATTTTATCTTGGCTCTGTTGCCCGCACCATCAGCCGAAAAGCAAAATGCTCGGTGCTGCTCATGACAGAATCTTCAACCAGTGAGCATTCGAAACGGAAAGTTATTGTAAACGCAGGGACAGACCATCTTAAAACAATTCATAGCATCAACACAGCGTTTTATTTTGCAAAACATATCGGGCTGAAAGAAGTAACGCTAGTTCATGAAGTGCATGTGCCCGCTCTTGCGATGGCAATGGCAGAAAGTAGCAGCGCGCCCGAAGTGACAAAAATAAAAAAAGATTTTTCAGAGGAAGAAACCAACAAATTACATTCCATGATTTCTAAATGTGACATAGGAAGTCTTAAAATTAATGAGAAGATTATTAAAGGAAAGCCCGGCTACGCTATCCGCCAGTATGCTGAAACCAAGAAGGCAGATTTACTTGTGATAAACTCTCCCGATATGCATTTAACTTTTTTTGACAGGATTTTTACTCACGACATAGAATACATTCTTGCTGACCTTCCCTGCAACCTCTTAATAGTTCATTCAAGAGTTTAAAAATCATTTTATGAATTGCGAATTGTGGAATGGAAGATGGATTTCAAATCCTAAATCCGTAATCCTACATCCTTAATCTTTTCATGTCCAAGTTCACACATAACGACCTGATTATACTTCTTACAGCCATCGGGGTGATACTGATTTTATCCCGCGTCATTGGCGAACTTGGCCGGAAGTTTAAGTTTCCGATTGTGATGGGAGAAATTGTTGTGGGGATTCTTCTTGGTCCTACAGTTATCGGCACAATCAACCCTGAATTTTTCGAAAAAGTTTTTCCGAAAGATGGAAATGTTTCAATCGCGTTTGATGGACTTGTAAATCTTTCGGTAGTGCTTTTGCTTTTTGTGGCTGGGCTTGAAGTTCAGTTATCTCTTGTACTAAAGCAGGGCAAAGCGGCAATCTCTACTGGTTTTTTCAGCATGATAATTCCCTTTGCCACCGGGTTTGCTGCCGCTTACTATTTTCCAACACTATTTGGATATGATACAGATACAAGGGGAGATATCTTCTTTGCTATTTTTCTCGGCACCGCTCTTTCTGTTTCTGCTCTGCCTGTTATCGCGAGAATTCTTATGGATATGAATCTTTTTAAGTCAAGCATAGGCATGTTGATTATTGCATCTGCCATGTTCAACGATTTGATTGCCTGGCTTATTTTTTCTTTTCTGCTTGCCATGAACAGTTCAGAGGGAACGCTTGGAGTAGGGTACACCATCTTGTACATCTTGGCATTTGGATTGTTTATGCTTACTATTGGTAAAAAAATTATTGACCGTTCGCTGCCGTGGATTCAAACAAAACTTTCATGGCCTGGCGGAGTGCTTTCCATCTCAATCGGCATTTGTTTGCTCTGCGCTGCGTTCACCGAAAAAATAAATATCCATGCAATTCTTGGTGCGTTCATTGCGGGAATTGCATTTGGGGATTCAGTTCATCTCCACGAAAAAGCAAGGGAAATCCTTCACCAGTTTGTTACTAATTTTTTTGCTCCTTTGTTTTTTGTTTCAATAGGACTGAGAGTAAATTTCTTTGACAATTTTGATGTGATGATTGTTGGTATTGTTTTATTGCTTGCTTATTTCGGAAAAGTAGTCGGAGCAACCTTTGGCGCGTATCTCGGAGGAATAAAAATCAGAACTGCGATTGCTGTTGGATTTGGGTTGAACGCGCGTGGCGCGATGGAAATCATTCTCGGCACAATTGCATTAAATGCCGGGCTAATCTCTCAGAAAATATTTGTTGCGCTTGTGGTTATGGCATTGGTGACAAGTTTAACAAGCGCACCAATGATTAGAAAATTTTATGTTGAAAAGGGGAAGTAATTTCTGGTTACTGGCAGAGAGAGTACTCATTCACGGTTAAGCAAAACATTCCGCAAGAGAAAAACTTTCTTTCAATCTAACTCCTTTTTCTGTTTTCTGAAGCGTACAACATTCGTTTTTTGGATCATGTTCAAAGAATAATACAAATTCTTCTTCTGCCGCTTTGTTCAGAAATTTTTCTTTTTCATCCAGCGTAATCAATGGGCGAGTATCATAACCCATCACGTATGGAAGAGGAATGTGTCCTGTGGTTGGAATTAAATCGGCAAGATAGACAACCGTTTTCCCTTTGTATTTTATATGCGGATGCATCATCGCATCCGTGTGTCCGTTGGAATACATAATGGAAAAACCAGGAAAAAGTTCAGCGCCTTCAGTTGTATATTTCAGATGTCCGCTTTCTTGAATAGGAATAATATTGTCTTTCAGGAAACTTGCCATTTCTCTTTTGTTTGGTTTTGTTGCCCAAGCCCAATGGCGCTCATTGCTCCAGTAGGTTGCATTCTTAAATGCAAGTTCAAATTTTGTTTTATCCGTATTCCATTTTACACTTCCTCCGCAATGGTCGAAGTGAAGATGTGAGAGAAATGCATCCGTGATGTCATCGGGAGAGAAACCGTGCTTCGCCAGAGATTTTTCTAGCGTATCATCTCCGTGAAGATAATAGTAAGAAAAAAATTTTGCGTCCTGCTTTGTTCCCATGCCGTTATCAATGAGAATTAATTTATTTCCGTCTTCAATCAACAGCGCGCGCATGGACATCGAAATCATGTTGTTCGCATCGGCAGGACTTGTTTTGTTCCATATTGATTTCGGAACAACTCCGAACATGGCACCGCCATCAAGTTTGAAATATCCTGTATTGATTGAATAAAGTTTCATTGCTTACGAATATACAAAACAGGATGTCATGCTGAGTTTGAAGGAGGGTTCTTCACGAGAAAAGTAGAACAGATAAAGGATAGCAAAATTCCGGCTATTAAAATTCCCGTCAAAACTCCTGTCGCTTGTTTGAAAGGAGAATAAAATTCTTTCAAGGAAATAATCTGAATATCAATTTCACTTTGAGTATTGTTTGCCTTTTTCATGAAAGATTCTGTTTGTTCTATTAATTGAGCCAGCGTTTCATGGTCAATAAATTTATAATAGAAAAAAATAAACAGAGCGTTGAGCATGCCCGTAATCACAGCAATAAATAATCCTGTCTTCATTACTTCTTTCAGGGTGATGTATCCTCCCTGTTCTTTATCGCGTTTATTTTTAATAGCAAGAAAAAGAGGAGCAATGATTAGCAAAAGAGAAATTAATCCTGAGTAAATTCCAAACTTTGTGAATTGTGAGTGAGTGAAGTAGACGAATAGTTTAGTTGCAATTACTAGAAACGAAGCGAGCAAGGAATATCTTGATAGTGATTTCATCTTCGTATTAGTTTCCAGTTTAGGTTACAAACCAACTGGAGACTGTAAACCCTAAACTCGTTTTAACTGTTCATCGAAACCAAAAATTCCTCATTGCTCTGCGTGTTTTTCATTCTCTCCTTAATGAATTCCATTGCTTCGAGCGGAGTCATATCGGAAAGATGCTTGCGCAAAATCCATAAGCGCTGAAGTGTTTCTTTGTCAACCAATAAATCATCCCTGCGAGTGCTGGATGCGGTGATGTCAATGGAAGGATAGATGCGCTTGTTGGCAAGTTTTCTATCCAATTGCACTTCGCTGTTTCCTGTTCCTTTGAACTCTTCAAAAATTACATCATCCATTTTTGAACCTGTTTCTGTGAGGGCAGTTGCGAGAATAGTGAGTGAACCACCATTCTCAATTTTTCGTGCGGCACCAAAAAAACGTTTTGGTTTTTGCAGAGCAGTTGCTTCTACACCGCCCGATAAAACTTTTCCTGATGCGGGAGAAAGTGTGTTGTATGCGCGTGCAAGTCGTGTGATAGAGTCGAGGAGGATTACTACATCGTGTCCACATTCTACCATGCGTTTTGCTTTTTCAAGAACAATATTCGCTATGCGCGCGTGCCGTTCTGCTGGCTCATCAAACGTAGATGAAATAACTTCCGCGTTTACGCTGCGTGCCATATCGGTAACTTCTTCCGGACGTTCGTCAATCAATAAAACTATCAAGTACGCTTCTGGATGATTTGCGGAAATCGCGTTAGCAAGTTCTTTCAACAAAACTGTTTTACCAGTTTTTGGCTGAGCAACAATAAGCGCGCGCTGTCCTTTCCCTATGGGTGTGAACAAATCAATAATCCGCATGGACATATTTGGATCCTTCGGTTTTGTTAGTTTGAATTTTTCAATCGGGAAGAGGGGGGTAAGGTGATCAAACGGAACGCGGTCGCGCACATAGGAAGGATCGCGCCCGTTTATGTTTTCTACTTTGATAAGCGGAAAATATTTTTCCCCTTCTTTCGGAGGACGGATAGCGCCCATCACCGTATCGCCTGTCTTCAATCCGAAAAGACGGATTTGCGACTGGGAAACATAAATATCATCGGGTGAATTTAAGTACTGATAATCGGAAGAACGTAAAAACCCATAACCGTCAGGCATAATTTCCAGAACGCCTTCACCATTAACTATTCCGTCAAAATTAATTTCCGGCTTTCTATCCTGACGAGAATTTTCCTGAGGTTGCTGCTGTTGCTCTTTTGATTCGCTTCTTGTGTCGCTGGGAGAAATAACAGGATCTACAGGGAGAGAAAACTTTTCTGTTTCGTGATAGGACTGCTCAGTGCGCGATGGCTGTTCGGAATTAGAAGATTCATCGCCATTGGCATCATTGCTGAAATCATCATCTTCTTTCTGAGATTTTGAGGAGGGTTTTTTATCGTCCATTGGTTTGCGGGTTTTTTCCCGATGGCTATCGAGATTATCGTTTTGTACTTTGGAAGGATTGATTGCCTGAAAGTCGAGTATCTTATAAATAAGGTCTTGCTTCTTGAGCGTTTCAAATTTTGGGATGTTTAGTTCATTGGCGATGTCCCTGAGTTCGTTGAGGGCTCTGCCGTTGAGTTCAATAATGTCGTACATAGGTGGGATTTAGGATGTGTAGATTAAGAATTAAGGATTTATTGATAAGAATAATGTACTGTAATTATAGTTACAGATAAATTATGTAAAGTGCTGAAAATTATTAAAATATGTGTTTAAATAGATATGCCACAGAAAAATTCAGAAATCGCTAATCAATCAAATCGTTTATCAAAAAATTGGACGATAAATATTGGGATACTTTAATGAACCAGAGGAATAACTACGCAAGTATACAAATAAATCAGACACGCAAAAATTATATTTTTCCGAATTCAATCACTTCCAGATCTTTAATTTCCGCATTATTAATAGTAAACCTGAGTAAGGTTTTTACTTTGTGTGCACCGTAATTTCCAGCCGAACCAGGGTTCATATGAAGCATTTTATATTTTTTGTCGAACATCACTTTCAAAATATGAGAGTGTCCGCAAATAAAAAGTTTTGGTGGTTTTGTGAGTAAAATATTTCTTACCTCAGGAGAATAGTTGGATGGGCTTCCTCCAATGTGCGTTATCCATACATCCACATCTTCGCATTTGAAGCGCTGATGTTCGGGAAATTCCTTGCGTAAATCCATTCCATCAATGTTACCGTAAACTGCAATAAGTGGTTTATTTTTTTTTAATTTATCTGTAATTGCCACTGTGCCGATGTCTCCAGCATGCCAGATTTGGTCGCAGGGTTCAGCATACTTTAATATTTTTTCGTCAAGAAAATTATGAGTGTCGGAGAGGAGAAGAATTCTTGTCATTCAATTTTAGATAAACTCGATCGAACTTCTTTTCACCCATCCCACTTTTTCAGAAGTGAGTTCCACTTTTACCCATTCACCATTTGTTTCTCGCGCGGAAACTTTTGCACCTTCATGCAAGATGAAAAGTTTTGTTCCTGTATCGGCAGGAGAGTTTTTTATTTCGGCAGAGGAGGAGAGTATCACGGCTGAATTTTTATTTGTGATGTCGTTGTACCTGCTTTTAGAAACGGAGAATGAAATAATCGAGAAAACAAAAAATAGCAATCCCAGCCAGAAACCAAACTGTTTATTGATTAATCTGTTTGAAGTGATAAAAACGCCTAAGAAGAAAAGGAAAAGCATAAAACAAACAATGCTTCTGAGTCCCCATATTTTTTCTGAGTGTATGCTTTTGAGCGTGTCCCACCATTCTTCAAGGAAAAGTTTTGGTGCGGGTTCAATTTTGTCTATCGTGTGCTGATTGGCAAGTTTAAGGTTGAAGTGTATGTCTTCATCCTGCGGGGAAAGTTTTTTTGCGCGCTCATAATTCAAAACAGACATTCCGATATTGTCAAGTTTGTAGTAAGCATTACCAAGATTGAAATACACTTCTGGCGACTCATATCCGAGTGAAATAATTACTTCATAATGTTCTGACGCTTTTTGGAAGTTGCCTTTGGAGTAAGCGGTGCTGGCGCTGTCGAGAAGATCAGTCGGAGTGGCAGCCCATCCCCAGCCCTTCCCCAAGGGAAGGGAGAATAAGATGCATAAAGCCATACGAGAAATCCACGAAGCAATTTTTCGCTCTCCCTTTGGGGGAGAGAAGGAGAGGGGCTTGGTTTTGTTAAACAACATCTTCAATTTTTGTAATAATGTTTTCCGCTCTGCTGTACACTTCTTCTAAATTTCCAGATTGTGAAGCAGGTGCATATCTCGCGAACTCACATTCATCCAGAAGTTTTACAAGTTCATTAATTGTTTCTTCCGAAACATTTTTTTCTTTCAGTTCGTAAATTACTTTTTCTTTTGAATGTTCTGCTGTGGAAATATTCATTTTATGTTCCGTATAATTATACAGCGCAGAAAGAATATTTATAAAGAAATTTTCCTTATCACTATTCTTCATGGATTTTTCCGCTTGAACAAGTTGTTTTTTAGCGACACGACTGGCATTGCGTTTTTTTACAAGAACTATATCGCTGTTTCTTCGGATGTGTTCTCTTCTCAAAAATAAAAATGCGAGAAAGAGCAAAGGAGGAACAGCAAATCCCGATATGAAAATCGGGGAATTAAAAAAGTATTCTCCTCTTTTGTCAAGATTTATATTTCCTGTTTTGATGTAGCGGATGTCACTGCCAATCATTTTTACATCTTCTTTTGCAACGCTGGAAATTACAGGAGAAGAAGTTGAATTGCTTTCTCCTTTTTCAACTGTGATGGTGAATTCTTTTGACGGAAGAGCAACATACATTTTTTTCTCCGCGTCAAAATAATTAAAGTTCCATGCTGGAATGGTATAAACACCTTCGTGACGCGGAATTAAAAGATACTCGAACGTCTTGCTTCCTGAAACTCCGCTTTGGTTTGCTGAAATATTTTCATTTGTCTTTGGGTCGTACGTTTCAATCTCATCTGGGAAAGTCATCTTCGGAGCGTCAATCAGTTTGAGATTTCCTTTTCCTGAAATGGTAATTTTAAGATTTATTCCTTCATTTGCTTTTACTTTGTCTTTGTCAATAGTGGCATTCATGCTGAAATTTCCAACCGCGCCAGGAAAATCCGCTGGCTTGTTTGCTTCGGGAAGGGGCACGACTTCAATATTTATTGCATTGCTTTTTACTGAGTACAAAACATCTTTGTAAGAGTCAAATCCAAAAAACGGGTCATGTCCGAAGAATTGCTCGAAGGGATCTTTCCGCTTTCCAGATTTTTCTCGAACTACGCATTCGACTTCCATTGGCTCGATTTGAATTTTCCCGCTTCGCTGTGCAAAGAGAAACGCTTTTTTTATTTCAACTACATTGTATGAAACTCCGTCAACATTTTCTGTGTTGACTTCATATTGAGTATTTCGTCCCAGTTCCTGCGCCCAGAAACCATTGTAGGAAGGAAATTTTACATCCTGAAATCCTTTCAGGTTCATTCGTGTGTAAACTTTATGCGTAATAACAATTTGTTCTCCAGCATAAACTTTAGATTTACTTACAGATGTTTTTGCAAAAAGATTTTCACTGCTTGCTTTCCCGCTGTTTTTATCCTGAGTTCCGCCTTGCGATTGAGTTTGTGCTTGCTGTGTGTTTCCGCCTTTCACTGCTTCAATAGTAATGGCATTTGATTGAAGCGTATTGTTGCCCACTGTAATTGAAGCGGAATTAATTGTAAATGTTCCTTCTTTTTTCGCAGCGACATAATAGGAGAGAGTAATTGATTGAGACATGCTCCCGTTGATTATTTGCATGCTGCTAGATTGATTAGGCCCAGAGTACAAAGTAAAATCACTGAAAGAAGGAGGCGTGAAACTTTTTCCGCTCGCGTTGATGGTGAAGTCCAATTGAAAAACTTCTCCAACCGCGACTTTATTTTTATTTACAGAAGCAGTAAATTTCTGCGCATAAGAAGAAGTCCATCCCCATCCCTTCCCCAAGGGAAGGGAGAATAATACAGCCAGAAAAAAATAAAATAATATTACTTTTCTAAACATCAATTTATATATATTATTTTTTTTCATTCGTAACTACCAGTCTTTTTCAATTTGCCCATTTGCAACCTTCGCTTTTTTCTCATTCATTTTGTCTCGTAATTTCTTTTCATCGTTGTTTAATGCTTCAAGCAAGCGCTGTGCATCTTCCTTGGAAATATTTTGTTGCTGTTCTTTATTTTCATCTTTCTTTTTGTCCTTGTTCTTATCCTGATTTTTGTCTTTATCCTTGTTTTTCTCTTCGTCTTTTTTATCCTGATTTTGCTTTTGTTGTTCTTGCTGCTGTTTCAACATCTTCTGTGCGTATGCTAGATTATATCTTGTTTCTTCATCATCCATATTTTTCTTCAGAGAATTTTTATATGCATTAATACTTTTCTCAAATTCTTTTTGCTTCAAATAGGAATTGCCGAGATTATGATAAACTTTTGATGACGTGTCGTTGCTGGTTTTTCTTTGTGTGAGCATTTCAAATTGCTCGGATGCTTCCTTGTATTTTCCCTGTTTATAATATGCATCACCTAAATTAAATGCTCCCCTGTATGAATTTCCTTTTTTTTCAAGTGCATCAAGGTAATTTTTTTCTGCCTCAGAAAATTTTTTCTCCTTGTATTGTTTGTTTCCATCGCGAACAAGTTTCTGCTCATCATCTTGAGAGTAGCAAGTAGCGAGTAGCGAGTAGCAAGCAACAGCCAAAGTCAATATGTGTCTTAACGTGTTCATTCTTTTGTTTTAAACATTTTAGCCCACCACTTGCTTTTTCGTTCTGTGAGAATGGATTCTGTTATTAAAAAGAAAAGGGAAACGGCTATGAAAATTTGAAATCTGTCTTCGTAATCTGTATAAACTTTTGCGTCAAAAGTTTTCTTTTCCATTTTATTGATTCTATTTTGGAGAGCAAGCAATCCAATTTCTCCCTGAGTGGCTCGGATATACACTCCGTTTCCTGCGGATGCAATTTCTTCTAGTGCACCTTCATTTAATTTTGTTACCACAGTATTTCCATCCTTATCCTTTCTGAACCCTGTTTGCATTTTGTTTTTGTAAACAGGTATGGGCACGCCATCGGGAGATCCAATGCCGATAGTATGAACCACTATATTTTTTTCTGATGCCTCGCGTGCGGCAGCAATTGCATGGTCATCGTGTGATTCACCATCTGAAATAATAATAATGGCTTTATTTTTTCCTTCTTCCGTTCCGAAAGATTTTTCCGCAAGTTCAATCGCTGAACTGATAACTGTTCCTTGCATAGGCACAGCATCACAATCTACATTTTCCAAAAATAATTTTGCGGCAGCATAATCAGTTGTGATGGGTAATTGCACATACGCTTCGCCAGCAAAAACAATGATTCCGATTCTGTCATTGCTTAGTTTGTCTATGAGTTTTTCAATTGATTGTTTTGCTTTTGATAAACGATTCGGCTTAAAATCCTCCGCCTTCATACTGTTGGAAACATCAAGACAAATTACAATGTCGGAACCTTCGCGTTTCATTTCTTCCAACTTGGAGCCAATCTGCGGATTCACCAATCCGAAAATCAAAAAGATGATTGCAATCAGAAATAAAATAAATCGCAGCGTTGGCTTGCCATAGGAAACACTTGGCATCATAAGAGAAATCATTTCTATGTCGCCAAGTTTCTTCAGGGCTTTTCTTCTCCACAATCTGTTTAATACGTGAACAAGAATCAGCGCTGGAATTATCGCGAGCCCGTATAAATATTCTATGTTATCTAATCGGTACATCTACGGTAAACTTTTCAGTAAAGTATTTTTCATTATGAAATTTGTCAGCAGCAAAATTCCTGCGGTAAGCGCAAACGGAAAAAATTCTTCTGTCCTGCGCGTGTGTTTTCGTTCTTCAACAATTGTTTTTTCCATCTTATCAATTTCTTTATAGATGGAGACGAGTTTATTGTTGCTTGTAGCGCGGAAAAATTTCCCTCCTGTCATCTCAGCGATATTGCCGAGCATTTTTTCGTCAATCTCCACTTGCACGTAGTCAAAAATATATTGTCCGTTCGGATACATTGCTACTGGAGCAAGCGTTTTTCCCTGCGTGCCGACACCAATCGTGTAAACTCTCACGCCAAATGCTTTTGCGATTTCAGCAGATGTTTGTGGAGCCACTGCGCCCATGTTATTTACTCCGTCTGTAAGAAGAATTATCACTTTGCTTTTTGCTTTGCTGTCTTTGATTCGGCTGATGGAAGTGGCAAGTCCCATGCCGATGGCGGTTCCATCTGCCACCATTCCTGTTTTGATGTCGCCCATTAGATTTTTTATGATGGCGTGGTCGGTAGTGAGCGGGCATTGTGTAAAACTTTCTCCGCTGAAAATCACGAGACCAATCCGGTCATTTGGGCGTGCATCAACAAAATCCATCGCAACTTCTTTCGCTGATTCCAGACGATTCGGTTTAAAATCTTTCGCGAGCATGCTGGCGGAAATATCCATAGTGAGAACAATATCAATTCCTTCTGTAGTAATATTTTTCCAACTTGTTCTTGACTGTGGGCGTGCGAGAACAACAATGAGTAGTCCTATAGATAAAAGTTTTAATACAAACATAAAGTGCCTGAGATATTCCTTGAACGATCTTCCAATGCCTGAAAAATTTTCTGCTGAAGAAATTTTTATTGAACCGATAACTTCTCTGTAGAAATAAAGAAAAATAAAAACAGGGATGATTACTAATAACCATAAGAGCATTGGCTGAGCAAATGATATGCTGCTGAGGAAATTCATTGTTGTTTGTCAGTTGTTGGTTGTTCGTTATCAGTTAGTGTATTGCTACTGGCTACTAACGACTGATTACTGACTGCTGTTGGCGTTTCAATTTTTGTTGCCATCACAAACTCATACGCATTGCTCCAACTCAAATCGTTTTCATTCGGAAGAGGCTGTTCTTTAGCAAATTTAACGAGGTCAGATAGAAATAAAACCTGCCTGAGTTTCATTTTTAATTCATCGCCTACATCCACTGTTCTGAATGAATACATTATTTCATCTGTAACCTGTTCCATCGCGTGGATGTAAAACCTGTGTTCAATGTATTGCCTGATAATATCAGAAAGTTCAGAATGATATTGCTTAAGTTTTCCCTGCTGCCAGAGTTTTTCTTCTTTGAGTTTTTCCAATTGTTCAAGCGCGGTAACATGTGCGGGAATTTTTGGAATGATGATTTCAGGAAGAGGTTTTTTCTTTTTCTTTTTCAGATAATACCTCACTAGATAAATTATCAGAGCAAGGACCGTAAGTGCTCCGAATCCCCAATATACATAAGGTAGATATTCTTTCCATGAAAAAGGAACTTCAATTGGCGGTTTGATATCCATTATATTTTTTGTGGTGTCAACTGCCACTGTATTCACCGCGAAAAGCAATGGTTCGGTTTCAATCGCTTTACTTGAATCTCCGTTGATGATGAATCTGAAGGGTGGAATTGCATAGTAACCAGAATCGAAAGAAGTGATAATGAGTGTTTGTGTTTGCACAAGACGGCTCATGTCATTTGAATCAGGAATAAATCTTTCCACTTTAGATTGTTCAACGACTTCAATTTGTTTTATAATCGTGTCAGCAATTTTCGGAAAATCAATTTTTATTTCGCCCTGGTCAGTTTTGTATTCTACTTGTAATTTAATTTTTACCTGCTGTCCTATGAGAATTTCGTTGGCATCAAGTTCAGCACTTACTCTGACATTCTGAGAAAACGAGGAGAAAGAAAAGAGAATTAGTGTTGCAATTAGCAAACTGTAAACTGTAAACTGTAAGATGTAAACTATTTTTCTCATCTCTTACTTTCTCTTTTCTTAAACAAATTCATCAATGGTTTTATGTAGGATTCAGATGTTCCGATAGTGGTGGAATCAATTCCGCTTTGGTTAAAAATTTCTTTCAGTCGCGCATCACGTTTTGCGGAAGTTTTAGAATACTGCTGGCGGATTTTAAGATTGGATGTGTCAATCCATTTTAACTTTCCTGTTTCAGCGTCTTTTATTCGAATTAACCCGACATCAGGAATTTCGGCTTCTCGTTTATCGCTGATTCGGAGCGCGACAATATCATGTTTCTTAGTTGCTATTCTTAATGAATCGCCTCCTCGTTTATGCTCTTGCAAAAATTTTTCATCAATGAAATCTGAAATCAGAAATACGATGGCTCTTTTTTTAATTGCGTTTGTGAGATAGCGCAGCGCCTGATCAATGTTTGTCCCTGAAGATTCAGGTGTGAAGTTCAATAGTTCGCGAATTATTCTAAGGATATGTGACTTCCCTTTTTTGGGAGGAATAAATTTTTCAATTTTATCTGAGAAAAAAATCACGCCTGTCTTGTCGTTATTCTGAATAGCAGAAAACGCAAGCACCGCACAAATTTCAGTAAGTAAATCTTTTTTCAATTGTTTTTGTGTTCCGAAATTTTCTGATGCGCTCACATCCACCACAAGCATTACAGTAAGTTCGCGTTCTTCTTCAAAAACTTTTATGTATGGATGGTTGAACCGCGCAGTAACATTCCAATCAATCGCGCGGATGTCATCCCCCGGCTGGTATTCTCTAACTTCGCTGAAAGCCATTCCTCTTCCTTTGAACGCGCTGTGATACTCGCCAGAAAAAATATGGCTGGAAAGACCTCGTGTCTTAATTTCAATCTTGCGAACTTTCTTTAATAGTTCATTCGTTTCCATCTTTCTTAACTAAGGAACTTCTACTGTATTCAAAATCTCACTCACAATATTTTCACTTGTTATGTTTTCTGCTTCTGCTTCGTATGTTAATCCAACGCGGTGGCGAAGCACATCATGACAAATAGCGCGCACGTCTTCAGGAATTACATATCCTCTGCGCTTGATGAATGCGTATGCTTTTGAAGCCAGCGCGAGATTAATGCTTGCGCGAGGCGAAGCACCGTAACTTATCAGCGAAGCAAATTTTGAAAGTTTGTACTCGGCAGGATTTCTTGTAGCGAAAACAATATCCACAATGTACTTTTCAATTTTTTCATCCATGTAAACTTCACGAACAATATTTTTCGCTTTAACAATATCTTCTGGTTTTAGAATGCGGGAAGCAGAAGGATAATTTTCCCCGATGTTCATGCGTATGATTTTCTTTTCTTCTTCTTTACTTGGATAGCCTATTACAACTTTCAACATGAAACGGTCCACCTGCGCTTCGGGCAGAGGATAAGTTCCTTCCTGCTCAATCGGGTTTTGTGTGGCAAGAACAAGAAACGGTTCAGGAAGTTTGAAGGTGGTATCGCCAATCGTGACTTGCCGTTCCTGCATCGCTTCGAGCAGAGCGCTCTGAACTTTCGCGGGAGCGCGGTTAATTTCATCTGCCAGAATAAAATTCGAGAAGATGGGACCTCTCCTCACAGTAAACTCTTCTTTCTTCTGATTGTAAATTAGAGTTCCGATTAAATCTGCCGGAAGCAAATCAGGTGTGAATTGAATTCGGCTAAAGCCAGCGTGAATGCATGACGCTAGTGATTTTATGGCGAGAGTTTTTGCGAGACCGGGAACACCTTCGAGAAGAATGTGTCCGTTGGAAAGTAAACCGATGAGCAATCGGTCAACCATGTATTTTTGCCCTACAATCACCTTATCCATTTCAAGGTTGATGAGGTCAATGAAAGCGCTTTCGCGCTGAATGCGGTCGTTGAGTTCTTTAATGTCAGTCATAGTTTTTCTTTTTTGTATGTATGCAAATTTAACGCCTAAGCGAAGCAGTAATTGACTTTCAATTGTTAAAAAATGTTAAGATTGGCATGTTATGACTTTATTTGAAAGATTATTTTTGATTTCTGTATATTCGTAATATGTTAATGAAAGGATAATCTGTTCAAAATGAAAAAGTCATTATTCTCTGTACAACTATTTTTTCTTTGTTCGATTATGGCGTGGAGTCAGGTTTCGGTTGGTCCAAGATTATCATTGAATTTTTCAAATGCTATTGGTGGAGAGAACAGCGCGGCTAACAAATTCAAGTTGGGATTTTCTGTCGGGGTATTTTTGAAATTTCAAATCAGTGGCCAGATTTCATTTCAGCCGGAAATGCTTTATTCGACAAGAGGATTTAAATACATTGGTGCTGGGGATACAAACCTGACACATAATCTTTCCTACATTGATTATCCTTTTTTGATTGGCATACAAGTTGGGGAAAATGGATTTATTAATTTTGGTCCGCAAATCGGATATCTTATCAATGACAAAATAAAGGGAGTCGTAACCAATTCAACCCTCGATTCAAGCAATGTGTACGGATATAATACAACTGAGTACGCGCTTGCTTTTGGAGGTGGATACATGTTCAATTTTAATTTGCTTGTATTAGTGAGGGGCATGTATGGACTTACTAAACTTTATGCGAATGGAGACCTTTCGCACAATTTCTCGTTTGGTTTATCCATTGCGTATTCATTTGGCGACAGTGGCGGAGGAGGAGGCAGCGGGCAAGGAATTATTTATAAAAGATTGTAATATTTTTACATTCGCATAAACAAAACTCTATACCATGAAAAAAATACTTATTGTTTTTTTATTTCTATCCGTTTTCGGACTAAATAAATCAGATGGACAGGATTATAAAACAAGTGTAGGTGTTCGTGGCGGCTGGACTTCAGGTTTGACAGCAAAGCATTTTATCAAAGAGGGTAGAGCGATAGAAGCAATATTGTCCTCCGGATATGGGTATAGGGGATTTCAAATTACCGGCTTGTATGAAATTCACAAGCCCGCTTTCACGAAACAGGAGGTGGAGGGATTGTTTTGGTTTTTTGGCGGTGGAGCACATTTTGGTGGAGGATACCGTTATGAACACTTTCATCCGAATAATAGTTGGTGGGGAGGAACATACCACACGCACAATTATGTTGCGTTTGGAATAGATGGCATTTTCGGGATTGAATACAAAATAGATGAACTTCCTATTACACTTGGACTGGATGTAAAACCATATTTTGATATTGTGACTGAACGAGATGCGCCTTATGGATTTTGGGATAGTGCGATCAGTATCCGTTATGTTTTTTAGATTAGAAAACTTCCTGCCTTTTTTCTTTTCTGTATTTTTACTTCTTATTTTTATTTATGCTTCATCGTTATTTTATAAAAATTTCTTTTGACGGCACTAATTACAATGGCTGGCAGGTGCAGAAGAATTCCGCGCACACTGTTCAGCAGAAAATTAACGAAGGACTTTCAAAAGTTCTGAATGAAAAAATAGAAGTGCAGGGCTGCTGTAGAACAGATACCGGAGTTCACGCAAAGGAACTCTTCGCGCATTTTGATTCTGTTAATTCATCCCTC
>Ga0247727_10003379_pt1 | contig 35286 bp, 28 predicted proteins | sample WisWelCaveWW1625_FD_202498 | JGI IMG/M metagenome (GOLD analysis project Ga0247727, IMG submission 202498) | Biofilm microbial communities from Wishing Well Cave, Virginia, United States - WW16-25 | ecosystem: Environmental > Aquatic > Deep subsurface > Groundwater > Cave microbial mat | place...
GCGAACTGCATCACGTGATAGTTGGTCACGGTGATCCCGGGGGTCACGTACTGCTCGCCCACTTCGATCTGGTCAAAATAGCGTCCTGCTGGCACAATCGAAGACTCCATGCCGGATGATGGTAGCAGATTGGTGATCCTGGGCACGTGCTTCGCGGGCTTCAGCGTGCTGCGGGCCGTCGACACGAGGTTCTATGACGTGACCGTCATCAGCCCGCGGAATCATTTCCGAGTTCCGCAGCATCATCGAGCCGGCGCGGCGGCCGGGGACGCGGTTTTACCAGGCGGCGTGTACCGGGGTGGATCCTGAGGGGCGGCGGGTGCTGTGCGGCGACTTTTCGGTGGACTACGACGTGCACCGCCCTGTTCCTGCGCGAGCTGGAGGATGCGCGCCGACCTTTGATCGGATCTATTCGCGTTCATTCGCGTTCATTCGCGGCCATTCTGTTGATTCGCGGCCATTCTTTCCGACCACGCCCTTTCGATCTCAACCCCCGCCGCCAGCACTCGGTCGTCGCGGTCTCCCCGGCTGATGCCGTCCGGGCCGAGCGGGACAGCCGATGATGGTGGTCGACGCCTCCGTAGTGGTGGAGGTGTTGCTGGCTGGTCCGGCGGCGGCGCGCGCGGCAGCGCTTGTTTGCGGCCGGCCAGGCGCTTCACGCCCCGCACTCGCGCTGGCCGAGTCGTTGCGGTAAGCCGCAAGCCCTCACCACGCCCGAGAAGAGCGAGACCATCCACGCCTGGCCCCATATTCTGCCGGGCGGGCAGGCCTTGCTGTTCACCATCGGCACCGGAGGCGGCCCCGACAACGCCAAGGTTGCCGTGCTTTCGATGAAGACCGGGGAGCGGCGCGTGCTGCTCGAAGGCGGCGCCAACGCGCGCTACGTCCCCACCGGGCCGGGACCCGACAGCCGCGGAACCGGGCACATCGTCTACTGGCGCGCCGCGTCGCTCTTCGCCGTGCCCTTCGATCTCGACCGGCTCCAGGTGCTGGGCTCTCCGGTCCCCATCCTGGAAGGCGTGCTGGGGCTTTCCGGCTCCGGCCACGCCGAGTACACCTTCTCCGATACCGGCACACTGGTCTATACGCCGGGGGGATCGGAAGGACGGAACAACACGCTGGTGTGGGTGGACCGGCAGGGCCAGTCCAAGCCGCTCCCCTGCGCCTCCCCACCCGTACGTAACCCCACGGCTCTCACCCGACGGCCAGCGTGTTGCCCTCAACATGGGAAGCCTCTTGCAGGGCGACGTCTGGGTCTACGAGCTGGCGCGGGATACCCTGACCCGCCTGACCTTTCGGGGCGGCGCCACCTTTCCCGCCTGGACTCCGGACGGCAAGCGCGTTACCTTCAGCGCCCGCGGCCCGGAACAGGAGGAAGCCCTCGCCTCCGTGGCCGCCGACGGCAGCAGCCCGCCGGAAACCATCGCCGCCGTCGACAATCGCGCCGCATACCTTTCCTGGTCCCCGGACGGCAAGCTTCTGGCGCTCTCAGTGGGACCGGTCGGCGGTGCCGACATCATGACCCTGCCCGCCGAGGGCGGCCGCAAGCTGAGGCCGTTCCTGCGGGCCCAGGCCTCCGAGTACAGCCCGGAGTTTTCCCCGGACGGCCGCTGGATCGCCTATCTGTCCACCGAGACCGGCCGCTCCGAGGTCTACGTCCGTCCGGCGCCGGCCCCGTCAGGATCCGGCGAAGCCGCCGGCGGCACGTGGCAGGTTTCGACCCACGGCGGCAATTATCCCCGTTGGGCGCGCGGCCCAGGGGGCGCCCCGCGCGAGCTTTTCTATCGCAACGGCGACAAGATGATGGCGGTGGAGATCGAGCCGGGTGGAGCCTCCTTCCGCGCCCGCACGCCGCGAGTCCTGTTCGAGGGCCGTTATTCCGCCTTGGGCGGCAGTTACGATGTCTCCGCCGACGGCAAGCGCTTCCTGATGCTCAAATCCGCCGCCGAGCCGGAATCCGGCCCCGCCCAGGTCCACGTGGTGCTGGAGTGGTTCGAGGAGATCCGGCGCCGCGTGCGGGCGGGGGGGTAGTGAACGGCCGCGAATGAACGCGGACAAGAGAATGGCCGCGAATGAACGCGAATGAACGCGAATAGATCCGATCAAAGGTTCAGCACGATTCGCTTCCATTCCACTCGTGGCTTCTGGAAGTTCACCAGCAGGGCGATCTTCAACCCGGACGCCCTCAGGTAGTTGAGACACTGAGCCATATGCTCATCGGAAAAGCGGTCTACACACTTGAGTTCCACCAGCAGCTTGTCCTCCACCAGAATGTCAGAAATACTCGCCGACGGATCTGCCTTTGTAGGTCACCGGGAACGATGCTTGGGCTTGGACCTTCAGGCCGCGCAAGGTCAGTTCTTGAATCAGGGCGCGCTCATAAACCCGCTCCAGAAACCCGGCTCCGAGCACGTTGGCCACCTCATAGACAGCCCCCACCACCCGTTCCACCAGGAGGTCTAGAGATTCGCGTTCAGTCGCGTTCATTCTGTTGATTCTGTTCATTCGCGTTCATTCGCGTTCATTCGCGGCCATTCTGTTGTTCGCGGCCATTCTTTCCCGCCCACACCCTTTCGATCTCAACCCCCGCCGCCAGCACCCGGGCCTCGCGGCCCCATTCGGCGGTGATTTGCAGGCCGAGCGGCAGGCCGCTTCCCACCGGCATGGGGATGGAAAGGGCCGGTGTTCCCAGGGCCGTCCAGGGGGCGTTCATCCTGGGATCGCCGGTCGAGGCCAGCCCGCGCGGAGGCGGACCGGTAGCCGCCGGCGTCAGGATCACCGGCGTCTGGGAGAACAGCTCCCTCATCTGGCGCCTGGCTCGGGCGACGCTTTCCCGGGCGCGGGCGTAATCCGCCTCCGGGATCCGCAAGCCCTGCCGCACCAACTCGGCCAGTTGCCCCAGCCGCTCGCCATGCTCCCGAAAACGACGCTCATGAAACCGGGCGGCCTCGTAGAACATGGTCACCCGCGAGGCCGTTCGCAGCTCCGCGTAAAGCGCGGCCAGGTCTACGGGTTGGGTCGCGAAGCCGGCGGCCCGCAGGGCCTCCACGCTGCGGCCATAGGCCTGGACCATTTCGGGCTCGGCGTCGATCGGCCCGGCGATGCCCAGCCGCAACGTCTCGGTGGCCCCGGCCGGATACCCCATCCGCTGCCACAGCAGGCGCATGTCCTCGGCCGTCTCGGTGAACAGCCCGGCGGTGTCCAGACTCATGGCGAAGGGCAGAATGCCCGCCATCGGCAGCAGCCCGAAGGTCGGTTTGAACCCCGTGACGCCGCAGAAGGACGCCGGGCGCAGCACCGAGCCCTGCGTTTGGGTGCCGAGCGCGAACGGGACCATGCCGGCCGCCACCGCCGCCGCCGAGCCGCTGGAGCTGCCGCCCGGGGTGTGCTCGGGGGCCCGCGGATTACGCGTCGGCGCCGGGTCCCGATAGGCGAAGGCCGCCGTGTGGGTCTTGCCAAGCAGTATAGCCCCGCGCCGCCGCAGCTCCCGCACCAGGGCGGCGTCCCGGCGGCCCTGGCGGCCGCGGTAGACCGCCGAGCCGTACTCGGTCGCCAGGCCGGCGGTCTCATAGATGTCCTTGGCGCCGAAGGGCATGCCGTCGAGCGGCCCTTTGCCCAGCGGTTTCTGCGGCGCCACCACCACCCAGGCCTGGATGGAGCCGTCCGCCTCCCGTATCCGCCTGCGGCACAGCTCCAGCCGCTCGGCCGCGGTCATCTCCAACAGTCGCTTCAGCATCCTCAGCTCCGGGAGCGGGCCGCGCGAAGGAACGCCGCTCCTGATTCGCGTTTATTCGCGTTCATTCGCGGCCGGCGTAGTACCGCCGGCCCTTGCCGAACACCTCCAGCACCTCCCTCCGGCGCGCCTCGGTGGAGAACCGCGGCGAGGATTCCACGTCCCGGATCAGCCGATCGATCCAGGCCAGCACCAGCCGGGCGTCTTCGGCAATCCCAATCGGTTGCTTGTTGACGTAGCAGTACACGGGGCTGGTGTGCGCAAAGACCCGGGGGTCGTTGACCACCAGCCGGTGGCGCTCGCCCCACACGCGCGCCGCGATCCAACTGCTGGTTTCCAGATGTAGCCGGTGGGTGATCGCTCCGCCGGCCGTGCTGGCCGCCACTTTTCCGTTGACAATCAGCTCCAGGGCCCCGAAAGGCACCAGCGACTCCGCGCGGGCCTTGATGGTCACGGTCCCCGCCGCCGGCAGATGAATCTCCTCGCCGGGCTCGCGCCCGTCGACCTCCAGCCTCACGATCGGACCGTTGGTCACGAAGGTCCGGCCGGCCTTGTAGGCCGCCACCCAGTTGGGATAGGTGAGCGGGTTGCCGGCCTTCACGTAGACCTTGCCGCCGCCCGAGACGGCGTGGCGCATCACGTCCATGCGCGAGTCAGACCCCGACGAGGCCGAGCACTTCAGCCCGCAGTTGAGCACCCGATAGTACATCCAGCAGGCCGCCTCCTCGTCGCCGTTGCCCAGCACGTCGAGAGCGTCGACCACCCCCAGGGCCAGGTCGATCGGAAATTCGCGGGCCAGGTGCGGCCCCACCGGCGTCTCCGGACGGTTGGCGGGATGGGTGTAGCAGACCGCGCCTCCCTGCGCCTTGACTTCCCGGGCGATGTGGTAATTAGCGGGATAGTCTTCCCAATGGGCAGTCAGCGGCTGCCCGCTGAAGAATGGCCGGACCAGCCGCTGGATCCCCAGCAGCGGCATGTGACCATACATCGCCGAGGTGTTGCGGAACTCCTGCTGGACGACCAGCAGCGTCTCGGCGGTCGAGAGCGGATCGGGGCGTCCGTCGCGGAAGTGCTCGGTGTCGAAGACCCAGTCGGAGTCAGTGCTGGAGATCAGCAGGTTGGCGACGCGAATGTCCTCGGCCTCGGCGTAGAGCCGGCAGTCCTCCATGGTCATGTAAACGCCGCCCTCGACGTGGTTGGGGTGCATGTGGACGTCCCCGGAATGCCATCCTTGGGCGGGCAGGTCGGTCAAGCGGCGGAGGGTGAGGGTCAGGGCCGTCGTCCGGTTCGGCTCCAGCCGGACCCGCCGGGTCACCGGGGTGTACTCGAAGCCCTTGACGGCTTCGATCGAAGCCTCCCCGGCCGGCATTTCGAGCTGAAACTGGCCCGCGGCGTGAAAGAACCACTCGTTGGTGCGGTTGATACGGGCCAGGCTGCCGGGGGGCGAGTGCGGCTGGCCGGCCGCGTCGCGCAGGTAGATCCGGGCCGCGGTGGGCCGCCCGCGGTCGTCTTCGATCCGCACCCACAGCCGCGCCGGCGCCTCGGAAGCGACCGCTGCCAGTTGGGCCAGCAGCAGCAGGATCATCCCCTCATCGCCCTCTCGCCCCGTCGCCCCCTCGCCCCGTCGCCCCACTCTCCCGGTAGCGCTGCGCTTGCAGAAACGCCAGCAGGTTCGAGAGCTCCTCGCGTGTCAGGTCATCGGCGAAGCCGTCGGGCATCAGGGATACCGCCGCCGGCCGCATCGAGACGACCTCCTTGCGCGGGACGCGCACTCGCTCCCGCGGCCCGCTGATGATGGTCACGTATTCCGGGTTGCTCTCCCCCTGGACCCCGGTGTGAACTTCGCGCGCCGTCTCGACCCGGAAGACTTCGTGTCCCGGAACGAAGCTGGCGCTGGGAAATACGATGGCCTCCAACAGGTCGATGCCCGAGCGGATGGCGCCGACGCCGGTGAGATCGGGGCCGGCGTCACCGCCTTCGGCCATGATGGTATGGCAGCTGGCGCAGCCGGCCTTCTTGCCAAAAAAGACCTGCCGGCCGCGATCCGGATCGCCGCCCTCGAGCAGCGGCTCCAGCACCTTCAGGCGATCGGCGCGAGAGTCCGTCGCCTTCTGGATCCGCTCCAACAGAGGCCGCGCCGCGGCGCCGACCGCCGCGGGAAAGCTCTTGAGCATCTCCGGGATCCGCTCGGCGGCCATCCCGTCGACCGGGTGCGGCGAGGCCAGCAGCCCCTCGACCAGTGCTCTGCCGGTCTGCTCGCTGCGGGCCGGGCGAAAGGCATCGAGCAGGCTCGGCAGGATCAGCGGGTCGGCCTGCGCCAGTGGCTTGCCTGCCAGCACGACCAACTGAGGTTCGCTCAGCCTGGCCCGTCCCAGCACCTGGGCCGCCGAAAGCCGTAAGTCTGCCCCGGTTTCGGGCCGCAGCAGGTCCAGCAGGAACCGGAAGTGCGGCTCGGCCAGCTCCGCCCGCCTTGAAACCAGGCCCGCCAGGGCCAGCGCCCTTAGGTCGGCGGACTCAGCCTGGCTCGAAGCGATCCGCTCCAGGCTCTCGTCGAGTCCTGCCAGTTGCCGGGTGCGGACCAGAGCTACGACGCGGGCGCGCGCCTCGTGGTCCCGGCCGGCCAGCCCGCTCCGCAGCGCCTCCACCCACGCCGGCGGGAACTCCTTGACCTGGCACTGCTCCAGCACTTCCAGCAGGAACATGGTTTGCCCGCCTGCCTCCATGGCGCCGGCCAGCATCTGCTGGGCTGAGGAGTCGCCGCACACCGCCACCAGGGCATCGCGCAGGGCCGCCTGATCCTCCTCCGACCGCCGGCCGGCGCCCAGCAGAGGCGCCAGCTCGCCCGACCAGTCCGGATGCCGCGAGACGATCCACATCGCGGCGCGGCGGAGCCGGACATCGCTGTCGCCGAGCGCAGGCCCGAGCCGGCGCCGCTCGAGCCGGCCTTCTCCCATCTGGTCCAGCGCGATCAGCGCCGCCTGACGGACGCGCGGGCTGGGGTGTTGAAGGGCTTCGACAAGCGGCTCCGACTTCCCCAGCGTGATCAGCGAGTAGATGATGGAGTGCTCGACAAACCGGTCATCGGGATTGGCGGCCGCCGCCAGCAAGGCCGGGACGGCGCCAGCGTCGCCGATCTGGCCCAGCGCCGTGGCGGCTTGCCGCCGGGCGGCCGGTTCGTCGCGCTTTACCATCTCGGTCAGGCGCGCGACCGCCTCGCGGTCCTTGGCCAGGCCCACCATCCGCGCCGCCGCCACCCGCACCAAAAAGTGCTCGTCGCTCAGCCCCGCCCGCACCGCTTCGGCGGCCTGGCCCTTGCCGATGCGGCCCAGAGCGAACACCGCCGCCACTCGCGCCTCCGCCGACGGATGGCTCCGGCGCAGCTTCACCAGCGGCTCGACGGCCGCCTCCCCGGCCTCCACCAGCAGCTCGGCGGCCTTGTCCCGCACGCTGGGCCGTCGCCCGTCCTGGAGCAACTGCACCAGCTCCGCCGGCGGGAGCTTCTCCATCCCCAGGCTGCGGCCCCAGGGATCCGCCGCCGGCGGCGCGTCCTGCCTCCGCACCCGGTACAGCGCCCCCTTGACCTGCGGCTTGGCGATGCGCGACACCGGGCAGCTGTGCAGGTACCAGGCTCCGGTCTCGACCACGATCAGGCTTCCGTCGGCGTCCTCGGCCACGTCGGTGGGATGGAAGTCGGGGTCTGTGGAAACCAGGAAATCCTCGTCGCGGGTTCGGTAGGTGGCCCCGTCGCGCTCCAGGATGTGCCGCTGGATGCGGTGGGGGTTGAACTGGGCGCTGAAGAGGTTGCCCTGATAGGCGGCGCCGAAGCTGGGGCCCCGGTAGAGCAGCAGGCCGGCCGGAGCTATCCGCGCGAACTTGGTCATGGCCGGCATCAGCTCGCCGGTCCGCTTGTACTTATGAACGATCGGCAAGACCTTCGGGTAAACGCCGCCCTCCACGAAGTGCAGCAGGGCATCCCGCAGACCCATCTTCGGGTTCTGGTAATAGGTCATGGTGGCCAGCGTCTCGCCGGCGGCCGTAAAGACGATCTCGATGCCGTTGTCGAAGCCCCCGCCGACGAACCACTCCAGGCCCGTGCCGTCGGGCCGGCAGCGCCACACCCGCCCGCCGGGGCCTTCCAGAAATGCCCCCTCCTTGGTGCGGATCCGGTAGTGGCCCAGATTGTAGGTGAAATACATCCAGCCGTCCGGGCCCAGGTAGGGCCCGTGGAAGGTGGTGCCGTTGGAGTGCAGCGGCCAACCCGTCAGCACCGCTTCGCGGCGCTCCGCCACCCCATCGCCGTCGGCGTCCTGGAGCCGCAGGATGTCGGGCGGCGCCGCCACGTAGAGGCTTCCGCGGTACCACTGCGCCCCCATGGCCATGGTCAGCTTGTCGGCGAAGATCGTCCCCCGGTCGTAGACCCCGTCGCCGTCGGTGTCCTCAATCATCCGTATCCGCATTTCCGGGGCGGCCTGCATCTCGTCGTCGGAGAGATTCTTGCCCGCCGACTCGCAGACGAACATCCTTCCCTGGTCGTCGAAGGAGACGAACATCGGATAGGTCACCAGGCCCGGTTTGGCGGCCAGCTCGGCCGTGAAGCCCGGGGGGAGCTGAATCGATGCCAGCCCCCGCGGCCCGCCGGTCAGTTGTTCGAGCGCCTCGCTGATGCGCCCGGGCCGCCCCGCTCCCCGGCGCGCCTTCGGCTTGCCCTTCCAGTAGGCCACGCCTCCCCAGGCCGCCAGCCCCAGGGGAACCAGAACCGCCAAGCTCCACAGAATCCTGCTTCGATTTTTTCCGATGTCCATACGCGTGCCTCGCCTAACCATACAACAACGGCAAACAAACCGGGCGGCGGGTGATGCCCAGATCGTTAGCCAGACGGTGCGGATGTATTGCGTTGTACAATGGGGGTCGTGCCGGAGCTCAGCCGGTTCTTTGGGATCATTATTCGTATGTTCGCTGAAGCGGGTTCACCACATCACGTTGCTCACTTCCACGCGTACTATCAGGATGAGGTTGCCATCTTCAGCATTGATCCGGTGGAGATGATCGCGGGTTCCTTACCGACCAGGCAAAGGCGGCTGGTGGAGGCATGGGCTGAGTTGCATGAAGCTGAGCTGAGAGCCGATTGGGCGCGGCTGCAGGAGGGGCGCAGGCCCGCACCCATTGAGCCATTGAGGTAGGTCTGGTATGCGTCATCCGATTCATCGAGTGTGCTCCTTCGAGATCGTTTCTGCCTACGCGCTCCGCGTTCGTTTTGACGACGACACGGAACAGACGATCGACTTCCGACCGATTCTCACCGGCGAATTGTACGGCCCGCTGCGTGATCTGGAAATCTTTAACCGCGTTCGCATCGATCCTGAAGTCGGCACGTTGGTGTGGCCCAACGGAGCGGACTTTGACCCGGCCACACTGCATGACTGGCCCCTCTATGAGCAGGCGTTCCGGGAACTCGCTGGACGCTGGCAGCCGGTACAGGCCTGAACTCGGGGGTGCTGGCCAACTCTGCGCTGCCGGCGGCGGCCAAAACCGAGCGCGCTTCTGAAAACGATGACGTGAATGGGTGTCGGCAACTGGTTGGCCCGCGAGTCTGGTTATGCTGTCAGGGAGAGGTCGCTATGACGAAAACTTGGTGGTCCTTGGAACGGACCGAAGAGGGCTTCAGCGTGGGCTGTCCGGGCTTGCCCGGCTGGGCAGAAGGGGTCACGGAACAGGAAGATGGCCCTGGTGGATTTCGAATCCAGCCCCGCTCTGACGGCGCTGGAGAAGCTGGTGATGCGCTACGCGGAGGCTACACCGTCCGCTCGCCGCGCTTGAGGACGCGGACCGAGCCGTTCACGGTTTTGATCTGGTAGTTCGCCCGGCCGTCGCCCAGCCGCCCTTCCAAGCGCCGGGGACCGATCTTGCCGGTCACGTTCAGCGGGAAATCCGTCGAGATGCCGCCGTTGACGGTGTGGGCCTCGAACTGGCCGGCGGCGTCTTCCGGCAGCGACACGGTCACCGAGCCGTTGGTAGTCGAGTAGGTGTGGCTTCCCTCCGGCGCCGCCCGGCGGTAGCTGGCTTTGATGCTGCCGTTCACCGTCGAAACCTGCACCACCCCGGAGGCGTCGGCCACCTCCACGGCCCCGTTGACCGTGGAGGCCTGCACTCGGCCGTGCATTCCTTCCACCCGAACCTTGCCGTTGACGTTGTGCAGCTCCAGGCGCGCCTGGGCCGGCATCTGAATGTGATAGTCGACCTTACCTGCCCGCCCGCCGAAGAAGCCGCGCCGTGGGAACCGGGTCTTGACCCGCACCTGCTCCCCTTCGCCCTCGATCTGGATCTCGATGCCGTCCAGATGGTCTTGGGTGGCGGCGGCCTTCTCAGCCTCGATGTGAACCATGGGCCGGTCCCAGGGCTCCACCGTGATGGCGCCGTTGACGTTGTCCAGAGTGAAACGGCCCTCTGGATCGAGCGACACCGTCTTCTCGAACTTGGCTCGGGCTGCCAGCTCGAAATCCCCGACGTCGCAAGCCGCCAGCGCCAGCAGCGCCGGCGCCAACATGAGAACCTTGGCACGACCTAGAGCACGCATAGCTACCCTCCCGTGGCTGTGCCTATTATACGCAACGGCAACAGAAAAAGTTCCAAATGAGTAAGAGCTGACCCCCCGACACGGCGCCCTCTGCGGTATCTCCAATCATATCAGACAGTTGACTGCCAGGCCTGGGACCTGCACGGGGTGGGCCCCAAGAGCATCCCCAACGCTCCCAAGCCGCAGTCAATCGACGGCTGGGTGCGCAAGTGCGAGCTGGATGACCACCTCCAGCCACCTTCCCATCCCGACCCAGGTGGTCTCGAGATGAAACAAGGTTTCCGGATTCCAGCGGGAGCGGGCAATAACCGGTAATCGGCGCTCCAGTCTCGCTGCTGCCGCCCCAGAGCCCATAAGGACCGGGACAAGGTACGTCGGCCCAGGGCCAGCAAAGACCCCAGGGCCTGGGCCAGGCACGGCGGCCGGAGCGGGTTTGGGAGAAGGCAGGAAACCAGCCTTCCAGAAGCGTGAGCAACGCGGGCAGTAGCATAGTTCCTCCATGTTTCATGTATAACGATGAAACACAACCGGCGCAAAAAAACAGCCTCATGGCTCTGGCCGCAACAACACGTGATTGAGTTCGCAGATCTTTTCCAGCCGCTTCCTCAGTTCATGGTAGTTCTTCAGCCACTTCTCCACCATCTGCTTCTGCTCGGGCCGCAAACTCATCTGCTGGCTCTTCCGGCCGGCATAACTGACTGCCAGGACTAGAATCGGATGCCCTTCCCCGCGTTGGCACTTGGGACATCCCCGCTTATGACGGATCGTCCGCTGCAACAGCGAACCGCGCAGAAGTTCGCCGGTGGGCAGGTCGGCAGTCAACTGGTCGCGCTTGTGCAACGCCTGTTTATGGTTCACCTTTTACAGTGAAACACTTCCGGGCCAAAAGTCAACCAAAAAATGTCCAAACTGCAGGGAGTGGCCGGAGGCCACTCTCGGCCCTGGGTCATTCTGCGTTGACGGGGTCCAGCATACGGCGCACCGCCGAGACCCGGTTGGCCGGGAACCCGCTTCGCCGGGCGTGTTCCCGGATGGACTCCTCGTCGGGGGCCAGATACACGCAATACACCTTGTTGTCGGTGACGAAGCTGTAGAGCCACTGGATCTGGGGTCCCAGGTCCTTCAACACTTCCACGGATTTCATGGCCGCGGCCCGGACCTGGTCCTCGGTCATGGCGCCTGCTCCGGGGATCTCGCGTTCGATGACGAACTTGGGCATAAGGGCTCCTATAATAGCACCGAGGCTGCCGGAGGAACCAGTGAAACCCGAAAGGTCTGTTTACCGCAGAGGCGCCGGGGAGGAGGTTGGCGAGGGCGCGACCCGTGTGCTTCTGGTGTCTCTGTGCGCTCTGTGCCTCGGTGGCCAATCCCCCGCCCAGGAGTATCGCGGCGCCATCCTGGGCGCCATCACCGATCCCAGCGGCGCGGCCGTGGCCGGCGCCTCCATCACCGTCACCAACGAGGGGACCCAGGTGGCGCTGGGGACCAACTCCAACGAGGCCGGCCGCTACCAGGCGCCATTCCTGCTGCCGGGCGATTACTCGATCGCAGTCGAGCGCCAGGGCTTCAAGAAAGCCCTGCGGCCGGGCGTTCGGGTTTCCATCAACGCCCAGGTCACCCTCGATTTCAGCCTGGAGGTGGGAGCCCTGGCCGAGACCGTGACGGTGACAGCCGCTCCGCCTCTGCTCAGCCTTTCGGGCGCCGATCTGGGCCAGGTGATCCAGCCGTCCTACGTGAGCAGGGTGGCCGTCACCCTCACCCGGAACGTGGTGGCTACGGCGCGGCTGGCCCCCGGAGTCAGCGGCAAGACCGGCACCTACTCCAGCAACGACCAGACCGAGTTCACGGTCTCGGGCGGCGGCTCCACCCAGGCCCGCAACGAGTATCTGCTCGATGGCATTCCCAGTACCGTTCCGCAGGGAGGCGGCAACCTCGTCTATGTCCCCTCCATCGATTCGGTCGAGGAGGTGAAAGTCCACACCACGCTGTTCGACGCCTCCTACGGGCACTCCAACGGCGGGGCCGTCAGCCTCACCACCCGGGGCGGAACCAACGAGTACCACGGCACGCTCTACCTCTACAAGCGCTGGCGGGCGCTCGACGCCAATAGCTGGACCAACAACCGGCTGGGTCTGGGCAAGCCCGAGGTGAACTACCACCAGTGGGGATTCACGGTGGGCGGGCCTTTCCGGCGCAACCGCACCTTCTTCTTCGGGGCCGTCGAGCGGGACGACATCCACAATGCCATCAACCGCCAAACCCGGGCGCCCACCGAGGCCGAGCGCCGCGGCGATTTTTCCCAGACGCTGAGCCGGGTCGGTGGCGCCTTTGGTGTCTTCGACCCCGCCACTACCGTGATTACCGGCACCACCGCCACGCGGCAGCCGTTTGCCGGAGGCCGCATTCCCGCCGCCCGCCTCCATCCCATCGGGGCGGCTGTGCTGCAGGCCTATCCGCTGCCCAACCTCTCGGCGCCGGCTCAGATCGGCCGGTTCAACTGGGCCGACACCAAGGTTTCGGCGACCACCAATCACCTGTGGAGCGGCCGCATCGATCACGCCTTCGGCCCGCGCCATCGCCTGTTCGGCCGCGCCAGCCGCCTGGAGCGGAACCAGGGCGGCATCCCCATCCTTCCCGGCGCTGTCGATTTCCCCCTGGAGGGCACCGACGCCATCGGCCGGATTCTTCGCGACTTCACCAACATCGCGGTGGACGACACTGTGGTGCTGTCGCCGAGCTTCGTCGGTTCGGTTCGCTACGGCTTGGCCCGCCGCCTCCAGAACAGCACCCGGGGCGCGGCCTTCACCGACCCGGCGCCGTTCCGGCTGCCCGAGGTCATCACCCGCAACCAGGCCTTCCAGGGCTACCCGGTCTTCCGGCTGGGGGAGAACTTCGCAACCCTGGGCAGCTTCCTCAATATTGAAGCGACCTATCAGAACGCCTTGCTCGCCACCTTCACCAAGCTCGCCGGGCGCCACAGCCTGAAGTTCGGCGCCGATTACCGGCTGGCGCGCTGGAACCGGCGCTCGCCGGGCAACGCCGGGCCGGGCGAGTTCGTCTTCAACCCGGTCTTCACCCAGCAGGACCCCTTCACCAACAGCTCGGCCGACCGCAGCGGCTCGGCGATGGCCTCGCTGCTGCTGGGGGCTCCGGCATCGGGGGCGCTGGGGGCCAACTCCCCGTTGTCGGTCCAGAACCACTACCTGGCGGGTTTCGTGCAGGAGGACTGGAAGCTCGCCCCGCGCCTGACCCTGAACTTCGGCCTGCGCTGGGAGCTCGAGACGCCCTACACCGAACGCTACAACCGGGTCGGCTACGGGTTCGACTCCTCCGCCCGGCTGCCGCTGGCGGTGCGCGGGTTCGACCTGCGCGGCGGGCTGCTGTTTGCCGGCGTCGACGGCCGCTCGCGCCGCATCGGACCGGTCGACGCCAACAACCTCGGGCCCCGCTTCGGCTTCGCCTGGAGCCCGCTCGAGCGCACCGTGGTTCGCGGCGGCTACGGCCTGTTCTATGGGAGCCAGACCTACAACTCGGGATTCCTCGGCGAGGTCGGGGTGTTCAACGCTCTGACCCAGATGGTCCCGACTCTCGACAACGGGGCGACCATCGCGACAACCCTGAGCGACCCGTTCCCGAACGGGCTGCGTGCGGCCCCCGGCAGTGCTGCCGGCTTGCTGGCCCAAGCCGGCGACAGCCTGAGCTTCTACGACTCGGCGCGCGTCTCGCCTTACAACCAGCAGTGGCAGTTTAGCGTCCAGCGCGAGCTGTCTTCCCAAATCCTCGTCGACGTGGCCTATCTCGGGATGCTCAGCCTCAAGCAGTTCGAGGCATTTGATCTCAACGAAAAGCCCGACCGGTTCCTGGCCCAGGGCGCCGCCGAGAACACCCGGGCGCCAAATCCCTTCCTGGGGGTTCTGCCCGCCAACAGCACGCTGGGGCAGGGCGCCACCATCGTCCAGCGGCGGCTCTGGCCGGCTTATCCGCAGTTCACCACCCTGACGGTGCAGGGCGCCAACACCGGCCGGGCCGTTTACCACGCGCTCCAAGTCAAGGTCGAGAAGCGCCTCACGCACGGGCTGGGCTTGCTGTGGAGCTACACCCGCTCCAAGCTGATTGACAACAACACCACCAGCATCGTGAACCCCAGGCAGTATCGCTCGGTGTCGCTGTTTGACGAGCCGACCGCAATGCGTCTGGCCTTCACCTATGATTTGCCGGGGCGTCTGCGCCATCCGGTGATGAAGCACGTCGCCGGTGGCTGGTCCGTCGCCGGGTTTGCGACCGTGTCTACCGGCGTGCCCCTGAGCATCACGCAGGCCAACGGCAGACCGCTGCGGATCCGGAATCCGAAGCTCAGCGGGCCGGTTTCGGAGCGCCTGGGGGACCAGCGCGACGCCTCGCGCCGGGTGGTGAACCCCTACTTCGACATCGCGGCCTTCACTCCGCTGCCGAACCAGTATGCGATTTCACCGGAACCTCCCTACCTCGACGAGCTGCGAGCGCCCTCCAACCGGTCGTTGAACCTGAGCCTGTTCAAAACCTTCCCCTTGCGGGAGCGGCTGCGCCTGCAGCTTCGGATGGATGCCATCGGGATCACCAACTCGCCGCTCTTCGATGCCCCGGGGACCAACATGTCCAACGCCGCCACCTTCGGGGTGATCTCCTCGGCGGGCGGCTGGCGGCAGATGCTGGCGAGCGCCCGGCTGCTGTTTTGAACGCCGACTTCTACGCTGCCGCCGAGCGCCGCATCTGGCGCTTCCAGTTCGCCATCGCCGCCCTGGGCTGCGGCGGCACGGCACTGCTCGCGGGGCCGGGCTCCGCCGCCATGTTGGCCCTCGGGGCCGCCATCTCCATCCTCAACTTTCGCTGGCTCAAGCAAGGCGTGGACCTCTTGTCCGAGGGAGCCACCACGCGACGGCGCCGGCTGCTGGTGGCCAAGTTCCTGGGCCGCTACTTGCTCATGGGCGGCGTGGCGTATGGTATCCTGAAATATACCCGCTGGGACGTCCGAGCGTTGCTGGCGGGGCTGTTCGTCTTCGTGGCCGCCATCCTGGCTGAGATCGGCTGGGAGATTGTGGCGGGCCCGGCAAGCGATCCAGATGGAACATGAACTGTGGGTCACGGCGCTGTTAAATAACTACCTGGCCGGGGTGGCCAGCGCCGTGCTGGGCTGGTTCGGGGTGCACGCCCACAACCCGGCTCGCCCCTGGGCCAACTTCATGGCCATGCAGATCCTGGTGGTCCTGATTATCCTGGTTTTGTTTGCGGTCCTGCGGTCGCGCCTCAGCATGGACCGGCCCGGCAAGCTGCAGCACATTTTCGAGCTGGTTTACGACTTCCTGGAGGCCCAGGGCGAAGAGATCGTCGGGCGCGGGGCCCACCGCTACATCGCCTTCTTCGGCACCCTGTTTCTCTTCATCCTGTTCTCGAACCTCATCGGCATCATTCCGACCTTCGAATCGCCGACCATGTTCATGCCGGCGCCGGTGCCGGCCGGCTGCGCCATGGCGGCCTTCCTGTTCTACAACCTCGAGGGCATGCGCTCCATGGGCGCAGGCAAATACCTGGCGCACTTCATGGGGCCGGTGTGGTGGCTGGCCCCCCTGATGATCCCCATCGAGATCATCAGCCACCTGGCGCGCCCCATGTCGCTGACGATCCGTCTGTTCGCCAACATGTTCGCCGGCGAGCAGGTGACGCTCATCTTTCTTGGCCTGGTCCCGGTGGCGATTCCGGCAATTTTCATGGGCCTGCACGTGTTTGTGTCCCTGTTGCAGGCTTATATCTTCATGCTGCTCACCATGGTTTACGTCCAGGGCGCCACGGCGCATGAGGAGCATTAGCGGGCTTTATCCATGCCCTGCCGCGTGAGCCCGGCTGCAAGAGGGGTGTCCGGGGACCACCTCCGGAGGGGCGTTCATATCAAGGAGAGACCGAGATGAGACGAGTTGCTTCGATTCTGCTGCTGTTCGGCGCGCTGTTGTGCTGGGCGACGCCGGTGTTCGCTCAAGGGGCCGACACCACCACGCCGGCCAACATGCGCCACTGGGTGGCCATCACGGCCGGCTTCGCCATGGCGATCGCCTCGGGTCTGTGCGGCCTGGGGCAGGCGCGGGCGGTGGCCTCCGCCGCCGAGGCCATGGCGCGCAACCCGGCCGCCGCCGCCTCCATCCGCTTCGCCCTGATCGTGGGCCTGGCGCTGATCGAATCGCTGGCGCTCTATACCCTGCTGATCATCTTCCTGAAGGTGGAGTGACGGGCCGGCCGCCGCTTCGGAAGCGGAGGCCCGTGATATAATCCGGAGGATGGCAAGGAAGGCAGCCCGGCGGGCCACGAACGGACTCCTCGAAGAGGCGCTGGCCAATCTAATCAACAACCAGGCTCTCTTCGTTGGACAAGCCGCGATTATGAACGAGCGGTTCGCCAGGAACGACGAGCGGTTCGCCAGGAACGACGAGCGCTTCGCCAGGAGCGACGAGCGCTTCGCCAGGATCGACGAGCGCTTCGCCAGGATCGAAGCTGAGCTTACCGAAATCAGAACCATCCTGGAAGCTTTACCGGAGGCCATTCGCCAGAAGATAGGTTTCGAGCCTCGATAGGCTGGGCGCCGCCGGCCCGCCTCCATAGAAAACTTCAATCGGCCCGATAGAAACTTTCCCTTTGGCTGGGCCGCCCCAGGTGTGCAAGATACAGAATAGAGGGGATTGGCCCGATGAAGCCGGCGGCTGAGGAGCGCGTGAGGGACGCCCAGGGGGCGGTGCGAGAGCGATCCGACACCGTAGACGAGGTCACCGTCCGGCTGTTTCACAACGCCTTCGGCGACGGGCCGGCCTCCGGGGTGGCGGTGGTGGCGGTGGGCGGCTACGGACGCCGCCAGCTGTTCCCTTGTTCCGACGTGGACCTGCTGTTCCTGGTCGAGAAGCAGACCGCCGCGGCGGCGGCCCGCCAAACCATCGCGCAGTTGCTCCGGGACCTCTGGGACGCCGGCCTGCGAGCCTCCCATTCCGTCCACACCCCGGCGGAGTGCGCCACCTTGACCCCCGGCAATACCGAGCTGAGCATCAGCCTGCTGGATGCCCGCCGCCTGGCCGGCGACCGCGATCTTTACGGGCGGCTGGAGGAGAGGCTGGGCGACTTCTTCCGCCGGGAGCGAGACCTGCTGGTGCGGGCGCTGGCTCAGGTGACCCGCGCACGCCACGCCAAATTTGGCCACACCATCTACCACCTGGAGCCCAACATCAAAGAGGTCCCCGGCGGCCTGCGCGATTTGCAGGTCCGGGCCTGGCTGGAGCGGCTGGTCGAGCAGGCCCCCGAGGATTCCCGAGCCGAGCTGGCGGAGGCGCAGCAGTTCCTGTTTGGGGTGCGCTGGGCGCTGCACGGCTATTACCAGCGGGACAACAACGTCCTGACCTTCGAGCACCAGGACCAGATGGCCGCCCAATCCGGCATGGAGGCCGCCGCCTGGATGCGCGAATACTACCGCCACGTCCGGGTCGTGGAGCGGGTTGCCGGGCGGATGCTGGAGGAGACCGCTAACCCGCCCCACTCCCTGTTCACCATCATCCGCGACCGCAAGTCTCGCCTCTCGAACGCCGACTTTGCGGTGACCAAGGGCCTGGTGTGGGTCCGCCACCCCGACGCCCTGGAACACGATGCCGGGCTGGTGCTCCGGCTTTTTGAGTTTCTGGCCCGGCACGGAGTGCCGGCCGCCCCGGAGACCCAGCGGCGCCTGGCCCGCGCCGTTGACGGCTTCCGCAAGACGCTGGATTGGCGCCGGCCGCTGTGGCCCACCCTGGCCCAGATCCTCCGCCTGCCCCATGCCTACCTGGCGCTGGCGACCATGCGGGAAACAGGCCTGCTGGCGGTCTTGTTCCCCGAGCAGCAACACATCGACTGCCTGGTGGTGCGGGACTACTACCATCGCTACACCGTCGATGAGCACTCCTTGAGAACCATCCAGACCCTCCACGAGTTGCGCCGGGACCAGGATCCCTGGAGCCCTCGCTTCGCCGAGCTGATGGAAGAAACCGAACAGCCAGAGGTCCTGCTGTTCGCACTGCTGTTCCACGACGCCGGCAAGGGCAGCGGCCAGGATCACGTCGTCACCGGTCTGGAGCTGACCGAGCAGGCCATGGAGCGGATTCAGATGCCCCACCCGGACCGGGAGATGGTCCGCTTCCTGATTGAGCGTCACCTGGAAATGTCGGCTACTATGCGCCAGCGCGACCTGGCCGACCCCACCACGGCGGAAGACTTCGCCGCGCGTGTGGCAACCCTGGAGCGGCTCCGCAAGCTCACCCTGCTGACCTACGCCGACATCTCGGCGGTGAATCCGGAGGCCCTCACACCCTGGCGCAAACAACTGTTGTGGCGCCTCTACGTTGCCGCCCACAACCGCCTGGGGCACGAGATGGAGGCCGACCGCATCGAGGCCGGCGCCGCCGAGCTGGCCCGCCAGTATCCTTTCCTGGATGGCCTGCCCACCCGTTACCTCTGGACCCATACCCGGGAGCAGATCGCCGAACACGCCGGGCTGGTCGAGATCTTCCGGCAGAAGTCCGTGGCGGTCGGGCTGACCCGCCGCCATTCCCTCTACGAACTGGTGGTGATGGCCCCTGACCGGCCGTTTCTATTTGCCTCCATCGCAGGCACGGTCTCGTCGTTCGCCATGAACATCGTCCGGGCGGAGGCCTTCTCGAACCGGGACGGCATGGTGCTCGACACCCTGGTGTTTGCCGATCCCAACCGGAGCCTGGAGCTGAACCCCAGCGAGACCGAGCGCCTGCGGGTCACGCTGGAGCGCGTGTTGCTGGGCAAGATCGACGTCCGGGAACTGCTGGAGAGGCGGGAGGCGGGAACCTCGCTGCGGCGTCCCAGCGTCGCCCGCCAGGTGGCATTCGATAACCAGACCTCGGCTCACGACACCATCTTCCACGTCATTGCCGAGGACCGGCCCGGCTTGCTGTACGATCTGGCCAGCACCTTCTCCTTTAACCGCTCCGACATCGACGTGGTGCTGATCGACACCGAGGGCTACAAGGCCGTGGATGTGTTCTACGTTCGCTCCGGCGGCCAGAAGCTGGGGGACGACCAGGCCCGGCGGCTGGTGGCGGAGCTGGAACGGGCTTGCATTTCCCTCCCGCCCGGGTTAAACTAATATCCGGCATCGATGTTTTTCCGCGGTCTTCCGCGGAGCCTCCTGGCAGTCCTGTTTGCCATTTCAGGAAAAGCCCAGTTTGAGATTCGAGGTTCCCGGTTATTTTTGGATAGCAGCCCGTTTACCGTGCAAGGCGTGGCCTACAGCCCCACGCCGATCGGTGAAACAGCCGGCCCCGTGTTGCGGCTCTCCGGTTGTGTCTACGACCGGGATTTCCCGCTGGCGGCACGGGCGGGGGTCAATACTGTCCGGGTCTACGGGCGGCTGCCAGCCGCGGAACCGGCGTTCTGGAAAGCGCTGGAGACCAGCAACCTCTACCTGCTGGCGGACTTTCCCCTGGATCCCTACCACGACGAGGCCGCCACGCTGGCCGCCGGACCGCTGCGCCCCCGGATCATCGAGGATTTTGTCGAATACGCCCGGCAATTGCGCGACCAGAGGCGAGTGATCGCCCTGGTTTTCGGCAACGATGTGATCGAAGACTACCGGCGCAAGTTCGCCGGCTCGCCCGGGGATTTTTATCGGCTGGCGGAGGAGGCCGCTGCCGCCATGCGGGCCGCCCTGGGATCGAGGGCCCCGCTGCTGACCACGGCTGTGGCAGCCCCATCGCAGATCAACGACCCGGAGCTGCCGGGCCTGTCCTTCTGGTCGGTGAACACGCAGCCCGGCACGGGTTTCGGGGCGCTGTTCGAGGACCTGCGGCGAAGGACCGGCAAGCCGGTCCTGCTTTCCGAGTTCGGGCACGGCGCTTGGGACTTGCTTCGCCAGGCGGAGGACGCCGCCACCCAGGCGGTGTCATTGCGCAACCTGGTGGGCTCGATCCGCCAGGAAACGGCCCGCCCTGGCTCGAGCCTGATTGGGGGGGTGTGGTTGGAATGGAGCGACGAGTGGTGGCGCGGCGGCCCCGACCTTTCGCGCCCCGGCGCTCGACCCGCGGCACGGTTAGGTTTGTTTGAGGTGACGGCTACGGCCCATCCGGGGCTGGACTCGCTCCGGCCCCGGCCGGCGTTTGCAGCTCTGGCGGAAGAGTGGGGCGGGCAGTTGCCGCGCCCGTGGCCGCCGTCGAAGGGCCCCCGGCTTGATCCACGGGGCGCAGTGAACGCCGGCAGCCTGGCCCCCCCGGTGGCCCCGGGAGGCCTGGTGAGCCTGTTCGGCCAGGACCTGGCTATCCCGGGCGGGCGCGAGCTGACCTCGGTGTGTATCGGGTCGCTGGCGGCGCCGCTGCTGTATGTCGATCCCAGCCAGGTCAACGCCCAACTGCCCTGGGAGACCCCGCCAGCCACGGTGGCGGCGTTGCTCTATCGCGGCGGCGAGGCCAGCAACGTGGTGGCGGCCGAGGTCCGGCCGGTGGCCCCTGGCATTCTGGATCGCGGGGTCCTGGAAGCCGGAAAACCCTGCCCGGTGACGGTTTCCAATGGGGTCCGCCGGGGCGCCTACCTGGAGGTGTACGGCACCGGCCTTGGAGCTGCGCTGGGCCCGGCGGCCACCGGCGTGCCGGCGGTGGCGCCCCGTCCGGTGGACGTCGCGCCGCGGATGTTTCTGGGGCCGCGGGAGCTGCGGGTGCTTTACAGCGGCCTGGTCCCGGGGGCGCTCGGACTATATCAAACGAATACTCAAGTACCGGAGGAGGCGCCTGCCTCCGCCGGGGCCGGGCTGCGGCTGCTGGCAGGAGGCCTGGAGAGCAATGCCTACCCGATTAGCGTCCTGCCGGACGGCGCCGTTCCCCGGCTGTGGCTCGAGCCGGAGGCTCTCGACTTCGTGGTGCAGGCCGGGGGGCCGCCGCAATCTGTAGAGGTCGCTATTGAAGGCCGTAACGGTTTCTGCGAGCTGGTGCGCTTCCGGGCGGCCGGTCTGCCGGAGGGGATCAGCGTCGGGGCGCCGGTGGGCTGGCCCGGCCAGCGGATACCAGTGGCGGTCCAGGCGGCGCTCCAGACCGCCGGCAGCCAGCCGAGGATGGCGGCCTTGCTGGCTCTGTCGCCGGCGCTCGAAAACCCCAGCCTGACGCTTCGCATCACGGTGCTGCCGAGCCAGGGCGACATTGCCTTTCGGGTCACTTCGGGCGGGGCCCGCGCCGGCCTGGTGGCGCGCTTCGAGATGGCCGGACGACTGTTACACGAAGCCCGCGGCGGCGGTCCGGGCCGCGGCTTCCACTTCCTCACCCTCGACGGTTCGACCGGCGTGCTGGGCCGGATTCGAAGTTTCGATACCTGGCTGGAGGAGACTGCTTCCGAGGCCATGATCGATTACCTGGCAGCACTACCCGCGGGGACCCTGGTCCTGGGAGCCATCGCCGACGAGGGCACCCTGCGCCTCACCGCCCGGGCCCGGGCCGCCCTGCGCCAACTGCTTCGGTCCCGGCTGATCGAAGACCTCCGCTACCAGGATTCCTGGGCCATCATGGCGCGACTGGGAGCGACGGCCCCCATCGCCGAAGCCGCGGCCTCCACGAGCCAGGTGGTGTTGGACAGGGTTTTGACCTTCCCGATCCCCTAGCGCTAGCTGCTAGCCGAGGCGCGCCAGGAACTCCAGAAAGCGGCGGGCGTAGCAGTCCAGGTTCTCCACCGAGCCGCCGCCCAACAGCGGCGAGCACATCTCGTAGGCCACGGGGCCGCGGTAACCCGCCTCCCGCAAGGCCTGGAAAAAACCGGCATAGTCGATGAAACCTTCCCCCATCGGCACTGCCTGGACCCATGGCGCGCGGGCCTCGTAATTGACCACTCCGGGCTGATAGTGGAACCTCGGGCGCAGCTGGTAGTCGGCGGCCGTGGTGTGGCAGGTGATGGGCGCCATCTTCCGGGCTGCCTCGACCAGGTCGGTTCCATGCAAGGCCGGCGACCAGGCGTCGAAGATGGCCCGGCAGTTGGACTCCCCCACGGCCTCGACCAGGTCGAACTGGCTCTGGTAGTGGGCCGCCAGGTCGTGGTGGTTCTGCACCCCGATGGTGACGCCCAGGTCGGCGGCGCGGCGGGCGCACTCCCGCAGCGTCTCGACCAGTGACTGCCACAGCCCGGCGTAGGAAGCCGCCGGGTGCTCATAGGCGGTGAAAATACGCACCACACCGGCGCCCAGGTCCCTGGCCATGCGCGCCAGCTCCGTCACGTGCTGGATCTGGATCTCCCGGTGAGGCACGTCGGGATGCTCCAGGTCGGCGCTGAAGTTGTTGTAGCCGGCGATGACCGCGCACCGCAGGCCGCGCTTCTCCAGCCGCTCCCGCAGGCGAGCGCAGGCCGGCGGCCCGTAATCGAGCGCCGACAGGTGCGGCCGCTTGGCCACCAGCATCACCCCGGCGAAGCCCAGCTCACTGGCCTTGTCGATGAAATCCTCCAGCGACAGGCGGGCCTGGCCGGGCCACACGCCCGCGTAGCTGACCGAATGCAAGACCGGGGCGAAGGCCAAGGCGAAATCCTCCTTACCAGGGCGTGCGGTACCGAAAGCCGGAGCCACAGCGCAGGCGGGAAGTGCTAGTACTAAGGGCGAAAGGCGTCAGAAGGACCCATGGACTGTCGGGACCGCGCCCGGCCGTGGCGCGTATACGGCCGGTCAGGGCGGCGTAAGCCGCCAACTGCCGTCGATTCATGCGGGTACCATCGTACCAAAAACAAAATAAGCCCCCGGGCCTATTGTCGCGCCACGGCGTCAAGGCGATGATCGAAGAGTTCCCGGTGCTTCGGCCTGGGGCACGAGTCGAGTCTAGCCAAAGAAGGCGTTTTTGTGCCATCTTGTTTACCTGGATTGCGGATGATCGAACGACCGCTACGTTTCGCCATGGAGCAGCCGGTGGAGTTCCGACTGACCGATATGCGGGGCGGCCCCCGGCACCAGGGGCGCACCATTAACATCAGCAGCAATGGCGTGCTGCTACAGACCGACCAGAGAATCGGGGTCGGCCGCCGGCTCGAGATCTTCGTCAAGATGGCCAAGCTGACGCCGGACAGCGTGGAAGTGGACCTGCGAATGCAGGGCATGAGCGTCCGCAGCGGAGACGGCTGGGTGGCAGTGCAGGTGAAAAAGCACCAGATCCTGCCGCGCTCGCGAACGGAGGCCCAGCGCCTCCCGCCTGGCCGCGCCACCCGGCTGGCCTCCAGCGCCACCCGGGCCCGGGAGCAGTAGTCAGTTGCCAGTTGTCAGTTGTCAGTAGTCAGTAGTCAGTAGTCAGTTGTCAGTTGTCAGTTGTCAGTTGTCAGTTGTCAGTTGTCAGTTGTCAGTTGTCAGTTGTCAGTTGTCAGTTGTCAGTTGTCAGTTGTCAGTTGTCAGTTGTCAGTTGTCAGTTGTCAGTTGCCAGTTGCCAGTTATCAGTTATCAGTTGTCAGTTGCCAGTTATCAGTTGTCAGTTGTCAGTTGCCAGTTATCAGTTGCCGGGCTCAGGACCGACAACTGACAACTGACAACTGCCTACAGGTTGATCCGACAGACCGGCCGGTAGGGGCAGAAGTCGCGACACACCACGAAATCGCGCGGGGCGGCTTCGACGCGGCCGTCGCGGATCTCGCCGACTACCTGGATGGTCCGGGCGGCGGCGGCTTCGAGCATGGCCCGCAGACCGGCCGCGGTCCGCCTCTCGATGCCGGAGTCTTCCGCCGTCGCCAGGCTGTCCAGCAGCCAACCCTTGCGTGACACCTCCCGGCGCAGGCCGTAAAAGAGCATGCCGGCCGGCGCCAGGCCGTACTGCTTTTCGATCCCGAGCAGGTAGAGAGGCGCCTGGACCCGCAGCCCGGCCTCGCTCTCGCGCACCAGCCGCTCCAGCCGCAGGGAGCGCGAATACTTATAGTCGATCACCACGGCGGCGCCGGCCCCCGAAACCTCGTAACGGTCGATGCGCCCGGCGATCCGGAAGGGCGGGTCCACGCCGGCGTCGACCACATACTCGAAAGCGCTTTCCGGCCGGCCCGGCTGGAAACCGGTCGGCAAGCCCTGCCGGCGCTCCTGGGCCGCGAAACGCTCCAGGTCGGCCAGCAACTGGGTTTTGAGCGCTTCAGCTCGGAAGTTCAGCCGCAGGCTCTCCTGGGCGCAAACCTCGCGGAACACCTCCTCGAAGACCGGCGCCACCTCCGGGCCGCCGCGCGCCGCCCATCGCGCGATGACGCGATGAATGATGGTACCCATCAGCAAGGCATCGATGCGCTCCTCGGGGGCGCGCGGCGTCTCCGCCAGCTTCAGGGTGCGGGCGGCAAAGAACTGGAAGGGGCACTGCAGGTACTGCTCGAGCGCCGTGGGGCTGAAGCGGTCGTGCCTGGCGACCAGCGCCGGCAGCAGCTCGCGAGCCTCCAGCCGCGCCGCCGGGGGGCGCCACGGCATCGGCTGTTCCGGGAAGACCGGCCGGCCGGCCTCCGCAGCCTGGCTCCCCAACGGCTCCAGGAAGAAGGATGGCAGCGTTTCGCCGCCGCCCTCCTCCCGATCCGGCCAGCTCAGGTAGAGCTGCTGGGTAGCGCGGCTCAGGGCCATTTCAAACAGGAAATGCTCCTCGGCGCTCCACTCCTCGGTGGTTCGCAGCCGCAGCCCAGCCAGCCCCAGCATGCGGCGCTGGCCGTCTGAGAAAAACAGGTTCTGGGCGGGATGCTGGGGAAACTGCTTCTCCACCAGGCCGCACACGAACACCACCGGCAACTCCCATTGCCGGGCCTCCCAGACGTTCATCACCTGGACCACGTCCCGGCGGCGGTCCGGCGCCCGGAACCGGGTCAGCCGCAGCACGGCTTTCAGGACCGCCAGGTAAGCGGCCAGCCCGGCGCTTCGGAGGCCGCGGAGCCCGAGCACCCCGGCCGCCTCCTCCGCAGCCTGGCCCCAAGCCTCCACAGCCCGGGCCAGCGCCCGCCACTCCAGCGCCTGCGAATGCGAAACGCCGTCTTCGATCCTCGGCAGGCGCAGCCACCGGTTCGCCAGTTGCTCCATTCGCGCCGCCCACCGGTCGGGCGACTGAGTCTGGCGGGTCCATTGGCCGAGCTCCGCCAGGCGCGCCACCGCCTGCCGGACGCCAGCGAAGCCTTCCGCCTGCGGCTGGAGTGCTTCCAGGCCCCGCTCCGGCGAGTCCTCCCGGATCAGGAACTCGAAGCGGTCCATTTCCGGATCCGTGGCCAAGCCCGAGCCGGCCAGTTTCAGAACCTCCAGTGTCGGCCCGGCCTCGAAGCCGCCGAGGGCGGCGTCGAGCAGTCCCGTCAGGTACCGGATGGCGGCGTGCTCCTGGAGCGGGCGCGGCTCCCAGGATCGAAACGGGATGCCGCAGCGGTCGAACACCACCGCGATGATAGGCAGATACAGATCGGGATTTCGCAAAACGATCCCGTGGTCCCGGTAACTCAGGCACTCTTGTCTGTCCTGGATGCGCCGGGCGACATCCTCGATCTCTCGTTCCGGCGAGGCGGCCCTCACCAGCACGGGCGCCGGCTGCTTGCGACGCGCCTGGCCCAGGCTGGTTTGCTCGAACCCCATTTCCAGCAGCGCCTGGCGGGCTGGCTCCGCGCCGCCTTCCGGAAGAGTAACGAGCAGGCGCGCGGCCGAGCCGGCCAGGGCCCCCAGCAGCGCCAGCTCCGTGGCCGTGAAGTTGAGGAAGCCGTCGAAAAACAAGGCGCCGAACCTCTGCCGGGCGGCCTGCTCCGCGGCCATGCCAAGCCGCTGGTCGCGATGAACGAGGCCGCCCCGCTGGAGCACCTTCTCCTGCTCCCGCATCACCCGCGCCAAGGCAGCGTGCCGGGGCTCGGTCGCCAGCGCGGCCAGCCGCCGGCCGCCGGCGCCGGCCGACCAAAACTCCCGCATGGTGTCGAGCAGCCGGGCTTGAAAGCCAGGGTAGGCGGCCACGGCGGCGAACTCCGGCGGGCGAAGGGTCTCGAGGGCCTGCTCCAGAATCAGCCGCTCGGTGGCTGGCGGCGGCTGGCGGCACGCCGGTGTGAGCTGCTCAACAAAAGCACCCATCGAGCGGACGGCATTCGGCGACATCGCCATGCCGCGCCGCGCCAGCTGGTGCGCCAGGTGTTCGGCCATGCTGGCGGTGGGCACGATCAGCAGCGCCGGCTCGCCCCGCCGCAGGGCTTGTTCGAGCGCCGCCAGGACCTCGTAGGTCTTGCCACTGCCTGGAGGTCCCGCCAGCAACTGCGCCATCGACCATGGTATACCACGGGCATGCACCGACTTCTTGCAGTTCTCCTGGGCGCCATCTGGACCCTGGGCGCCGCCGAAGTCACCACCATCGCCGGAACCGGAAAGAGCGGCTACTCGGGCGACGGCGGGCCCCCCGCGGCTGCCCAGCTTGGCAATCCCTACGGCCTGGTGGTGGGGCCCGACGGGGCACTCTACGTCTGCGAAGTCGACAACCACGTGATCCGCCGGCTGGACCGCAAGACCGGCACGCTCTCAAGTGTCGCCGGCACGGGGCAAAAGGGCTATTCCGGCGACGGAGGCCCCGCCACAGCGGCCACTCTCAACCAGCCCTACGAGATCCGGTTCGACCGCTCGGGCAACATGTTTTTTGTCGAGATGCAGAACCACCTGGTGCGGCGCGTGGACGCCAGGACCCGGGTGATCTCGACGGTGGCCGGCACCGGCGAGGCCGGCTTTTCGGGCGACGCCGGCCCGGCCGTCAAGGCCCAGTTTCGCCAGCCCCACAGCATCGCCTTCGACCGCCAGGGACGGCTCTATATCGCCGACATCGGCAACCACCGCATCCGCCGGGTGGATCTGAAAACCGGCGGCATCGAGACCATCATGTACCTGGAGGACGCCATGCTCATGAGCAACCCCCAGACTTACGCCCGCCTGGCCGCCGAGACCAGTGTCCCCATCTGCATGAGCGAGACGCTCGCCAGCCGCTACGAGTACCGCGAGTTTTTCGAGTTGAAGGCCTGCGACGTGGTCATGTACGATCTCACCTGGTGCGGCGGCGTGTCCGAGGCCAAGAAGATCTCCGACATGGCGGATACGTATTATCTCCCGACTTCACCTCATACCTGCGGCGGGCCGCTGCTGTACATCTGTTCCGCCCACCTTTGCACGGCCCTCTCCAATTTCCTGATCATGGAAAGCAACTACTGGAAGTACACGCACCAGTACCCGCACTTCGTCAGCAACGCGCCCGTGCCGGAGAACGGCCAGGTCCGCCCGCCGGAGGCGCCGGGCATCGGCGCCGGGATCAAGCCGGAGCTGTTCCGGAACGGCGATGCCATCGTAGAAACGGTGGCCAAGAGATGATCCGCCGAAGAGACTTCCTCAAGGCCGCGGCGCTGCTGCCCTGGACCCGGCAGGCGGAAGCCGCCGCCGCCGCCGTGGGGCCGATGAAGATCACCAAGGTCGAGGCGGTGCGCTTCCGGCCGGACCTGCGCCTCCAGGGCGTGTCGCCCAACTGGACCTGGGTTCGCCTGCACACCGACGCCGGCATCGTGGGCCTGGGCGAGTCCTACCCCAACCACAACGCCAACCTGGGGGCCCTGCGAGAGCTGGCGCCTCAGCTGCTGGGCAAGGATCCGACCCGCATCGAGCGCCTCTGGCAGGACCTCTTCTATCGCATCTCCTACCAGCCGTGGGGCGGCGCCGAGACCCGCATGCTGACCGCCATCAACATCGCCCAGTGGGACATTCTGGGCAAGGCCAGCGGTCTGCCGCTGTACAAACTGCTAGGCGGCAAGGCGCAGGAGAAGCTGCTGGTCTACAACACCATGAACGGCTGGACCATCAACGGCATGAGGGAGCACGACTACCCCGAGAAAATTACCGAGTTCCTGCTCAGCCGGGGGATCAAGGCCATCAAGCTGTACCCTTACGACCGGGGGCCGGTGAACGCCTTCGCCCGGCACGGCGGCACCTTCATCACCCAGGCGGAGCTGAAGCAATCCCTGGATCCCATCCAGCGGATCCGCAAAGCGGCGGGCGACGAGATGGAAATCGCGCTGGATCTGAGCAGCAAGTGGAACCTCCCCTGCTCCCTCCGGATCGCCCACTCGCTGGAGCCCTACGGGATCCTGTACCTGGAAGATCCCATGCTGCCGGACAACCTGGAGGCCTACGCCTCGCTGGCGCGGGAAACCTCCATCCCGGTCTGCATCAGCGAGAGGCTGGCCACCCGGTTCCGGTTCCGCGAGATGTTCGAGCGGCGCGCCGTGGACGTGGTGATGTACGACGTTACCTGGTGCGGCGGAATCTCCGAGGCCAAGAAGATCTCCGACATGGCCGATACCTACAAAATCCCGACCTCTCCGCATACCGGCGGCGGCCCCATTCTGTGGCTGGCGTCGATCCACACCGCCACCTCTCTGACCAACTTCTACATCATGGAGAGCGTGTATCACCTGTATAATGACTTGTACCCGCACTTCCTCCGGAACGTCCCCGCCCCGGTCAACGGGTACGTCACGGCGCCCGAAGCGCCCGGCCTGGGGGTGGAGGTGCGCGAGGAGCCCTTCCGCAACGGCGACGCCGTGGTCGAGACCATCGCGGCGCTGTAGGGCATCCTTTTCGGTGATAATGATCACCATTGAGAACGTTGAGCTATCACTCTGTAGCGGATAGCGGCTGTCCGGGAGAGCCTCTCGGTATGGATCGGCGCGAGATTCCCAGATCTCCTTGCGCGTAGGGGCTTTGGACGAGCCCTTCGAGCATTCTGGTGGTCCATAACGAAAGAGTGCTCGAAGGCATCGTTCCGACCGGGCTTGACATCCACACTATTTGTGTGTATCATGCTGGTGAGATCATTAACCTGAAATCATTCTTATGAGCAAACGAGTTAACATCATGCTGCCGGAGACAACCCTGGCCGTCCTGGACCGGGTCACGACCAAGGGCAACCGCAGCCGCTTCATCTCCCGGGCCGTGCTGCGGTATGTTCGGGAGCAGGGGAAGCTGAGCCTGCGTGAGCAGCTTAAAGCCGGCTACCAGGCCAACGCTGACGAGAGCCTGAAGATTGCCCTGGAGTGGTTCCCGCTCGAGCAAGAGGCATGGCAAAGCGAATCTCGCGCTACCAGCAGAAGGAAAAAGTAAGCTCCGTCCGACGCGGCGAGCTCTACCTGGTGTTCTTCGATCCGACAGTTGGTCACGAAATCCAGAAGACCCGCCCGGCGCTGATCATCCAGAACGACGTCGGCAACCAATATAGTCCTCTGACCATCGTTGCGGCGGTCACCTCCAAAGTATCCGGCGTGCCTTTCCCTGTGGAGGTCGTGATCGAGCCCACCAAAGGCAATGGCCTGGAGTCGCGTTCTGCCATCCGCTTGGATCAGATTAGAACGGTGGACCGGCAACGGCTGCTTAAGCGTCTTGGTAGCGTTGACCCAGCCATCATCCGCAAGGTCGATGAGGCGATCAAAATCAGCCTTGGCCTCGTCGAATTCTGAGGGCTTTGCGCTCCGCAACGCGGTTGCCGCTGCGGAAGAACCTCGCACCAGCGGCCTTTCGTCGGGCGCGTAGGCGATCAAGTAGTCTCGAACGGATTGAAACCGCAGAGGCCGGGAGGTGAGACCAGGCCGCCGGTGGCCTAGCTGAGGGCAAAGCACCAGGGCGCGGACCGCTCTGTGGATTTCCTCGCGGACCCGGTCGGCCGCCTGTGGGTTGTCGGCAGCGATGTATTCCAAGATGTCGTCGAGATCCGTGCATGCCGCCGGGTGGAGGACATAGCCCCTCATTAACGGCTGGCGCTCGGTTCTTCGCTCTTGCGGCGCAGGCGAGCAAAGGCCTCCTCGCCGTCGATGGGATTCACCCTGCCGCTTTTAACGTCGTACCGGCTGTTGAGCATGCCGCGCACCGCGGCCAGTTCTTCCAAATAGCCGGCCATGGCGTCTTCCACGAGGTCGTCAGTGGGGCGACCCGTCTTCATGGCCAGTTCGTGAAGGCGGGATTCTGTCTCAGGCCTAAAGTGCACTTCCATGCCGTCCAGTATGAAAGTCCAACCCGCGGCCGCTTGCGTCACGGCGCCCGAAGCGCCCGGCCTGGGGATCGAGGTGCGCGACGGGCCGTTCCGCAACGGCGACGCCGTGGTCGAGACCATGGCGAGTCAGTAGTCAGCCCTAAAAACTGAACCGCGCCCCCAGCTGGATGGCCCGCGGCCCTCCGGAGCCGAACACCTGGGCGGCCCGGGCCGTCGGCTGCCCGAAGGCGACGGGATTGGTCAGGTTGTAGCTGTACCCTCCCAGGTTGGCGATGTTCAACAGGTTGAACACCTCGCCGAAAACCGAGATCTTGTAGCGCTCGGCGAACGGGAAGGTCTTGGTCAGACGCAGGTCCTGGGTGTAGAAGTTGTCGCCGAACTCATACTGCGCCGGCAGCGCCAGGGCCGGGATCAATTGGTTGCGAACGGTCCTCTTGCCGGCCCAGTTCTGGTTGAACTGGCTGACGAGCTGGCCTAGGTCCTGCTTGCCGAGGCCGCGATTGAAGCCGTTGAACTTGGCGCCCGGCAGGGGCTCGCCGGCAGTTCCGTCGCCGTCCAGATCAATCACCGGGATGGTCGGCATGATGGGGCCGCGGGTCGAGATCTGCGAAATGAAGGAGACCTGGAACTTCCCTGGCAGGTCGACAATGCCCGAGATCCCCAGGCTGTGGCGGCCGCCGTCGGGTCCCCAGCTCGAGAACCAGTTGTCGAGATTCCAGATGCCGTTCAAGTTTCGGCGGTCGGCAAGCGAGTAGGAGGCCGTCAGTTGGTAGCGGTTGGAGAAGCGCTTGTCGACCTTCACCAGCAGGGCCTTGTATTTGGAGCGGCCGGCGGGGGTGCGCACCGTGATCTCGCCGGTCGAGCAGACGGCGCGGACATCGGCAGCTTGGGCTCCGACACAGCGCGGGAGCACCGGCCCGGCCACCCGCTGGAAGCGGTTGTAATCGATGGAGCCGATCTCCTGGTGGATGAACTGGCGGAAGACAAGATCGCCCGTCACCACGAGGTTGCGGCGCAGCTCCCGCTGCAATCCCAGGTTGAGGTGCTCCCCGTAGGCAGCCGGGTAGTCGCGGGGGATCAGGTTGACCCCGTTCTTGGCGACGTCGATGCCGCGGACCGACAAATCGTTGGGCCGGGGATTGGCCACCTGCCGCTCGACGGCGGCCCGGGTGGCGGGCAGAATCTGCACCAGGTGCCCCAGCGTGAAAGCCGTGGGAGCGGTGCGGAAATCCAGCGGGGTCCCAACCGGCGCCCCGGGCAGGTTGGGAATGGGATTGGGGATCGACGTGCCGCCCACCTGGATTCGCCCGTTGCCCAGCGGGCCGATGAGCGACCGCTCCTGCAGCCGCTGCCACAGCAGCCGGGTATCGTAGTAGATGCCGCCGCCGGCCCGGAGAACCGTCTTGTTGTCCTTGGTCACCGTCCAGGCCAGGCCCAGGGAGGGCGAGAAGTTGTTGTAGTCATGATTGGTAGGCGCCAGGCCGTCCTGGCCCAGCACCGGCGCCAGGATGGCCGGCTTGTCCAGGTCGTGGTTCACCAGTGTTGACTCGAACGACCACGCCAGGCCGTAGTTGAGCGTCAGGCGGGGCTTGACGCGCCAGGTGTCCTGCCAGAACAAGTGATACCGCGTGTTGCGCTTGGCGTAGTTGAGGTTGTAGGGCGGCGGCTGGCTGGGGTCGCCGATTCCCAACACCACCGCGAACAGCGGCAGCTTCAGCAGGTCCTGGGTAGTGGTGAACGAGCGGGGCAGACCGAACGCCGCCTGCCCGGCCGCCCCCAGCAGCTCCGGTCCCCAAACCACGCCGGCGGCCGGATCGGCGAAGCCCCAGAAGCCGACGCCCGGCCCGTGCTCCATCTCGCCTCCGAATCGGAAGCGGTGCGAGCCGCGCTGCCAGGTCAGGTTGTCGGACCAGCCAATGCGCCGCAGGTCGCGGCCCTGGGTGGCGTTGGAGGTGTTGCCGAAGGTCACGTTGGTTCCCGCCACGTTCATCTGCGGCAGCCCCAGCCCGATGCAGCCGCGGCAGTCCTGCTCCCGCGGGAACAGGTTGCGGTTCTGCCAGTAGGTGTAGTAGGAACGGAACTCGTTCACCACGTCGGGGCGCAGCGTGCTGGTCAGCCCCAGGATGCTCTGGTCGGCCCAGTTGGTGTTGCGCAGCCAGTTGGAGGGCAGGTTGGCCCCGGCGTTGGGACCGAAACCCCGGTTGCCGTCGTGCGAGTAGCGCAGGAACAGGTTGTGGCTGGGGCTGATGCGGTAGTCGAATCTGGAGCTGATCTGCCGGCCGGTGTAGGGGCTGATGGCGTTCTGCGACAGCCCGGTGAAGAACACCGAGTTCGGCTGCACCGTCACGACGGAGTCCTGGTTGTTGTGCTCCAGGTTGAAGAAGTAGAACAGGCGGTCTCGTTTGATCGCCCCGCCCACCCAAAAGCCCCCCTGTCGCCGCGCGAAGAAAGGATCGGGATTGAAGCTGCTGCGCTGCAGCGCCGGGTAGGCCGCCAGGTTGTGATCCCGGAAGAAGAAGTAGCCCGAGCCGTGGTGGTCGTTGCCTCCCGAACGGGTCACGATGTTGACGGCCCCCACCGCCGTGATGGGCGTCGACAGATCGAAGTTCACCGTCGAGATCTGGAACTCTTCCACCACTTCCTGGGAGAAATTCTGGGCCGTCTGGCCTTCGATAGCATTGCGCACGTTGCCGCCGTCGACCATGATGGCGGTCATGCTGGAGGCGCCCCCCAGGATGGAGACCGAGAACATGGCGTTGTACTGGGCCAGCGACTGGCCGCCGACGCTCACGCCCGGCTCCAGTTGCGCCAGTTGCAGGAAGCTCCGCCCGTTCAGCGGCAGGGTTTCGATCTGGGTGCGGGTGATGACGCCGTCGATGCGATGGCTGTCGTAGAGAATCTGCGAGGAGGCCGCCTCGACCTTGACAACCTCCTGGGTGGTCCCCACCGGCATCGAGAAGGCCACCGTGGTGGTGCTGCCGGTCTCGACGGTGGCCTCTCGGATCACCACCCGGAAACCCGGCGCCTGGGCTTTTACCTCGTATAGGCCGGCCGGCAAAGCCGGGGCGCTGTAAACACCCTCGATGGCGGTGATCAGCTCCCGGCTCAGGCCGGTTGCCTTGTTCAGAATCGTGACCGCGGCCTTTGGAATGGCCGCGCCAGACTCGTCCCTAACATCGCCGGCGATGATCCCGGTGGGCGTCTGGGCCAAGCCCATCGCCGCGAAAATCGTCCAAAGGACAGCAATTCCCCTGCGCATGATTATCCACCCCTCCGCTGGGGCCCGGTGCAGACGCCGGGCCACTGGGAAGCATTATCCTCTTTTCTGGGCCGGTGTCAAGCATCGAAGGGGGTTGTAGGTGGTGGGTAGTGGGTTGTGGGTTGTGGGCCCCGGCGCGACGTGGGGCAGGCTTCAGCGCATTAGGCTAGAATTCAAGGCATGCCCGTCCAGACAGCCGCAACCCGCGCTCGTTCCCTGGAACTGTGGCGCCAGGCCCAGGAAGCCCTGGCGGGCGGGGTCTCGAGCGCCTTCCGGGCCCGTTCGGTCCCCCATCCGCTCTACTTCGAGCGCGGCCGTGGGCCGCGCCTGACCGACGTCGACGGCAACACCTACATTGACTACACGCTGTCCTGGGGGCTGTTGATGCTGGGCCACGCCCACCCGGCCGTGGAGCAGGCGGTGGCGGAGCAGCTCAGCCGCGGCTGGAGCTTCGGCGCGCAGCACGAGCGGGAGATCCGGGTGGCCCGCCGCCTGGTCGAGCTGATCCCCTGCGCCGACCAGGTGGTCTTCTCGAATACCGGCACCGAGGCCGTTCAGGTGGCCTTCCGGATCGCCCGGGCCTTCACCGGCCGCCGGCGGATCGTCCGCTTCCAGGGTCACTACCACGGCTGGATGGAGCCTTCCCCCGAAGACTTGTGCCTGCCTTGGAACGACCTCCAGGCCGTGGAGCAGGCCGCCAGCAGGTATGCCCTCGAGATCGCCGCGATAATCACCGAGCCGGTGCTGTGCAACGGCGGCTGCCTCCTGCCGGCGCCGGGCTATCTGGAGGCCCTGCGGGACATCACCGCCCGCCATGGCATCGTGTTGATCTTCGACGAGGTGATCACCGGCTTTCGGGTGGCCCTGGGAGGCGCCCAGCAACGCTTCGGGGTCACGCCCGACCTGGCCACGTTCGGCAAGGCCGTGGCGGCCGGCTTCCCCTTGAGCGTGGTGGCCGGCCGGGGCGACATCATGGAAGTGGTCTCTTCGGGCCGGGTGATGCACGGCGGCTCCTTCAACGGCAACCCTGTGGTGCTGGCGGCCGCCGAGGCTGCCCTGGATGAACTCTCCCGTGACGACGCCGCGGCTCTGCGGCACGCCGCCGGTTACGGCCAGCGCCTGAGAGAAGGCCTCAAAGCCGCGGCCGCCCGCCACGGCCTGCCCATCGTGCTGCGGGGTCTGGAAACCGTCTTCCGCCTGACCTTCGGCGAGGAGGCCCCCGTCACCGACTCCGGCGGCCTCACGGCCCCGCCCGGCGGCCGCCTGGGCGCCTTCCTGGCCGCCGCTCTCGACGCCGGACTCTTCCTGCTCCCCGACGGCCGCTGGTATATCTCGACAGTACACGGAGAGGCCGAGCTGGAGGAAACCCTGGCGGCCGTAACCCAGGCATTCCTGCCTGTCTCCCCGGTGGCGCGCGGTGACTGACGCCCCTCCCCCTGCCGAGATCGCCCCCGGCATCTGGCTCCTGAAGCTGCCGCTTCCCTTTCCGGTAGCTACCATCAATGTCTACCTGGTCCGCGGCCCCCAGGGATGGCTGCTCCTCGACTGCGGTCTCAAGACCCAGGCCTGCCGCCAGGCCCTGGCCGCCGGCCTGGCCGCCGCCGGCATCGCCTGGCGCGATATCCGGCAGCTCATCATCACCCATACCCACCCGGATCACTTCGGCCTGGCCGCCGAGGTGCGGCGCCTCTCCGGCGCCCACATCCTCATGGACCGCGCC
>Ga0247727_10003380_pt1 | contig 35271 bp, 29 predicted proteins | sample WisWelCaveWW1625_FD_202498 | JGI IMG/M metagenome (GOLD analysis project Ga0247727, IMG submission 202498) | Biofilm microbial communities from Wishing Well Cave, Virginia, United States - WW16-25 | ecosystem: Environmental > Aquatic > Deep subsurface > Groundwater > Cave microbial mat | place...
CATCCGTGTATGAAGCCGTCGCGCTCAAATCGAGCGAAGGCAGACGTTGCCCGCGCTTGATCGCAACTTCCAGCTCCGCAAATTTTTGGCGTTGCTCCTGTTTCTTGATCTGCAAATTGTTTTGCCGGGCGAGACGTAAGGCCTCTTCCAATGAGAGCGGAGTTTGCGCACGCGCGAGGACCGGCCACAGGATCAGAGCCACAATGCCGAGGTATACTTTCATTCGAGCGTCCTTGATTGATAATATATCTTAGAGCCACGGAGGAGGCGACGCTTAAAACATAAGCAAGAGCTTCTTGCTCAACAAGCGATTTCTTTTAAAAAAATTCTTGGACTTTTCCTCTTTGCATACCACATTGCCAAGCAAGGGATCGCGTGGTTTCAGCATACGAAAGGAAGAATAATGATCAGGCTAAATCCCGGCGACGAAGCGCCAGATTTCGAAGCCCTCACCGATCAAAACCACCCGCTGCGCTTGAGCAGCCTGCGCGGCCAAACCGTGATTCTTTATTTCTATCCGCAAGACGACACGCCGGGTTGAACGATTCAAGCCTGCGAGTTCCGCGATAACTACGAGGTCATCGTAGCAAAGAATGCCGTCGTGCTCGGTGTGAGTCCCGATGGCGTGGCGAGCCACGTGAAGTTCAAGAGCAGATACAAGCTGCCGTTCACGCTGTTGGTCGATGCCGATCATAAGATTGCCGAGGCCTATGGTGTTTGGGGAGAGAAATCGCTCTTTGGCTTCAAATTGACCGGCGTCATTCGTAGCCATTTCGTCATTAGCTCGGAAGGAAAAATTTTAGACGCGCATTACGACGTCGGCGCGAAGGAGAGCGCGAAAGAAGCGCTGCGCGCCATTGGATAGTGCTGCGTTGGTTTCAAGTTAAACCCCTCGCTTGTCATTCTGAAAGAACCTTCCCTCGCACTTGGCACAAATCTCAAAACGGGTTTTGTTCCGAGCACGAGGGAAGGTTCTTACAGAATGACAGTTGAGGGACGAATGCCATCAAACTAGAAACGCTGTAATTAGCCCGCACATGGACAAAATAAAAATCTACACCGACGGCGCGTGCTCCGGCAATCCGGGGCCGGGCGGTTGGGGCGCGATCTTGATTCATGATCAGCGCGAGAAGGAGTTGAGCGGCTATCATCCGCAGACCACGAACAACCGCATGGAGATGACTGCGGCGATTGAAGCGCTCAAAGCTTTGCGCAAGCCCTGCGAAGTGACGATCTATTCCGATAGCGCGTATCTCATCAATTGCTTCCAACAAGGCTGGCTGGAGAGTTGGAAGCGCAACGGCTGGCGGCGCGGGAAAAATAAAAATGAGCCGGTGTTGAACACGGACCTTTGGCAAGAGTTGGATAGCTTGATGGACACGCACAAAGTCAAATGGGAAAAAGTGCCGGGCCATGCGGGCGTGCATTATAATGAGCGCGTGGATCAACTCGCAACCGAGCAGATTCGTTTGGCGCGGCAATAAGCGCGAGGCAAATTCATTTATTCGAATGAGGAGCCGTGCATGTTGAGCACAGAAACAAAATCGCAACAGGACCTCTCGCGCGATCCCGGCATGGAGATCATGCGCTTCGCGCTCCCGGCGATGATGCTCATTCACGGCGTCACGCGCATTGCAATCGGCGGCGTGGTTCCATTCGGCGGATTTCTCGGCAGCAGGGGTTTTCCCTTCGGCGTAGCGCTTGCCTGGGCCATTACAATCTTCGAGCTGATTGGCAGCGCGTTGCTCTGCGCTTGCCGGTTCGTTGTCATCACCTCCATTCTGTTCGCGCTCGAATTGCTCATGGGAATTGTTTTGGTGCATGGCCCGGAAGGTTGGTTCGTGGTGGGCGCGGGCCGCAATGGCGTGGAGTATAGCGTGCTTCTCATAACGGGATTCATCGCGTTGATCGTGTCCGAATGGCGTCGTTCGAAAACAATAGATTCGTAGTTGATGTTGCAGCGATCAAAAAAAAATTGCATTCACGCCCTGCTCTTCTGCTTCACGGCGTTGTCCGGGCAGAAAGATTTGTTCGCGCAGACGCTGCCCGCTTTGCCGGACACGCTTGCGCACGCGCTCTCTGATACTTCGCTGATTGAATGGAGCGAAAAGTCAGCTTATCAAATCGCGCGGCTGCGCGTGCAACGCTGGCTGCTCAAGAATCAATCGCTGGCGCAGACCTCCGCGTATCAAAACGCCGCGGAGATTTTGCGCGAGGCCGAGAGCTTTGCGCATGAGAGTGATTATATCACGGCGCAAGTGCTGCTCGAAACGGCGTTGGAGGTGATTGCCACCGACGTGAAGCCGAGCGCTTCCCAACAGGCTTCCTCACCGGCATTGAGTCCACACTCTCAATCTTCCTCAAAACCTCAGTGGCACTGGCAACGTGAAGCGCTCGCCGGCGTTGATCTTTCGCGTTTGGAATATGAATTAGGCAATGAAGATTTGGAGGAGTTCCAAATCAATTTGGCGCAGCGCACGGTGCAAGATAATGCGAACCCGTTTGCCGGCGCGCGCTTTCATGTTTCCCGCTCCGGCGGCGCGGCGTGGGATTTTCGCGCGTTTTCATTGCTGAAAACCAGCCGCGAGTATCACAACGGCTTGCTTGAATTTGCCGCGCAGAGTGCGCCCGGGCAAGAAACCCATTGGCGCGCGGAGAATCGTTTCGAGGCGACTTCGTATCGCGACACTTCGGGTTTGCGCTATTGGCAGAACACGAGCATTTTGCAAGGCGGGGTGAAGCTCGGCAAGCATGTGAAGATCGAAGTGGGCGACGAGTTCCGGGTGCGGCGATATGGCGAAGAGCGAGAGTTCAGCCCGGATTATTTGCACAACGAAGTCGGCGTGGGCGCGATTTATTCGGCAGGTTTTGCGACGCGCGCGCAAGCGCGCTATGAATACGGCGTGCGCTCGCATCCGCGTTTTTCACAGGAGGATTATGTCGAGCACCGTTTCGAGGCGAGCGTGTCGCAGTATGCGCTCGAAAATTCGGCGATCTTCGCGCAGAACATTTGGCGGCGGCGCATTTATCCGCTCGGCATTCCTGATAGCTCGTTTCAGAATACTTATCAGGAAGAATTTCTGCGCGCGGATCTCACCATCGGGTTCACGGAGCGCGCGGCCTTGCGGCTCGAAGGCGATCTCACGCTGCGGCAATATGAAACGCCGAGCATGTACACGCCGGATTTCCTGAACGCGAGAATCAATCCGAAATTGCAATTGAAAATTTGGCGGGACTGGCAGGCGAGCGTGGGTTATATTTTCCTCTTGCAGGCCAACAGCACGAAGCAAGCGGCTACGGCGAACGACCCGGAGCCTTCGTTGGTGAGCGACTTCTATGAAGATTATTATGCGAACGGTTTCACACTCGGCTTGGATCTGTTCAGCGCGAGCGGCTTTTTGTTGAGCGCGAGCCACGTGTTCGAAGCGCGCATCTATCCCGATTCCCCTTTAAAAGACGCTACGGCGTTCAATCCGAATCCCAACCGCAACAACAATTCCTTCCTGCTCTTTCTCTCCTGGCAAGTCAACCCCCATTGGCAAGTGAACGCGATCGCGAATTTCGACAGCCAAATCAGCCGCTCGGAATACAGCGAGGATTTGCGCAACACGATTTTCTCGTTCGAGTTGGGGTACGCATTCTAGCGCTACGGCACAATGCGGAGGGCAAGCCGTAGCCAAAAGCAAAAGGCAAAACGATTAAAAGAATAGTTTTGCCGGAAATCGTTTTGCCTCATTGGTTCCGGCTCCTTCCGATTAGGAGATTAAGGGTGTGGCACTAGATCATAGGTCGTAATTTCCAACTGATGGCCGTCGGGATCGCTGAAGTAGATCGAGTGCGCGATGCCGTGATCTTCAAACTCAAAGGCGAGGCCGCGTTCGCGCAGCTCGGTTTGCGCCATTTGAAAGTTTTTTTGATTCACGCGAAAGGCGAGATGCCGCATGGCGACGGTCTTGTCGCGTGCCGCTAAATCAGTCGCAGGCTCTTGCGCGAGAAAGAGCGCGAGACAGGTCGAGCCTGCGCCCAGCATGATCGGATACTCTCCCCACGCTTCTTGATAACGCCGCTCCAACCCAAGTACATCTTGATACCAACGTTTGGAACGTTCCAAGTTGCGCACGTTGAGCGCGACGTGATCGATTTGTTCGATGCGCATAGGTCTCTCTCCGTTTTTAGTATGGATGAACTCAAAAGCAACCGCGAATGCGCGCGAATGAAAATTATTTCACTAGCGTTCGTGCTCATCCTAATGAGTTTTGACTTTCAAATTCGGTAATCGCTCCCCACGACATGTCATTCAGAAGGAAATTTTTTCGGCGCTGGGCATCAACTCCAGTACTTAAAAAGGTTCCTTCTGAATGACATAGTATGGGAGGCGCATATGGTTACCGGTTTTGATCGTCAAATTTCATAAGGCGGGCTTTAGCTTCTGCAAGCGAGCGCTTCTTTTGCTTTTGGTTACGATTGCACACGAGCGCGCAGTCCCGCCGCGGCGGGATTGACAGAATTGCGCAGCGGACATCATCGCAGCGAAAGGAGTTCACTTTGCATTTGATGCTCAGGGTGGCGTTCACAGCCCGGCAGGCGCCCATACTGTTTTCAAGCAAGCTGAAAACCAAAGCTCAACGGGCAACACACGGATCTAAAGCGCACACTCCGAGTGTGCTTTTGATCTACACGGACTCTCAAAAAAAACGGACCGCACACGGAACAAGAACGCACGCGGATAAAGCTTCTCTGTGTGCGTTTTTGATCCGTGTGTGGTCTCATAAAAAAATACCCCTGCCTTATGAGTTTTGATCTTCAAAATCGGTAATCGCCCCATAAGATACGTCATTCAGAAGGAAACTTTTTTCGCTCTGGGGACCAACTCCAGTGCTTAAAAAGTTTCCTTCTGAATGACATGACCCTGGAGGGCTCGTTTGATTACCGATTTTGATCGTCAAATTTCATGAGGAGGAATGATATCGTGCGATTAGTTCTCTCATTCGCCTAATGCGAAGATACAATCATGAAGGGAAAATATCAACCAAGCCGGCGGCAAACTCACACAGCCGAATTTGCGCACGAGAGGAGTGGGAGGGAGATTGGCACGTGAGTGAAGTTTTTATTTCAAGGCTACTCAATGACTTCTTCGTGCTTGCGCACACGCTTCACTTCGAAGCTCTCTTTGTCAACAAACACGTCTTTGAGCTTACCTTTGAGCGTTGCGATGCGGAATTTATAAAACCACACGCCTTCGCTTTTCTTCAGCTTCCAACGTATGATTTCACCTGCCACGGCTGTTAACGCAGCGGACTCTGCCCGCGTTTGCGCGATTTGGCGCGCCATGAGCATTGCACGCCCTTGTTGCGTTTCCACGAAAACCGTATCGACCACGCCGGTGCGCGCGTTCACGACAAACTTACGGAGCGTATCGCCTTGCATGAGATAATATTCATAAACCGTCAAGCTGTCATTGTCCTTTCGCTCAATGAACTCCACCCGTCCCGGTGAAAGTTTGTCTTTGACCAGCTCGCGCAGACGATCTTCATTCATGATCTTGCCAACTTCGGCTTGCGCTCATGCCGTGGCCACGCAAAATGTGATGGTCGCTGCAAGCATGAGATATAAAATTTTCATCGCTACTCTTCCTCAAGGTAAAATGCCTAATGCACTGTTACGTTGCTTTCCCAGTCCTGCCCCTTGTGGGGCATTGTTGCAACCTGCGAATTTATTGGCTTCGACAGCGATCCACAAGGGGTCGGGGCTACAAGAATCAAGGTAACAGTGCACGAGATTCGAATGTTCCGCATGGAAAATGGCCGGAGGTGTTGTCATAATAGGGCGCAAGGCGGTTTTTTGCAGAAAACTCCGGTTCGCAATCTATACTCGTTGCGGTTGGGTTTGTGATTGCAAGGCTACGTAGCGCGACATGAATGTCGCGGTACAAATTCACCCGCAACGAGTATAACATTTCGGCAGTAATCGCATGACGAACGTATTTCTTTTGTAAAATATCTTACGCGAGGGACAAAATTATTGCCATTCGCAAATGGCTTCACTATGTTCGCGTCCGTTTTTATCTCAAAACCCCAATGCAGATATGAACGAACAAATTGCAATTGTTTAATCACGCCCCTCGGACCCCAACTTCGAGGATTGCTGTTCAATTCTAATCGCGGAGGACGTACATGGCGTTTTGCAAAAAAATTCTCAAACTGACGGCACTCGCAGCCGGTTTCGTTTTAGGAGTTACGGCCATACTTTCAGCCTCGGAAGGCGAAGTGAAATCGATGCAGGTCAAACGTTCCGATACGAAAATCTCCAGTTTTTTGGGTTATGTGCCCGATGAAATCGTAGTCCAGTTTGACAAGTCGCTGATTCATAGTTTCGATCAGACCACGACGGCATTGGGCAAGGCGGGCGTGAGCGTCCTCGATCAACTCAATCTACGTTACAACGCCGTGACGATCGTGCGGCAGTTTCGGAACAGCGCGCCGCGCACGTACAACGGCAAGGTGGTCGATCTTTCCGGCTGGCACAAAATCAAATTCGCGGGCAACGTGGACGTGGAGCGCGTGGCGCAAGAGTATGCGGCGTTGGCGGGCGTTATCACGGCAGAGCCGATCGGCATTCATACGGTTTATGCCACGCCGAATGATCCGCAGTTCGTCAATCAATATCATCTCAATCAAGCTAATGATCACGACGTTGATGGCCCGGAAGCTTGGAACGTGCAAACCGGCAATGCGAGCATCATCGTTGCGATGTTGGATACCGGCGTGCGCTATTATCACAAAGACCTCGGCGGGTCCACTGCGGTAGCTGGAAATTTTTCTTCGATTCAAGGGAATATGTGGCGCAATAGCGCGGAGGTCATTGGCAACAGCGTCGATGACGACGGCAACGGCTACGTGGATGATATCGTGGGCTATGATTTCGTGAGCGCGCCGATTGCGGGCAGCAATTCATGTTGGCCGGGCGAAGATTGCACGACGAAAGACAATGATCCGCGCGATTTCAACGGTCACGGCACGCATTGCGCGGGCAATATTGCTGCGATCAACAACAACGGCTATGCGACCTCGGCAGTTTCAGGCGGATGGGGCAACGGCACGCAGCAACCCACGGCCGACGGCGTGCGCGTGATGGCGTGCCGCATCGGGTCTTCGGAAAAGTATCTGGGCTTTTTGAATATCGAAGTCGGCTACGTGCGCATGGATTATTGCGCCGAGGCTTTGAATTATGCGGCGAACAACGGCGCGCACATCGCTTCGTGCTCATGGGGTTCCTCGAACTCCGGCGGCATCGCAGCCGCGATTGATAATTTCCTCGCCGCCGGCGGTTTGATTTTCAAGGCTGCGGGCAATGACGACACCGGCGACGCGCCGGATTACATGAACGCGCGCACGGACATCATCGCCGTGGCCTCGACCGAGCAAAACGATTTGAAGTCCGACTTCTCCAACTATGGCAACTACGTGGACGTCTCCGCGCCCGGCACCGACATTCTCAGCTTGTATCACAACCACGCGGATGCGGCGAATGATTACGTTGCGACGGTGAGCGGCACTTCGATGGCGACGCCCATCGCCGCGAGTGTGGCTGCGTTGATTTGGTCGAACAATACTTCTTGGACCGCGGCGCAAGTGCGGACGCACCTGCAAGACACTGCGGATGATCTCGATGCGCTCAACCCGAGTTATGCCGGCAAGCTCGGCGCGGGCCGCGTGAACGCGTTCAATGCGGTGGATGGCGGCGTTGCTTGCGAGGTGACGGCGGCCTTCACGGCGAATACGACTTCCGGTTGCGCGCCGCTCAATGTGAGCTTCACGGATCAATCCATTGGCCCAGTCATTTCGTGGGCATGGAATTTCGGCGACGGCGGCGCTTCGACGGCGCAGAGTCCTTCGCACACTTACAACGCGAGCGGAACTTATACCGTGAGTTTGACTGTGACCTCCGCGACGTGCAACGATGTTGAAACGAAGACTTCATACATCACCGTGTCGGCCACGCCGGTCGCGCAATTCGTGGGCACGCCCACTTCCGGCAACACGCCGTTGACCGTGAATTTCACGAATCAATCCACGGGCAACGCTACTTCGTGGTCGTGGGATTTCGGAGACGGCGGCGCTTCCACGGCGCAGAATCCTTCGCACCAATATACTGCTGCGGGAACTTATACTGTGACGTTGACCGCAACGAACGCGTGCGGCTCGGATCAGGAAGTCAAAACCAATTACATCACGGTGAGCAGCACGCCGGTGAATGTCGCGCTCAACAAACCAGCAAACGCTTCGAGCACAAACGGCAGCAACGTCGCGGGCAGAGCGGTGGACGGCAGCACGAGCACGTATTGGCGCAGCGGCAGCGTGAGCACGAATACCATTGTGTGGTGGCGCGTGGATTTTGGCTCGGCGCAAACCATCAATCGCGCCGTGATTAGATGGCGCAGCAGCTACTACGCGCGGCAGTATGACATTCAAGTTTCGAACGACGGCACGAATTTCAGCAACGTCTACACGGACAATGCCGGCAACGGCGGCACCGACGACCGCACCTTCGCTGCGGTTTCCGCGCGCTATGTGCGCATTTATATGCGGCAAAACAATGCCTCCAGCGAGCGCATCAATGAAGTGGAAGCTTACACCGGCTCGACTGCTGCGCCCAAAATCATTGCAGGAGAGGGCGAAGTAACCGAAGCCGAAATTCCGGCGGAGTTCACATTGCACCAAAACTATCCGAACCCGTTCAACCCCAGCACCACGATTCGTTACGGCGTGCCGGAAGAAGCGCACGTGACGATCAAAGTGCTGAACCTGTTGGGTGAAGAAGTGGCGACGCTGGTGAATGGCGTGAAAACTTCGGGCACGCACAACGTGACGTTCGAGGCGCAGGACTTGCCTAGCGGCGTGTATATGTATGTCATGCACGCGGGCGAAGTTCGCCTCACGCGGCGGTTCGTGTTGATGAAGTGAAAGCCTCCTCTCTCTGTCATCCCGTAAGGAACTTCCCTAGCACTCGGCACCGTACTCATGCCGGGTAAGCTCCCTTTATAAAAACACGAAGGTCTAGCAACGTTGCTAGGCCTTTTTTTATTTTGTAGAACTTTAGGCTTGCAAATCTCGCAAGCCAATGGCACTTTCAATAAAGCTCAACGCGAACAAGCCGCAACCAAATTCTTCCACGAAGACACAAAGGTACTAAGGATCTTCAACGAAATACTACTCGGATCACAAAATAGGTTACACTTCGAATCTTTCATACTGTCATTCAGAAGGAATTATTTCAAATCATTCTGCCGGCTAATTGTTCTGCCTGAAAACTTTCAGAATTTTATTCTGAGTTTGGTTCTCTAATTCGCTTAAATGCTTCTTTTCTTTTTCACAAATAATCGGAGCACAATATGACCTCTCGAATGTATATCGACGGCCAATTCGTCGAATCCAGCAATGGACAAACCCGCGAAGTTTACAATCCTGCCAAAGGCGAAGCGCTCGCTCAAATTCCAGAAGCAACGGTTGCAGATGTAGAACGCGCAATTGCGGCAGCGCGGCGCGAATTTGATGAAGGCAAATGGCCGAACCTGCCGGCCGCGAAGCGCGGTCGTATTCTACTGCAAATCGCGCAAGCCATTCGCGCACGCGCCAACGAACTTGCGCGGCTCGAAACTTTGAACATGGGCAAGCCGCTCTCAGAAGCCGAGGGCGATATTGCGGATGCGGCCGATTCTTTTGAATACTACGGCGGACTTGCGAATAAAATAACGGGCGAGGTGAATCCTATTTCAGGACGTGCTTTAGATTTTACACTCAAAGAACCGGTCGGCGTGTGCGGGCAAATCATTCCGTGGAATTTTCCGCTCATGATGGCCGCGTGGAAAATCGCGCCCGGCCTCGCTGCAGGCTGCACACTCGTGCTGAAACCCGCGGAGCAAACACCGCTCACTGCGCTCAAGCTTGCGGAGATTTTGGACGGCATCGCCGAGCTTCCCAAAGGCGTCGTCAACATCATCACCGGCGACGGCCCGACTGCGGGCGCAACTTTGGTGAAGAGTCACGAGGTCGATAAGATCGCTTTCACCGGCAGCACGGAAGTGGGCAAGTGGATTTTAAAGACCGCAGCGGAAACCAATCTCAAAAAAGTGACGCTCGAGTTGGGCGGCAAATCACCGAACGTCTTCTTTGCTGATTCGGATTTCGAGATGGCGATTGCGGGCGCGCTGTTCGGCATTTTTTATAATCAAGGCGAAGTGTGCTCGGCCGGCTCGCGTATTTTGGTGGAGAAGTCCATTCACAAAAAACTCGTCGAGACGATGGTCGAAAGAGCAAAACAGATTCGTTTGGGTGATGGTTTGGAAGCGAGCACGAAAATGGGGCCGTTGGTGAATGCAGAGCATCGCGAGCGCGTGGAAGGCTACATTAAAATCGGGAAGGAGAGCGGCGCGAAACTCGTGTGCGGCGGCAATCGCCCCGGCGGCGATTTGTCGCGCGGCTATTTTATCGAACCGACGATCTTTGATCATGTTGATTTCAACTCGCGCCTCGCGCAAGAAGAAGTATTCGGCCCGGTGGTCGCGATCATTCCGTTTGAAAATGAAACTGAAGCGATCAAGCTCGCGAACCATTCACAATACGGCCTCGCTGCCGGTGTGTGGACCAAAGATTTCACCAAGGCGATGAACCTCGTGAAGAAAATTCGCGCAGGCATTGTGTGGGTGAATCATTATCATCCCGCGCCGATGGAAGGGCCGTGGGGAGGCTACAAACAAAGCGGGATTGGACGTGAGTTGGGCAGGTACGGCATCGAAAATTATTTGCAGACGAAGCAGGTGTATATCAATTTGAATACGAAGCCGGTGGCGTGGTGATCATTGTGTGGAATTTAAGCCTTGCTCCGCTTCTGCCCATACTTTATATTTGACCGCTAAAATGATCGCATTCGAAGGCTTTATACTTTTTGAAAATCACATCGGCCCCGCGATTATGAATAATTTGCACCTACATACTGAGATGCGATTTTAACAACGATCATGAATTTTGCTGATTGGCTGAAATGGTGTGTGATGCTTGCGTTGTGCGCCGTGCTGCTCTCCTGCGAAAACCCTTTTGCCACGCGCACGCCTGAGTCGCCGCAAGGCGCGGGGAGCCGTTATATTCCGCCGTTCTCCGCGGAGATCGTGTTGGACAATTTGCGCAACGCCATCAACGACCGCAACGTCGAAAACTATCTGCGCTGCTTTGCCGATTCCTCGCGCACGGGCGAGCGCTTTCGTTTCGAGCCGGATGCCGCGACGGCCAATCAGCACCCCGGCACTTTCAATCAATGGGGCTTGACGCAAGAACGTGATTACTTCTCGCAACTGCGCGCGGCCTTGCCCACGGATTCGCTGCGCAGCCTGCGTTTGGATTCTTTGCAGACCATCACCTTCAACGATTCCGCGCAATTCGCACGGGCCTATGAATTGAACGTGCGCCACAAACAACAAAGCGCGGGCGTGCCCGGACAAGTGCGCGGCGAGTTGCGCTTTTGGCTGCGCAAAGATCAATTCGGCGAATGGTCGATCTATCGCTGGGCCGATTTCGCCACCGGCCAATCCCAAACTTGGAGCGCGCTCAAAGCCGCGTTCGTGCGCTAATCTTGGAGGATTGAAATCGTATCTGAAGAAGCAAAAGCTTTCATGCAGAGACGCAAAGCCGCAAAGGGTTGCAAAGAAAACCTCTTGACCTGCGCTTTCTCTTTTGGGTCACGGCTCGTACGCGTTGTATGAGGAAAACGGATTTGCATTTTTTAAAACAGCGTGCAACTCGCTTGGTGAAACGCCTCGCCAGGATCTCACACCGATTTCGCCGGCAGAACGGAGAGCAATTTCCGGATTGGCAAAAAGCTCTGCTCTTCGTCTTTGCGATCAACTTGGCGCTGCTGGTGGGGTTGGATTCCTATTATCTCTCGCCATTCGAAACCGCGCCGCCGGCCGTCCTCGCCTCCAAACCTGCTCCGATAAAACTTTCTCACGAAGAACAATTGCGCTTTGCCACCGATCGCGTGTTCAACGACTTCGGCATTACGCTCGCGTGGATAGAAGAGCGCGAGGGGACGCGCACCGTGCGTGTGCCGCGAACGTTGAACGCCGCTACTCTGCAACAAAAACTGGTTGATTGCATTCACCGATATGATGCGCAGGTGGTTATGTCGCCGCGCAATCGCATGGAGTTTTCCTACGCGTTGCGCGATCAAACGCTCGGCACGATTCGACTGCTGCCTGAAACGCGCGCACCGAAAACGCAAGGCAGAATCGCCATCGTGATCGACGACTTCGGTTATCATGAAAATGCGACGGTATCGAAGTTTCTCAATCTACCCTTTTCGCTCACGTATGCGATCATCCCCGGCTTGCCTTATTCACAAAGCATTGCGCGCAAGCTCGCGCGTTTGAGCAAAACCGCGATCATTCACATGCCGATGGAGGCTATGGAAAAGCAAGTCGAAACCAACGGCTTTGAGTTAAACGTCGATATGCCTGCCGAGGAAATTCGTGCGCGTGTGCGCAAAGCCATGACGTTGCTCCCTCGCGCCGTGGGCATGAACAACCACATGGGCTCGCGCGCCACGCAAGATGAAACTCTCTTGCAGGCTTTGTGCGATGAGCTTAAATCCGAAGGCTGGCTCTTTTTGGATAGCCGCACCATCGAAACCACAAAAGCATATTCCGTTGCCAAAGCTGCGGGGCTCGAGGCCGCGTTGAACGACACGTTTCTCGATAGCGTCGAAGAGCTGGAGGCCGTGCGCAAAAAGGTTTGGCGCCTTGCGGAGATTGCGGAACAACGCGGCTCCGCCGTCGGCATCGGGCATCAATATCAAATCACTTTGCAAGCCTTGCAGGAAATCGTGCCGCAGTTGCAGCAACGCGGCTTCGAGCTCATCACGCTCGAGCAATTATTGCGGCCGCAAGCGCACGCGACACCCGCTTCAACACAACCGCCGTTAGCCAGGAGGAATGAATGATTCGTTTAGGTGTGAATATCGATCACGTTGTCACTTTGCGCGAAGCCCGCAAAGATCGGGTGCCGGATCCCGTTGCCGCCGCGATCGCCGCGGAAATGGCGGGCGCCGACGGCATCGTTTGCCATTTGCGCGAAGATCGCCGGCACATCAAAGACAAAGACCTTTATCTTTTGCGCGAGATTGTGAAGACGCACCTCAATCTCGAAATGGCGGGCACGGATGAAATGGTGCGCATCGCCACGGAAGTGGTGCCGGATATGGTGACGCTCGTGCCCGAACGCCGCGAAGAAGTAACCACTGAAGGCGGCCTCGACGTGGTCGCGAATCAAGAGTATCTCGCCGAAGCGATCAACAACCTCCACAATCACGGCATCATCGTGAGCATCTTCATCGACGCAGACATTCAACAGATCAAGACCGCGGCGCGCATCGGCACGGATTACGTCGAGATTCACACCGGCGCGTATGCGCACGCTCATGCGCAAGGCGAAGCGAAGATCAACGAAGAGTTGGAGAAGATTCGCTCCATGGCCGTGGTGGCTGCGAAGCTGCGCCTCGGCGTGAGCGCGGGCCACGGCTTGAATTATCAAAACGTGCGCAAGATCGCGGAGACGCCGCAAATCGAAGAGTTGAATATCGGCCACGCGATCATCGCGCGCGCCGTGATGGTGGGCATGGAGCGCGCCGTGCGGGATATGTTGGCGATGATGAGGTAGCATTGTTTTAGCCATAACCAAACAGATAAAAATTGTTGGACGGTTCGCCGGTTAAACCGTCCAACTGTCAAACCGGCGAACGGTCAAACTTTTTCAAACGCAGTCATGTCCGTCCTTCTCGCCAATCTCACGCGCGGCAATGCGGTTGAAAGCCAGCACTACGGCCACGTCGTTGTGGTCGATGGCATGAACGGCAACACGATTTTCAGCCGCGGTGCGCCGCACTTCATTACCTACATTCGCTCCGCGGCCAAAGCGTTTCAAGCGATTCCGCTTTATGAAGACGCGGCGCCGGAGATTTTCAATCTCACCGAAGCGGAGATGGCTGTCGTGATGTCGAGCCACAACGGCGAAGAGCGGCACGTCAATGCCGTCGCGAATGCCTTGCGCAAGAGCGGTTGCCAAGAGAGCGCGCTGCAATGCGGCGTGCATATTCCGCTCGGCGCTGCGGTCGCGGCGCTTTTGTCCGCGCGCGGCGCGAAGCCAACGATTCTCCATAACAACTGCTCGGGCAAACATGCGGGCATGCTCGCCGCGTGCATCAATCGCGGCTTGCCGATTCACAACTACCTCGACTTCGATCATCCGCACCAACAACGTGTGCTGCAAACTATATTGCAATGGGCCGAGCTTCCAGAAGAGAGAATACAGCTCGGCATCGATGGCTGCAGCGCGCCGAACTTCGCGCTCCCGCTTTATAACATGGCGCTCATGTACTCCAAGCTCATGGCCTCGCAAGAGGAGATTGCCAAACGCATCGTGCTCACGTATGCAAGAAATCCTGAAATGATTGCCGGCGAAGGCCGCTTCGATACGGACATCATGCGGGTCACGCGCGGCCGCATTTTAGCCAAAGTCGGCGCGGAAGGCATTCAATGTCTCGGCATCGACGTGCCCACGCCGATGGGCATGGCCGTGAAAGTTGTAGATGGCTCCGCGCGCGCCGTGCCAGCGATCGTTATCGCAGTGCTCGAAAAAATGGAATTGCTCTCTCAGAGTGAAGTGGAGCAGCTTGCGGACTATCGCAACGTGGTGCTCCGCAATCATCGCGGGCTGGAGGTGGGGAAGATCAAGGCCGTTGTTTGAACCGCAAAAAAATCTAAAACCCCGGAAGCAACCGGTTCATGCCAATCAACTCTTTGCAATCCACGGTTCGCTGCATTATCCATCTCGACATGGACGCGTTCTATGCCGCCATTGAAGAAATGGATCATCCCGAATATCGCGGCAAGCCGCTGGTCGTCGGCGCTGATCCGAAGGGCGGCAGAGGCCGCGGCGTGGTTGCCACTGCGAATTACGAAGCGCGCAAGTACGGCATTCGTTCCGCGCTGCCCGTTTCCAAAGCTTATCGCTTGTGCCCGCACGCGATCTTCGTTCCCGGTCGGCCGCAACGTTACAGCGAAATCTCACGCCTCGTCATGCGCATACTTGGTGACTTCTCTCCGCAAATACAGCAAATCAGCATCGACGAAGCTTTTCTTGACATCACACAAACAGCCAACAGCTTTGGCGGGCCGAAAAGTTTAGCCGAGAAATTGAAGACGCGCATTCGCGCGGAAGTGGGCTTGACCGCTTCCGTCGGGCTTGCGAGCAATATGTTCGTCGCTAAAGTCGCCTCTGATTTGCAAAAGCCCGACGGCTTGACCATTTGCCCGCCGGGCCATGAAAAAGAATTTCTCGCGCTTTTGCCCATCAACAAACTCTGGGGCGTCGGCCCGAAAACCGAAGCGCGTCTGCGCGATTACGGCTTCAATACGATCGGCGATCTCGCGCGCTGCTCGCAAGAAATGCTCGCGAAAAAATTCGGCAAGTGGGGCGCGCATTTGTGGGCGCTGTCCAATGGCATCGATCAGCGCGCGGTGGAAGACGGCGGCCCGCGCAAATCCATCAGCCAAGAGCACACCTGGGATGAAGACGTTGCCGATCCCGCCATCGTGGAAAAACGCATTTGGAAAATCGCGGACGATCTCAGCCGGTACATGCGCGAGGAAAAAATCAAAGGCCGGGTGTTGACGGTGAAGATTCGGCTCGAAGGCTTTCTCACTTACACGCGCCGGCAAACGTTGAGCGAGCACACGAACGACGCGGAGTTGATGCGTGAAGTCGCGCTCAAGCTCTTTCGCGGGTTCGAGCGCGAAGACAAAAAGATTCGTCTCATCGGCGTGAACCTGTCGGATTTGAACACGCATGGCGCGGAGCAGCTTCAGCTTTTCGATCAGCCCGAGAACAAGAATAAAGACAAAGTCGCGCAACTGCTCGATACGCTCAAAGAAAAGTTCGGCGAAGACGCGGCCGCACGCGCGAGCCTGGTGGGCGAACGCTCGCATGAATTTTTAGGAGCGGAGGAAGTCATGAAGCCGAAGAAGAAGAATTTGGAGGATTTGAAATAAAGTTGCAAGCGAGTGAGAGTTTCAATTCATAACGACGTGGAGGCGGATGAGAGTTGGCGCTTTGTCTTCTTCAAAATGGCAGCGAACCGCATCTTGAATGGCTTCTTTCAACTGTTCCCATGTATCTGCTTCTGTAAAGATGGAGTGCCCTAATGCTTGGGCAATGTACCCGCCTTCGGGAGCTTCTTCTACTTGAAAAAAGATTTCTTTCAGCATCTCTTTAACTCCTGTTATAATCGTTGTAGCTTATTTCAGTGCTTGCAAGGGCAATGTAAGAAAAAACTAAATAAATCTCCAGCATCATCTTTGCTTCTGCTATCTCATCTCACTCGGCGCCGACCTTTTGACGAATGCCGAAGCTTTGACGTGGAAAGCCGAATCGTTTTTTAAACCCGTTTCTCAAAGTTAATTCTTCGTAGCCCATGAAAACCTTCACATGGTTTTGGTTCGAGCTGTTAGCGACGGGCTGTACGGCTCTGGCGCATGCGCAAACCGCCTCCGATACGTTGAACACCTTGCAACAACACGCGCTGAAAATTTACGTTGATTGCAACTACTGCGATCTCGATTACATCCGCACGGAGATCACGTTCGTCAATTACGTGCGCGACCGCAAAGAAGCGCAGGTTCACGCGCTCATCACCACGCAAGAAACCGGCGGCGGCGGCACGGAATATACGCTCACGCTGATCGGACAACTCAACTTTGCCGGACAGAACGACACGCTCAAATACGTTTCCAAACAAACGGACACGGAAGATCTTATTCGCAAAGGCCTCGTGCGCGTTTTGCAAATCGGGTTGGTGCGCTACGCGGCCAAAACGCCTTTGGCAGATTACCTCACGGTCTCGTACAGCAAGCCGAGCGCGGCCACGCAGGCAAGGGACAAGTGGAATTACTGGGTTTTCAGCATCAACACGAATGGCTATCTTAACGAAGAAAAATCCACGAAGTTCGTTTCTCTGTACGGCTCACTCAGCGCCAATCGCGTGACCTCTGCGCTGAAAATCAATCTGCAGCTTTACGGCAATTACAATGAGAGCAGCTTTGATATCGACGACGCGACGTTTACCAGCTTCTCGCGCAGCAAGGGCTGGTACGGCTTGATCGTCAAAAGTCTGAGCGAACATTGGTCCGCAGGCGTTTCCAACCAAATCTTTTCCTCGACCTTCAGCAATCTCAAGCTGAGATTCAATGCCGCGCCCGCGCTCGAATACAATTTGTTTCCGTACTCCGAATCGACGCGGCGGCAATTGCGTTTTCTTTATCGCACCGGTTATAGTTTGACGCGCTATGAGGAGACTACGATTTATGACAAAGACTCGGAAAGCCTGCTCAATGAATCGTTGAGTATCGCGCTCGAATCAAAGCAAACGTGGGGTTCGATAGAAGCCTCCTTGCAAGGCTCGCATTATCTGCACGATTTCAGCAAGAATCACGTTCAGCTCTTCAGTGAGCTTTCCTTGCAATTGTTCAAAGGCATGTCGTTTGAAGTCTATGGCTCGGTCTCGCTCATCCACGATCAATTGTCTTTGCCCAAAGGCGGCGCGACTACGGAAGAGATTCTTTTGCAGCGCAAACAATTGGCAACGCAGTATAGTTATTTCGCTTCGATCGGCCTGAGTTATACTTTCGGCTCGATCTACAACAACGTCGTCAATCCACGTTTCGGCAATTGATGATATCTCCACCGTATTTCGTAGCCCCGGCCCCTTGTGGGCCGATGTCCAAGCCAATAAATTCACGGTTGCAGCAATGCCTCACAATGGGGCAGGACTACGATTTTAACGGGTGGCCTTGCTCATCAACCAGCTCCACGCGCATGAGCAACTGAAAGTTGACGAGCTTCGTGCGCTCGTCGGTCAATGAAAATTCTTTATTCAATCTCAACACTTGTATTCACGCCGGGCATTTGTTATTTTGTCGCGTGAATAATAACCTCGCGCGTGACTATTCATCTTGCGACAATGCACGCTCGCTGGTCACGGCGAAAATGATCAACTCAATTCATGGAGGAAGCAATGATGCAACACAGATTGTCGCAATTGACGGCAGGTTTGCTCTGCGCCATGTTTCTATCGGTTGCCGCGCAAGAAGCAAAGAAAGAAGAAAAATTCGGCTGGACCAAAACCATGGTCGGCGCGCTCAATCTCACGCAGAACCGCTATAGCAGCAATTGGACGAAAGGCGGTGAAAACTCCGTCGCGTGGAAAGGCGTGGCCGAGACCATGTGGGAAAACAACGCCGTGAAAACCAATTGGAAGAACACCGGCAAACTCGTGTTCGGCCAAGTCAAGCAAGGCGATCAAGGCGTGCGCAAGAGCGATGACGAGTTGAATGTGGAATCCGTGCTCACGTACAAAGTCGGGCAATCTCTCAATCCGTATGTGTCGTTCAACGGCCTCACGCAAATCGCTTCGGGCTTTGAGTATCCCAGCGATTCCACGAGGACGAAAGTATCGTCTGCCTTCTCGCCGATTTTTATGCGGCAAAGTTTGGGTTTGGGTTATAAACCGAACGACAAGTTCGTCACGCGCTTGGGTATTTCCATTAAAGAAACCATTGTCTCACAAGACGAGAATCTCAAAGAAGTATTTCTGGAGGGCACACGCGTCTTTAAAACGCTGCCACAAACTTTTCGCGGCCGCTACGGCAATGATCCGAATGAGACCGTGCGCGTTGAAACCGGCATCGAGTCCACGACCGACTTGTCTCTCAAGCTTGCGGAGAATCTCCTCTTCAAATCCAAGCTGGAGCTTTTCTCCTCGTTTGAAAACTTCAACACGGCCGACGTGGCGTGGGACAATACCCTGACTGCGAAGATCAGCAAATACTTTTCGGTCAACTTCAACGTCTATGCTTTTTACGATGAAGACATTCTTACCGAGGTGCAAGTGAAGCAGGCGTTGGCGTTCGGGTTGACGTACACGTTTTTCTAAGCCCACCCAATTTCATTCAGAAAAACTCGTAGTAGCGCCTTATGAAATTTGACTATCAAAACCGGTAACCATATGCGCCTCCCATACTATGTCAGAAGGAACCTTTTTAAGTACTGGAGTTGATGCCCAGCGCCGAAAAAGTTTCCTTCTGAATGACATGTCGTGGGGAGCGATTACCGATTTTGATCGTCAAGTTTTCTACTACAAGCTTTTTTTGCCACACGAAAGAATCGCAATCCCATGTCGCATTGGTGGTATCGCGTTGAACAATACTTCAAACGTAATGCCCTGCGTTGGCTGGAAAAGCTGCTTGCCAAAGAAGTGCTCCCGCCCGAGCAAGTAAACTTCGCCGAGATCAAACGCATCCTCGTCGTTCGCCAGCATGACATGCTCGGCGATTTTATTTTAGCCACACCGGTTTTGTCCGCGCTGCGGCAGAATTTCCCGCGCGCGCATATCGGCGTGTTGGTGCGCGAGTATTTCGCGGACGTCGTTGCTTCGCACGCGGATGTCGATGAAGTTTTGCTCTTTCATGAACACGGCACACGTTGGAGTTTGCGCCGCGCGTGGTCGTTGTGGCGGCAATTGCGGCGCGGCTGGGATCTCACCATCGTGCTCAATACCGTGAGCCACTCTCTCACCAGCGATTTGCTTGCGCACTTCTCAAAGGCGAAATACGTGCTCGGGTCCGAGCATCGCGTGTTCGCAGGCTGTTCGCGCAACTTTTTTTATGATCTGCTCGCGCCCTATGCAGCAGAAGAGAGGCATCAAAGCGAACGCAATCTTGATATCGTGAGATATTTGGGAGTGGAAGCAAAAGAGGCGGCAGAAGTGATGCACCTCACTTCCGCCGAAAGGGAGCGAGCATTAATCAAGCTCAAAGGGATGAGGTTGCGCGCCGATGGTCTCGTGATCGGCATGCACGTGGGCGCGGGTAAAATTTCGAATCGTTGGCCGATAGAAAAATTTGCGGAACTCGCGCAACGGTTGCACGATGAGCACGGCGCGCAGATTCTGCTTTTTTGGGGGAAGAATGAAAACGATCTCGCCGAAAAAATTTGCCGCCTCGTGCGCTTTGCGCCGATCAAAGTCCCGCCCACAAGCTTGCGCGAGATGGCCGCGTGCTTCACGCACTGCGAGGCGCTGGTGTGCAACGACACCGGTGTGATGCACGTGTGCGCCGCGGTAAACGTGCCTCTGGTTGCGATCTTCGGCCCGACGCCGCCGGCGTTATGGAAGCCAATGGGCGAGCGTTTCATCGCGATTTACGGGCGCGATCAAACCACGGCGAGTGTGTCTGTGGGTGAGGTCTATGCCGCACTCAATGCCTCAATGCTTCACACGGTATAAAACGTAGACACAGCCGTTCTTGAGAACTTTGCACTCCAACAGTTCCAAATCAATCTGGCGCGACATGGCAAAGAAAAGAGGAATGCCCGCGCCGAGCAAAACCGGATGAATGTTCAATCCGACTTCATCGATCAAGTCGGCCTCGAAAAGCGCTTTCGCCAACTCGCCTCCACCCATCACACAAATCCCCTTGCCTTCCCGTGTTTTCAATTCGCGAATGAACGCGGCCGCCTCTTCAGAAACGATTTCGACATTTGGATCCGGCGCTGCCTTCAGCGTGAAGGAGAACACGTAGTTTTTTGCGCCGGGATAGGAAGACGTTCCGTGCTTCAGCGCAACCTCGTACGTTTTGCGTCCCATCACCACCGTGTCAATTGTCTTCCAAAACTCCGCAGAAATAGCGGCGATCTCGTCGGTCCAAGCGAGCCAATCCACGGCGTCGTCCGCGCGTGCGATGAAATTATCGAGACTGTTGGCCACGCCGAAAGTTACTTTGCGCATTTTACTTGCTCACTTTACCGAGCGCTTGCGGCAAATAACCTTCCTTGCCGTCGGGCAATTTCACTTTGAACCAATTGTTCGCGGCTTCGAGCAGCTCCAGCTCGATTTCACCCGGCACGCGCGCAACCGTGGCGCTGCCGGCATCCGGCGCGGCTTTGATTTCGTGACGCACGGTGCGCGGGCCTTTGGTTTCGATGCGCGAGCGCGTGGCTGCAGCCATTTCTTCGCTGGAAGCCGGGAATTGATATTCGGTAAGCGTGATGCCCAACGCGTTGAGCTCGTTCCAAAACTCCACTTGCTTGGCCGTGCGCTTGAGCCCGTCGCGATACTTGCCTTCTTTGCTCTTCAAATTAAAAGCAAGGTCGTATTTCTCTTTCGCGTTTTTGTAGCTGCCCACCACTTCATACAACACGCCGAGATTGAAATTGGCGGCGTCGTTGTAAGAGTCTTGCTCCACGATGGACGCGTACAGCAAGTAGGCCGTGTTGAGATCGTAATCCTCCAAAGCTTTTTTTGCAACCTCGGCCGAGCGCTTATATTCGTCGCCTTCGATTTTGGCGAACTCGAACTTCTCCAGCTCGAAACGCGGCGCAAAATAATTCACGAGATTGTACACCGCTTTACCCAAGCATTCTTCGACGGCGGCTTCGGGCGTGGGCAGATCGCCCCAATCGCCCGGACACTTTTTCTTCTCGAATTTTTGACGGTCATCTTTCGAGCCGACCACTTGGCCGGTTTCCACTTTGACGATGCGAATCGAAGTGGTGACGTTGGCGATGAGCTTCTCGCAATCCACTTGATACTTGCCTTTGTTCTTTTCTTCGCGCTGCTCTTTGAGCCAGCGATCTTCCACCGACACCGAAACGTTGCCGATGATCATGGCATCCACGCCGAGCAGCTTGCCCACTTGCGCGGCCGTGGCTTCGTTGACGATGCCGGTTTGGCCGAGTTGCAGCTCATCCACGACTCTTTGAAATTGCGCGCGCTCCACCACGCTGAACACGTTGGTGTATGCGCCGGTTTGAAAGCTTTTGCCTTCCTTCTTTTTTCCCAAACCGAGAAAGCCGGTGCCCAAATCGCGCACGCCGCGATCATTTTCTATCAGCATGGTGAGCATCGCGTCCGAAAGCTTGCGCCCGCTGTCGGAAAAGCGGCCCTTGTTCTTGTCGGCGTCGCTGATTTTTTCCACCGTGCTCAGAATTTTATCCAAGCCCTTCTTGCCTTTTTCATTGGGCGAATCGTCTGCATCAAAACTCGTCGTCACCGTGAACTCCGCGATGGCGATTTGTTTGACACCGGCGAGAAGTTGATCCGGCGGCGTGAGAATGAAACACTTCAAATTTTGCGCGCGCACCGGCAAAGCGGCGCAAACCGGCACCGCGCAAATGGCAACCAACAAACGAAGCTTCATAATTTCCTCCTCATGGCTTTAGCTCGCAGCAAAATTTTTGTGAACAAGGCAATAATCAAGAACCGGCGTTTTGAACTTGTTCCCCAGCCCATTTTTCTACGGCTTGTTGCGCATGAAATCCCACCGAGGCATCGGCGATGTCAGCGTCAGCGCCTAGGCGTTGAAAGGCCTTGATATCGTTGTCGGCTACTGCCAAAAACTGCCGCGCCAGATCAATTGGTTGCTTCATGTAACACCCTTCCTTATCGGAATCTTCACCCGCATCATTGCTCGCATACGAGCCGAATAAAATGACTTTGTTCGGCTGCGCTGCCTCAACGAGCAGTTGCACTGCATGGTTTATGGTTTTTTGTGTGATCATATTCTATGTCCTTGGCCAAAAGCTACTGCGCTTCCATTGAAAAAGCAAGCTTGGCCTTGAAGATTTGCCGGCAAGGCAAATGACGAAGGTCTTTAATTCGCCGCCTCACACGCGCCCAGCTCCGCGACCTTCACGTTTGCAAACCGCCCGAAGTCGCTTGCCGCGCCTTGCTCGCGCACGATTTGTTGGAAAAGTTTTTTGGCCATGCTGCAATTGTTGATGCGCGTATAGCACGTCGCCGCATCATAAAGGGCGATGACGTCCCATGGCAGTTTGGAGGGTTTCGAGAAGAATTTGACGCGCAGCAATTCTGCAATGGCGAGCTCGAAGCGGCCCGCGTTCATGTGCGACTTGCCGATGTAGTATTGCACCTCCGGCTCGACGCTCGCATCGACGAACGGCTTGAGGCGTTTGAGGTGTGCGATTGCGTCGTCGAATTGCAAAAGATCGATGAGCAGCAATCCGGCTTTGATGCGCAGATCCAATGCCTTTACATCTTCCGGAAAGCGCGCGACGTAGTGCCGCGCCAGCGCGAGCGCACGATCTTTCAAATTCATGCGGTCATACACGTCGAGCAGCGAACGAATCGCCAAACGATAATTGCTATCGAACGTCGAATCCTTCGTCACTTGATTGAACGCGGCAATCGCATTGTCCCACTGTTGCTGCGCCGAATAAAAATCGCCGAGCCCGAGATAGGCCGTGTGCAAGAAGGGATGCTTGGGATAACGTTTCGGAATGCCGGTGAGCGTTTCCAGCGCCTCTTCGGTTTTGTTTTGAATGAGCAGCGCCTTGCCCAAGCCGTAATCGCCGAGAATGCCCGAAGGGGTGTCGCGGTAATCCTTGCCCAGCTTGCGAAAAATGCGATCCGCGGAAACGAAATCTTTAGCTTCGAGGGCCGCTTCGCCTGCGGCATATTGAAACTCGGCTACGCTCGCGCGCTCGCTTTTGTTCTGTTCTTCAAACTTCTTCGCTTCCACTTCCGCGCGGCTGAAATTTTTTGTTTTGTACAAGCAGAGAATCCACTTCTTCAAGGCCTCCTTCGCAAGCGCGGCATTCGGCTGCTCGTTCATGGCTTCGAGATAAAGCGGCTGCGCGGCCTCGAATGCGCCTTTGTCATAATGAATGTCGGCAAGCCGGAATTTGGCTTCGACGCTGTGTTCGGTTCCGGGGAAACGGCGCGCGCACTCCTCGTAATAGCCAATGGCCAAGCGTTCCGCACCCGCGCGCAAGGTCAAGCGCGCAACCTCCAACAACACGGCGGCGATCTCCGGTGCATTGGGATGATTGGCAATGAAACGCAGATAAGCTTGCACGGCTTGCGCATGCTCGCCGGTTGCTTCGAGCAAGCGTCCGCGCGTCAAATCAACGTTGTCGGATTCGTGCGCGTGCGTTTCGGTTGCCTCATTGTTCAAACTCTGCAAAGCCTCTTTGAAACGGCCCGTAGTGATATAGATGCGCGTCATCATTGCAGCCGCCGAATCTGCAAACGCGCTGTAAAAGCACTCTTGCTCGAGGCGTTGTAATGTGGCTAGCGCACCATCATACTGCTTATGCTGCGCGAGCCATTTTGCTTTGAGCAATTGTCCCTTCGCATCGAACACATCGCGCCACTTCGAGGCTCGCATTTGTTCGAGACAGCGCGCGGCATTGCTGGAATCGCCGCGTTGCCAATACCAATCCGCCAATTCAAACAACGCCTCGTTGCGAGCAATCGAGTTCTCATTCTGCGCCACTCTTTGCAATGCCATGACGATGCGATTGCTCGCGGCCGAGTCGCTGGCAGTACTCAAGCTTTTGCGCGTGCTTGCCGCCCACAAATGGAGAAAATCAAAATCCAGCGACTCTTCATTCAACGCTAGAAGCGAATCCGCACGAGACAATGTTTCTGTAGTGCGTGGCGTATCTTTCAGAAACCACGTGCGCGCGAGCAGAGTTTCGGCCTTTTGGGCGAATTGATCGCGTTCGCCCGCGCTCAAACTTTGCAACGCGAGCCGCGCACTATCTTGCAAAGATGGTCTCGTGCGCTCGATTTCATGCAATTGCAAATAGCTAGCGCCGAGCAAGTAAGCCGCTTCACGAGCAGTGGCAGCTGCCGAGGCGTTTTCGGCTGCTAATTGCGCGTACTTTTGTGCCGCGCGATAATTTTGCCGCTCATAATTCAAGCGCGCGAGCGATACCAAAAACTCTTCACGCGAAGCGCTCTCTTTTGCCTGCAACAAAGTCTCTGAAAGCTGCGTGAGCGCAGCGGGCGAGTCCGTGGCCGAGGCTGCAGTGAGCACACGCAATTTGCGGCGCGCGGCTTCAGCGTTTTCACTTGCCGGGTAGGATTGCAGGAAGCGTTGCCATTGCAATTGCGCCATGCGCATTTCACCGGCGGTTTCATAGGTTTCCGCCAAAGCGAATTGCGCGTCATCGACATAAGCGCTCTTCGGATAGTCGATCAGCAACTCATCGTACAAACGCTGCGCGATCGTAAGGTTATTCGCCGCCTGGTGCGCGCGGCCTTCCAAATACAACACGGCATCACGGAATTTGCCGTTCGGATATTCGCGGCGGTATTGGCGGCACCATTGCAGGGCAGTATCATATTGCTGCAAATCAACGTGCGTCTGCGCGCCGCGCCACAGACTGCGTTGGCGGCGATGAAGCGGCGCCGTGCTCGTGCTGTCGCTTGCGGCTTCGGTTGCAAGGGAGAGTTGCACGCCGCGTTGATAGGCCTCCACAGCCTCGGCCTTCCGGCCGTTTTTTTCATGAAGATTGCCGAGCGTATAGTAGTAAACAATCTTGGCGACGCTATCGCTCGCAACGGCATCGAATTTTTGCAGAGCAACAAACGCATCGGCGCTTTGCCCGGCTTGCAGGTGCATTTCAGCTTTGCGCAGAGCCAAGCGGCTCTGCTTCAGAGCAGAAGCTTCATGCGCGGACAAATCTAACGATGCAATCGCAGCGGCAATATCACCGCGCGCGAATTGCAGCTCGGCGAGGCGCGCAAGTGCTTGGCCCGCCCATTTGCCTTTGGGAAATTTTTTGAGCAGTTCTTGATAACTTTGTTCGGCCAATTGCAAATGGCCAACTTGCTCTTGCAGCCGTCCATGCATGAAAAAGGTTTGCGCCTCGAGCTGATTTTCAGGCAGGGAGCGCAGCATGCGTTCGGCTTCCTGCAAGGCGCGGGCGTAGTCTCCGGCCTCGGAAAAGCTTTTCACGAGCAAGAAATAGGCGGGCAAGCGCTGCGTGCTCTCGGGATAATTCTCCAGCAGCGCATATAAGCCCTCGCGCGCTTTTTGGTGCTCACCCAACTCTTGCAACAGCGCGCAAGCGTTATGTTGCGCGAGCGCCGCTTTTTCGCTGCGCGGGTGCAGCGCGACGAAGCGTTGCAACGTCAAAGCCGCGTGTTCGAGATGGCCTTGCGCTTTTTGGCTGTCTGCAAGGCGCAAGCGCATCTCTTCGATGGTTTGATGAAAAGGGTAACGAATCTCAAAGGTGCGAAATGCCGTTTCCGCTTCCGCAAAGCGCCGCAACGCCATGTTCGCTTCGCCGATGAGCTTCCAGCCTTCGGCAAGTTCCTGCGCATCGGGATATCGTTGCCGGAACGCTTCAAGTTGCGCGAGGCATAATTCGTGATAGCCTTCGTTGAAAAGTTTTTGCGCGTAAAGAAAATCATCCGTAGCCGGAGAATTTTGCGCGAAGGTGGTTTGGGTGGCGAGCAACAAGCTGAAAGCGAACGCTCGAATAAAAGAAAAGCGCACGCAAAGACGCAGAGACGCAAAGAACCCGCAAAGATTTTCCTCTGCGCGCCTTTGCGCCTTTGTCCCGCCTCTGCGGGATGAAAGTTTTTGCTTTTTTTGCAACGCGTTCGCTTGTAATCGCATAACACCCCCCTGGCCCCCCTCCAGGGGGGAATTTTTGCAAGCAGCTTTAAATAAATCTAAGGTTGCCATATTTCACGACGATCTTTTTTTGTCCTCGATCTTCGAAATCAACCGTGACTTTCATTTTTTCGCCTTTGCCTTCGACCGAAAGAATGCGGCCGCGGCCGAAGGCGGAGTGCAGCACCCAGCGGCCGGCGCGAATCATACCGACCTCTTGCGATTCATCTTCGTAAACCGGCATGATGGTATCCGGCTCGGGCATCAGCGCCGGCTCTTGAAAGCGCGCGCGCCGCACCGGGGCTTGTTCGATAAAATCCGGAGCCAGCTCTTCGAGAAAGCGTGAGGGCAGGGCCGGACTGGTTTCATTGCCGAAGCGCGCGCGTTCATGGGCATGGGCGAGATACAATTTTTCTTTCGCGCGCGTGGCGCCGACATAAAACAAGCGCCGCTCTTCTTCCAAGTCCGAATCCGCCTCGTCCTGCCGCAGCAGCGGAAAGAGGCCTTCTTCCAAACCGGTGAGGAACACCACCGGAAACTCCAAGCCCTTTGCGCTGTGCAGCGTCATCAACGTCACCGCGTTGCCTTTATCGTCCCATTGATCGTAATCCGTGATGAGCGCAACCAGCTCGAGAAAGCCGTCGATGGTCGCACCGGGATTATCGCGCGCAAAGTCGCCGATGGCATCGAGCAGCTCGCGAATGTTGTCGATGCGCTCCTGCGCCGCTTCTTTCTTGAGCAATTGCACGATGCCCGTTTCATCGACGAGCGCATTGCACCATTCCGGTAAAGAGAGCGTGCTTTTCAAGTTGATATATTTGCCGATGAACGCATGAAAGCCGGTTACTTTTTCGCGCAAGCTCACCGAAAGCGAGGTCACTTCACTCGCGTGGCCCAGCGCTTCGAAGAGGGTGAGATTGTGCTCGTGCCCGTGCTGCTCCAACTTCTTGATAGTCACGTCGCCGATGCCGCGCAGCGGAAAATTGATGATGCGCAGCAAACTCACGCTATCTGCCGGGTTCGCCACCACGCGCAGATACGCGAGAATGTCTTTCACTTCTTTGCGTTCATAAAAACGCAGGCCGCCGACGATGGTATAGGGAATGCCGTTGCGGCGAAAGACTTCTTCCAACAAACGCGATTGCGCGTTGGTGCGATAGAGCACGGCGAAGTCGCGAAAGCTGCGGCTGTAATTGCGGCCGTCGCCGTTGTAGCTGAACTCCGAGCTGATCTTGTCGAAAACGATTTGCGCTTCGTGATAGCCCGAGGCCGCGGCGAGCACTTGCACGCGCGCGCCTGCCTCGCGCTCGGTCCAGAGCTTTTTCTCCATGCGCATTTTATTGTTGACGATCACCGAGTGTGCGGCTTCCAGAATGTTGCGCGTGGAGCGATAGTTTTGTTCGAGGCGGAAAATTTGGCAATCGGGATAGTCGGCTTCGAACTCCAAAATATTGCGCAGGTCCGCGCCGCGCCAGCGATAGATGGATTGATCGTCGTCGCCCACGACGAAGAGATTGCGGCTGCTGCCCGCCAAAGCCTTCAGCCAATAGTATTGCACGCGGTTCGTGTCTTGAAACTCATCCACCAAAAAATATTGAAAGCGGTTTTGATAGTGCGCCAACACTTCGGGAGCGCGGCGAAAAAGCTCGAGCGGATAGAGCAGGAGATCGTCGAAGTCCATGGCATTGTTCTCCGCGAGCTTGCGTTGATAAAGCTCGTAAACGTGGGCCACGATTTCCTGCTTGGGCAGGCTTGCGGTCGCGGCATATTGCTGCGGTGATTGAAAGCCGTTCTTCGCGCGCGAGATGCAATAACGCGCATACGCGGGCGCTATTTGCTCGCCGGGGATTTGCATCTCTTCGAGCACGCGCCGCAGCAAGGCCATTTGATCTTCGGAATCATAAATGCTGAACTGGCGCGAGAAGCCGAGACGGTCCGCGTCGGCGCGCAGAATGCGGGTGCAGATGGAATGAAACGTGCCGACCCACAAGCCCTTGGACGTGTGCGGATGCGCGAGCGGCAAATTCAGCAAATGACTCACACGCTCGCGCATCTCTTGCGAAGCTTTGTTGGTGAAAGTGACGGCGAGAATTTTTTCGGGCGCGACGCCGTGGTGTTCGATCAAATACGCGATGCGATGCGTGAGCACGCGGGTTTTGCCGCTGCCCGCGCCGGCCAAGACCAACACCGGGCCCGCCGCGCAATCCACGGCGCGGCGCTGCTCTTCGTTGAGCGCAGCCAAAATTTCTTGTGACTTTTTGCTGCTCAGATTTTCTCTCCCTCGCAATACTTGCAGTTTTCCTAATCACCCTCTCAGCAATGTCATTTGTAAGAAACTTCCCTCGCACTCGGCACGCCTCATAAAAAAGGATGTGTCCCGAGCACTAGGGAAGGTTCTTCCAGAATGACAATGAGAGGAGGCGGTCGACTCAACGTTGTAGTTCTAGTTCGACTTCCGCTTTTCTTTCTGCTCCCGCCGCACTTGCGCGCGCACGCGGTCGAAATCGCGCTTGGCTTGCAAATGTTGCTCGAGCGTGTAACTGAAACGATGCGACCCGTCGCCGACCGCGACGAAATAAATGTATTGCGCCGGTGCCGGGTTCAACACCGCGCGAATCGATTTGATGCCAGGATTATTCACCGGGCCGGGCGGAAGGCCGGCGTAGCGATAGGTGTTGTACGGCGAAGCGATTTCCAAATCTCTGAACAATAAGCGCCGTGGCGGGCCGGGCACGGCGTATTGAATCGTGGGATCGGCTTGCAGCAAGATCCCTTGCCGCAAACGATTGCGATAAACCGCGGCGATCGTCGCGCGCTCGTTGTCGATGACTGCTTCGCCCTCCACGATCGAAGCCAGCGTCACCACTTGATGCAGCGTCATGCCGCTCGTGCGCACTTGCGCTCGCAACGAATCATCGAGCCGGCGCTGCAGCTCTTGCACGAGCACGGTGATCACTTCCGCGGCGGTTGCGCCCCAATAGAATTGATACGTGTTCGGATAAAGATAACCTTCCAAACGCGGAGCAGCGACGCCGAGCTTGTGGCTGAAGCTGGAGTCTTCCGCCAATTTCAAAAACTCGGCTTTATCAATTTGAAGCGTGTGCTCGACAATCTCGGCAAAGTCTTCCGCGGTTTTACCCTCGGGCAACGTGACGCGTACTTGCACGGCTTTGCCGGAGCGAAACAAGCGCAGCAAGTTCACGTGCGTGAGTTCGGGCGTGATTTCATATTTGCCGGCTTTGAGCTGATTGCCCCATCCCGTGAGTTTTGCGGCGAGCAGAAAGTGGTTCCGATTCCGGATGAGAGATTGTCGTTGGAGGCTGTCTGCGATTTGCGTGACGCTCATGCCGCGATGAATGATAAAATCCGGACGAGGCAGACCAGAAGGAACCGCCGGCACCCACAGCACCGGGTGCAAATACAATCCGGCGCCGGCGAGGCCGAGCAGCAACAATGCGGTCAGTGCGAGCAGAAATTTTTTCATTACTTTTGAAAGACCAAAAACAAATCATAGAACGCGTGGGTGTATGCCGCCACGCCCAAGCCACGCCAGAGAAAGATCAAACCGAGAATGAGGCCGGCGTAGAAACGAAAGAAAAACGCGCCGGCCGTCATGGCCTCACGGCCGCCCGTATCGAGAAAGTGATAAGCCGAAAAGAGCGCAGCAGAAATGACGAGCGCAAGGACTTGCCGCACGATCGGCTTGGCGTTGACCAAAGTATGCTGAAAAACAAAAAGCAAGGCCGTGAGTATGAAGAAGCGAAAGAGCAATTCTTCATAAATGCCCGCGCCCAATGCCAGCGCCATTTTCGTCGCGAGGCTCACCTCGCCGGGAACTTGGCCGAGAAACTTGACGTTGATGACGAACCCGCGCGACATCAAATTCACCATGCTGCCCAAGACGAGCGCATAGGTCAAGCTCTCAAAAATGGCGTAGGGATAATAGACCGGCTGGAACGCCAGCATTTGTTGCCTGCGCGCCAGCCAAAACGACCAGCCCAACAGCGCCGCGTAGACGAGCCAGTTCAGAAACTCATAGCGAAACCCGAAGAACCAGAACACGCGCTTGAGCATGACCTCCGCGGCGTTCTTTTTAATCACGCTCGCGGCTTCGTAGTAGATCATCGCGCTGCTCGCTTCGTAAATGATCAGCAGCACGAGCACGATCAGCAAACCGAAGAAGTGCGAACGGCTATACTTGTGATAATTCTTGACCGTATCAGGGATGAAATTGCTGACGGTGAAAGCCATGAGATTTGACGGGAAATTTACGGGCTTCGGAATTCAATACCGGCAATCGGGAAGAGTTCGAAGACGTGGAGAATCGGCGCAGCGAAGTCCGCAGAAAAAAAATGCCGGCCACATTGCACCAGCTTTTATATGAATTGAAAATAATTCATGATCGGTTTCCTCTCTCCTCGACGCATTCACAAAACGGGCGCAATATAGAGAACGAGGTGTGGAATGTCAAGCTTCACTTTGAAGCGCACGGGAAGGTTTTGTAGCGCATGCTTCCAGCTTGCCTTCGTAGGCAGATTGGAAGTCTGCGCTACGTTATACGATCACCGGCTCGGAAGGCGCGTCTGCAATCGGCGCCGCATCCGGCGATTGGTCCATCCAGACGACGTGCTTGGAGGCAAAAATTTTTCGCAGCTTCGGCTCCAATTCCGGCGGCACGTCGAAGCGCAGCTGCCGCCACGGATTCGCGGTTTTGATGAGAACCTGATTTTTCTCCGGCAGGCGCTGCGCTTTGGTGATATCCGGCCAGCTTGCGAGAAAGCCGTTGCTCATAATGCCGCGCGCGCTCACTTTCACCGCGGCCGAGGCGCACAAAACATAAAAGCCGAGCAGCAGCGGAATGAGGTAAGCCGGGTTGAGCTGCAACAGCACCACAAAAAAGGCGGCGAGCACCAATAATACCGCGCTGAGGAAATAATGCCGCGCTTGTTGTTTTCTCCAAAATAAATGGTGGGGCTTCGTTTCATAAATCCATTTGAGGCGGATCAATACAAAGAAGCTTAATCCAATGATGAGTATCCAAACCAGATACCCGAGCAAGTTCATGTGTTCTCTCCCGGTGTGATCGGTTCAACCTGCAAAACCAAACCATTCAAACTCAACACGACGACAGCCTCACCGGCTTGCACGCTTTGCCGGCAGCGTGCGCGCCACAACTCACCGTGTATTTGCACCCACATGCCCGTTTCGTTGACGCGCGCGACCACGCCGGATTTGCCGATCATGGCTTCCATGCCGGTTTGCGCTTTTTGTTGGCGCGATTTGAAGACCAACCAGATCAAAACCAAATTCAGCAAAAGAAAAATAACCGCGATCGTGAGGCGTAGCATGAGCGCCGGACGCACTTCAAAAAAGCTTTCGAGGAAGAGGTAAAGAATCACGTCATCCACAATCAACAACGCTGCCACCAGAACGGTTGCCATGAAGAAAAAGGCGATCGGTAAGTCGCGGCGGCGGTTTCTTTTTCCGGCGGGCATATTTCATCAAACCTTTACAGAAAAAACAAAAGCACTCACGCAAAGTCGTCGAAGAAGTTCGGATTGAGGGCAACATCATCCGCCTGCTCAATCTTCTGAAACCCTATTCGACGGCGCGTCAAGTTCGCCTCGTTTACGAAGCCGGCTATTGCGGTTTCTGGGTGTATCGGCAGTTGAATGCGCAGGGCTATTTCTGCATGATTACACTTCCGAGTCTGTTGCCTCAGCCGCATGACAAAGTCAAAACCAACCGGCGCGATGCCAAAGCCTTAGCGGGTTATTTGGCGGCCGGCCTGTTGAAAGCGGTTTACGTTCCACCGCCGGAAGTCGAAGCCGATCGTCGCGTGGTGCGTCGCCGCGGGCAAGTGGGGAGGAACTTGACGCGCACCAAGAATCAGATTAAATCGTTCCTGCACCTGCAGGCCTCAAAGCGCCGGAAGAAGCGGGCTCCCAATGGAGCCGTGATTATACCATGTGGCTGAAGCAGCTCAAATGGGAGCATCACTCCGACGCGTTTACTTTGCAGAATGTGCTTGAGAGCTATCACCACCAGCGCGAAGAGCTTGCGGCGTTGCCTTTTGGATGAACACGAATATGTCATTGGCGTGTGTTGAAGTTTGACCTCTTGCTCTGACGACTTGTGGCTACTCTGGGACGGCCGCGATTCGCGTGTAAACAACATGCCATGACACCGACATGAAAGCTTGTCGCAAAGAGTTTCCGCAGAGAAAAGCTGCATTCTTTTAAGCTCAATACGATTTCGCAAACGCCATTCATGCTTTTCTTTGCGGATTCTTTGCGTCTTTGCGAGCGCTTTTCTTTTTTGGCGCCGGTTCGCCAGTCTGCGTTTTTTCAGAACCATCGGAAGGCAAAGCTAGGAAATCCGCATGCTTTGTCAAGTTGTTTTTGCCCGCGCCGCTGAGTTGCGCAGAGTTGCTTTTTGGAAATCGGCCTATTATATTGGCCGCGCATTTCGGATGCGTCATCTGCATTTCACTCGTCACACCTCCACTTCGTCGCGAAGTTTATAACGCAAAGTTGCCATAAGCTTTGGCAGAATGATTTAACGGCAGAATTATTTCAAATCGTTCTGCCGACAAATTATTCTGCCAATTGTCCACTGAACCTCTTTTCGGGAACACTCTCATGGAAAAAATCACGACCCGCGGCCAGGAAGAAATCAACTCCGGTCGCGTCACGCCGGCGCAATTCAAACCTTCGAACGAGAGCAGCGAACGCGAGCTCACGCGCGACGAGGTGCTGGCGCTGCGCAATGAGTATGTTCCCAACGTCGTGTTCAAATACTATCGCGAGCCGATCAATCTCGTGCGAGGGGAGATGCAATATCTTTACGACGACACGGGCCGCCAATATCTCGATGCGTTCGGCGGCATCGTCACGGTGAGCGTGGGCCATTGCCATCCCGAAGTCATTGCGAAGACGAAAGCGCAGATCGACAAAATTCAGCACACCACCACGATCTATCTGCATCCCGCGATGCCGCTGCTCGCGAAGAAGCTGGCGGAGAAAATGCCGAGCGCGGATTTGAAAGTCACGTTCTTCACGAACTCGGGCAGCGAGACGAACGATCTCGCGCTCACGCTCGCGCGTTTGTTCACGGGCAATCTCGATGTCATCACGTTGCGCAACGGTTATCACGGCGCGAGCCTCGCGACGAATAGCGTGGTGGGCCACAGCACGTGGCGTTTGCCGGTGCCGATGACGGGCAATGTGTATCAAGCGGCGCCGGGCTATTGCTATCGCTGCCCGTTTAATCTCACGTATCCGAGTTGCGACGTGCAATGCGCGCGCGACGTGGAGAGCGTCATCAAGTATAGCACGAGTGGAAAGATCGCGGCGTTTCTCGCGGAGCCGATGCAAGGTGTGGGCGGAACCGTGACCCCGCCGCCGGAATATTTTAAAATCGTTTATGAGATTGTGAAAAAGTACGGCGGCTTGTTTATCGCCGATGAAGTGCAGAGCGGTTTCGGCCGCACGGGCACGCATTATTGGGGCATCGAGAATTGGGGCGTGACGCCCGATGCGATTACGATGGCGAAGGGCATTGGCAACGGCATTCCGTTGAGCGCGATCACCACGCGCCGCGAGATTGCGGATTCATTGACAGGCAAGATTTGGTTCAATACGTTTGGCGGCAATCCGGTTTCGATGGTGCAAGGCCTCGCGACGCTCGAAGTGATCGACAAAGAAGGCATTCAAGCGAATGCGCTCACTGTCGGAAATTATTTGAAAGAGAAGCTCACGGGGTTGATGGACAAACATCGTCTCATTGGCGAAGTGCGCGGCATGGGTTTGATGCTCGGCGTGGAGTTGGTGAAAGATCGCAAAACGAAAGAGCCAGCCACGAGCGAAACTGCCGAGGTGATGGAGCGCACGAAGAACTACGGCCTGCTCATCGGCAAAGGCGGCTTGTTCGGCAACACGCTGCGCCTCAAACCGCCGATGTGCATTACGAAGGGCGACGCGGATTTTCTGTGCGAGACATTGGATAAGGTGTTGGGCGAAGTCGAGGCGATGGCGAAGTAATCAAAAGAGGGGAGAGCCAATGACGGACTTGTCGGTTTATCAAAAGAGAATCGCGCGATTCCAGCGACGTGATCTGTTGCGCCTTTGGCAAGCGATTCAAAAAGCGAGACGCCGAAATGGGAAGCGGGAAAGGCTTTCGAGTATCTTGTGCTCCGGGCATTCGAGCTGGAAGGCGCGGAAGTGTGTTGGCCGTATCGCGTCGAGCTTGGCGGCGAGGAGATTGAGCAAATCGACGGCGTGATTTATTCGGACGGGCTGGCGTGCTTGATTGAGTGCAAAGATTCCGTCGAAAAAACGAAAGTCGAACCAATTGCCAAACTGAGGAATCAACTCTTGCGCAGACCGGTCGCGACGCTTGGGATCGTTTTCAGTCGAGGCGGTTTTACGGAACCCGTGCAAATTTTAACCCGATTTGTCGCGCCGCAAACGATACTTTTGTGGACCGGAGGCGAAGTGGAATTTGCTCTTCGACGGAAACATATGCGACAGGGGTTGCTGGAAAAGTATCGTCACTGTGTCGAAAACGGAAATGTCTATCATGATTTAACCCAGGGAACAAAGCCATGAAACAAGCTTACGTTGTCGCGGAAGGACCGACCGAGGCTGAAATCCTCAAAAAGCTTTTGCCGAAAGAGATCACGAAAAACGTTATATTCGAGTCTCGCAAGGAACGCTATGCGGCGCAGCCAGTGGCAGGCACAA
>Ga0247727_10003381_pt1 | contig 35271 bp, 29 predicted proteins | sample WisWelCaveWW1625_FD_202498 | JGI IMG/M metagenome (GOLD analysis project Ga0247727, IMG submission 202498) | Biofilm microbial communities from Wishing Well Cave, Virginia, United States - WW16-25 | ecosystem: Environmental > Aquatic > Deep subsurface > Groundwater > Cave microbial mat | place...
TCGCGGTCGGCGCGGGCAACGACGTGACGGCAAGTTGGATCGCCGTGACCGGGGCCGGTTCGTATCGGCTGCTGAAACAACTCGTCGGCACGGACCCGGATTTCGTCGTCGTCGGCACTACGACCGCCACGACGCTCCTCGTGGGCACCTTCCCCGGCGGCTCGACCGTCCGCGTCAAAGTCCGCGCGATCAGCGGCACCATCGAAGGCCCCGAGAGCGCGGTCGTGGAAACCGTCATCCCCATGCCCGTGCCGTAGAATGTGCCGTCGCGGCGAGGGGCCATCGGCGCTGCGGATCGGCTCGCGGCCGCATGGCAAGGTGGCTCGGTTCAAGTCATTTACTTGATCGTAATCCAGCCGGAGCCGTCGCAGGTCGTACACGGCAGCCATTCGCCCATCGTGTTCTTTGCGGTACCGGTGTCGGGAATTGGCCGCACGCCGTACCAGCAATCGCACTTCTTTTTGATCACGCCCGACTCGCGGTTCATGGTCGCGTTGCAGCGTCGGCATCGCACGTGCCAGCTCCAATTCGCCGAGAATTCCGACGACGGCGCCTCGTCCCACAGATGTTCGTCGGCCTGGCACACGTCAACCATCGCAGCCTCCAAGTCAGTGGTGGACTACTGGTCTGTCCCACTTCAGTTTACCGGTCGCTTCGCCCGTTGTGGGCCGTAACATGCCGCGGATTCCGCCGCCAGGGCGGTGCCTACCATTCAACCGATGATGGACGGGATACTACTTAAGCCAATCCGTAGATCACAACTAGCGAAAACTGTAGCCTGAACGCGCCGGCGGGCCGCCGACTCGACGCTATTGCGGCGGCGGCCAATTCAAGTGCTTGTGCAGGAACTCAAACGTGCCGACGCCGTTGATCTCGTGCGGGCCGGGGAAGAATTCGATCTCCGTCCGGTCGCCAATGCCGAGCCAATCGTACAGTCGGCGGACCTTTGAGAACTCGTACGCGACCCACTCGGTCGGCGCCACGCCGTCGCGGTGGCCCCGTTCGACCATGAACGGACGCGGGGCCATCAAGTACGACATCTCCGCGTAGTTGAACGTGTTGCCCAGATCGAACTCGAACATCTCATACTCGCCCGTGTAGACATAACTGTAGCGATGACTGAGCGACGTGTTCTTCCAGATCCATTCGTTGTAGTCGGCCGAGCAGATCGAGAGCGCGTATTTGTCGGCGAGGATCGTGGGCACGCGCACGGCCGTCTTGCCGCCGTAGGACAGGCCGTAGAAGCCGATGCGGGCGGGATCGACGTACGGCTGCGACGCGAGCCAGTCGAGGATGCGGTCGTGCTGCCCGATGATGAACGAGAACAGGGACAGGCCTAGCGGGTTCGCTTTGCGTTGCAGCACGCGGAACTTGTCCTGGCCGATGTACGGGTTCTGCGGCGCGAAGACGATGAAGCCGCGGTCGGCCAGTTTGGCGGAGAACGCTTTGTAATATTTGAAGCCGTCCAGGTCGGTCTGGATCGTGTCGCGCGGGCGGCCTTCGAGGCCGTGCTGGCAGACGACGACCGGCCGCCGTTCGCCCGGCTTCAGATCCTTCGGCAGCAGCAGCACGCCAAACGCGAACACGTCCGGGTACACGTCGAGCACGACCTCGTAGCCGCGCCACTTCGGCGTGTCGTAGACGAGTCGCGAGCGCGGCTTGGCGGGCATCCGCGGCGCCGGCAACTTACCGATGACTTCCGTCCAGAGCTTCTCGCGCAGCGGTTTCGACGCCTCGACGAACTTATCGAGGGCCGGCGGCGACGACACGGCGAACTTGAACGCGTCGGCCCAGAGCGCCTCGCGCGTGAACTCGGACTCGCGGACGATGCGCTGCGTGTGCTCGTTGAGTTGGTCGAACTGTCGTTTGCGGCGGGCCGCCGCGTCGGGCAGCTTCGCCACGTCCGAGAACTTCGCCGGGCCGGGCGGCTGGTAGCGACCGCGGACGCCGAGGAATTCGAGGAACGGCTGCATCGCGGCCGGCGAGCCGGGCTCGTCGGGTTTGACTTTGCCCTTCTCCTCGAAGCCCTCGACGAACACGAGTTTGCCGGAGATAGTTGGTCCGCCCATGATTTTGCGTGCCCGGTCGAGTTCGCGGCGCACCGATTCGATCGGCGGGGTTTGCAGCGTGCCCGGCGCGGCGCCGCTGCGTCCGTCGCGCGGCTTCGGCGGGCCATCGACGCTCGGATGAATCGACGCCTCGACGATCATGCCGCGCGGCGCGACCATGCTGAGCAACTCCGCGTCGCCGAACTCACGCACCTGCGACCAGACGTTGCGATAGATCGGTTGCTCCCACATTGATTCGCGCGGCTGGAAGTAGCCGCTCACGACGACCGCGTCGATGCGCGGGTCGATCGCCGCACTCATGAGGGCCAGCAGCCCGCCTTCGCCGTGGCCGATGACGCCAATCTGCGGCGGCTTGCCGGTGAGAAACTTCGATTCGTGGTCGAACCAGTCCACGGCAGCGAGTACCTTTTGCACTTCGTAGCCGATGACGTGCCGGCCCATTTCGTAGGCCGAACGGTAGACGAACTCGCGGTGAGGCTGGTTCGTGAACCGGATGCGCGGGTTGCCGGAGAGCGTGTCCGTGCGGTCGATGAGCGCGGGAACGAGCACCTGACAGCCGTGCTCGGCGAGCGAGCGCGCGAACTGCGCTTGTTCGGACAGCCCCGGCTCCAAACCGGCCAGCCTTTCCGGCGTCGTGTCCGCGTCGGGGATCGCGACGACGCGTGCGACGGGCGGCTTGTCCGGCTGGAGCAGCAGGCCCTCCGCGTCTACGCCGTCAAACACCGGCCAGCGCACGACGTGAACCGTGTATCCGCGCCCTTGTGCAATCTGCGAGCGAGCGGCGGTCGTCGCGATGAAATCGAGCGCTGGGACCGGCCGCCGCGCGTCCACGGCACCGATGATCTTGCGCAGCCGATCGCGCTTCGGATCGATCGACTTCACGTACGCCTGGACCGAACTCGTGTCCGGCTTCCACGCGGCCGCGCGTCGATCCGGTGCCGCCGCCAACTCGCGCATCAGGTACTTGTCGATGCCCGCAACCATCTCGGCCGCGAGGTCCCCTTCCATCTTGAGCGGCTCGGTGCCCGCGAGCACCGGCGGCGACGGCTCCTGAGCGCACGCGGCGCACATGAGGAAGGCGAACGAAAGCAGCGTTGCCGACACGAGCGGTCCGCGGTGTCTCATGGGTCGCTCCTTGGCGTGAATTCTTGGAATGATTCGGCTCAGCAAGCCGCATCAATGTAGCAGCTTGGCGTGCGGTCACAAGCAGTGGCTCGCGTTGCTGGCGGCGGACCGGCGACTGTCCTGAACCCACAGCGCGGCGAAGACGGGCACGAGCGCGGCCGACGCCAGTTGGTAGCCGGTCAGTCCGATCCAGAGCACCGGCTCGGGCCGAATGAATTCGGTCAGGAACCGGAACGCGAGGTACACGATGATGTACAGCTTGATGAGTTGTCCGCGCAGCCGATTTCGCCGTTGCAACCAGGCGAGGCCGCACGCCGCGGTCACGTGAAACGCGAACTCGTAGAGCTGCGTTGGATGTCGTCGCAGGCCGTCGCCGAAATCGACGGCCCAGGGCAGCGCGGTCGGCACGCCGAAACAACAACGGCCGACAAAACACGCAAGCCGCCCCACGCCCACCGCCGCCGCGACCGGCACCGCGAAACTGTCCCCGGTCTTCACCCGCACGGCCATCGACCACTTCGCCACCTCGACGCCAAAGTAGCCGCCGACCAGCCCGAACACGATCGTCTTGCCGCTCTCGAACCAGGCGCGGCCGCTGACGAGGCCGTCCCAGTCCGCCAGCACGAACGGCAACTTCGCGCCGATCATCGCGCCGCAAAACGCCCCCAGCGCGATGCCGATCCGCTGGCCGCGCGTGAGATCGAGCGGCCGTTGCGTCCAGCGACTCAGCACGACGCCGGTCGCGACGGCGGCGAACATGATGGCGGCGTAGGTCAGGTTTATCGTCACGTTGAACCGTTGAACCGTTGACCGGTTAATTTATTCGAACAGTTCAACGGATCAACTGTTCAACTTTCTTCAGTACCGGCAGCGGCACGTGGCCGTCGCGGTACAGCACGTTGTAGGCGCAAAACGGAATCACGTGGCCGCTCGGCAACACGTGATGAATGCAGCACTTCATCAGCCGCCGCACGTCGAAGTTATAGGCGTCGAGGAACGAGGTGATCGTGATGCGAAACACGTCGGCGGGCGAAAGTTGTTCGGCGATCGCGCGGCGGAAAAACTCCGCGGCCACGTCTGATGTTGGGTCGTGCGACGGCGTTTGTTGCTGAATGATGGGCAGCACTTGATTGCCGATCGTCGGCTGCGCTTCGCCGTCGTCGCCGCAACCGCCGCTGCAGCAGCCCACGCGGCCGAGGTACTTTTCAATGAGCTGCCTCGCTCGCGACCGAGTGAACGTGATGCCGTTGGCCAGAATATCGAGGTGATTGCGCGCGTCGATGAACCGCGCGAGCGGCACGACGCGGCCGCCCGAGCGATAGGCGTAACTCAAGCTGTGGCAGTTCGGATGCGCGCACGGCAGCGGCATGAAGTCGTCCGCGCGGAACAGGCCGTCGGTCTGCTCGACGACGGCCCGCACGACGTCGGGAAACGTGATGCGCCGTTCGAGATCGCTCGGCAGCACGTGCCGGCCGGAGTAGGTCGCTGGCTGAAAACTCACGCCCGTGATCCACGGCCGCTCCAAGCCGAATTTCACGATCGCCCCGATCTCGTGCTCGTTCACGCCTGGCTGCAGCGTCGTCACCAGGATCACGCGCACGCCGTGTTTGCCGAGCGCGTCGATCGCGCGCAGCTTGGTCTCGACGAGCGACTCGCCGCGCAGCCGGCGCGACGTGTCGTCACTGAAGCCGTCGAATTGCAGGTAGACTTCGAGCCGGTGCCGCGATCGCGCGACCATCGCCGTGAACTCCGGGTCATGCGCGAAGCGGATGCCGTTCGAGTTAATCATCACGAGGTCGATCGCTTGGCCGCAGCCGTATTCGAGGATGCGGAGAAACTCCGGGTGGATCGTCGGCTCGCCGCCGGAAAGTTGCAGCACCTCCGGCCGGCCCTCGACCTCGACCAGCCGATCAATTGCCTGTCGGCACTCCTCGAAGCTGAGATGCTTGCCGCCCGGCCCGCTCGATGCGTAGCACATCGGGCAACTCAGGTTGCACGACGAAGTGATCTCGACCAACCCGACGCAGGTGTGCTGCTCGTGCTCGGTGCAGAGGCCGCAATCGTACGGGCAGCCGCGATCCGGCGTCGTGCCAAACTGCGCGGGCAGCTTGCCTTCCAGGCTAAACTCCATTCGGTCGTACTCGCGCACGTCCGAGCAGACGAAATCTTCGCGCGTGCCATGTGTTGGACATCGTTTTTGAAAGTACACACGGCCGTCGCGCGCGATGATTTTCGCCGTCACGAGCGTGAGGCACTCCGGACAGAGGCTCTGCGTCATGCCCAGAAAAACGTGGTCGCGGAGCTTCATAGGTCTTCGTCACAGCAAATGGAAGTAGACAATCATCACGGGAATCGCCAAGAGCAGCAGCACGACCGCGACTACAACAAGAGCGAGGGCGGACTTGGTAATGAGCCGGACGAAATTGGTCAAGCGCGGGCTGACGGACACCATCAGCGCGATCATGCCCACCGAAAAGACTACAGCGGCAGTGACCCACGTACCGAACCGCCCAAGGCCGCGGAATTCAAAACCGATGAACGGCAGGCCAAAGCCGACGAGCCCAATAATCAGCATCGTCAGCCCCCGAGCGCGAGCAGCCTTGGCATGAATCCGGCCGCCAGCATCCGCAGATCGAACGACATCCGCATCATTGCTGGCGTCGCATCATCACACGGCACTGCGGCGTCGCGGTCGAGAGCAACGCCGTCCGCCTCACCCCCAGCGAATGCGTGCGCCCAGTTTCCCCATTTTGGATATCTCCCGACGAATGTCATGTATCCCGATGGCAATCCCCAAACAAGGAAACCGACGAGTGCTTCTTCCGCGTTTGCACCACGCCATGCGTCAAAAACGTACCAGCCATACGCAAGAAAAATTGCTCCACCGACCAGCCGCAGCGTCACAGGCCGACTCGACTCCCAGCCGCAGGCAATCGCTCCAATTGCACACAGCGCCGCCAGTCCGTAGAACGGCCACGAGCCTGCCGGAAGTTGCGGCCCAAGCGTCACACCGATCAAAAAGAAGCTGACGGCGCTTAGCAGCAGCACAAGGCCGAGCGTTAATCGAGCAACTGAACTCATCGAGACTCCATCTGTGTTGGGCGCATGCGGGCAGTGCTCAGTCTTTGTACGGCCAGAGGCGTCGCACGACCCAATACAAAACGAATAGGCCGGCGATAATTCCGAGAATGATGCCCGTGCCCATGCCCCAGCCGATCGGTTCGTAGTCCTTCGCCCAAATCGAGCTGACGGCCGCGCCGCCGAAGAAACCGGCCCAACACGTGGCGAAGAACGCCGCGCCGGCCGCCGCGCCGACCGTGACGATCACCCCAAACGAGCTGAGAAAGACGCCCAACTTCTCCGGCGTCGATAGCACGCGGCCTCGCGATTTCTTACGCGACACGATGCCAGTCGTGCGGATCAGCGCAGGCGTGGCGGCAATCGCCAGCGCAATCCCAAGTCCTGGCGCTTCACGCATCACGCCGAGGCAAACGGCCACCAGCGCGATCACGAGCATCAGCGAACTCAGACCGAACGTGGATGCGCCCTGCGGCGGTCGCCCGGCCGCGATCGGCGGCGACGTTGACGGCTCGTCGGCCGCGTCCATCGGCCGGAGGCACAGGAAGCACTTCACGCGGCCCACCGCGTTAGTCGCGCCGCAACTGGCACAAGTCATCGTTTGCATCATGATAGATCCGCCGCTTGCTGGATCACTCCTCTACCATGGGCGACCTAAGATCACGAAGCAGCAGGCGTAGAATGCGACGAACGTAACCACGACCAGAACGGCGATGCTAACCACAACGAGCCCCGTCGCGGCGGCAAAAGTGCCCAGCTTTTCCCAGACGGTCATCGGCCGGCCCCAGACCTCACGTTTCACCACATCCTTAATTGTCAAGACCATCACCGGGGTCAGCACAATGGCCAACAGGCCGCCCAGGCCGGGCCATTCCAGAAACACAGCGTACAAGACCGCACACAGGACCACGAGAACCATGAGTGTCGAGAGACCGATCGTGGCAATGCTTCGCCGCTCGGCAATCCCTACCGGTTGCTCGACGCGGCTTCCAAGCGGACGGTCTCGTTCGTCAATTCCATCCGGTGCATCGGCGGGTGCGCCGCAAAGCCAGCAGACAGTCACAAAGGCTTGACGTTTCGCACCGCATCCCCGGCAACATGCGACTTTCAAAAACGGGGGGTCTGGCAGCAAGCCCAGCAGTTCGATGACACCGAACAAATCTTCCAGACCCATCAGTAGGTCCTCCCCGGATCGCTCGGCAGCCGTTCTGCATAATCCTGAGCGATCAAGCGGACCCGGCGGACCACTTGGCCGAGCACGACGCCGGTCAGCACCAGCGCCAGTAGGAACATGATCTGGTGATAGCGCGGCACACGGGTCGCCTCGCGAAACGACTTGGCGTGGCCCAGCAGCAAGACATGGTCGGCCAGCTTTGCGGGCACGAGAGCCAGACGCTTCGGGCACAGGCTTTGAGTCATTCCCAGAAAGACCTGCTCACGCAGCTTCATTCAATCTCAGTCCTTTCGCTACCATCAGCGCATTTTTTGCGGCCTACAACCCAGCGCCGAAATCTCCCAGATCCGCGTGGCCGTTGGCCACCCACGCGCCCAAAGTGATTACCCCGCCCTAAAATGAGTCCGCGACCACGTAGAAGCAGAGGAATAAGAATGCGTCGGTCACCGACACCGAAAAAACAAGAATGATTCCCGCCACACTGAGAATGATTCCCGCCACACTTCCTGCCCACGCCATAAAGGTGCCGAGCTTCCCCCACATGGTCATCGGCTCGTCTGTAGACTCACGCTTTGCCGCAATTGCAAACGTCGCAATCAGCGATGGAGTCACCACGATGGCAACAGGATCCCCAAGCCAGGTGATTCTCGAAACACACCTAAGAGCACCGCGAATAGCGCCACGACGACCATGAGTGTCGAGAGACCGAGCTTATCCGGGGCCTGCTGCCGTCCCGTAGCTGGTCGTCGGACTACATCATGCGCGGGGGATTCCAACCGCGCGCCGCAGAGCCAGCAGCACTCCGCCTTTCGTTCCTCCGCATACACCCCTGCGCCGCATTCGCGGCACGTGGCGGTTCTAAGCACGGACGAAGCCATCACAGCCTCCGTTAAGGTTTGGCAGCCAGCCGCTCGGCGTAATCCTGAGCCATGGTCCGGACCCGGCGGATCACCTGCCCCAGCAAGACGCCGGTCAGCACCAGCGCCAGCAGGAACATGATCTGATGATAGCGCGGCACACGGGTCGCCTCGCGAAACCATTTCGCGTTGCCCAAGAGGAACAGATAACCGGCCATCGACGCTCCGCTTGAGAACCAGACGAGCGGCAGGTTGAACCGCAGGGCCGAAAGGGCAATGACCAACAAATAGCCGACCACCAGCGGGCTTTTCGGTCCGTCCGCCACGGTGAGAATTGCCGTGAGCAACACGACGTCGCAGCCGGTAGAGATGAACTTGAGCTGCGCGGGAAAGATGTGCCGCCGTAGGCATAAGAGGACGCCCAGCCCCACCATCGTCCAGGCCACAGCCAACGCCGTGACCGCCTGGTGGAACGGCTTGGTCACCTCCGCCACCTTGGGTAACTCGAAGAAGCCCAACGGCAGGCCGTGATAGTTGATCAGTTCGACGATGTAGAACACCGCGATGCCGATGATCCGCAGCAGGTTCGCCCGCGCCTCGCCTTCGTACTCCTGCCAGCGGCCGACGATGTACCACTGTCGAGCCGCGGATTCTGAGACCGGCGATTGGATGGGTTCCACGTGCAGTTCCTTCCGTTCGTTGTCGAAGATCTGGCGACACCGATTCGCCGCATCGCCGTCACGCGAACAGTTCTCGCACCGGTTCGCCGCGGTCGGTGATCGGCACGGGCCGTTCGCCGTCGTAGAGTTCCTTGGCCGGGTTGATGCCGAGCGCGCAATGGATCGTGGCGTGCAGGTCCGGCACGGACACGGGCCGTTCGCCGATTTCCTTGCCAAGCTCGTCGGTCTCGCCGATCACTTTGCCGGTGCGCAATCCGCCGCCGGCGAGGAAAACGCTAAACGCCTTCGAGTGATGTCCGCGTCCGCCGCCCGCGTCGAATTCCGGCGGCCGGCCGAACTCCGTCGCGACCACGATCAGTGTGCGGTCGATTCGCTTATTCCGTTCCAGGTCTTGAATCAGCGACGCGAGCGCCCGGTCGAGCGACGCGATCAATTCGTGCTGCTTGAGCTGCCCTTCGTTGTGCGTGTCCCAGCCGGTGCCGTTGACGAAGTTCAAGTTGAACGAGACTTCGACGAATCGCACGCCGGCCGTAACGAGCCGCCGCGCGAGCAGACAGCGCTGGCCGAACTCGTCGCCGTACGATTCGCGCAACTCGGCCGGCTCCCGCTTCAAATCAAACACGCTCATGAACCGCGGCCCGGCCAGGCGAAATCCCTCCACGCCCACCGCCGCGTAGTTCTGGACTCCTTCGTCGCCCGCGTGCGACCGCACGAAGTTCTCGCGCATCGTGGCCAGCAGCGCTTCGCGCCGCGCTTGACGTTCGTCGCTCAGGCCCGGCGGCCGCATCAGGCCGTTCGGTCCGACGTCCGTTTCCGTCAAGTACACGTAGCCGTGTTTCGCGCCGAGGAATCCCGGCCCGCGCGTCACGTTCGGGTAGCCCATCACGACGTACGCCGGCACGCCGTCGCCGCGCGGTCCGAGTTCGCGGGCGACGATCGATCCGATCGACGGGTAAATCACCGTGCCGCTCGTCGCACGCCCGGTGTGCAGCATGTTCGTGGCCGCCGCATGCTCGTCAAACACGTTGTGATTCAGCGTGCGAATGATGGCACCGCGGTCGAGTAGCGGCGCGACGCGGCTCAGGTGTTGGCAGAGTTCGACGCCTGGGATCGCCGTTTCGATCGCGTCGTAGTACGACCCGGCCTTCTTCTTGCCGTCGCCCCGCTCCTTCGGGTCCCACGTGTCGATGTGGCACGCCCCGCCGCCGAGCCAGATAAAGATGCACGAATCGGCTGAGCCGCGCGGGAAACGCGCCGGCCCGTCGTCGGCTCGCGCCGCGGCGCCGACGAAATGAAACGGAGGCACTGCCGCGGTGGCAACGAGTCCGAGACCCGCCGCAGAATGCAAGAAATCGCGTCGGGTGCTTGCTAGTTTGTCGTTCATTCGTTTCAAATTCTACTTGTCCTTCTTTTCCTGTTTCAGGGCTTCCGGCATCGGCAGGTTCGCGAGTTGCGCCATGAGCAACAGGCCTCCAAGCACAATGACAAGGCTAGGAACCTCAAACTCCAAACGCATGCGACCCGTTTGTCGCGCTACGGAAAACACCGACGCAATCACCAGAAACGCGCCCACGACGACGCTCGCCCGGTTCCAACCGCCGAATGTCAGGATCACGACGCCCAGCGTCCCCAGGCCAACCGTCCAAATCCAATCAACACCTGGAATCACGCCGATCGTGTTCAGCAGCCACGCGGCGCCGATGGCCATTATCAGGATCGGAACCGCCAACGACTTCTTTGAGGCTTGCATCCTGCGTTACTCCACAAACTTTCGTCGAATCAAAAAGAACACGGCGCGGCGAATCGGCTACGGCACGAACATGAACTCCGGCGAATTCACCAGGCTCCACAGCATGTCTTCGACGCGCTCGCGCCAATCGGCTCGGAGCCGTTCGGTCGGCGGGTCGCCGGCGCGGGCGGCACGCTCTTGCTCGAGCTTGAGCCGCGTCGCTTCGGGGCTGAGGTGATTCGACCACGACACCGCTTGAACTTTTTTCGCGACGCGGCCCGTGCCGGCGGCGGCGGGTGTGACGCACCGATCGCCGTAACCGTCGCGCAGCAATTCGACGAACGTTCGGCGTTCATCGTCGGTCGGCTGGCGCGAGAGGACCTGTTCGAAAACGGCTCGAACGAGTTGCTCCACCGGCAGGTCGGCGACACACAGCGCGGTCACGGAGCTGTCGTCGGAGAGCTGCGTGATGCGGCTGCCCAAGACGCCGTTGGCCAAGACGAGTGGCTGGAGCGGCGTCGGCGTTTCGTCGCGGACGGTGATCGGATTCTGACGGCTCTCGCGCCAACCAAACGTCGTGAGCAGGTCGACGATCGACTGGGCCACAGGCAGCGACAGGGCAGGGCGGTCTCGCTCATTCGACAGCGACGTGAACTCCCACGCGCGGCGCGGCGTGCCCAGGTTGATGAATTCCGTGATCGGCCGGCGGCCGTCCACGTCCAAGTTGAGTTCCTCGGAACGCAGACCTTTGCCCACCGCGGCGAACAGCGAGTCCACGAGTTGCTCGGCCGAAAGGCGGCGCCGGGCCGGCGCGGCGAAATCCCGTTCGGCCGAGTCTTGCGGATTCCTCGGGTCCGGCCGCGGCTCCCGCTGGTAAACGTGCGAATTCAATACGAGCCGCGCGACGTGTTTGAGATCGTAGTCATGCGTGATCAGTTCGCGCGCGAGGTAATCGAGCAGTTCGGGATGCGACGGCTGCGGGTCCGACCAGTCGTCCACCGGCTCGACGAGGCCCCAGCCGAGGTAGCGTTTCCACAGCCGATTCACGATCACTTGCGCGAAGCGGTCGTTTTGCGGCGACGTCATGATCGCGGCGAGCCGTTCACGCGGGTTGTCCGGTTCTCGGAGCACGCCCGCCAGGAAGTCGTCCGGCGCGAGTTCGCGGAACGGCCAAGCCGGCTCGACCTTCGCGCCCGGTTCGAGCGTGACTTGCGCGAGCGGCCGGCGCGTGCGCTCGGCGACCGGCACGGTGCTCGTCGCCGGCACCTTCTGCGGCGACTTGCCGAGCATTGCGGCAAGGCTGAATAGCTCGCGCTGCTTGTACGGGTGAAACGGCGCGTCGTGGCAGCGGGCGCATTGCAGCTCGATACCGAGAAACGCCTTGGCGGCAACGTGCGCTTTCGCGGCCATCGGCGCGTCGTTCAGCGTGGCCATCGAGAAGCCGCCCGGCCCGCCGTACATCGTGCTCCCTTCCATCATCAGCAGCTCGGTTACGAACCGGTCGATCGGCATGTTCTCTTCGAGCGCCTCGTGCAGCCACCAGCGGAACGGTCCGGTGTTGTTCAGCGTCGGTTTGAGAATGCCGGGATTCTCGGCGAGCACGTCCTGCCAGTAACTCGTCCAATGGTCGGCCCAGCGCGGGTCTGCGAGCAGCCGGTCGATCGCTCGGCTGCGGCGCGATTTTGGATCGTCATTCAAGAACGCTTTCAATTCCGCGCGGGACGGAATCACGCCGGCCGTGTCGAGCGTCATGCGGCGCAGAAACGCAAGGTCGTCCGCGCGCGGCGACGGTTCAATGCGCTTCTCGGCGAGACACGAGCCGATGAATCGGTCGATCGCGTTTTGCACGGGCATTGCCGCGGGCACTTCCGGCGGCGTTGGTCCCGGTCGCTCGGCCCCCGCGCCGTGTGCGATTTCATGCCGCATTTTCCAGTACTTCGCCTCATCCGCGCCGGCGACCTGCTTGTTCGCCGCGTCGAGCGCCTTCATCCGCGTGCGGCACGCGGCGGCGTAGTCGAGCCACGATTCTTCCGCGAGCGAAACTGTCGCGGCGGGACTGAGCACCCGGAACGACTCGTTCGGACCCGCGACGGCAACGAGCAACTCGCCAAGTTCCATGCGCAGCTTTTGCCCGCCGACGAACGCCTCTAGCCTGAATCGGTGTTCCGCGCCGTCGAACATGGCTGCAATTCGCCTCTCTTGATGACCGACCGGCGGCGCGTGCAGCCCGTCTTCGAACGCGACCGGTAACTCCGGCACGTCCTCGTGACCGCTCGCGTTGCCCTTGACGAAGTCCGTTTCGAGAACGAGTTCGTCGTCAACGAATAACCGCGCCGCATTTTTCGATCGCAACAGCAGCCAGTGCTCGCCGGCCGGCAGCGTCAGCGTGGCCGTCGCGCGGAGCAAAAACGGATTCGAGCGATCGAGCATGATCGCCTTGTTCGACCACTTCTTCGGCACCGCGACCAAGCCAAACGCCGGTTCCGTGAATCGATCCGTTGGCTCGGCCGGCTCGAACTCCCACGAATTCTTGTCGGGGATGCCTTCGATCACGGACACATGAACGGTCGGAGCATCCGCGTGCAAAGCATCGTCAGGCGAACTGACGAGAGAGGCATTCAGAGCGAACCAGTAAACGACGCTCAGGGCAAGGGTGGGCATTGTTGACCTCAGTCGAGGAAACTTCGGCACCAGTTTGTTCCCACGCGCCTCGAATTGCCAGTCGAATTAGCCAAAGACGGCGGTGATCGGCTGTCCGGTTGCTACGTGGTGCGGCCGCGCGAGTTGGTCGAGAATGCGGGTCTCCGGGTCGATGCCGAGCGCGTGATAGATCGTGGCGGCGATGTCTTCGGGCGTGACCGGGTCGCGGGCGGGATACGCTGCCCAGGCGTCGGACGCGCCGTGGACTGCGCCGCCGCGGATGCCGCCGCCGGCGAAGAGCACGGTGTAACAATGCGGCCAATGATCGCGACCGTTCGCGTCGGCGCCGGCGCCGGAGGTGATCTGGCCGAGTTTCGGCGTGCGGCCAAATTCGCCCATCGCCACGACCAGCGTGTCATCGAGCAGCCCGCGCTCGGACATGTCTTCCAGCAGCGCGGAGAACGCGCGGTCGGCGTACGGCAGCAGCGACTTTTTCAAGAGCGGAAAATGTTGGCGATGCGTGTCCCACGATTGATCGAACCGGCGGCCGGTGCAGACGGTGACGAGCCGCACGCCCGACTCGATGAGTCGCCGCGCCAGCAGCAGGCACTGGCCGAGGTGCGGCAAGCCGCCGAATTTTCTGGCCTCGACCGAGCGATCGGTGCGGTCCGGCAGCCCGTAGCGCTCGCGCACGCGCGGCGGCTCGATCGTCAGATCAAACGCCCGCCGCGCCTCGGGCGACGCGATCAGCGAAAACGCCTTCGCGTAGTGCGAATCGACGCCTTGCGACGCCGGCAGTTCCGCGAGTTGGCCGAGCGAGCGATCGAGATCGCCCAACAGCGCGCGGCGCGCGCCCAGGCGGTCGAGCGAGACCTCAGCGGGGAGCGACAGGCCCGGCACCTGGTAGCCCGGCGCGCTGGGGTCGCCGACGACGAGCGGATCGAGCCCCGTGCCGAAGAACCCCGCACGCTGCCCCGGCAGGTCGTAGTTATTGTTCGACATGATGTCGGGCAGGTGCACGAATTCCGGCAGGCCCTTCATCGGCCGCAACTTGGCGAGCACCGCGCCGATCGGCGGAAAATTCGTCGGCTCATCACCCACGATCAGCTTGCTGCCGTCCGCGGGCGACCGGCCGGTCAGCATGTAGTACGCACTGGCGTTGTGATCGACGATCTTGTGATGCACGGACCGCACGAGCGCGACGTGGTGCATCTGCCGCGCGAGCATCGGCAGATGATTGCACACGTGGACGCCGGGCGCGGTCGTCGCGATCGGCTGAAACTCGCCGCGGATTTCAGCCGGCGCATCGGGCTTCAAATCCCACAAGTCCTGGTGGGCCGGCCCGCCTTCCAGGAAAAACAGAATGCACGACTTGGCCGCACGGGGCCGCGCGGCGGCACGGCTTGATGATTCCGCGCGCACGAGTTGAGCCAGCGACAGACCCACGACGCCGAGCGATCCAATCTGGATCGCGTGTCGTCGGGTAATCCCGGGTACACGGTTCGGTTGAATTGGTACGCCGCCCGGCATCGTGCGCGAGACCTCGAAATGTGAACTACTTTTCGATTGCCGCCCGCCTCCACGGCGACCCCGGATGTCATCGAGCCGTCGGCTGGCGGCTACGCAACGCACTCACTTTGGAACGCAGGTCATTCAGTCCAGTTACAATTGCCGCGTCAGTCGGCGTGGATCGTGCCTTCTTTTCCAACGCTTCGGCGGCGGCGAAAATCGTCTTACTGTCGGCCTCCATCGACGTGCCGGCGGAAGCGGCCACGAAGCTCCACGCGGCGGCCACGACGTCGGCCATCACCGCCGGCAGCGGCGCCGCGTCGGAGTCCGCATCCTCCGATTCCGCCGGCTGTGAAAGTGCCCTCACAGCACTGAGCGCCTCGGAGAGTGATTCGTTAAGCGATTCCAGCGCATCCTGATCGGGCGTCGGGTCAACTCCGACCGCCGCGCCGCCGCAACCGGCCAACACGACAACGACGCACGCCGCCACGCAAATGTTTCGCATGAGTCTCGCTCATCCTTTCCAAGCCGCGCATGAGGCACGCGCGATCAGAACGCATTATTGCTAATCGGTTCCCCGCCGGCGCGCGTGCCGACCGCTCGCCAGATCTTCTCGTCAACGCCGTCTCCAACGAACCGAACTTGGCCGTCGCCCATCAGCACGTTGACGCCGCCCGGATGGTAGCTTCGCGCGGTGATGATCGTCTCTTCGGTGTCCGTGTTCGGAATGGCGTCACAATTGTTGCAGCAGTCGAAGTACTTGGCGTTGGGCGTGTAAATGTGGTTGTACAGCGTGCCGGTGAATCGGCCGCGCGACCAGTTATCGAAGCCGAGCCGGTTCATGTCAACGTCGGTGTTTTGCAGCACCAACGGCCGGCAACTGTCCACGAGGGCTTGAGTGCGAATCTCGTTGGTGATGAGATTACTGCTGCCGTCGCACGCGGCGCCGCAGGTGGAAACGACGAGCGCCGTCTGGTGGTCCGGCCTGCCGATTCGCTCGATGCCCTTGTTCCGCTCGCTGGCAAACGCCGTGTTCGCCGAGCCGTCGATCATGTCTTTCATGCCAAACGCATTGCGATCGTTGAACGGTCCCGTGTTGAAGTCACAACGATGCTGCGTGCCGACGTTGACCCGGTAGTTGTTGTCCCCCTCCGACGCCTGATAATTTCCCGTGCCGACGGCTTGCGTAAACGCGGCCACGCGCACGTTCGGATCGGACGGGCAAAGCAACCAGCCAAGTTGCGTCCGCATCGTTGTGGTTTGCACCGTGCGCGGGATCGCGGGATTGTTGTCGCCGCTGAATTGAATGTTCCACGAATTGTAGTGCGAGCTGCCTTCGATGTACGGCAGCAAACTGAGAAACGTACCCGGCGAATTCAGCCAGCGGTGGTCGCTCCACGCCGGCGGCGTGGCGACGGTCCCCTCCGGCTCCGCCTGAGCGCCCAGCGGGAAGACGCTGTGGGCATCGAGATAGTTGTGCATCGCCAAGCCGATTTGCTTGAGATGGTTGCGGCACTGTGCACGCCGAGCCGCCTCGCGGGCCATCTGCACCGCGGGTAACAACAGGGCGATCAAGACCGCGATGATTGCAATCACGACCAACAACTCGATCAAGGTGAATCCCGGCCGGCGAACTGAGTACGTCATGAACGACCCCTCTCAAATGACCTCGAATGAGACCTGAACGACTGAACTGTTCTTTATCAATACCCATGTACAGCCGCAGATTCAAACAATTTCTGCTGCAAACGCAAATTATCCTGGCACGGCGGCGCGCCGGAAACCAGCACAATCACGATCGGCCCCTTGTTTCCGACGTGCGGGGTCGTACGATCAGCGGAATCCGGACGGCCAACTTCGCGCCCGGCCGGCGTTGAACATCGAATTCGGAGACGCCACGATGCTGCTAACTAGCCACGCGATGGCGACGCTCGTGCTCCTCGCCACCTGCGCGCAGGATCCGCCGCGCAGGGCCGAAGATCTCCGCTTGTTCGACTACAAGCCGAAGTCGCAACTCCGCGTACTGGAACATCCGATTGAACGCGCAAAGTTCCCGGCGATCAACGTACACACGCATCCCGGCGGCCTCAAAAACGCCGACCAAGTCGATCGCCTCGTCAAGAACATGGATGACATGAACGTCGCCGTAATCGTGTCGCTCGACGGCATGACCGGCGACACGCTGACGAAGCATCAGGAATTGCTTTCGACGGACCATCCCGGCAGGTTCGTCGTGTTCGCGCAGATCGACTACCGCGGCGACGGCGATGCGAACGACATGAAAACGTGGGCCGTGAATCGTGCGGATTTCGGCGAATGGATGGCGGCCAAACTCGACGACGCATTTCGACGCGGAGCACGCGGGCTGAAAATCCACAAGTCGCACGGCCTCTATTACCGCGACAGCGACGGCAAACTCATTCCCGTTGACGACCCGCGCTTTGACCCCGTCTGGGCCAAGTGCGGCGAACTCGGCATCCCCGTGCTCATTCACACCAGCGACCCGGCTGCGTTCTTCATTCCGCTCGACCCGACCAACGAGCGATACGAGGAGCTCGCCGCGCACCCGAACTGGCACTTCTTCGGCAAGGACTTCCCGCCACAGGCCGAGCTGCTCGAAGCCCGCAATCGCGTCGTCGCGCGGCACCCGAAGACCAACTTCATCGCCGCCCACATGCTCAATCACGCCGAAGACCTGCAGTTCGTCGCCGGCTGCCTCGATAAATATCCCAACCTGTACGTCGAGACCGCCGAACGCATCGCCGAACTCGGCCGCCAGCCGCACACCGCGAGCCGCTTCTTCAAGACATACGCCCACCGAATCCTCTTCGGCACCGACGAAGTCCCCGGCGTGCGCAGCACCGGCGTCGCCGGCTACGGACCGTACTTCCGATTCTTCGAGACGGCCGACGAGTACTTTTCCTACATGCCGACCGACCCGCCGCCGACCGGCCGATGGTTCATCTACGGCATCGAGTTGCCCGACAGTGTCTTGCGAAAGATCTATTACGCGAACGCGCTGAAGCTGATCCCCGGCCTGACGCTGCCGCCGGACTTCACGCCGCCGACTGACGCGGAGGTGACGCCAACTCTGACTGCGACTCGCATCGCGCGCGACTTCACGCCCGACGGCGACCTTACAAAGCCCGCTTGGAAAGACGCGCCGGCGGTCTTCATCGAACGCAACTCCGTCAATGCCGCGCTGCGGCCTGAACTCTGCACCCGCGTGCAAGCGGTCTGGTCGGACAAGAATCTCTACCTCGCGTTCCACTGCCCGTTTGGCAAAATCACCGTGTACGAACCGGCCCAGCCGGCCGAACGCTGGCAGCTCTGGGAGAAGGACGTGGTGGAAGCGTTCATCGGTCACGACTTAAGCAACATCGACAGCTACAAGGAATTTGAAGTTGCCCCGAACAACGACTGGCTCGACCTCGACATCGCCCGCCGCTCGAAGAAGGTGGACTTCGCTTGGAATTCCGGCTGGGAGCACGCGACGCGAATCGACTCGGACAACAAAGTCTGGACCTGCGAAATGCGCATCCCACTCGTGGCAATCGACTCGTCGCTCGCCGATCGCGCCCGCGGCGGGTCCGTTCGGCCAGGCACGCGCTGGCGCATCAACCTCTATCGCTGCGACGACTCCGACGCGCCGCGTGCGTACCTTGCGTGGTCTCCGCCACGCGCGCGCAGCTTCCACACTCCGCAAAGTTTCGGGATACTGCGATTTGAAGAGCGGCCGTAGCACGCTTCTGTGCCCCGTCAACCGCGCCTGCCATTTCACGATTTTGCCATCGGCGCTATAATTTGCGACTTCTTGCGACCCTGTTGATGAAGGAGCGATTCGCTTGAGCGCGACGGATCGAATGCGGGCCGTGACGGTGGCGGACGGGAAATTGGCGTTCACTCGCGATCATCCGCGGCCGTCGCCGGAGGCGAGCTTGGGCGAGGTGCTGGTGCGCGTCGAACGGGCGGGGATTTGCGACACGGACTTGCAGCTTATCAAGGGTTACATGAACTTCCGCGGCGTGCTCGGACACGAATTCGTCGGCGTCGCGCAGTCGGGCAGTTACGCGGGCCGGCGCGTCGCGGCCGAGATCAATTGCAGTTGCGCTCGCTGCGAAATGTGTACGGGCGGTCTCGCGAATCATTGCCCGAACCGAACCGTACTCGGCATTCTCAACCACGACGGCGCGTTCGCGGATTACATCGCCGTGCCCGAACGCAACCTGCACGTCGTGCCCGGCGAGATCGGCGTGGACGAGGCGGTGTTCATCGAACCGCTCGCCGCCGCGTGCCAGATTCCGCGTCAGGTGCCGCTCGACAAACGCACGCGAGCACTCGTGCTCGGCGACGGCAAGCTTGGAAATCTCGTGGCACAAGTGCTGCGCAATCACGGCTGCCAGGTGCTCGTAGCCGGCAAGCATCCCGAAAAACTTCGCATCATCGAACGGCTTGGCGTCGGCACGGAGCAAATCAACCAACTTCGCCGCGTGCGAAACTACACACTGGTCGTGGACTGCACCGGCTCGCCGACCGGCATCGCGACGGCGCTTGAACTCGTCCGGCCGCGCGGCACGATCGTGCTCAAGACGACCGTCGCGCACGCGGCCGAACTGCAACTCGCGCCGATCGTCATCGACGAAATCACGCTGGTCGGCTCCCGCTGTGGTCCGTTCCCGATCGCGATTGAAGCGCTCCGCGCGAAGAAAGTTGAAGTCGCGCCGCTGATTCAGGACATCTACCGATTGACCGACGCCGCACAAGCGATCGAAGCCGCCGGCCAACCCGGCGCGACGAAGATCCTGCTTGCAATCGACGAATCGCTGCCGTCGATCAAGCGGCTCAAGCCGTAATCTTTTGGAGTGCGGAGTGCGGCGACTCGCACGGCCGGTTTCTCGGGCGTCGCAGCCGAGCAGTTCCCATCGCCCTCGAAAGACCTGCACGTCTACGCTCAACTCAGCAGTCTGGTGGGCGATGTGCGGGTCAGGCTGACATGCCTTCAAGTCGGTGCCGCCGACGCGGAGGAGGTGTATTCCACCGAGCACGTCATCCGCTTTCATGGTAAACTGACCGTTGAACAGGTCCACTTCGTGTGGCACCAGTTTCAGTTTCCGATTCCCGGCGAGTATTTGTTTCAACTCTGGACCCAAGGCGAATGCATCGCCGAGCGTCGGCTGATCGTCCGCCCGAAAGGTGGTTCGTGATGAAGCCCAAGACAGCAAGAGCGCAGCGGGTTGCCGCGGGTGGCGGGTGGCCCAGACGGCTTTGCGTCTGGGTCGCGCAGCGACAAGAGGCTCAATCTTAAGGACACTTCATGGACCGCGTGAGGGGAGGAATCCTGATTCTTGTGCTCACCCTCTCGGTGCCTGCGGCCCAGGACAAGGGCGGGGACAAATCAGACACGCCGGCGGAGCAGTACAAGGCGCTGCTCAAGGAATACCAAGATGCCTCGGGCGGGGGAGCCGCGTCCGACGAGGAGTCCCGGCGCGCCGGGAGTGACGTTCAGCCGATGGCCGAGACAGACTCGTTCGACGGTGCCAAAGCCGGCGACGAACGCGAGGTCGCCGGCATCAAGCTCTGCTGGTGCCCGGCCGGCCGGTTTATCATGGGCAGCCGGCGGGACGAACCGGAACGACGACCGGGCGAGGACCAGGTCGAGGTGACACTGACCAAGGGCTTCTGGATGGGTAAGTACGAGGCGACGCAGGGGCAGTGGAAACGGGTCATCGGAAACCTGCCGGGCGAGCTAACGGCGGAGTTGCCCGAGGGGGATGACTTCCCGGTTGGCAACGTCAACTTTGCCGAAGCGGAGACGTTCTGCCATAAACTCACCGAACTCGGCCGGCAATCCGGTGACCTCCCGAAAGATTGGGAGTTCCGGCTGCCCACCGAAGCGCAGTGGGAATACGCCTGCCGGGCCGGCACGACGACGGCCACCTCATTTGGCGACAAGCTCAGCAGCAAACAGGCGAACTTCAAGGGGAAGCCGTACAATGGGGCCGAGCCGGGGCCGTCGCTCAATCGGGCCGCAACAGTCGGCAGCTACCCGGCCAACCCGTGGGGCCTGAACGACATGCACGGAAACATCTTCGAGTGGTGCCGGGATTAGTACCACTCGACACTACCGGGCGGAACGGATCCCGACTTGTATTCCGCGAAGACCACGGCAACGAAAAGCGAACACGGCGATATCTCCCGGGTTCGTCGGGGCGGGTGCTGGGCCGACGAAGGCTGGCCTTGCCGTACAGCCTTTCGATTGCGGTTCGAACCGGAGCGGCGTTACGACCACATCGGCTTCCGCGTCGTCGCCGTCCGGCTGTGACGGAGTGACTTGGAGTGAACATGGTGCTTCAATCGGGATCGGGGCGGGAATGATTCGAAGTGGAGATTGAACGATGAAGACCGTTACCGTTCGCCTGAGAGCACTCGCATTCGTATGGGCCAGCCTGCTTGTCCTGCCGCCGCCGACAGTCTGGAGCCAGCAGCCCGCCTCGCCCATGGAACGGTACCGCAAACTGGAGTTTCCGCCCACCGAGGAGAACTTTGACAAAGGTTGGCAAGACCGTGTCACGTTGGAATACGAAATCATCAACTTCGCCGATCTCGCCTCTCTCCGAATCGCGCTCAAGGACGAGAACGCCTTCGTGCGGTCCATGGCGGCCCGCGCGCTCGGCATCCGGGCGGACAAGGACTCGGCCGATGCACTCGCCGAATTGGTCCAGGCCGACCCGGAGTACATGGTTCGCATCCGGGCGGTCGAGGCGCTGGGGTATCTGAAGATGAAGCCCGAGGCCATCGAGCTGGCGAAGAAGGACCGCCAACTTGGAGTTCAGTGGGCGGCCAAAATCGTGGCCGGCCTGCTTACGAGCGATATCGACTACGCCGCCGAGGTCCGGCAAGCCTTTGCGTCGGGGATCAAGCGCGAAGTCATGGGGGCAGCCAAGGTCGGCGAGCGGGCACCGGACTTCACCGTCCAAACGCTCGAGGGCAAATCCTTCAAACTGTCGGAGGTCCTGGGCAAACAGCCGATCGCCATCTATTTCGCCGTCTTCGACGGCTGAGGCGGCTGAATGCACCAGCAGGCGCAGTTGCGCCTCAAGAAGGACGAGGTTGAGAAACTGGGCGCGGCGGCGTATGTCGTGTTGGCAATGGATCGTTACCGCGCGAAGGTGTTCAAGGAGGAAAACCTGCTGCTCTCAAGAGGCGAAGGCCCGTTTTCCAAAGAGAAGAGTCTCGTCTTCGCCACGGCCCTCTCCGATCCAGCGGGACACGCGTCGGCGTTGTATGGCGTGTCCCGGAGGTGCGTGCGGTGGGGGAGTTGGGTGGAAAACCATCCGACTTGGTTTGTCATCGATCGCCGCGGAATTCTCAGCTACGCCGCGCAGCCCACGTTTGCAACCCCGACGTCCTACGTGGACGACATTGACCGGGTGCTCGATGAACTGAAAAAGGCGGCACGCTAAAACGTCAGCGGAATGTGATCTTTGGCGCCGAGTGCCTTGCTCCCGACTCGGCGTGAGCATGGCGACGCAAAGCCGACACCACGCCACCGGATCGCGGCACAATCAACTCACTCTACCCAAGTTGCCAATCTTCCGATCGCAAAGCGACCGATCCGTCGTCATTCGACAGGCCCGCGCGAGGCAAACCGACATCTGTTTGTCGCTCCTGACCCTCCGAGAGAGCCAAACCGTTGCCAGTTTGGCAGGCTTGGAGGGTCGAGTGCGTCGAACGCATGAGCGGTCGTTGATCTGATACCTCCAACTTGCCAAAACGACAGTCCGTTTAGCACACTTGGAGGGTCAAGAGCGGCAAACGGACGTCCGTTTGGGTCTCCCGGAGGTCCGAGAGTGGCAAACGGATGGCGTTTTTAGAAACAAATAATTGATAAGTATTTACATATAAGATACTTATGTAAAAATTTATCAAATGGAATCGAAATTCAACAATGTTCGGCCCCAGGTCAATCGCCTGGAGGCTCTCGGTGCCGCGCATCCGTCGGTTTTCGTTCGCAGTTGGGCCTTCAGGTGCTGACGTCCAGCCCGGGGATTCGTCAGGAACTCGATCACCCCGTCGGCGAACCCCAGCGTTTCGGTAGTGGTCAGTGACATGGCGGTCTCCTTGGTCAATGGACTGGACCGAACGGTCGTCCCAGAGGATCGCCGGCAGGGAAGCGGGTGTCCATTCTACGATCGCTTTTCTTCCGATGGAGTTTCACCCTTGCGTTCGAGTCCGCCAGGCAGGAAAATTCACACCAGCGCGTGCCATGCAACGCGCCGCTCGCACAGCTCCCGCGACACCACTCCTGGAGACCCGAAGTGGACATCGAATGTGTCAGCCGTTGCGAGCCCCCTCGTCGGACGCTCGTTCTTCTAATTGGGGTGCCCGGAGTTGGCAAATCGGAGTTTGCTCGACAGATTCTTGCCCGCCTCAGTTTGTCATACATCGACAAGGATGCGCTGAGCGATAGTTTCTCAAAGGAGTCGAGATCGGACCCGGTGTACATTGCGCATCGCGCTTCCGTCTACGAAGCAATGTGGAGCGTCGCTGAGCAGAACCTCTTGAATGGCAACTCGGTTCTAATTGACGCACCGCTCGTAAAGGAAATGCAGGATGCGACTGAATGCGAGAGGCTACGGAATTTTGTCGAGAGTACGCAGGCCCGCCTCTGTGTGATTCGCCTTGTGTGCTCTGAAACGCAACTTCGCCGTCGCTTGGAATCACGCGGACTTGCGAGAGACTTGGAGAAGCTAAAGGAATGGGATACGTGGAAGAGCGAGGAACCGATTTGGTTTGCCGTCCCTTTTGACCATCATGACATGTCCACTGAAGATCATCACACCGAGAACATCGAAGCGGCGATTCGATATATCGGGCAAGGGGTTTCAACAGATGAGTGGGAACGGTTGCGGGTGCTTTGGCAGGGTGCGATTGACTCATTCAATCAGCGCCGACACTACGAGTGGCAAATGTGCCTGGCCGCCTGGGGTGCACTCGTGGGAGCGATAATCGTTGCCTCCGAAAAGGTGCAGGTGCAACTGACAGATCCACGTCGCGTTTGTCTCTCAATTCTCGGATTCTTCATCTTCTTCGTTCAGGCGTATTGGATTCTCAAGCTGCAAAAACGCAACAATCTTGATCGGGATATCGCCAAGCCATACTGGGATGGGTTGCGACAGCTCGTTTCGGTAAAGCTCGATGATCAGACCGAGAGAGAGATCAATAAGGCCAAGAACGAGAGAAGTTCGTTTTGGCCGGACTGGAATCACCGCTCCCAAGTAGCAGTCACGTGGTCGTTGTTCGTTACGTTGGTAATGATCTTGGATGGCCCAGGCCCTGCCGTGGGCGTCGTGTCCGTGACCTCGTTGTTCTTGCTCGCGTTGGTACTCGCTACCAGGACGAAAACGAAGGGGAATCATCAAGGAGGCTCGAATTCTGATGCGGCACCCGCTCCGGCTGCAAAGACGACAGATGGCGAGGGCCTCCCATGACGAGCGTGCGCAGTTGCTCGTGATGCCGATTCCTTTCTCAATTGGAGGACACCTCATGGACCGCATGTTGGGAGGAATCCTGATTCTTGTGCTCGCCCTCTCGGTGGCCGCGGCTCAGGACAAAGACGGGGACAAAACAGACACGCCAGCGGAGCAGTACCAGGCACTTCTCAAGGAATTCAACGAGGCCGCTCGCGTGGCGTATTTGGAAGCGAAATCCGACGACGAGCGAAACGAGGCCATCTCGGGTGTCAGGAACGTTTCCTGCCGGAAAGCATTCCTGGCACTCGCCATCCCGGCTACGATGGATTGAAGGAGGACTCGCCATGAATGTCGTCGAAGAGACAATCGAGGCAACGCTGGACTTGAACGGTCATTTGCGACTGACACACCAGCCGCGGCTGCCGCCCGGCCCCGTGCGGGTGACCATCCGTGTCGCCGCGGCGGTTGGGCCACAGCGCGGGTTGGCGGACGTGATCCGGGAGATCGCAGCCGAGCAGCGCTCCCGCGGCTTCCCCGGGCGGTCGGCGGTAGACCTGCGCGCCGAAGACGCCGAGCGCCTGGCCGAGGATGCTGAGCGGGACCGGGAACTGGACGCCGCGCGCCGCGGGGCCTCACCGGGAGGGGCGTGAGTGCTGTACTACCTGGACACCGTGATCGTCATCTACGCCGTCGAGGGTAATCCCGCCGACCAGCAACGGGCGATAAATCACCTGGCCGCGCTCGAACAGGCCGGCCATCGATTCGCGATCAGCGAGCTGACCCGCACGGAATGTTTGGTCCCGGTCTTTGGCCTGGACGGCGGCCAGCGGCTGTCGGACTTTTTCCGGTTCTTCCACGGACCGAACCTGCGGACGCTGGGCCTGACTGCCGCGATGCAAGCCCGGGCCAGCGCTATCCGGGGTGGCCACACATACCCGGCACTCCTGCCCGCTCAGCCGAAGCGATACGGGCTTGCCGACGCTCTCCATCTCGCGGCCGCGATCGAGTTCGGCTGTGACGTGTTTCTGACCAACGACAACCAATTGGCCAACTTCCCGGACATCACGGTCGAGGAGCTGCCGTGATCGTGACCGAGGCCGGATCGCCGAACCAGGCGCTGCACCTAACCGGCGGGGCATGACGGCTTTTCGCGACACGTAGCCTCCCGTGCCCCGCCGACACATCAGCTTGATCGTTCGGCGATCCAGGCGGCGTTTTCATTTTCAATCCTGACCCGTACAGAGATTTCGACATGCGATTCATCGTCGTCCTCGTCGTGACCGCCCTTCTGCTTGGATTGTCGGCGGCGAAGTCCGCGGACGAAAGTCAGGATAAGCCGGCCACGCCGGCGGAGCAGTACCAGGCACTTCTCAAGGAATTCAACGAGGCCGCTCGCGTGGCGCATTTGGAAGCGAAGTCCGACGACGAGCGAAACGAGGCCATCGCACGCATCGACAAGCTCTCGCCGCGATTCCTGGGGTTGGCCGCGACAAACCCAAAGGACCCCATCGCGCTCGATGCGCTGGTCCAGGTGGTCAACCTGGAGATGTACTTGCAGAGCAACACCTCGCACGCAGGCAGGGGCAATGACAGCCTGGAAGGCAAGGCTGTCGCCATCTTGCTGCGCGATCACATTCGAAGCGACAAACTCGGCGAGGCGTGCCGGCGGATGTCCTACAGCTTCAGTAAGGAGGGCGAGACGTTTCTGCGCACGGTACTGGTCGGGCTTGTTCCAGACGTCGTAGCCACTGTCGCTGCGCCTCACTCAGGCTTCAATTTCGGCCGAGAATGATCCGATCCAGCCGTTTCGACCGGCAGGGCCATTGGTACATTCGCCAGTTTGTCGTTGCGAACTAACCCTGCTGCTTTTACCATCTTAACCACCGTTTCGTCGGTCTGTGCCAGCGTCGGCTTGCGCGCGGAGGGGGGACGGCAAGCTGGGTAGTCGGTTGATTTGCCGGGCTGAATCTCTGTCGTCCCTCATTGAGGAGAGCGAGCCGTCATGTCTTTATTTTCTCGGCGTCGTCGAGTTCCCGAGCGGTCGCGGACGCGGCGCGTTGCGCGGACGCGGATCGAAGCGCTTGAAGAGCGATGTCTGTTGGCTGCCTTTTTCGTCAACTCGACGGCCGATCCAGGTGACGGTGTGTGCGCCGTGACCGATTGCACGCTGCGCGAGGCGATCGACGCGGCCAACGCGAATTCCGGCGCTGACGACATCATGTTCAGCATCCCCGGCGCCGGACCGCACACGATCATGCCGGTCTCGCCGCTGCCGACGATCACGGAATCGGTGAACATCAACGGCTACTCGCAACTCGGCGCGAGTGCAAACACGCTGGCGGTCGGGAACGACGCGGTGTTGCTGATCGAGATTGTCGGCGCGAACGTGGTTGGTGGCGCGGACGGATTGGTCATCGCCGCGGGCGGCAGCACGGTGCGCGGGCTGGTGATCAATCGCTTCCTCATCGGATCGGGCGGCCTCGGCGGCAACGGCATCCGGCTCGACGGCGGCGGCGGAAACGTCGTCGACGGGAATTTCATCGGCACGAACGTCGCGGGGACTGCCGCCGCGGGCAATGAAGTCTTCGGCGTGCTCGTGTTCAATTCGTCCGACAACACGATCGGCGGCCTGACGCCTGCCGCGCGGAACGTCATCGCCGGCAACCTCAACGACGGCGTCAATTTGCAGAATCCCGGCACGACCCGAAACGTAATCGTTGGAAATTTCATCGGCACGGCAGCGTCGGGCGCCGCCGCGATTCCGAACGCAATGGCGGGCATCCACATCGTCAGCGCGCCCGAGAACACGATCGGCGGCACGGCGGCCGGCGAGGGCAACGTCATTTCCGGCAACAACACATCGGGCATTTTGCTGCAAGGGGTCGATGCCCGGCAAACCGTCATTCAGGGCAATCGAATCGGCACGGACGCGACGGGCATGGCCGATGTGGGCAACCGCACCGACGGTGTGGTGTTCGCTTTTGGTGCCAATCAAAACACCGTGGGCGGCACCGCTGCCGGCGCCGGCAACGTCCTCTCCGGCAACGATCAGTTCGGCGTCTTCGTCTTTGGAAACGCGACTGACAACGTCGTCGAGGGCAACTTCATCGGCACCGACCGGACCGGCACGACGGCGTTGGGCAACAGACTGGACGGCGTTGCCGTGCAGGATTCGCCACGAAACAGGATCGGCGGCGACGCGGCCGGCGCGGGCAACCTGATTTCCGCCAACGGATTTTCCGGCATCTCGCTCTTCGGAGCCCAAACTAGCTTTATCAGGATTCAAGGCAATCGGATTGGCACGGACGTGTCGGGGTCGTCCGGGCTCGGAAATGGCACCGACGGCATTTTCACCTTTGACGCGAACAACATCACCATCGGCGGCACGACCGCTGAGGCCGCCAACTTGATCTCCGCGAATGCGGGGAACGGCATTTCGATCTTCGCTGTGAGTGCCGGCGTTGACGCGGTCAGTGTGATGGGCAACTTCATCGGAACCGACGCCGCGGGCGGCTCGCCGCTCGGAAATCAGGGACACGGCGTGCTGATCCAGGACGCCGTCTCGATCACGATCGGCGGCACGGCGGCGGGCGCTGGCAATCTCATTTCCGGCAACGCGGCGGCCGGCGTGTTGCTCGACGGCAACAACAACGCCGTCACCGGCAACTTGATCGGCACCGACGCCACGGGCACGATCGGATTGCCCAACGACGTCGGCGTGGAAGTCGCCGCGGGCCGGACGGGCAATCTCATCGGCGGGACGACGGTCGCCGAGCGCAACGTGATCGCAGCGAACGCGACGGCGAACGTGCGGCTGTTCGGCGACGCGAATTTCGTCGAGGGCAATTTCATCGGCGTCGACGCGACGGGCACGGCGGGCCTCGGGTTCGGCGACGGAGTCGTCGTCAACGGCAACAACAACGTGATCGACGCCGTCGCCGGCACGCCGCAGGTCATCAGCGGCAACGCGACCGGCGTGTTCATCAACGGCGGCCTGCGAACGGTCGTGCAGAACAATTTTATCGGCACCGACGTGATGGGCACGATCGCGCTTGGCAACCTCTCGGACGGCGTCCTGATCCTCGACTCGTCGGATAACACGATCGGCGGTGCGGCGGCCGGCGCGGGCAACGTCATCTCCGCCAACTTCGGCAGCGGCGTCGTGATCGACGGCTCGCCTTCCGTGCGAAACGTCGTACAAGGCAATTTGATCGGCACGGAGATGACGGGCTCGGCCGGATTGGGAAACAGAGTGAACGGCGTGCAGATTTCAAGCGGCGCGTCGGCCAACACGATCGGTGGCGCCGCGGCCGGGGCGCGCAACGTCATCTCGGGCGGCAACGGGCGCGGCGTCGACATCTTCGGCGGTGCGAGCGCAAACCTGGTGCAAGCCAATCTCATCGGCACCGACGTTACCGGCACTGTCGCCCTCGGCAATCTTGGCGACGGCGTCCTCATCGATCAAGCTTCGACCAACAACACCGTAGGCGGCACGGCGGCTGGGGCCCGCAACGTCATTTCGGCGAACTCGGGCAACGGGGTGACGATCGCTCAAATCGGCACCACGGGAAACCTGGTACAGGGCAACTTCATCGGCACCGACGTCTCCGGCGCGATTGATTTCGGCAATCAGGGCGATGGCGTGGCGATCAATGATTCATCGAGCAACACCATTGGAGGACTGGTTTCCGGTGCTCAAAATGTCATCTCCGGCAATGCGGGCGACGGCGTCTCAATGCAACTCGCCGACGGCAACGTGATCCAGGGCAACGTGATTGGCAGAGACAGCTCTGGTGCCGCACCGCTGGGCAACGACGGGGAAGGCGTGTTCATCAACAACGGGCGGGATAACATCATTGGCGGCGGCAACGTCATTTCGGCCAATCAGCGGAGCGGCGTCGCCATCTTCTCGTTCGGCGTCGGGTCCGGCAACGTGGTCCAGGGCAACGTCATCGGGGGCACCAGTGCGACTCTCGGGAATCGCCTGCGCGGCGTAGACCTCTTTGGCAACGCATCGAATAACACGATCGGCGGGACAGTCGCCGGCGCGGGCAACACGATCCAGTTCAACGGCGATGCCGGCGTCTTCGTCGATCCAATCTCGTTTGGCATGCCGGTTGGCAACTCCATCTTGGGTAACTCGGTCGCCGATAACGCGCAACTGGGGATCGACCTTCTTTCGTCTTTCAATTCCGGCGTTACCCCCAACGACCCCGGCGACCCCGACACGGGCGCGAACGAGCTCCAGAACTTTCCGGACATCACCGGCGCGACGTTGACGGCCGGGACGCTGACCCTCGATTACGTCGTCGATTCCGCGACGGCGAATTCGCTCTATCCACTGCGAGTCGAATTCTTCCGCGCCGACGCGGCCGGCGAAGAAGGGCAGGCCTTTCTTGGCTTCAACACGTACGCTGCGGCCGAGGCCACCATGACGAAGTCGTTTTCCTTCGCGCCCGCGGCGGCCGTCGCCATCGGCGATCGCATCGTTGCGACCGCGACCGACGCCAACGGGAACACGTCCGAATTCAGCGCGCCGGTCCAGGCGCAGGCAGTCTCAATCTCGCTGTCCATCAGCGACGCAGCGCCAATTGCCGAAGGCGGCGGCGGGACCGCGGCGGCGATGTTCAACGTGACGATTTCGGCCGATCCAACCACGCCGGTCACCGTCACCGTCAACACGGCCGACGGAATCGCGAACCCGGCGACCGCGGCCGACGGCGACTTTCAGCCGATCAACAATCAGATGCTTACGTTCATGCCCGGCGGCCCACTCACGCAGATTGTCTCGGTCAGCGTCGCCGGCGACGCGAAAGTCGAATTGAACGAGACGTTTTTCGTGAACCTTTCGAACGCGATGGGCGCGGCTGTCACGGACGGTCAAGGCGTCGGCACGATCACGAACGACGACAGAGCGACGATCACCATCAACAGCGTTGCGCAGGTGGAGACCGACGCCGGCCAGACCGCGTTCACGTTCAACGTCACGCTGTCGCAGCAGGTTGATCTGGCCGTGACCGTTCAGGCCGACACCGAAGACGGCTCAGCGAGCACGGCCGACAACGACTATCAGGCCGTGACGGGTCAAGTTGTAAACTTCCCGCCGGCCGCTGCGCCCGGTGCGCAGACTCAGACGGTTACGGTGCAAGTAAACGGCGACACGGCGATCGAACCGGACGAAATGTTTGAGGTCGTGCTGCGCACACTGTCGGCAGGCGGCCGTGACGTGACATTCGCGCCGAGCGGGTCGCCTGCCGCGGGCATCCAAGTGCTCGCGCAGTTTGATCCCGCGAACGCCGGTGGCCTGTGCGGTCTCGGCTATGACCAGACCGCCGACGAAGTGTGGGTGTACGATTGCCTTGCTGCCGACATCCAGCGCTACTCGACGGCCGGCGCGTTTCTCTCGTCCGTGCCGCGGCCGGGAGAGTCCGCGAACGACGCCGACGTTGAATTCGCGCCGGAGCCGCTGACGCTGGCTGGCGTCGCACTGCCGGCCGGCACCCTGCTGTTCATCAACGGCGAAACAGCCGCCGCCGAAATCTACGCGGTGGATAAGTCGTCGGGAAGCGTGCTGGCAACGCTGCCGACCGCGTTCGGCATGAGCCACGTCGTCGGCGGGGCATATCATCCCCTTCGAGACACCTTCTTCCTCGTGCAAGACAACGTGCCGGGCGCGGCCGACGAGAACCGCATCGCCGAGATCGACCCGAACACGGGCGGCGTCATCAACAACTTCCAGATAACCAGTTTCTTCCAGGTGAATTTCGGCGACATTGAAGTCTGTGCGGCGACGGGGAATCTGCTCGTCGTCAGCGACGATGAATCGAGGATCGCCGAGTTCGCGCCCGGCGGTGCGTTCGTAGCGTATCACGCGCTGCCCGCGGCGGTCGATGACCCGAGCGGGATCGGACTCGACGACGCGCGCGGCGAGGCATGGGTCGCCGGCACGGGTGGGTCGGTCAGGCGACTCGGCGGACTGCCGTGCGGCGCCGTTGGACAAGCCACGATCCTCAATGATGATCAGCCCGCCGACCTCGTAGTGACCAAGACCGATTCGCCCGATCCGGCGGTCGTCGGCCGTGACGTGACGTACACGGTCACGGTCATGAACGCCGGCCCCGGCCCTGGGTCGAACGTGATGCTCACCGACACGCTGCCGGCCGGCGTAGCGTTTGTGTCCGCGACGGGCGGCGCAATGCCAGTCGGCGGCGTCCTCACGTTCAATCTCGGCACGCTCGCGTCGGATGCCGGCGCGAGCGTGCAGATCGTCGTGCGACCGACCACACCCAAACGGATCACGAACACGGTCTCAGCCGCGGCCGACCAGGATGATCCGATCGCCGCGAACAACACGAATATCGCGCAGCCGACCGACGTGTGCGGCTTCGAAGTGACGACGATCGATGTCATCGACAACACCGACGACTTCAACTCGCTGCGCGAGGCGATCCTGTGCGCCAATCTAAGTCCCGGTCAGGACACGATCACGTTCAACATTCCCGGCAGTGGTCCGCACACGATTCAGCCTACGAGCGCGCTGCCGACGATCACGAGCCCCGTAGTCATCAACGGTTATTCGCAGATGGGAGCGTCGGCGAACACCAACGTTGTCGGCCAAGGGCTGAACACGATTCTGATGATCGAGCTGAGCGGTACACTGGCGGGCGGCGCGTCACCCGGCCTGCGCATCGCCGCGGGCGGCGCGGGGAGCACGATTCGCGGACTGGCGATCAACCGGTTCGCGCGCGACGGCGTCGAAATCGTTGCCGGGTCGAGCGGGAATTTGATTGACGGTAGTTTCATCGGCACGAACATCGACGGCACCACGGGCGCCGCCAACGGCCGGAGCGGCATCCTCGTGCTCGGCGACGGAAACACGATCGGCGGAGTGACGCCCGCCGCGCGCAATCTGATCTCCGGCAACGGCGACAACTCGACCAGCTTCAACGGCGTGCGGCTCGAATTCGCGGACAACAACGTGGTACAAGGAAGCATCATCGGCCTGGACCGCGCCGGAATGAACGTGATCGCGAACAACGGCAACGGCATTTCGGACATCAGCGGCGCGAACAACACGTTTGGCGGCGCGGCGGCCGGCGCGGGCAATGTGATTTCCGGCAACGTGATCAACGGCATCGTCGTGCAGGATTTGGCCGGTGCGACCGCCGCAGCCGGCACGCGCACGCTCATCGCAGGCAACCGCATCGGCACGGACGTGACCGGAACACTCAATCGCGGCAACGGCTTCGCTGGCGTGATCCTCGTTGACGTCACGAACGTCACGATCGGCGGCACGACCGCGGGTGCGGCGAACTTGATTTCCGGCAATCAGACGCAGGGCGTGTTTTTCGCCGTAGGCACCAACGGCAGTCGCATTCAAGGCAATTTCATCGGCACCAACGCGAACGGGACGGTCGCCTTGGGCAACACGCTTGAGGGAGTGCTCATCCAGGATTCCGCCGGCAACACGGTCGGTGGCACGACGGCAGGCGCCGGGAATGTGATCTCCGGCAACACGTTCGAGGGCCTGCGCATCCTCGGCAACGGCGCCGCCGCAAACGTCGTGCAGGGCAACTTCATCGGTACCGACTTCACCGGCACGATCGATCTGGGCAACTCGTTGAGCGGCGTGGTCGTCCAGGACGCTCCAAACAACACGATCGGCGGCACGGCGGCCGGGGCACGCAACGTCGTTTCCGGCAACACGACGTTCGGCGTCGTGCTCACCGGCGTCGGGGCCGTTGGCAACGTGGTCGAGAGCAATTTCGTCGGCACCGACGTCTCTGGCGCGATCGACCTTGGCAACACACTCGATGGCGTGCTCGTCAATTTCGGCGCCCAGAACAACACAATCGGCGGCACGTCGGCGGCGGCACGCAACATCATCTCGGCGAACGGCAATCACGGCGTCGCGGTCTCCAGCGCGGGCACGACCGGCACGCTCATCATCGGCAACTTCATCGGAACCGACATGACGGGCACGCTCGATCTCGGCAACGGCAACGACGGCGTGAACTCGGGCGGCGGCCCGACCGGCACCACCGTCGGCGGCCCGAACCCCGGCGAAGGTAACGTAATCTCGGGCAACCAAAACGACGGCGTCGAGTTTCAGAGCGGCTCGAATTTGCTCGTCGGCAATTTCATCGGCGTGAACTCATTTGGCACCGCCGCGCTCGGCAACACGATGCACGGCATCAACATCAACGACCAGTCGCTCGCGAACACGATCGGCGGCACGGCGGCCGGTGCGGGCAACGTCATCTCCGCCAATATCATGACCGGCATTTTGATCCTCGGCGTGAATTCGACCGCCAACTTGATTCAGGCGAACCGCATCGGCACCGACGCGGCGGGCGCGGCCGACCTTGGCAACTCGGGGCCGGGAATCCTCGTGCTCTCCGCGTTGAACACAATCGGCGGCACCGCGACCGGCGCGGGCAACCTGATCTCCGGCAATGGCGGGCCGGGAATTCTCATCGCCAACAACACGGCAACGGCAAACTTGATCCAGGGCAATTTGATCGGCACAAACGCGGTGGGCACAGCAGATCTGGGCAACTCCGATTACGGCGTGCTGATCGTGAACGGCGCGGCAATGAACACCATCGGAGGCACCACTACCGCCGGGCGGAATATTATTTCGGGCAATAACTCCGATGGCGTTGCGATTTTCGATTCCGCCACGACGGGAAACGTCGTCCAAGGCAATTTCATCGGCACGGATGTGAGCGGGGCGGTCGGGTTGGGAAATCTCGGAAACGGTGTACTCATTGCGGGTGGCGGTCGGTCGAACCGCATCGGCACCAACGGAGACGGTGTGAGTGATTCGACAGAAAGCAACGTCATCGCTGGAAATATCGGGCGAGGGGTGTTGGTGGTTGGCATCGGCGCGGACCGGAACGTCGTTGCCGGAAATTTCATCGGCACAGACGCCACCGGAACCGTTGGACTTGGCAACGGAGATGACGGCGTCGTGGTGCAAGGGGGCGCACAATTCAATCGCATCGGCACCGACGGGAATGGCGTCGCCGATGACAGCGAACGCAACGTGATCTCGGGCAATCAAGGTCGCGGCGTGTGGATCATTGATGCCGGAACCGATTCGAATGTGGTCGCCGGCAACTTCATCGGTACGAACGCGGCCGGGACAGCCGGCTTGGCCAACGGCGCCGATGGCGTGATCATTGAGGGCGGCGCACAGCAAAACCTCGTCGGCAGCAATGCCGACGGCGTTGGCGATGCCAGCGAACGAAACCTCCTTTCAGGTAATCTGGGGCACGGCGTACGGATCACCGGCGCGGCCACGGAGCGGAATACCGTGGCCGGGAATTTCATTGGCACAAACGCCTCTGGCACGGCAGCTCTGAGCAACGGCTTCATCGGTGTTCTGATCATTGGCGGAGCCAGCAACAACACGGTCGGCGGCACGACGGCAGGAGCGCGCAACATCATTTCGGGCAATGGCTCCAACGGCGTGGAAATCAACGGCGCGGGGTCATCCGCAAACGTCGTTCAAGGCAACTTCATTGGTACGGATGTGAACGGCACGGCCGGTCTCGGCAATGGCCTCATCGGCATGTTGATTCTGAGCGGGCCGACGAACAACACGATCGGCGGCACGGCGGCCGGAGCACGCAACGTAATCTCCGGTAACGGGTCGAACGGAGTCGAGATCACGGGTGCCGGATCGAGCGGCAACGTGGTTCAAGGTAATTTCATCGGCACGGATGTCACGGGGACCGTGGACCTGGGCAACGGACTTATCGGCATGCTCATGCTCGCGGGCGCGACCAACAACACAGTCGGCGGCACGACGGCCGGAGCACGCAATGTCATCTCGGGCAACGGGTCGAACGGCGTCGAAATCACAGGCGCGGGGTCGAATGGGAACGTGGTCCAAGGCAACTTCATCGGCACCGACGTCACGGGCGCCGTCA